>Ga0193742_1002689_pt1 | contig 10162 bp, 9 predicted proteins | sample L2c1metaG_FD_165511 | JGI IMG/M metagenome (GOLD analysis project Ga0193742, IMG submission 165511) | Soil microbial communities from a riparian zone of the East river system, Colorado, United States - L2c1 | ecosystem: Environmental > Terrestrial > Soil > Riparian zone | place: USA: East River... | reverse complement strand
CCGTGTGTCAGTGTTCGTGGGCGATAAAAGTGTAGCGCAACTGCAAAACGACGGACTCTCGAGCGAAGAGATTGACGACCTGGTGCGAGCACCGGAGCCTAAGCCTTCGCCCGCCACACCGGATATTCCAGAGGGCCGCGCGGCAGCGCCTACGGCGACGGTCGTACCAGCGTACGACAGCAAGTTCAATCCACGCGAAGGTGCGCTCGTGCCGCACGTGACGTTCGCCAAAGGGCAGGATCGCATCGCCTCGGATAAAGAAGTTGACGCGCTGGCCGAGCAATTCGGTGCTGATTGCGTGTTTCTCGATGGCATACCGTTCGCGGAAGTCTTGGCCACTGAAGATACCGACGCTCGCGGCTGGGATCAGCGCTGTTTCGTTGAAAACCAGCGGGCTGAGCTAGAAGCCGATCGCATCAATGCAAATGCACCGGCAACCGCCGATGACATCGCGCGCAGACCCGCAGTCGATCCTTCAGTCGTCAGCGAGAACGAAGCGCGCTCTGTTGCCGAAGCCAAGGACCGCCAGGACGACGAGGCGCGCCGGCTGAAAGACGATCAGATCCTTCGAGAAAAAGAAGAGCGTGAGCGCCAAGCGCAGGCAGACGAGCAAGAGCGCGATCGCGCAGCCAAGCTGGATGAACAATCAACGAAAGGCGGTGACCTTTGAAATTAAAACGCATCTTCATGACCATCCGCCGCGGCATCACGGACGCCACACTGTTATGCGTTTTCCCGTGGGAGAAGCCGCTGGTTGAAGAAATCCACGGCGGCAGTGCTGTTGTTGTGTCCATTGACGACATGTGTTCGCTGGACGGCGTCAAGAACGTAAAAAAGATCAAGCTCAAAGAGCGTGTCGATTTGAACGACGAACCCATGGTCCCTTCGATCGGCATGACCATGCGCCAGCAATACGAAAAGATGATCGAGATCGACCCGGAAGAAAATCCCCTGCAAGACCCGGAGGCGGAGTTTGGCCGCATGGCCGAGAAATACGGCATGCACCCGGATATAGCGGTGCCCGTGGTCGAGAAAGTCTACGGGAGCGCTCGCAACTTCCGCCAGTGCCTGCGCGAGTTTGCGGCGGGTACTACGCCTGAATTCCTGCGTGACGACGATGAAAGTCTCATCGATGCGGCGAGCGAAGAGACGCCTATTGCTGAAATGACAGCAACGCAGATGAAGGCGACGCTCGACAAGCGCGGCGTCAAGTACCGCGCGAACGCGAGCAAGGGCGACCTCGAGGCGCTACTCTTAAACGAGCCGGAAGAAGTCGCGGCGTAAGTGACCAATGGCGTATCAGACCCTGGAGGAACAGCGCGCTCGCTTGCGTACCAGACTGGGCTATTCGGCCCAAGCTGCGGCGGCTGGCTCCATGGCGGTCATCCTCGATGACTTTCTCTCCGATGCTCAGGTAAAGCTCTACTGGACGCACAACTGGGCGCGTCTGCGCAAGTACGCTGATGCGTCGGTCGGAGCAGACCAGCACTTAATCGACTACCCGGTCGACGCCAATCCAGAGCGCGTGAGCGCTATCAGCACGTTAAACGGCACGCGCTGGAGCCAGCCCTTACGCAAAGGCATCGCGCCGCAGGACTACACCACGCAGAACAACAAGCGTGAGCCCACTCGATGGGAGCCTTACGCTCAGATCGAACTGTGGCCGATTGCGGATCAACTCTACAGCGTGCGCATTTTTTACGTGATGGCGCTGGGCCGGTTCACGCAAGACACAGACCGCTCAACGATTGATAACGATCTCATTTTTCAAGTGGCGCTCGGCATGGCCAAAGGCCACTACCGCCATCCGGACGCAGAAATTTATTTGAAGCAAGCCGAATCCCTGTTGACGCAGCTTAAAGCCAAGTCATGGGGCAAGACGATATTCAACGCAAACGAGTATTCACCGTGTGAGCAGGAATTAGCCAAGCCTGTGGTTGTTTAAAAAGGGAATGACGATGACGCCAGCAGAAGCAAGACGCGAGCAGCAAAAAAAGATACAGCGACACATGGGCGGATTGAAACGACGCAAAGCGGGCGGTGGTGGCCCCGTAAACGGCTACGACATCCACCTCGTCGCCGGTCAGTCGAACGGCCCCGGCGGCCAGATTTCGAGTGAGGTAATTGCTGGCATTTATAACGGCACTTGGTTTGCACCGAGTGACCCGACGATAGATGTATGGGCGACCGCATCAGGGCGCACCGGGTCGGGGGCCTTCACGCCCGCCTATCCGATTGATACGGTTATCTCAGGTGGAATCGAACAGTTCCCCGCCCCCGATAACAATAGCAATCCATGGACCAACTCACCTCCGCCGAATGCTTTTCCTCATATCGGCGCCGTCTCGACGATGCTTAGACAGCTTCCCGCGCCCGCCGCTGGCCGTAAAAAACTGATTGTCATGTGCAACGTGGGTGGAACTAGCTTGGCCAGTGCAAATGGAAATGCCTACAACTGGCAGCCGCAGATTCCACATGTAACCCTCAACACCTGGGATTACAACACGGATGCCATTGGTGCTGATGACTCCGGCAAACTCTATAACTTCGCGGTCACTCGCTACAAAAACGCCAAGGCGTCACTAGCCGGAAACGTCATAAAAAGCGTGCTCTGGCAGTTCGGCGAAGCTGAGGGAAGCACGGGCGTCGGGTTCTATGACTTCATGACCGCGGCGCGATTGTTCATTACGCGGCTGCGTATCGAGTTGGAAGACCCGACGATACCATTCATCATCGGCCCGATTCACAGCGACTACGCTACCGACTACGCTGGTGCAACGCAGGCCACGCGCGTAATACTCGCGCTGAATGCGCTGCAGTTTGCAGAGCCGTATTGCTACAAAATCCCGCAATTCACACGCATCCTCGACCCGAACAGCAAGGGGGTGCCGAACTACAACGATCACGTTCACCATTCCGCTGTTGACCAGGTGACCGTTATCGGCCCTGGTGCTGCAACGGGACTGCCCATAGCGGTCGCACGCGCACCGGCAGTCGGAACCGCGCCAGTCGCTGTTGTGGGCGCAAGCATTACCGCTACCACTACAGATAATTCCTGCACGATCACGTTTCCGCGCTCGACAACGGCTGGATACTACAAAGTAGAGTTAAGCCTCCATGGGCTGAATACATGGGTGAACTACACGACCAAAAGCGCTTTATACGGCGAGTCGGTCGACGGCACGACCAATACCCCGACGTGCTTCATTCCGTCGCTGTTGCCGTCTACCGACTACGACATTCTTGTCACGGCCTACAACTGGGCGGGTAGCACGCCGTCAGCGATCAAACAGTTTACAAGCGGCGCATATGCAGCACTTCCGACTGGCGCTGCGTTTACCTGTCAACTGCTGTTTGAAGAAGCTACACCCGCACTTTGTGTGGACACTTCTGGCAACGGTGCCTCTTTCGCCGAGTCCGATGCAGGCAACAAAATATCACTGGTATCAGTCGGCGGTGCTCGTGGCAAAGTGCTCAACGCGATCAAACCGGGCGCTTATTTCTGCCGAGTTATTCCAGCATTGTCGGCGGTGCAGACCGGCAACACGTCGTTTTGCTCGTGGTTTATGTTGGACAACTTCGACGACTTGGAAAATTACGTCCTGTCCACGCAAACGGCGAGCTTCCAATCACCGTGCTTGCGGCTGAATGCAACTCGCCATCTGGAACTAGTGATCAACAACATCGTTTATGTTACCGATCCGAATCAATACCCGATAGGGTCGTGGCACCACGTCGCTGTTATCGCCAACTTGGGGCAGGCGAGTCAAACGCCGCGCAGTTTGAACTTACTCGTTGACGGCGTGCCCGTGGCGCCGGAAGCGGTCCTTAGCGTTGCTACCTCGTGGTTCCTCACGGGCTCCAATGTGTTCACCTTGTTTAATCGGCTTAACACGGGCGCAACTAATATCGGCCTGGGCAACCTCGACGACACGCGCTATTCCCACAACACGGCGTGGAGCACGGCCCAAGTCGCATCAATCATCGCTGGGAACACCACGTAGTGCCCTCCATAGTTTTCGATTCCTTAAAAGGCGGACTAGACCGGCGCATTCCGCAAACGGTTGGGGGCGCTAACGTCCAATATGTGCTGAACAATGCGCATATCACGACCGGCGGCAAGATTCGTAAGCGCCCCTGTCTGCTGCGCACTGCAACACTAGAACCGGGTACTAAGGGTTTGAAAGCCGCCGGCGGCAAGCTCAACACGTTCTATGAGTCCGGGACGATCACGCACGCGGATACACGGTTCACGCCCAACAAGGTTCCGCACCCGACGCTGTCACAGTTGGTGACGAAAGCGCACTACGCGGAACTGTTCAATGGTTTTCTGTACTGCGCTGTTGAATATGCCGATGGCTCGGTGTTTCATCATTACCTGGATGGCACTGTTCCGCCGCGGGTGACGGACGTAAATTGCCCGCACTCTAAGCAAGTTGAAAAGCTCTCGCAGAAGATTTATGCGGCGGCCGGTCCGAACGTGCGCTTTACTAAAACCGCAGACCCTCGGGATTGGACGACGGCCAACGATGCTGGCTCGATAGCTGCCGGCACTCAGGCGGCAGGCTCTGACACGGTGACGGCGATCGGCGAGTTTAAGTCTGACCTCGCCATCTTCTTTTCAGACAGCACGCAGGTATGGGATGTAGATTCAGACCCGGCGAACAATGCGCTCAAGAGTACGGCGGACAACGTTGGCACCATCTACTCTAAATGTTCTGCCACGCTTGCTGGCGACCTCATATTCCTGGCTAAACAGGGCTTCCGTTCGGTGTCTCTCACTGCTCTGACGAACAACCTTCAGGAAAACGATGTTGGTTCAGCAATCGACAAGCTGCGCAATGAGATTGCAGACGCCGACGATCCGATATCAGTGTACTACCCGGCGCTTGGACAACTTTGGAAGATCAACGGCAATAAGGCTTACGTATATTCGTTCGCACGCAGCGTGAAGCTGTCAGCGTGGTCAGTGTTCACGTTTCCGGTAACGATCGAAGCTGCAACGGTTTTGGCGAGCGAGTTGTATCTCAGGGCAGGGGATATTTGCTACATCGTCGACAAAGACACGTTCAATGATAACGGTGTGATTCCGGTCGTGGAAGTGGAAATGTTTTTTCAAGACAATAAATCCCCAGGCATGCTGAAGCAATTTAGCGGCTATGACGGCGTGGTTGTGGGCTCGCCGCAGATTGCATTCCGGTTCTCGCCCAACACGCCGGTCAACGTCACGGACTACATACAGATAGAAGGCGACATGCGGGCCGGTGATCTCTTTCCGCTCGAAGTGTGCGCGACCTCGATAGCGCCTATTTTCAGACACGAACTGGATGAGGAATTCGAGCTTGAAAGCTTGCAGCTCTACTACAACAATTTAAGCAACTTGTAGCCGTGATCGTGCCCATGACCCTAGACCATTTGCAGACCGTCATGCACAACATGCGCCCGCAAGACCGTATCGAGTTTGAAACCATCGCCGACCAGAAAGACTTGGACACATGGGCATCGAACTATGTTGCGCTGCCTGGCTTTAACTGGGCCGTGTTGAATAGCGCGCGGGCTCCAGTTGCCTGCGTGGGCTTTCGCGAGATTGCGCAAGGTGTAGCGGTTGCGTGGTTTGTCGCAACTGAAGCATGGAAGCGGCACGCCAAGTCGACAACTCGCGCGTTCAGAATAATGTCGCGAAACAGAATTTATCGGCGTATTGAAGCGTACGTCAACCCCGAGAACGTTAAGGCGCAGCAATACGTGCGCTGGCTCGGATTCCAGTACGAAGGCAACTGCCGCAGGCGTGCGGCGAATGGCAGCGATCTTCTTCAATACGCATTTACTGAAGGATAAGACCATGGGCGGCGACGGCGGCGACAACTCAGCAGCACAGCAGCAACAAGCGGAGGAAGCGCGCAAGGAAGCGCTTCGGGGCCAGATCAATACGTTGTTCGGTGTAGGCGGTGCTACGCCTCAAAACTTTACCGACGAGGAAAACACGCTGTCGTCAAGCCTCCGAGGCTACTATGGCGACGAGCAAAAAAAGGCGCATGACGAAGCGGAAAGACAATTGCGCTTCGGTGCATCGAACACCGGCAATATCGGCAGCACGACTTACGCCGATGCGGAAGCCAAGCTCGCCGATCAAAACCGGCTCGGCGGCATCAAGATGGAAGAGGCCGTGCAGCGCGCTGTCAACGGGCTTCGCTCTTCCCGCGAAAACACGCGCCTCAATTCCATCAACCTGGTTAATTCCGGCAGCGGTGCGGACGCTGTCAACTCGGCTGCGTCCGGGCTCAAGGACTCGTTTAACGCGGCGCAGGCCGGGCAGCGGGAAGACCTGGCAAGCGGGCTATTCCAGAATCTAGCGTTCACCAAGAAAGCCGCTGACTCCGCAAATCAAGGCGCTCAGCTTGCGCAATTGCTGGGCGTCAAGTCAACAGGCAACGCTTTATTCCCGACCAAGACGACCAGCGGCACGGTCTACAACTAGGGGGTCATCATGGGTTGGCCACAAATTATAGCCGCGGTTGCCAGCGTGGCCTTGCAAAAGGCAGCGACCGATAAACAGCAAAGCCAGCAAAAGTCGCTCGCCGATCAGATGACGCAATACCGTCTGAAGAAGTCGGACGAAAGCACGGCTGCTACAAACAAGTTTCTGGATACGCAGCGACCGGAAGCACGGGCAGCCACGACGGCGAACGCGCAGCAGGAACTCGCACAAGGCCTCGATCAGTCCATTGGCGCCGCGCAAGCCTTCGAGAAGCCGCAGAATTTTGCGGGCAAGGTGACGAGCGACTATACGAATCGCGCTGCAACGGATGAAGCCACGTTGAGCAGCAGGCTCAAGACGCTGGTAGGCAACCTGTCGGTCATGGGTGCGCCGGCGCGGCGTGACTTCGATACGTCGCTCAAATTTGGCGATGCGGCGGGCACTGTTGCGGGCGCCAACAAGGCTGCTGACGCCGTCAGCGATCGATATACGACGGCGATCAATAACGTGCAGCCCGACCCGTTCCTGTCGTTCGCCAGCCAGTTGGCGCAAGGATACGGGATGGCCACGGCGGGTGGCGGTGGCGCTACGCCTTTTAATGTGACTGGCACAGGCCTGAAATTACCGGCCGGTGCGGTTGGCTCGCTTGGACTTAAGCCCGCTACAGGATCAGGTCTTGGACTGAAGTTCTCCTAATGCCGACCTTTAAATCAGCCAAACCGCAGGGCATCGCGCAAAGCATTGCTACGCTGTTTGGCGGGTCTTCAGCGCCTGATGCGAGCACGATCATGCAGGTAGCACTTGCGCGCTCGAAGATGGATCACGAGGGCTCTATCGCGGAAAAGGCGCGCGCGGAGGCTGAAAGCATACGATCTGGCGATGCTGACCGACGCGACCCTTCGCTGCAAAACGAGTACGCGGCGAATGCCGCCGGCATCACCTTGCCAATGGCCAAGCAATACCGTGGCTATCAAAAGGGTGACCTGGTGGCGCCTGATACACCGCTCGATGCTGAAGGCAAGCCGAACCCCATTGCGAACTACCCAAGACCCAATATCACGCCGCAACAAGAGCAGCTATTTACGAGCGCGATCATGTCCACCATCGGCAATCGGCTCGGGACCGGTAAAACGAACGCCGAGCAACTTGCAAAGGCCGGGAGCACGAACCTGCTTGATCAGGCGCGCATGGCGGCGGCGCAATTACCGGGAGCGGCTGAGCAGAATCAAGCGATGGCGCCGTGGCGCCCGACCGCGCGCGAGCCCTTCCAACAGAATGCGGCCGGCACCAGCATCCTCAATCAGGAAATAGGCAGCGCGCAGACGCCGAATACGCCGGCGGCCCAAGTCGGGATCGCTGACGTCATTGCGCATACCAAGCAAAGAAACGCCGCCGCGACTGCGTCACTGGCAATGGCTGCAAAACGCCAAGGCGACGGGAGCGGAGCAGGCGCCGGCACAGCCGCGTCAGACTGGCTCAATCTCACCGGAACCAAACTATCCGCCCTGCCTGCGCAGCAGCGCACCACGTGGATTCAAAACCACGCGGCGGGCATGGACGCAGCCGAGAATCTTGCATCGCTTAAAAAGGGCCCTGGCGCTGCTCTGAAGGATGGGGCGGTCAAGTCGTTGGCTGCGGCGGGTGATGCGGTCGAGAACAGCACGCGCATGGCCGAGACTTTCAGGCCTGAATACGGCGGCAAAACGATTCTGGGCGACTTATCGAACACTTATAAACGCCTGGCGGGGGATGAAACCGGACAAGCGCAGTGGTGGCAGGACCTTGATCAACTGCAAAACCAGACGCGCCACACGCTATTTGGCTCCGCATTGACTGCCACGGAGTTGGCGGCCTGGAATAAGACCTCCGTAACACCGCGCATGGATCCCAAGCAGATCGCCGCCAATCTCGAACGCCGCCAGGAAATCGAAGCGCGCGCTGCATCGAAACTCGCTCGAGGGTATGCAGCCGGCGGCTACAACCAGGACCAGATCAAGGAGCTGCTGGGCGCAGGGGCCAAGTATCTGGAAAAAGAGGCACCTCGGACAGGGGCGGGCGGATCGTGGGATGGCGCAGATCGTAGGCAGCCAAATTATGGCGTGCGGGCCGATGGCACGAAAAAAGGTAATGGATTCTTGGGCGCTCTTCAGCGCCCTGATGGTGATGTGTCGACCGAGCTTTCTGTTGGCGTCAGGATTAACGGGAAGGAGACCGAAATACCGTCGCTGGTCCCAACGTTGACCAAGGGAGAAATTGACCATCTGTTGAAGGGCGGAGAGCCCACGCCGCAGATCGTGCAAAAAGCGGTAGATTTCGCCAAGAAACGGATTGCCGACGGCAAGAGCCCGTTTGCTGGCCCGAACGAATCCCCCGGAAGCAAGGCTACCCCCGCCGCAACTGGAAGACGCATCGTGGTGAACTACTGATGCCATACGAAATTGAAACCAACGACGGCATCGTCATCGCCGGGATCCCGGACCATATCAAGGCCGACGATCCGAGCGTGAAGCAAAAGGTCTTCGCCGCGCGCGCCAATGCCGCACAAGCCAAAATGGCGAAAGAGGGTGCGACCGGCGGCCAATTGATGCAAGCCGGGCTCGATCCGACCGAGGGCAACAGCTTCCTGAAGAATCTCGCCATAGGCGGCGGCAAAGCGATTGTCGATGCTGGCCGAGGACTGAGCCAAGTCGGCGCAGGTGTTGCTGATTTCGTATCACCTCGCAGGCCGGACGCTACCGGCGAGCAGCCCTCATCGCGTGTAGACGACATCCGGCAGCAAGTCGCCAGAAGCCGTGCGCAGGACGAACCGCTAATGAATACCGGCGGCGGGGTAACTGGTGACGTGCTAGGCAGTATCGCCATGGCGCTGGCGCCGGGCGGGGCGGTCAAGGGCGCTGGACTGCTGGCTAAGGCGGGTGGCGCCACCGATGCAGGGGCAACACTCAACGCAGTGGGCGGCTCATTGTTAGCGCCCCGGTCGATTGCGGGCGCCGCCGGCACGGGTGCTGTCATGGGTGCATTACAGCCGAGCACCAGCACCGATGAAACCATCACCAATACCGCATTGGGCGGGGCCGCATCGGCACTCATTCCGGCCGGTATGACGGGAGCGCATCGTCGGCCGGGCGCTGAAACAATCCGCTGGTGATGACGCGGACACCGTTGCGCGCGCTCTCGAGCAAGCCCGGGAGCTCGTGCCGGGATCCAGACCCACGGTCGCGCAGGTAGCCAAGAACGCCAATCTGGCCGCGTTGGAGCGCACGGCAGCCGCGGAAAACCCGGAGGCATTTGCCAGGCGCGCAACCGACCAGAATGCCGCGCATATCTCGATGCTCAATACAATTGCCGGTGACGACGCGCAGTTGGGCGCACTCGAAAAAGCGCGCCGCGTGGCCACAGCACCGCTCTATCAGAAGGTTGGCGACTCGCAGGCGATCGTCGAGCCCATGCGGGTCGTGCGCCTGGTTGATCGGATCGTCGCCGCCAATCCGAAGCGTGACGCGATCACCAAAGGGTTGGGCTCGGTGCGCGACTCCATGTTCGATCACTATCCGCTGGCCGAACGCGCAACGGATGCGTGGAAGGCTGTCGATGACGTCGTGAAAGCGGCCCCGCGCATGTCGGATGCCGACCGTGACGCGCTCACCACGGCGCGTACCGTGTTGCATCGCGCTAAGACCGGCG
>Ga0193742_1002688_pt1 | contig 10163 bp, 8 predicted proteins | sample L2c1metaG_FD_165511 | JGI IMG/M metagenome (GOLD analysis project Ga0193742, IMG submission 165511) | Soil microbial communities from a riparian zone of the East river system, Colorado, United States - L2c1 | ecosystem: Environmental > Terrestrial > Soil > Riparian zone | place: USA: East River... | reverse complement strand
CACTTGCCGCGAACTGATTGGCAACTCGCATCGCCAGAGTGGAACTTCGGCGACGCCGCATTCGCCCTGCTGAAAAATCCCGATTGAGCCGATGCAGTCATCCCGCGCCATCGAATTCAACCTTCCCACCAACCCGCATGACGTAGGAGAGAAACCATGATGATGAACCGACGCGCTTTTTCGACCGCCCTGCTTGCCGGCGAGGCGGCCTCGATGATCTCGAGCCGCGGCATGGCCGCCAACGCGACGCCGCCCAAGGCGCGTGTGCAGCGCGGAAACATTACACCGCGAGCATAACGAACAGGATGGAGCACGATGAACCTCCAGAATGAGCGATGACCGGGGCTTATGGGCAACGGCTTGGCGAGGAAATGGGTGTCGAAAACGCACCCGCGATCGTTTTGCCGTCGTTAGTATCACCGGCATCGCGGGGGTCGCCTTTCCGTCGCGACGCGATGCCTTTGCAATTCCTCACGCGACATTGTTTGCGGCGCTGGTGGGCGCCGGCCATGATGCCCCGACAAGTCGGGAGGAACGGACCCGGATTCGTAACACCAAAGTATGCGTTTCCTTCACTTCTTATGCCGTGACGTTCCCTGAGCATCACAAGAATGACCCCTCGCGTAATAGAGCGACCGACCCTAAGCGCGCTACTCTCCCGGGAACGGTGTCACGGTCGAAAACGATCCCCTCAGTACGATACGGGCACGAGTGATCAAGCGTGTCGTCTTCGACGCAATGCTTGACGGTTACGCTTCCGCGCGACCACGGTCTGTGCGAGATGCACCTGCGCGCAGCACCCAAGAAGCAGGAAGGGCGGCACCGATTCTTCACTGCGTCAGTTGAGGAGTGCGACAGCATCGGTCTCGCTACGCCGAAGTCGTGTCAGGGATGACCTTCCGGCTGCACGATTCGACCGCGGTGCTCGCGCGCTGGTTGCGACAAATCGAAATGCTGCGGGGACTCAAGTAGGAGAACGGATAATGGCTGCTGTACAAGGTGTTCGAGACTTTCTGGAGATTCTCGAGAAGAATGGTCAATTGCTGCGGATTGCGGAAGAGGTTTCACCTGAACCCGATATCGGCGCGGCGGGTCGTGCCATTTCCCAACTCGGGGAGACGATCCCGGCGCTCAGCTTCGAGAAAAAGTAAGGGCTATGACGATAACTTCCAATTTATTTGGGGACCGAACGAGCTTCGAGTACTGTCTTATCACAAGATCTGGGCGGAACGTATAGGAGGGAGATAGCACGCATACGCGTTTAGCCTGCCTATCCTAACCACCAGGAGGGACCTTGGTGACAAACTTTCTGGGAATGGCGCGCGGCGGCGCGCAAGCGCTGAATTTCGCTGATCTTGCAATCCCTGCAAAGACCATTCTTCCGGAGATCGAGTGGCGGAAGCGCCCGGTCAGGAAAGGCGGGTCCCTAGATGCGGGACATCGCGTAACACTCGCCCGATGGACGGTGAGGAAGCCAGTCAAACCATTGGAGCTGGAGGCGAACTATCCCGATGACTCGCACCTCATCACCTTTTCTCTCGTTCCCAGTTCGGTAGAATTCTTCTTTGCCGGCAAGCAGGTAGCAAACGGCAAAATTCCGATGGACACCGTTTTGATAACGGGCCCTGGAGAGCCAAGTCGCACCGTCTTCACCAAGACATTCGATTGCGTTCGCATTTATCTGTCCCAGTCATTTCTCGTCGAGTGTTTTACAGAAATCCATGGACACCCGCCTTCAGGTCCAATCGAACTCTTTGATCCTCATTTCATGGCGGATCCTCTCGTCTTTCAATTAGCCAGTCTGCTGGCACAAGTTGATGATGATGATGAAGGCCCAGCTGGGCCGACCTTTGTCGATGGTTTAAGCATCGCGCTGGCGGCTCGCCTTTTTACTCTTAACTCGACGAGGGGCGGAGCTCTCGTATCAAATAGGTCCACGCCTCTTCCCAAATGGCGATTGAAGCGCGCCGTCGACTATATCGAGGCCAACTTGACCAGGCCGATCTATTTGGCTGAACTCAGCAATGTCGCCGGCCTCACTCGGATGCACTTTGCTGCCCAATTTCGTGCAGCAACCGGATGCTCTCCCCATAGCTATATCCTGAGAAGAAAGGTGGCGTTTTCACAGCGGCTACTTCTCGACCCTCATCTGTCGATAGCCGATGTGGCCGCCATGATGAGCTTCAGTTCGCAAGCACATTTTACGGTCGTCTTCAAGAGAGTTGTCGGCAAGACTCCCGTTCGCTGGCGTCAGACCGCTCGCTAGTGGCCGCTCGTGTCGAGCGCATCGAACGTCTCAACGCTCTACGCTACGGCGTCGCCGTCGAACGCATCTTGCGCCGTTGCAGCTCAATCCAACCGAAGTCGCCCTGCCGTATACCGTTTGCTACGCAAGGCATTGTGCATTTGTCGTCCTCGTTCGATTTCAACAATCGCGGGTCGATTCTGAAAGACGAGTTTCGTGGCGGAATGCCAATTTTTCACAAGAACGTTGGAATACGATCCGCGACGCGTAGCCGGGAAGGTCGCCGCTGGGAAGCATGGTCCAACCGTGATAATGCCCACTGGATACTGTAAGCTTGGCGCGGACGCGAACCGTTCTCATTGAGGATGGACGCGGGCCCTGGAAGGGGCATTACGAAATCGAGATGGAACGAAGAGCATGGATGAGCAGTTTAAAAGGCCTGTTTCTCACATCGCCATCTGCTTCGGTCCATTTCGTCTGTCCACCTCGGAGCGAGTCCTGGAGAAACGAGGCGTCCCAGTTCGGCTTGGCAGCCGTGCTCTCGACATTCTCATCGCTCTCGTCGAACGGCCGAGCGAAGTTGTCAGCAAAAAGGAACTAATGGCAAGAGTGTGGCCTGACCTTGCGGTCGATGAAGGCAGCCTTCACTTTCATATCTCAGTGTTACGCAAGGCGTTGGGGGAAGTACGATCGGGCACACGCTACGTGACAAACGTGTCGGGCCGCGGTTACTGTTTCGTATCGCCGATTTCATCTGCTTCGAGCCCGTCCGAATCCTTGGATAGCCGCGTGCACTCACCAGTTGGGCTTCCCCCAGGTCCCAGCAGAATGGTGGGACGCGACGAAACAGTGAGATTTATCTCGGAAGAGCTACCCACGCGGCGCTTTTTTACCATCGTCGGACCGGGCGGTATCGGCAAAACCACAGTTGCGACTGTGGTCAGTCGTAGTCTGCTCGCTGCCTTTGACGGCGCCGTCCATTACGTCGACTTTGGCCCCTTGTGTACTCCGTCCCTTGTCCCCAACATGCTTGCGTCGACGGTCGGCTTGCCCGGCAATTTCCAAGATCCACTAGCTGCAATTCCGAATTTCCTGCGCGACCAGCGAATGCTGTTGGTGCTCGACAGTTGCGAGCATCTGATCGAGACGATTGCTCCGTTGGCGGAGCGCATCTTCCGGGAGGCCCCAGAGGTCCATATCCTTGCGACGAGTCGGGAGCCTTTGCAAGTCGACGGCGAGCAGGTCCATCGACTCCAGCCGTTGGCCTTTCCCCCTGATGATGCGCCGTTGACGGCGGCCGGAGCGCTCGCCTTTCCGGCGGTGCAATTGTTTGTTGAGCGTGCTGCTGCGGATGGCAGCGGTTTCGAGTTGAATGACGCCGACGCGCCGATCGTGGGCAGGGTCTGCCGTAGGCTCGACGGGATTGCCCTTGCGCTCGAACTCGCCGCGGGGCGTGTCGGCGCTCATGGAATTAAAGGGATCGCCTCGCTTCTCGATGGTCCATGCAGGCTGCAGTGGCACGGACGACGCACGGCGCTACCCCGGCATCAGACGCTAAGCGCCATGCTCGACTGGAGCTACAATTTGCTCCCCGAGCCCGAACGCGCAATCCTCCGCGGGCTCTCAGTGTTCGTTGGACCCTTTTCGCTCGAGGCTGCACTATTCGTCGCTGCAGGGGACTTCCTGAATAGGAAGCATGTCGCTGAAACGATCGCCGGCCTGGTCTCGAAGTCACTTGTCACAGTGGAAACCAGTCAGGCGGGGACACTTTATCGATTACTCGATACCACGCGCGCTTACATCCTTGAAAAGATAGTACACCGCGGTGAAAAAGACACGATCGCGCGCCGCCACGCAGTATACTATCGCGAATTTCTTGAGCGTATCAAAATTGCCGCCCTTGCTTTCTCGCGAAACGACGGCGCCGTCGAAAGCTGGAGGAATTTAAGCAATGCGCGGGCCGCGTTGGATTGGAGTTTTTCAGAGTCGGGAGATAAAGAGGTCGGCACCGCGCTTGCGGCAGCGTCAGCGCCACTCTTTCTAGGTTTGTCGCTGTTGATAGAATGTCGCTTTTGGATGGAGCGCGCGATAGCCCAACACGGTACTCCAGGCGACCGTCGTGAAATGGAATTGACCGAAGCACTTGCTGTGTCGCTAATGTTCACTAGAGGAAATAGTGAAGCGGTCCACGCATCTCTTACGACAGCGCTTTCACTCGCTCAGGTTCTGAGGTTACCCTATCATCAGATGCGGCTACTCGCTTCGCAGCACACTTTCCTGGTGCGAATAGGAGATTTCCGTGGATCTGTAACCGTTGCTGAACAATTTGAAGCGCTTGCGAAGAGCACGGTTGACCCAACCTCTATGATGATAGCCGACTGGATGCTGGGGGTTTCCCACCATCTTCTAGGTGATCAGGCAACCGCGCGGAGGCGGTGTGAGACAGCGCTGAAAGCCGAGCCCATTCAGAATTCTAGTTTGGTTCGTTTTGGATTTGATCTACGAATCCGCACCGTTCTCGCTTTAGCGCGTACGCTTTGGCTGCAGGGCTATGCCAACCGCGCCGTAACTGTCGCGACGCAGGCGCTACATGAGGCAAGGACACTCGGCAATCCTATCTCGCTTTGCCTTTGTTGGATGAATACGGCCGACGTTTCTCTCTGGAGAGGGGATTGGTCTGAAGCAAATAAGACTATCGATAGTTTGATCGCATGTGCAGAAAAATACTCTCTAGGACCTTTTCATGGCATTGGCCTTGGCTTGAAAGGCGAGCTCTCTCTCCAACAGGGCGATACAGAAGCCAGCCTGAGGCTGTTGAATGCCTGTCTTAACGCTTTAGAGGAAGGTCAACACCAAGCTTTGACTGCGGTATTTACGAGCGATTTGGCGATAAGTCTGGCGAAGGCGGGGCGACCTGAAGAGGCTGGCGCTGCCATCGATAGGGCGATGGCTCATGGTGACCCAACGTCTCCCCATTTTCATCTTCCCGAGATGATGCGCGTCAAAGGAGAACTCCTCGCATCCGGACCGCTTTCGTCCGAAGCGGAAAACTGGTTCGTGGGCTCACTTGATCTTGCGCGGAAGCAATCAGCCCTGGCATGGGAGCTGCGAACGGCAACGAGCCTGGCTCAGTTGTGGGTTCGTCAACATCGCCATGATGAGGCTGACCAACTCCTCCGATCTGTCTATGATCGGTTCACCGAGGGATTCGACACTCTCGATTTGAAAGCCGCGAAGCGTCTTCTGGATGAGTTGGGGTCATCTTGCGGCGGGTCGGATAGAATAGAGAAGACGTCAAGACAGTTCGGCTGAGTCGTTGAAAGCGTGCATTCGGCTGCATGATGTTGATCGCCGGTCGCAACCAGCCCTGATGACGTGGCGTCTGACGCCGCCGCAAATTCCCGTATAACTGTGTTCTGACTGATTATCGCAAAGAATCATAACAGCCCATTGGGTTAGCGCATCATTCCCAACGATGCATAGCTTTGGGCGCCGATGAATGAGCACACACTCTTTGAAGTTCCGAAGTGTTGCGTGCGGACATGCAAGCAAAGAAGCTGAACCTAAGAAAGTCTAAGAAATTCGAAGAACGTCTAACGTGCCGGGACGCGACCTCTCTGCGATAGTGCGGCTCATCGACGGCAGCCCCAGACAACGACCCGCCTCGCCGCTGGAGTCGCCATCACAGCAGCCCAGGAATGGAAGCGGAGATAAATATGGTAACATCGCCCGACGCCGATAGCAGCAGCGGTCCCGTTCGAAAGGAGGTCATTGATTTCCGGCGGGTTCAGCAAGACCACCCGCAACGCTATATCGCCGGTGACAGCGCCGATATCTCTGATGGGGGGCGTCTTGTTGTCGATGTCGGAGAGACCTCTGTTGGTATTTTTCGTGTCGAAGGACGCCTTTACGCCTACCTCAACGTCTGTGCCCATATGGGCGGACCCGCCTGTCAGGGAAAGCTCCTGCCGCGTGTGCTCGACGTGATTGACGAGGACCGAACAATGCGCGGCCAAGCCTGGGATGAGAGTGATCCGCATGTCGTCTGCCCCTGGCATGGCTTCGAGTACAGCATCAAGACCGGGCAACACGCTGGTCGACCGTCAATAGCTCTGAAGGCAGTTCGGGTCGAGGAAGCGGAGGGGCGGATCTATGTCAGCATCTGACGTCCGCGGAGAAGCGTTTGCCAATCTCGTCGACAACCTCGATGTGTTCGAAGCCGCCCAGTTCGATGGGAGAGGGGATGCCTGCGGCGATCTCGACATCGAGTCCTGCGCGCGCCTGCTCGGCGTTGCCTCCCGCCTGTTCGTCGCCGCAGGTAACGCCGACGCCCTGGAGAACGACGGGCCGCTGCCAGGTCTCGGGCTGACGCCGACCGTTGCGGTAGTCGTCGCCGCGGCGCTGTTGCGGGACCAGAACCTCACACCGTTCGACCTCACGATCTGGTTCCAGCGCGTCGCCAGCGAGGCGAAAAAATCGAATTCATTCAATGTGGCCGCGGCTCGGATGCAAGAGAAATTCGCCAAGCGCCTCGCCGAAGCAGGGAGTGCCGTAGCATGAACACCGAATCTCAGAACCTCCCACGTGCGCAGCGGTCGCGGGTCCAGGAGATTACCATTCACACTGACAGTCGCGACATTCTGGCGGCGGCAGTGCGGGATCAGAAGCTATTCGGGTTCAAGGACTATTTTATCGTCGACGTTGATTCCCACCACGTCGAGACGGATTCCTGGGACGAGGTCCTCTCTCATATCGACGATCCGGTCTTGCGCTACAACGGTCAGGCCATCGCGGCGAACTGGCCGATCGCGCGGAAGATGGCTTTGCACAACGAGGTGCCGGGGCTCATGTTCCAGGATTGCCAGGGCCGGATTCCACATCAGGCGACTCTTGCCGAGATGGTCGAGGAGACCGACGTCCACCGGGACGTGACGCTAATCCGCCGGGGAATGGACAGTTTCGGCTTCGACCTGCAGGTCGTCTTTCCGCAGCCGATGCTTGAGATCGGTCTCCATCCGAACCCGGAGATTGCCGCCCAACTCGTGCTTGCCTACAATCGTTGGTTCGTAAAGGACATTCTACCGAAAGACTCTCGCATGCGGTCGCTTCTGGCGCTGCCATTCGAGGATCCTGCCGCCTGTCTAATGACCATCAAGGAGCATGCCGACAACCCGTCAGTTCTCGGATTCATGATTACGAGTCAGCGTCACACCGGCGTTCATCGAAACGAATACATGCCGATTTATCGGGAGCTCGAAGAACGTGGACTTCCGCTCGCGTTCCATGCCGGGCCGACTCAGTCCGACACGATGACGTCAACGATGAACCGCTTCCTCTCGGTCCATGCGATGTCATTCGTCACCTGCAACATGACGCACATGACCAACTGGATCATCAACGGGCTGCCCGAGCGTTTTCCTAAACTCAAGGTAATGTGGGTAGAGAGCGGTCTTGCGTGGCTGCCGTTCATGATGCAGCGCCTTGACACGGAATACCTCAAGCGCCAGTCGGATGCCCCGATGCTCAAGCGCCTCCCGAGCGAGTACATTCAGGACATGTACTTCACGTCGCAGCCGATGGAAGACAGTCAGCCCGAGTTGCTGGAAGCGACGCTCAAGGCAATAAAAGCAGATACGCAACTGATGTACTCGTCCGATTGGCCCCATTGGGATTTTGATCTTCCCGGAGGATTTTTTTCGCTGCCGTTCATCGACGAACGAGCCCGGAGAAACATTCTGGGCGAGACTGCGAGGAAGCTCTTCAACCTTTGACGGAACAGCGAGCGGATGACGAGGTCTCCGCTACTTCCGTCAGGGCCAAGAGGCGACCGGCTCCAGCCTTCATCCCCAATGTTCGTATTACTCGACGGCTGCGCGCTGCGTCAGCGAGCCGATCCACACGTAAGCAAGACAGAATCGGAAAGATGCTCATGCAAGGCATTGTGCAAACCCAAACCCGCGCGTCATATACAGGTCTCAACAAGCAGTTTATTGCCGGCCATTGGCGCGACGGACGCGCGGGGGCAGCCATGGCAAACATCAATCCCTTCAGTGGAAGCGATATCTTCTCAATTGCGCTCGCCAATCGCGCCGATCTAGACGAGGCGTTTGCCGCCGCGGCCAGTGCGCAGCGGCAATGGGATGCGGTCCTGCCCGCCGAAAAGGCCGCGGTCTTCCGGCGTGCCGCCTCAATCATGGAAGATCGACGTGAGGAGATCGTCTCCTGGTTGATCCGGGAATCTGGAAGTACCCGAATAAAGGCCGAACTCGAATGGCAATTCACCTTTGCCATGACTATTGAGGCGAGCTCCTTTCCCTATCGAGTGACCGGACGCATCCTGCCGGTCGACGTTCCGGGCAAGGAGAGCAGAGTCTACCGCAGGCCCATTGGCGTGGTCGGTGTGATTAGCCCCTGGAACTGGCCGATGTACCTCACGCACCGTTCCGTGGCGGCGGCGCTCGCCGTTGGAAACGGGGTGGTGGTGAAACCGGCGGACGATACGCCGGTCACTGGTGGCCTGCTTATGGCGGCCGTTCTTGAGGAGGCCGGCTTACCCCCTGGGCTGGTCAATGTCGTCGTCGGATCGGTCGAGGAGGTTGGCGACGCCTTTACGCTCCATTCTGTGCCGCGCTTCATCTCGTTCACAGGTTCAACCCGAGTAGGCAAGCACATTGGGGCTTTGGCAGCGAGCGGGGATCATCTGAAGAGAGTCGCGCTTGAGCTCGGGGGCAATGCGCCCTTTGTCGTGCTCGATGATGCCGATGTGGATCAGGCGGTCCGGGCCGCTGTATTCGGCCGCTTTCTGCATCAGGGCGAGATCTGCATGAGTGTCAACCGCATCATTGTCGACACGAAGATCTACGGCGAGTTCGCTGACAAGTTCGTGGAGCGTGTCAGAGGTTTGAAGTGTGGAGATCCTGACGATCCCAAGACTGCCATCGGACCGATCATCAATAAACGGCAGCTCGACGGCATGATGCGTCGCATCGAACAGGCAAGGAGCAGCGGTATCAAACAGGTTCTCGGGGGTGAACCTCGCGGACTGGTTCTGCCGCCGCAAGTGTTCGTCGAAGTTGGGAACGATACCGAATTGGCACAGACGGAGCAGTTCGGTCCCATTGTCCCGCTCATCCGCGTCGATGGGGAGGCTGAGGCCCTGCGTATCGCCAATGACACGCAGTATGGTCTTTCGAGCGCCGTATTCACGCGAGACGAAGGGCGAGGGCTTCGTTTTGCCCTGCAATTGCAGGCGGGGATGACCCATATCAACGACATGAGCGCCAACGACGCTCCCAACAATCCATTCGGCGGAGAAAAGAACAGCGGCATCGGCCGCTTCGGTGGTGAATGGATTATCGATGAGTTCACGACTGATCATCTGATCACCGTTCAGCATGAGCCGCGCGCCTATCCGTTCTGAACCCGCAGCAATCGCCGAAGCTTGAGACACAACCGCAACAACGAGGAAAACAATGTCGATTACAGCAACGCCGACCCCCGGCTCGAAGCTCTTGAATCCGACCAATCACGCCCTGATCCTGATCGATTTCCAGTCCCAGATGGCGTTTGCGACCAAATCGATTGACGCGGTGACGCTGCGCAACAACGCCGGCCTGATCTCGCGCGCCGCCGCGGAATTCAAGGTGCCCACAATCCTGACCACGGTGGCGGAGAAGAGCTTTTCGGGCCCGATGTTCGGCGAAATCACCGACGCCTTTCCGGGGCAGAAGCTGATCGATCGCACCTCGATGAACAGCTGGGAGGACGCCAGCGTCATCAAGCGGGTCAACGCGATCGGCAAGGGGCGCTTGGTGTTTGCGGGCCTGTGGACCTCGGTCTGCATCGTCGGTCCGACGCTGTCGGCACTCGATCAGGGTTATGAGGCCTACGCCATTACGGACGCCTGTGGCGACGTCTC
>Ga0193742_1002687_pt1 | contig 10163 bp, 12 predicted proteins | sample L2c1metaG_FD_165511 | JGI IMG/M metagenome (GOLD analysis project Ga0193742, IMG submission 165511) | Soil microbial communities from a riparian zone of the East river system, Colorado, United States - L2c1 | ecosystem: Environmental > Terrestrial > Soil > Riparian zone | place: USA: East River... | reverse complement strand
GACTACTCCGGCGCGGGGTCCGTCAGTGTGAGGTGGCGGGGCGGCCGGTGATCGCGGCGACTACGCCGAGGGCCAGGTAGATGGTGCCGGTGAGGTAGCGCTGGCGGCGGAAGAACGTGGGGCGGGTGTTCAACCAGGCGCCGAGTGAGCCGGCGGCCAGCGCGTAGGCCACGTCGCTGAGCATGCCGATGGTCGCCATGATCAGGCCGAGCACGATGATCTGCATCGCCACCGGACCTCGACCCGGATCGAGGAACTGCGGCAGGAACGCCACGAAGAACAGCGCCACCTTCGGGTTGAGCACGTTCACCAGCACGCCTTCGGCGTACACCCGGCGCAGCGGCACCGGATCGGGCGGCCCGGTCAGCCGCGGCGGTTCGTAGCGCAGCAGCGCGCGCAGGCCCAGGTAGATCAGATAGGCGGCACCCAGGTAGCGCACCGCGTCGAAGGCCAGCGCGGACGAGGCGATCAGCGCGGCCAGCCCAGCCGCCGCCGCGGCGCAGTAGACCAGGGTGCCCGTCTCCACGCCGGCCGCCGAGGCCAACCCGGCCGCGCGCCCCTGACTCAGCCCCCTGGTGATGATGTAGATGTGGTTCGGCCCCGGAATAGCTACCAGGACCGAGCCGGCCAGCACGAACAACAGCAGGGAAGTAAGGCTCGGCACCCCACCATCCTCACCCATTCGTGGCCGAACCGCCGAACGAATCGCCCGCACCCCTCGGCCGCCGCGGGGGAAACGGGCTGGCTCGATGTGCGCGGTGTGACAGGATCTGGCCATGCATCGCGTGGTCGTCCTCGCCCTGGATGGGGTCATGCCGTTCGAGCTGGGCATCCCGCCCCGGATCTTCGGCGTCGCCGTCGGGCCGGACGGCGAGCCCCTCTACCGGGTGCGGATCTGCACGGTGGACGGCCGAGCGGTAACCACCGACGCCGGGTTCGCCGTCGTCCCCCAGTACGACGCGGGCGAGCTGGCCGAGGCGGACACCGTGGTGATTCCGGCCACCCATGAGCTCGGCCCGATCTACCAGCACGGCCGGCTGCCCGAGCCACTGGCGCGGGCACTCGCCGGGATCCGGTCGGGAGCCCGCATCGTGTCCATCTGCACCGCGTCCTACGTGCTGGCCGCGGCCGGGCTGCTGGACGGTCGGCCGGCCACCACGCACTGGCGCGACGCGGCGCACTTCCAGCGCACCTTCCCCCTGGTCAAGGTGGATCCGAACGTGCTGTTCGTGGACGACGGGGACGTGCTCACCTCGGCCGGGGTGGCGGCCGGCGTGGACCTCTGCCTGCACCTGGTGCGCCGCGACCACGGCAGCCAGGTGGCCAACCAGGTGGCCCGGCGCTGCGTGGTGCCGCCCTGGCGGGACGGCGGCCAGGCCCAGTACATCGAGCGCCCGGTGCCCGAGCCGGCCGTCAGCACCACGGCCGCCACCCGGGCATGGGCGCTGCAGCGGCTGGACGACCCGCTGCCGCTGGCCGAGCTGGCCAGGCACGCCGGGATGAGCGTGCGCAGCTTCACCCGCAGGTTCCGCGACGAGGTGGGCATGACCCCGGGCCGCTGGCTGACCCTGCAGCGGGTGGAGCGGGCCCGGCACCTGCTGGAGAGCAGCGACCTGTCCGTCGACCAGATCGCCGCGCGGGCCGGGTTCGGCGCCCCCTCCTCGCTGCGCCAGCATCTGCGCAGTGCCGTCGGGGTCCCCCCGGCCGCATACCGACGCACCTTCCGCACCGCGACCGCCACCCCGATCGCCGGCGCCTGATCGACTCGGCTCCAAGCGCATTGTGCGCCTGGGTCGCTGGGCGCAGACTGCGCGGCATGGCACAACCGCGCGCGCCGAGCATTCCTGCCCCTCGGCCGCCGGGCGGAGCCTCGCCGCGCTGGCTCACCACGGACGAGTCGCCACCCCCCGATCAGCTCGTGGACGTCGACGACCGGCTCACCGCCGATGCGGCGTACCGCTACGCCACGCACCGGATAGGGATGGTGTGGCGCGGCGACTACCGCAACGCCCGCCAGCTGCTGGCCGCGCTGGCCCGGCGCACCGACGCCCGACTCCCCCGCTCCCAGCGCCGGGACCCGGCGCGGTCACCCGCCGAGGAGTTTCACCGGTACCGCGCTGAGCAGTCCCGGCGGGCGCGCACCCTGGGCATGCTGCTGGTACCCATGGAACCGGGCTTCGTGATCCCGCTGCCCCGGTCCCCCGACGTCCGGACAGCCGCGCTGGAGGCCTACCCGCTGGTGGACGAACCCGCCGTGGTGGCCCTGCGCGAGCTGCTCGGCGCGATCGGGGCGCACGAGTGGCGCACCAAAGGGGTCCCGGTGCCGGCCCTGGGCGCCCGGATGCACCCGCACTACGGGGTGTTCGCGCCGACCCGCAACGAGTACGTGGACCTGGTCGCCTCGGCCCCGCTGCCGCCGCGACCGCCGGAGCTGGCCTTCGACATCGGCACCGGCACCGGGGTGCTCGCGGCCGTGCTGGCCAACCGAGGCGTGGCCCGGGTGGTGGCCACCGACGTCGAACCCAGGGCGGTCGACTGCGCCCGGGAGAACCTCGAGCGACTGGGCATGGCCGACCGGGTGGAGGTACTCCGGGCCGACCTGTTCCCGTCGGGGCGCGCCGCGCTGGTGGTGTGCAACCCGCCGTGGCTGCCGACCAGGCCGCACACCGTGCTGGACCGGGCGGTGTACGACCCGGGAGGCCGCATGCTGGGCGGGTTTCTGGGCGGACTGGGTGAGCACCTGGGGCCGGCCGGCGAGGGCTGGCTGGTGCTGTCCGACCTGGCCGAGTTGCTCGGGCTGCGCAGCCGGGTGGAGCTGCTCGGCGGGATCGAGGCGGCCGGGCTGCGGGTGGCCAACCGGACGGAACTGCCGGCCCGGCACCGCGCGGCGACCAGCCCGGACCAGAGCGACCCACTGCGCCACGCGCGCGCCGCCGAGATGACCTCACTGTGGCGGCTGACCGCGCGCTGAAGCCGCTCGCCGCGCCCCGGCTCAGCCCAGCAAGAGCAGCACCTGGAGCTCGCCGACGATCGCGCCGAGGATGCCGCCGACCAGGATGAGCTTCCACTCGTCCTGCCGGAAGGCCGGGCGCAGCACCGACTCGAACTCCAGCGGGGTGAGCGCGCGCATAGCTGACACGACGGTGGCCTGGATGCCCAGCGCCTCCTTGGCGTAGGCCATCGCCGGCTCCATGGTCCTGGGCGCGACGGCCAGCGCCCGCTCGGCGATGTCCGCCTTGAGCCGGCGGTAGCGTTCCGAACCGACGCTGAGGCGCACCAGCGGCCGGGCCGGTCCGAGCTGGCGGTCCACCACGTCCGACACGTGCCGTTGGACCAGCGCGATCAGCCGGTCCGACCGGGGCCCGGTGAGCAGCGCCTGCATGATCTTCGGCACGGTGAGCACCTCGTCGGCGACCACCCGGCCGTAGTCGGTGGCCACCTCGGCGCGGCGCTTCTGGAACATCCCCTGCCAGCGGAACAACCCGAGGATCCGGCGCTCCTCACGCGGAAAGAAGATCATCTTCAGTGCGATCCAGTCGGTGCTCAGCCCGACGATCGCACCGAAGATGGGCATCACCAGCGGCTCGTGGGTCAGCGCCCAGACCCCGGCCTGCAGCATTCCGATGATCAGTCCGAAGTAGAGGCCGCTGTGCGCGATGAACCGCAGTTCCCGGCCGCCGACGTCGCGGATCAGCCGGTTCAGCACGCCCCGATCGCTGGCCAGGTTGGCCAACGCCATGTCCCGGGTGTCCAGGTAGGCATCGGGGTTGCCGGAGAAGTCGGCGATCAGCTCGGCCACCGCGTTGGGCGCCCGCTCGGCGATCCGCCGCAGGATCAGCCGTTGCCCGTCGGCCGGCAACAGCTCCCACAACTGCGGCTGGTACTTGGCGATCAGGTCGGTGCCGATCTCGGTGACCGCCTGGTTCAGCGGCTCCCGCAGCTGCTTGGTCAGCTCCACCGGGTCCAGCCTGGCCATGATCTCGTTCGGGTTGATCAGGCGGCCGATCAGCAGGTTGACCGAGATGCTGCCGATCCGGCCGACGTTGCGCGGCACGATGCCCTGCCAGCCCAGGTAGGGCGGTTTGCCGACGAACTCGACCGGGCGGAACATCATCTCGATGGCCACCAGCTTGGTGGTGTAGCCGATGAACGCGGCCAGCAGCGGCATGGACAGGTAGATCAACCAGTTCACTCCGGCGCACCGATCGCGTGCCGGCGGGCCTCGTAGAGCAGCAGGGCGGCCGCCACGGCCAGGTTGAGCGACTCGGCGGTGCCGGTCATCGGAATGCGCAGCGTCTGGTCGGCCTGGGCGATCAGTTCGGCGGGCAGCCCGTCGCCCTCGCTGCCCAGCAGCACGGCCAGCGGCGGGCGGTAGGCAAACGACCAGTGCTCCCGCTCGGCGTATCCGGAGGTGGCGAGCACCGCGACCTCGCGCGCGTGGGCCCAGCGCAGAAAGGCTCCGGCGTCCGGGACGGCGGCCACCGGCACGGCGAACAGCGAGCCCATGCTGGCCTTCACGGCGGCCGGCGCGAACGGGTCCGCGGTGTCCCCGAGCAGGATCACCCCGGCGGCTCCGGTGGCGTCGGCGGTGCGCAGGACGGTGCCCAGGTTGCCCGGGTTGGCGATCTCATGCAGCGCCAGGAACACCCCGTCCGGCGGCACGGCCAGGTCGTCGAGCTCCGTGGTCCGGGCGCGGACCACGGCGAACAACCCGGGCGGTCGGTCCCGCTCGGTGAGCCGGCCGGCCAGCTCGCTGCTCAGCTCGGCGACCCGCACCCCGAGCCCGCGCTGCTCGGCCACCATGTTGGCGGCCGACTCGGGCAGCCACTCGGGCACCACGGCGAGGGTTTCCAGCTCCCAGCCCGCCTCCACCGCGCGCCACACCGGCTGGATGCCCTCCACCACGAACACGCCCTCGCGCCGCCGGTGCTTGCGGTCGCTGAGCGAGCGGATGCGTTTGACCAGCGGGTTGGCCGCACTGGAGATCACTTCTGGGGTGCCCATCGCCCGCTTAACCTACTGGCCGGCCGGTGTCCACGGGTTGATCGGCACGGCCAGGTGCGCAACGGTGGCCGCAGTGCCCAGACCCATCCGACAACACCTGAGGAGCACCGTGACCGAGCCGACCGTTCCGCCGAGTCCGTCCGTCACCAACCCGGCCGCCACCGATCCGACCGGCCCTAGCTCGAGCAGCCCCGCGGTCACCAGCCCCACCGTGACCAGCCCAGCGGTCACCAGCAGCACCGACTCGGTGGCCACGGTGAAGTCGTTCCTGGATGCGCTGAGCAAGCTGGACACCGACGCCGCGCTGGCCCTGCTCGCCGAGGACGTCGTCTACCAGAACGTGTCGCTGCCCAAGGCCCACGGCAAGCCGGCGGTGGCCAAGCAGCTGGCGCTGTTCGGCCGCTACTGCACCGGCTTCCAGGCGATCAACCACCGCATCGTCGGGGACGGCGACACGGTGCTCACCGAACGCACCGACATCATCGAGATCGGCCGGGTGCGCTCCGAGTTCTGGGTGTGCGGGACGTTCGAGGTGCGCGACGGAAAGATCGTGCTGTGGCGCGACTACTTCGACTGGGCGAACTTCCTGGCCGGCGCGGCCAAGGGCGCCGGGCGGGCGGTCGCCGGACTGGTCCAGGGGCTGCGGCGGCGCTGATCGGCCGCCGCGGCTCCACTGGCTAGTCGGGCAGCCGGTTTTCTTCCGTCGGGTCGAAGACGTGCAGCCGGGCCGGGCTACGCAGCCCGACCCGCACGGTCTGGCCGAACGCCGGGGCCTCGGCTCCAGTTGTCCGCACGATGATCCGTGTCGGGGTGTTGTTGATCGTCACCTCGCCGTAGACGAACGCGTCCGCGCCGAGCTCCTCGACCAGCTCCACCTTCAGGTTCAGCGCGGGTTCGCCCTCGCCGACCAGGTGCAGGGCCTCGGGCCGCACGCCGAGCCGGACCTCGGAGAGCGAGGCACTCTTGGCCGCCTCCAGGGTGGTCCGGGGCAGCGGCACGGGTAGCCCGTCCAGCGACACTCCGTCGGCGGTCAGCTTGGCGATGACCAGGTTCATCCCGGGCGAGCCGATGAAGCCGGCCACGAAGGTGTTGATCGGCCGGTCGTAGAGCTCGCGGGGCGTGGCGCACTGCTGGAGCAGCCCGTCGCGCAGCACCGCCACCCGGTGCCCCATGGTCATCGCTTCGACCTGGTCGTGCGTCACGTAGATCGTCGTGGTGCCCAGCCGGGTCTGCAGCGCGGTGATGTTCGCCCTGGTCTCCACGCGGAGCTTGGCGTCCAGGTTGGACAGAGGTTCGTCCATCAGGAACACCGCCGGCTCACGCACGATGGCCCGGCCCATGGCCACCCGCTGGCGCTGCCCACCGGACAGTGCTCTGGGGCGGCGGTCCAGATACGGCGTGAGGTCCAGCAGTCGGGCCGCCTCGGCGACCCGGGTGCTGATCTCCGCCTTGGGCACCCGTTTGAGCTTGAGCGCGAACGCCATGTTCTCCGCGACGGTCATGTGCGGATACAGGGCATAGGACTGGAACACCATCGCGATGTCCCGGTCCTTGGGCGGCACCGAGGTGACGTCCCGTCCGCCGATGTCGATGGAACCTTCGTCTACGTCTTCCAGCCCCGCGAGCATGCGCAGCGCGGTGGACTTCCCGGAGCCGGACGGACCGACCAGCACCAGAAACTCACCGTCCGCGATATCCAGGTCGAGTTTGTCGACCGCGCGCACCGGAGGGGACCCTGCGAAGACCCGGGATGCTTCCCGATAGCTGACCTCTGCCACCTGGATCATCCTCACACGTTCGTGGCGGAAAAAGCACGATCTATGCCGAAACCTCAGCGAAACAACTTGCGCAATAAGAGCAGGACGACCAGCAGGGCCACCCCGAGCAGCGCAAATTTGATCTTCGGGTCGGACAGCCTGGCCTGCGCCGCGTCCTTGCCGCTCTCGACGAGGCGCTTCGGATTCGCCCGCTCGGCGAGCGCGTCCAGAGTGCCGGCGAGCGCGTCTCTGGCCTGCTCGATCTCCCGCTGGATGCTGTCCGGGTCGCGTGCCACGGCTCCTCCTCGGATCGCTCCACATGCTTGGTGGGCCAACCGTAGATCACCCGTTCAGCCTGGGTTGACCCAGCTACCCTTGCCCGTACCTCAGGTGTGGCTACGCTTTCCGAGATGAACGCCGATGACATCATCAAGCAGGGCCGCGAGCTCGCCGGCAAGCTGCGCGACGGCGCGGGTGAGCAGGTTGCTCAGCACGAGCAGCAGATCAAGGGCGCCCTCGGCAAGGTCGTCAACTTCGTCAATGACAAGACCCACGGCAAATACTCCGAGCAGGTGAGCAAGGCGGTCGGCTACGTCGAACACGGCGTGGACCTGTTGGCCAGCGACAAGCGCGAAGGCGCGCCGGGTGAGCAGGCGCCAGGCTCGGCTTCCGCCGAGGGACAGCCGCCACCCGCCGGCGCGACGCCGTCCGGCGGGCCGCCACCTGGCGCACCCACGGCCGCGCCGGCGCCACCGCCTCCCGCGCCGGCGCCACCGCCTCCCGCGCCGGCGACACCGCCTCCCGCGCAGGCGCCACCGGACACACCGGCCGCGGGGCAGCCCTCGGCCGAACCCAGGATCGACCCCAAGGGCCCACCAGCGTCCGGCTGACCAGGGAGAGCGGTAGCGTCGGGGGATGACTTCCCGCCTCAAGCCCGGAGATCCGGCGCCCGCCTTCACCCTGCCCGATGCCGACGGCAACCCGGTGTCGCTGGCCGATTACCAGGGCCGCCGCGTGATCCTCTACGCCTACCCGGCGGCCAGCACGCCCGGGTGCACGAAGCAGGCCTGCGACTTTCGGGACAGCCTCGCCGAACTCAACGGCGCCGGGCTGGACGTCATCGGCATCTCCCCGGACAAGCCGGCCAAGCTGGCCAAGTTCCGGGACGCCGAAGGCCTGACCTTCCCGCTGGTCTCCGACCCGGACAAGACGGTGCTCAGCGAGTACGGCGCGTTCGGGGAGAAGCAGATGTACGGCAAGACGGTCACCGGGGTGATCCGCTCCACGTTCGTGATCGACCCGGAGGGCAAGATCGAGCACGCGCTCTACAACGTGCGGGCCACCGGGCACGTCGCCAAGCTGCGTAAGGATCTCCAGCTCTGAACCCCGACGAGCATCGGGTGGTGCCGGCGGCGGGATTCGAACCCGCACTGACGGCCACCTAAAGACCGCGCCTCTGCCGTTGGGCTACGCCGGCGTGCCGGCACAGAATACGCGGCCGGCACCGGCGCGACCGGTCTGGGAGCGGTGGCCGGAAATTCCGGCTCGCCCCGGACGCGGGTCGAGGGCGCGCCACTACGGTGAGCGATCGTGCAGCCAGAGTCCGATCAGGGTCTGCTCGCCCCGATATGGGCGGGCAGCGTGGCCGAAGCGCGTACCGGTGACGGTGCGCTGGTCCGCGCGATGCTCGACGCCGAGGCCGCGCTGGCCAGGGCGCTTGCCAGCGCCGGGCTGGCCCCGCCCGGGGCGGCTGAGGTGATCACCCGGGTGGCCGCCGAGCTCACCATCGACCCGCGCGCCCTGGCACTGGCCGCGCGCTCCGGCGGCAACCCGGTCATCCCGCTGGTGCGCGAGCTGCGTGGGGCGGTCAACAGCGCGGACCCCGCCGCGGCCGAGTGGGTACACCGCGGCACCACCAGCCAGGACATCTTGGATACCGCGCTGATGAGCGTCTCCGCCCAGGTGCTCACCGAGGCGGTGCTGCCCGGCCTGGACGCCGCCGCCGACGCGGCCGCCCGGCTGGCCAGCACGTACCGGACCACCGTGCTCGCCGGTCGGACGCTGACCCAGCACGCGGTGCCCACCACGTTCGGCGCCAAGGTGGCCGGCTGGCTGTCCGGACTGCTCGATGCGCGGCAGCGCTGTGCTGAAGTGCGCCTGGGGCTGCCCGCCCAGCTGGGCGGCGCGGCGGGCACGCTCGCCGCCCTGGACGGTAACCGGCTGGCCGTCGCCGAGGCGTTCGCCGAGCAATGCGGCCTGGCCGCCAGGGAGACCCCGTGGCACACCGTGCGCACCCCGGTCGCCGAGCTGGCCGGCGCGCTCGCCCTGGCCGCCGGGGCCTGCGGAAAGGCCGCGCTGGACGTCACCGTGCTGGCCCAGTCCGAGCTGGGCGAGGTGGCCGGCGACCCGGGCGGTGAGTCCTCCGCGATGCCGCAGAAGCGCAACCCGGTGACCGCGGCGCTGATCGTCGCCGCCGCACGGGAAGCACCCGGGGCGCTGGCCGGCCTGCACCTCGGGCTGCTCGCGGAGAACGAGCGGCCGGCCGGGGCGTGGCACGCGGAGTGGCAGCCATGGCGGGCGTTGCTGCGGCTGGCCGGAGGATCCGCCGAGGCCACCGCTCGGCTGCTGACCGAGTTGCGGCCGGACCCGGCGGCAATGGAGGCCACCATCCGCCGGGACGAAGGCTCACTGCTGGCCGAGCGGCTGGTCGGCGCGCTGCGCCCCGAGCTGGGAACTGACGCGGCGGCCGAGGTCCGGGAGGCCGCGCTGGCCGGACGGCTGCCCGAGCTGCTCGCCGAACACGGGCTGGACAACCCCGCCGACTACCTGGGCGCGGCGCCGGAGTTCGTGGACCGCACGCTGGAGCGCTACCAGCGGCACACCGGGAGGAGCAACGATGGATCTTGACGGGGACGCGGTGGCGGTACGACATGGATCTTGATCAGGACGGGCTCGCGGTACGCCGCGAGGTGCTCGGGCCCGCGCACGTGGACGCCGCGCTGGCCAAGGCAGACGAGTTCACCTCGGACTTCCAAGAAATGATCACCAGGTACGCCTGGGGCGGTATCTGGACCCGCCCCGGGCTGGACCGGCGGATGCGCAGCGCGATCACCCTCACCGCGCTGGTCGCCGGCGGCCACCTGGAGGAACTGGCACTGCACGTGCGCGGCGCCCTGCGCAACGGGTTGAGCCGCGACGAGATCGCCGAGGTACTGCTGCAGACCGCGATCTACTGCGGTGTGCCGGCGGCAAACTCCGCCTTCCGGGTGGCCAGGGAGGTGCTCGCCGAGGAGCAGCCCAGCTGACGCTGCGTGGCTCGCGTCCGCGGCGTCCGTCGGCGGCCCGCGTCGGTGGCCGGCGTCGGCGGCCCGCGTCGGCGGCCCGCGTCCGTGGCGTGGCTGG
>Ga0193742_1002686_pt1 | contig 10168 bp, 6 predicted proteins | sample L2c1metaG_FD_165511 | JGI IMG/M metagenome (GOLD analysis project Ga0193742, IMG submission 165511) | Soil microbial communities from a riparian zone of the East river system, Colorado, United States - L2c1 | ecosystem: Environmental > Terrestrial > Soil > Riparian zone | place: USA: East River... | reverse complement strand
GGAGTACCCGCGGAAGACGTGGACGTCGCTGCGGTAGTTCGCCGTCAGGAAGATGATGGGCGTGTCACGCGAGCGCTCCCGCTGCCGGATGAGCGTCGCGGTTTCGTAGCCGTCCAGGCCCGGCATCGCGACATCGAGCAGGATCAGCGCAAACTCTCGGGCGAGGACCTCGCGCAGTGCGTCACGCCCCGATCGGGCGCGCACGATGCGGTAGGACGGCTCGGTCAGGATGGCTTCGACCGCGAGCAGGTTCTCTTCGTGATCGTCGACGAGCAGGATGTCGACCTGCCCGCTCATACCCGCGTGCCCTCGACCAGTGTGACCAGGTATTCGCCAATACTCTCGAGAGGCAGGATGTAGTCCACCGGGGCCGCCGCGATGCCGGCCGCCGGCATCGTGGCGCACTCGGCCGTTGCGGGGTCCTGCACGATCGCACGCCCCCCGAGCGCCTTGATCCGCGCCAGCCCGCTGGCGCCGTCTGCGCTGCCTCCCGTCAGGAGCACACCGAGCACGCCCGCGCCGTAGGCCTCGGCCGCGGTCTCGAACAGCACATCGATCGACGGACGGGCCGATCGAAGCGGCGCGTCGGTCGACAGCGCAACCTCGCCGGGCGCTTCCACGAGCAGGTGGTAGTCCGGCGCCGCGATGTAGACCGTGCCCGCCGCGAGCGGAACCTTGTCCTCGGCTTCGACAACCTTGAGCGCCGTCTGGTCCTGCAGCACCGCGACGAGCCCCTGGTCCGACGTCGTACCCCGGTGCTGCACAATCAGAATCGGGACCGGCAGAGTCGCCGGAATCGCCTGCAGCATCGTGGTGATCGCATGCAGTCCTCCGAGCGACGCGCCCACCGTTATCACCTCAGGCCTCATACCTACGCGATCCGCCGATAGAGCTTCTCACCAGGCTCGAACTGTTCGTACGAAGGTTGCAGCGACAGGAAGTGCAGCGACTCCTTCGATCCCAGCCCCAGGATCCCGAACATCGAGAGGCTGCCGTACAGCAGCGCGTGCGTCCGTTCCTGCAGCGCATGATTGAAGTAGATCATCACGTTGCGGCAGAGCACCACGTTGAACTCGTTGAACGCACCGTCGCTGACGAGGTTGTGCTGAGAGAACACAATCTGCCGGCGAAGCGACGGCCGCATGATCGCCAGCTCGTAGCGCGCGGTGTAGTAATCGGAGAACGAGCGTGTGCCCCCGGCCTGGAGGTAGTTCTGCGTGTACGTCTGCATCAGGTCCGCCGGATAGATGCCCTCACGCGCGTGGCGCAGCGTGGCCTCGTTGATGTCCGTCGCATAGATCAGACTGCGTTCGTACAGCCCCTCCTCGACCAGCAGGATCGCCAGGGAATACGCTTCCTCCCCGAGCGAACAGCCCGCCTGCCAGATCCGGATGAACGGATACGTGCGAAGCACGGGAATCGCATGCCGCCGGAAGGCCTGGAAGAAATGCGGATCCCGGAACATCGAGCTCACGTTGACGGAGAGCCCCTGGATGAACCGTTCCCATGCCTGAGGATCGTGCAGCACGCGCCCCTGCAGCGCGCTGATGCTGTCGAGCTCTTCAGACCTGACCAGCTTCCAGACCCGGCGGCGGATTGACGCCCGGGCGTAGTCCCGGAAATCGTACCCGTAGTGCCGGTGCACGGCTTCGAGCAGGAGGTCCAGCTCGAGCTCCTCGATCGGATCCCTCTGCGCCCCCACCCTCCCGGACGTCAGCGGGAGAGCCATACCCGCAGCAGCGAGATGAGCTGTTCGGTGTCCACCGGTTTCATCACGTAGTCGGAGGCGCCGGCTTCGATGCACTTCTCCCGATCGCCCTTCATCGCCTTCGCGGTCAGCGCAATGATGGGAAGCGAGCGCATGTCCTTCTTCTCCCGTATGCGGCGCATGGCCTCATAGCCGTCCATCTCCGGCATCATGACGTCCATCAGGATGACGTCGATGCCGGGGACGTCTTCGACCATCCGGAGCCCATCCTTGCCGTTCTCGGCGTAGTGCACTTCCACATCGTGCTGTTCGAGGACACTCGTGAGGGCAAAAATATTCCGAATATCGTCATCCACAATCAGTGCTTTGCGTCCCGAGAGCGCAGGATCGTGCTGGTGGAGGTGTTCCAGCATCTTTCGCTTCTCAGCCGGCAGGTTGCTCTCGACCCGATGCAGGAACAGGGCCGTCTCGTCGAGCAGACGGTCAGGAGACTTCACATCCTTGATGATGATCGTTTCCGCCAGCCGTCGCAGCTCGGTCTCCTGCTTTTTTGACAGGTCCTTGCCGGTATAAACGATGACCGGCACCTGCGAGAGCCGCGGGTCTGCTCTCATCCGCTCCAGCAGTTCGAAGCCGCTCATATCGCTGAGTCCGAGGTCGAGGACGAGACAGTCGAACGGCTGGGCTTCGAGCGCGGCCATGGCTTCAGCCCCGGTCGCGACGGCGGTCGTCCTGACGTCGCCGTTGCCAATCAGCTCCACGACGCTCTGGCGCTCGACGTCGTTGTCTTCCACGATGAGCAGGCTCTTGACCTTGCGCTCGATGAAGGTGTGAATGGTACTGAAGGCCGAGACGAGCGCCTCGCGCTCCACAGGTTTCGGCAGGTAGGCCATTGCGCCGAGCCGCATCCCGCGCTGCGCTTCGTCCAGCGTCGAGATGATGTGCACCGGGATGTGACGCGTGGCCGGATCGTGTTTGAGCCGATCCAGCACGCTCCATCCGTCCACGCCCGGCAGGTCGATATCCAGGGTCACGGCGTCGGGCCGGTAGTGCCGCGCCATGGCAAGCCCCACATCTCCGCGGGAGGCCGCCAGCACCTTGAACCCTTTCTCCCTGGCGAGGTCGCCCAGGATCGACGAGAACGTGGGGTCGTTCTCGAGGATGAGCACGACGCGGTCGCCCGGCTGGATGGTCCCACGGTCGTCGCGGACGTCGTGGTCAATCAGCCGCATGTCCGCGGCCTCGATGGCCTGCTCCACCACTGCCGCCCGCACGGCAATGGCACGATCCGCCGCCGGCGCGCCGGTCTCGACCCGCGTCCCTTCGTACACCTGCGGCAGATACAGCACGAACGTGCTGCCGCCTCCGGGCTCGCTCGTCAGCGTGATTTCCCCTCCCAGCAGCCGCGCGATCTCGCGGCTGATTGAGAGCCCCAGACCCGTGCCGCCGTACTTGCGGCTCGTCGTCCCATCCGCCTGCTGGAACGCCTCGAAGATGATCCGGTGCTTGTGGGCCGGAATGCCGATGCCGGTGTCGGAGACACGGAATGCGATGACGTCCCCCGCATGGTTGAGCGCCTGCTGATCAGGGCTCCACCCATCGGTTGCCGGCTCCATCGTCAATGTGACGGACCCCTCCTCGGTGAACTTCAATGCGTTCGACAGCAGGTTCTTGAGGATCTGCCGCAGCCGCCGTGGATCGGTCTCGATCCCGCGAGGCAGGCCCGGTGCAATCGACGCCGCGAACTCCAGTCCCTTGCTGATCGCGATCTCCCGGAACGACCGGTCGACATATGACTGCAGGTCGCCGAACAGCACCGTTTTCGCGTCGACGTCCATCATCCCGGACTCGATCTTGGTCAGATCGAGAATCTCGTTGATCAGCTCGAGCAGATCGGAGCCTGAAGAGTGAATCGTCTTCGCGAATTCCACCTGCTTCTCGCTGAGATTCTGATCCGGATTCTGCGCGAGCAGCTTCGAGAGAATGAGGAGGCTGTTGAGCGGGGTGCGGAGCTCATGCGACATGTTCGCGAGGAACTCGGACTTGTACTTCGACGTCAGCGCCAGCTGTTCGGCCTTCTCTTCGATGGAGGTCCTGGCCTGCTCGATCTCGCGGTTCTTCCTCTCGACTTCCTTGTTCTGCCGCGCCAGGAGCTCCGCCTTCTCCTCCAGCTCTTCGTTCGTCTGCTGCAGCTCCTCCTGCTGCTGCTTCAGGCGCTCTTCCGACGCCTGCAGCGTCCTCGCCTGCTGTTCCAGCCTCGCGTTCGTCTCCGTCAACTCCTCCTGACGCGTCTGCAGCTCCGCGGCGAGCGACTGCGACTGCGTCAGCAGCTCCTCGGTCCTCATCGTCGCCGCAATGGTGTTCAGGACGATGCCGATGCCTTCGGTGAGCTGATTCAGGAACGTCAGGTGGATGTCGCTGAAACGGTAGAACGACGCGAGCTCCATGACGGCCTTGACCTCACCCTCGAAAAGCACGGGGATGACGACGATATTGAGAGGCTTGCCCTCGCCAAGCCCCGAGCGGATCTGCACGTAATCTGCGGGAACCTCGGTGAGGACGATGCTCCGGCGCTCGAGGGCCGCCTGGCCGACCAGCCCTTCCCCCGCGCGGAAGCGTGTGGGGAGATGCGTGCGCTCAGTATGAGCATAACTCGCGAGCAGCTTGAGGTCGGGCACGCTGGTCTGGGAGTCGTTCAGATAGAAGACGCCGTGCTGAATCGAGATGAGCGGCGCGAGCTCCGAGAGGATCGCGCGGGAGACGGTGATCAAGTCTCGCTGCCCCTGCAGGAGCCGGGTGAACCTCGCGAGGTTCGTCTTCAGCCAGTCCTGCGCGGTGTTCTTCTCTGTCGTCTCGCGCAGGTTGACGATCATTTCGTTGATGTTGTCCTTGAGCGATGCCACTTCGCCGGCTGCCTCGACGTCGATCGCGCGAGAGAGATCTCCTTTCGTGACGGCCGTGGCGACCTCGGCGATCGCCCGCACCTGGGTCGTGAGGTTGGCGGCCAAGCGGTTGACGTTGTCGGTGAGATCGCGCCAGGTGCCCGCCGCTCCGGGAACGCTGGCCTGCCCGCCCAGCTTGCCCTCGATGCCGACCTCGCGCGCGACGGTCGTGACCTGGTCGGCAAAGGTCGCGAGTGTGTCGATCATGCCGTTGATCGTTCCGGCGAGCTGCTCGATCTCCCCTTTCGCGTCGAGCACGAGTTTGCGCTTCAGATTGCCGATGGCGACGTCCGATACAACTGTCGCGATGCCGCGGACCTGGTTGGTCAGGTTGTCGGCCATGAAGTTGACGTTGTCGGTCAGGTCCTTCCAGGTGCCGGCGACCCCCTGCACCTGCGCCTGGCCGCCCAGCTTGCCTTCGGTGCCGACCTCGCGCGCCACGCGGGTGACTTCCGAGGCGAACGTCCCGAGCTGATCGACCATCGTATTGACCGTGCTCTTCAGCTCGAGGATCTCGCCCCGCGCGTCGACCGTAATCTTTTTCGACAGATCGCCGGTCGCGACCGCGGTCGTGACCGCGGCGATGTTCCGCACCTGGCTCGTGAGGTTCGCCGCCATGAAGTTGACGCTGTCGGTGAGGTCCTTCCAGGTGCCGGCCACGCCCTTCACCTGCGCCTGCCCGCCAAGCTTGCCTTCCGTGCCCACCTCGCGGGCCACGCGCGTGACCTCGGACGCAAATCCGTTCAGCTGATCCACCATCGTGTTGATGGTGTTCTTCAGCTCGAGGATCTCGCCGCGGACGTCGACGGTGATCTTCCTGGACAGATCGCCGTTGGCGACCGCCGTCGTGACGTCGGCGATGTTGCGCACCTGCGAGGTCAGGTTGCTCGCCATGAAGTTGACGTTGTCGGTCAGGTCCTTCCACGTGCCGTCGACGCCCCGCACCTGCGCCTGTCCGCCCAGTTTGCCTTCCGTCCCGACTTCCCTGGCGACGCGGGTGACCTCGGAGGCGAAGGCATTGAGCTGATCGACCATCGTGTTGAATGTGACCTTCAGGTCGAGAATCTCCCCGCGCACGTCCACGGTGATCTTCTTCGACAGGTCGCCGCTGGCCACGGCGGTCGTGACGTCCGCAATGTTGCGCACCTGGTTGGTGAGGTTGCTCGCCATCGCGTTGACGTTGTCGGTGAGGTCGCGCCATGTGCCTGCGACACCCCGGACGTCGGCCTGGCCGCCGAGCTTGCCTTCGGTGCCCACCTCGCGCGCGACGCGCGTCACTTCCGATGCGAAGGCGTTCAGCTGGTCCGTCATCGTGTTGATGACGTTCTTGATCTGAAGAATCTCTCCCTGCGCCTGGACGGTGATCTTCTGGGTCAGGTCGCCGCTGGCGATAGCGGTCGCCACCTTCGACACGTCCCGCAGCTGCACGGTCAGGTTGCCGGCGAGCTGGTTGACGTTATCGGTGAGATCGCGCCACGTGCCCGCGACGCCCCTCACTTCGGCCTGGCCTCCGAGCTTCCCCTCGGTGCCGACTTCCTTCGCGACGCGTGTGACTTCTGACGCGAAGGCATTCAGCTGGTCGACCATCGTGTTGATCGTGGCCTTCAGCTCCAGAATCTCGCCGCGGACATCGACGGTGATTTTCTTGGAGAGATCGCCGCGCGCGACGGCGGTCGTGACCTCGGCGATGTTACGCACCTGGCTCGTGAGGTTGCCGGCCAGCGTGTTGACGTTGTCGGTCAGATCCTTCCAGGTGCCGGCCGCCCCTTTCACTTCCGCCTGCCCGCCGAGCTTTCCCTCCGTGCCGACCTCCTTGGCGACGCGTGTCACTTCGGACGCGAAGGAGCCGAGCTGATCGACCATCGTGTTGATCACGTCCTTGATCTGGAGGATCTCCCCTCGCGCATCAACGGTGATCTTCTTCGAGAGGTCGCCGCTCGCAATCGCCGTCGCGACGCGTGAGACGTCGCGCAACTGGATGGTCAGGTTGCCGGCAAGCTGATTGACGTTGTCCGTGAGGTCTTTCCACGTGCCCGCCACGCCTTTGACTTCCGCCTGACCGCCCAGTTCCCCTTCCGTCCCCACCTCGCGCGCGACGCGCGTCACTTCCGACGCGAAGGAGCTGAGCTGATCCACCATCGTGTTCACGGTGTTCTTCAGCTCGAGGATTTCCCCTTTGACATCCACCGTGATCTTCTTCGAGAGATCCCCCTTGGCGACCGCCGTCGTGACCTCCGCGATGTTCCGCACCTGGCTGGTCAGGTTCGCCGCCATGAAGTTGACGTTGTCGGTGAGGTCCTTCCACGTGCCGGCCACCCCTTTCACGACGGCCTGCCCTCCGAGCTTGCCCTCGGTGCCGACCTCGCGCGCAACGCGCGTGACTTCCGACGCGAAGGTCCCGAGCTGATCGACCATCGTGTTGACGATCCTCGCCGTCCGCAGGAACTCGCCCGTCAACGGGCGCCCGTCGATTTCGAGCGCCATGCCCTGCGACAGATCCCCCTTGGCGACCGCGCCGATGATGCGCGCGACCTCGGTGGTCGGCTGGACCAGATCCGACACGAGCGTGTTCACGGCTTCCAGGGCGGTCACCCATCCCCCCTCTGCGTGGGGGATCGAGGCGCGCTGCCTGATGTTGCCGGCCTTGCCGACCACATTGCTGAGTCTCTCGAGCTCGCGCACGAGCTTCTCGTTCCGCTCGATCGCGTCGTTCAGCGCGTCACAAATCTTTCCAGACATGCCCGTGCGGTCGGCGGGCATCCGCACGGAGAAATTCCCGCGCCGATAGTCGGACAAAACCTTCAGCAGACGCCGTTGATCGAGGGCGTCGCTGGCAACTGCCGGAGTGGCCATGACTGTTTCTCTGGATCTACGCTGTCAACGGGTGAACATTTGTGGATGAATTCGATTCACAGACACAGTTCTCCGCCAGACTACGTGCTACGTGCTATGGGCTACGTGCTACATGCTGCGCTACACGAGCGACGTACTGGGTGCTGCGTGCTACCCGACGCCCTACGTGGTACGTGCCGGCTGCTGGGAGGTTGGATCCGAAACCCATTGAGGACACGCGACATCGACATATATGCACGCGCATTGCCAAGCTCATGCGACAAGCGCCCCCGCGGGCGCCTCAAAGCGGGGGGGTGGCGTTGTCGCGGACGACGGCGACGGCGATGTCGGGGCGGTCGCTGATGATGCCGTCCACGCCCCACTCCGCGAGGCGGCGGATGTCGGCACTCTCGTTGACGGTCCAGACCTTCACTGGCAGGTTCGAACGGTGCGCGTACTCGATGAAGCGCGGGGAGACGATCGTGGTCGAACCCGAGCGCTCCGGCACCTGAAGCTCACGGTAGGCGGGGTGGCCGGACGGCCAGTGGATCCATGAGCGGTAGAGCGCCCACCTGGCTTCCTCGCGCGACGCACCCGTGGGAATACGGGGCTCATACGCGCGCAGCGCATCGAGCACACGCCGACCGAACGAGCCGAACGAGACGCGATCCACCGCACCGGCCGCGCGCACCTCGTCGACCGCGCGCTCGGCGAGCGCCGGCAGATTCCCTTTCAGCTCGATGATGACGGGGATGCCCGGATACCGTCCGAGCACGTCGCGAAGCCGGGGGATCCCGATACCCTGCCCCCTGAACGGGAATGATGTCCCGTCCTCCCCGCGAAACCAGTGCCCGGCATCGACCGCGCCGAGTTCGTCTGCCGTGAGCGCCGAGAGAGGACCGCGGGCATTCGTCGTGCGGTCGAGCGTCGGATCGTGATGGACGACCACGACGCCGTCGCGGGACAGGTGAACATCGAATTCCAGGCCGTCGGCCCCCAGTGAAAGACCGTTGTCGAAGGAAGCGATCGTATTCTCCGGCCGGAGGGCCGCACCGCCGCGGTGCGCGTAAACGAGCGGCTGCTTTCTGGGGGACAAGGTGCGTATTGTACCCGCCGGATGGGCGGATGCCTCGATGGTAAGATGCTCTATGACCTCGGAACGCCCCTCGACTCTTGCTCAGCTGCGGGTGGCCGTCACCGCCGGACGCGTCCGGCGCCGGTCCGTCCGCGATGAAATCCGCGAAAACCTCATCGCGAAGCTCCGGTCCAGGCAGGACATCTTTCCCGGCATCATCGGGTACGAGGAAACGGTCGTGCCGCAGATCGTCAATGCGGTACTGTCGCGCCACAACTTCATCCTCCTCGGTCTCCGGGGGCAGGCGAAGAGCCGGATCCTTCGTGCGCTCGCCGATCTGCTCGACGAGGAGATCCCGGTGGTGCCCGGATGCGAGATCCACGACGATCCGCTCGCGCCGCTGTGCTCGGCATGCCGCGCCCGCGTCCGCACCGAGGGGGACGCGCTGCCGGTCGCGTGGCTGCCGCGCCAGGCGCGGTACGTCGAGAAGCTCGCAACGCCCGACGTCACGATCGCCGACATGATCGGCGACCTCGATCCGATCAAGGCGGCCCGCTCGGGCCTGCAGCTGTCGGACGAATTGACGATGCACTATGGGTTGCTGCCGAGGGCGAACCGCGGCATCTTCGCGATCAACGAGCTGCCGGACCTCGCCGGCAAGATCCAGGTGGGCCTCTTCAACATTCTGCAGGAAGGGGACGTCCAGATTAAGGGCTATCCGGTGCGCCTGCCGCTCGACGTGCTCCTAGTGTTCAGCGCCAACCCCGAGGACTATACGGCGCGCGGCAAGATCATCACGCCGCTCAAGGACCGCATCGGCTCGGAGATCCGGACGCACTATCCGGCGACGCGTCAGCACGCGATGGCCATCACGGCGCAGGAGGCGTGGGTCTCGCGCGCGCACACCGACGGCGAAGGCATTGTCGTCCCGGCATTCGTCCGCGAAGTCGTCGAGGAAGTGGCGTTCCAGGCACGCCAGGACTCGAAGATAGACAAACGCTCCGGCGTCAGCCAGCGCCTGCCGATCTCGCTCCTCGAAAACGTCGTCTCGAATGCGGAGCGCCGTGCGCTCCTCGCCAACGAAACGCCGATCGTCCCGCGAATCACCGACGTGTACGCGGCGCTCCCGGCGATTACCGGCAAGTTCGAGCTCGAATACGAAGGCGAGCTGCGCGGGGCCGACAACGTCGCGCGCGACATCATCCGCGGGGCCGTCGGCAACGTGTTCACCGGCTACTTCGCAACCGCGGACGTCCAGCAGGTCACGGAATGGTTTGACCTCGGGGGCACACTCCAGGTGGACGACACCATCGACGCCTCGCGCGCACCGCGCAGGTCCAGGGGCTGCGGGACCTGACGACGCATGCGGGCGTGGGCGCCAGGCCGTCGGCGCCGCTCCTGGCCGCAGCGGTGGACTTCATTCTCGAAGGGCTCTACGCGCAGAAGAAGATCACGCGGTCCGACGAGTTCCAGTATCAGGGGGCCGAACCGCCGCGGCGCCCCGCGCGTCCCAGCGTGCCCTCCGAACCGCCGCAGGAGCGAGAGATGCCGATGACGGGGAACAAGAAGAAGTATTACAACTAGCTATCAGCTATCAGCTATCAGCTGTGA
>Ga0193742_1002685_pt1 | contig 10168 bp, 12 predicted proteins | sample L2c1metaG_FD_165511 | JGI IMG/M metagenome (GOLD analysis project Ga0193742, IMG submission 165511) | Soil microbial communities from a riparian zone of the East river system, Colorado, United States - L2c1 | ecosystem: Environmental > Terrestrial > Soil > Riparian zone | place: USA: East River... | reverse complement strand
CGAACACGCGCACGGCGGCGTCGAGGATCAGCCGGCGCTTGTCGATCGCCGCCGCCTTCACGCGCGGACCTCGGTCGGCCAGCGGTACGCACCGGGCTGGCGGTTGGCGAGCGACGGGAGCTTGGAGCGGATCCCGCGCAGGCGGTCGAAGTCGAGGTCGGCCAGGATGAACGTCTCGAAGTCCGGCGCCTGCGCGAGCACGAGGCCCCAGGGGTTGACGATCATCGACCGCCCGCCGGTGCGGATCCCCGGCGCGGGCTCGCCGACCTGGTTCGCCGCGACGACGAAGCACTGGTCCTCGATCGCCCGCGCGCGCAGCAGGACCTCCCAGTGGTCGCGCGTGGTGGTCTCGGTGAACGCGGCGGGGACGGTGATGACGGTCGCGCCGCGGATCGCGAGGATGCGGAACAGCTCCGGGAAGCGCAGGTCGTAGCAGATGGTCAGGCCGAGGCCCTCGCCGTTGGCGAGCTCGGAGCCGACGATCTCGTCGCCCGGCGCCTCGTGCTCGGATTCGCGGTAGCTGCGCCCGCCGACGTCGACGTCGAACATGTGGATCTTCCGGTAGACCGCCCGGTCCTCGCCGTCCGGACCGATGTGCACGCTGGTGTTCGCACCGCGGTCCGCGCCGTCCACGCGCTCTGCGACCGAGCCGGCCACCAGGTCGATCCCCAGCTCCCGCGCGGCGCCCCGCGCCCAGGAGAGCGCGGCGCCGTCGAGCGGCTCCGCCCCGGCGGCGGTCTGCTCAGGGGTGCCGAGGACGGGCCACTTCTCTGGCAGCACGACGAGCTCCGCGCCCTGCGCTGCGGCCGCGCGCGTCAGGCGATCGGCCGCTTCGAGGTTACGGTCACGATCGGGCGTTGAGCTGAGCTGCACGGCTGCGGCACGCATGGCGACTCCTCTCTGGGACACAGATTGACTCGTCAGTCAACACCTTCAGACGCGAGGATAGCCGTCATGCCCATGCACAAGGACTGGACCTGGATCGGCGGCTTCGGCCCGGAGCTGATGCTGTGCGCCGCCACCGCGCGGGTCGGGCCTGCGCGGACGGCGTGGTGGGCGGTGTGGGACGGCCGGCGCCTGCACGAGCGCAGCTACCGCCGGCGCGGGCCGGTCGGCGTCTCGCCGGAGCGGATCGCGGTGCCCGGCGTGCTCGACCTCGCCGTCGAGCCGGGCGCGCCGTGGGCGGTCCGCACGGATGCGATGTGGACGCGCAAGCGCCCGGCGCGCCTGCACGGCACCGCGCTCGGACGGCCGGTCGAGCTGCGTGGGCTGATCGACGAGTCCGCGGGCCGGCATCCGCGCCGGATGTCGTGGTGGTGGTCGGCCGGCGCGGGCGAGCTGGCCGACGGGCGGCCGGTCACGTGGAACCTGGTGGACGGGCTGCACGACGGCGCCGAGGCGTCGGAGCGCGCGGTCTGGATCGACGGCCTCCCGGCGCACGTCCCGCCGCAGCCGTTCCACGAACTCGCCGGCGTCGGCGACCTGCGCTTCACGCCGCTCGCGACCCGCGCGCGCAAGGAGAACCTGCTGCTCATCGCGTCCGACTACGAGCAGCCGTTCGGCACGTTCGCGGGGGCGCTCCCGCTCGGCGGCGAGCTGCGCGCCGGCTGGGGCGTCATGGAGCGTCACCGCGTGCGCTGGTGACGCGGCGCAGCTCCTCCAGCAGCATCTTGGAGTGCATCGCGCCGATCAGCTCGCGCAGCGGTTCGCGGCCGGCGCGCACGATCGCGACCGCGCGCTCGGGCTCGACCTCCCCCAGCCGCTCGAGCAGCACCGCGGTCTCCCGCTCCACCAGCGGCCGCAGCGCGTCGCGGTAGCGGAGCGTGTCGTAGACGGTGAAGCCGAGCGCCTCGTCGTAGCCGCCCGCGCGGAAGCGGACGATCGCGGCGATGACGGCGACGTCGTCCGGGTCGTAGCCCTCCTCGTCGGGCGTGAGGACGCCGAGCTCGGCGAGCCGGTCGAGCGCGTTCGCCGGGAGGTCGACCTCGCTGCGCGGCGTGCGCGGACGCTCGGAGAGCGCGTCCTTGATCAGCCGCAGCGGCAGGAACCGCTCCTCCTGCAGGCGTTTGATCAGGCGGATGCGGTGGACGTACTCGGGCGGGTACCAGGCCATGTTGCGCGACGTGCGGACGATCCCGTCCTCGTCGCCGAGCAGCCCCTCGCGCAGGTAGTGCTTGATCGTGCCGGCGGACACGCCGGAGGCGTCGGCCAGCTCGCTCATCTTGAGGCCGGGACGCTGCGTCATGCCAGGAAGCTCCCCTCCGGCACGCCGCCGGAGCCGGCGACGGCGCCGGCGGCCTTGAGCGCCGCGATCGCCGCGGCGTCGTAGCCGAGCGCGGCGAGCACCGTGTCCGTGTCGGCGCCCAGCGGCGGGCCGGGGCGGGTGCCGTCGGCCGGCGTGCGCGAGAGCCCGACCGGCGGGCCGAGCAGCCGCACCGGCGCCGCGGCGCCGGGCTGGTCGACCTCGACGACGGCGCCGGGCGCGCGCGCGAGCGCTTCGTCGAGGTCGAGCACGGGCTCGAGGCAGCAGCCGTGCTCGTCGTCGAACGCGGCCCACTCGGCGCGCGTGCGCGCGGCGAAGATGGCCTCCAGCTCGGTCGCGACGGTCTGGTCCATGTGGCGCTCGAGGAGGTCGTCGCGGCCGAGGCCGGCGCACAGCGCGTGCCAGAACTTCGCCTCCAGCGCGCCGAGCGCGACCCATCCGTCGGCACACGCGTACGGCCGGTAGCAGGGCAGCCCGCCGGCCAGCTCCAGCTCGCCGCGCCGCGGGACCGCGCCGTCGGCGAAGTGGCGCGCGGCGACCATCGCCAGCCAGCTCTGCGCGCCGCGCGTCATCGACACGTCGACCATCTGGCCCTCGCCCGAGCGCTCGCGCTCGTGCAGCGCGGCGAGGATCCCGAACGCCGCCATCAGCCCGCCGCCGCCGATGTCGGCGATCTGCCCCGCCGCCGGCACCGGCGGGCCGCCGCGCTCGCCGCTCAGGCCGAGCAGCCCGCCGCGGGCGAGGTAGTTCATGTCGTGCCCCGGCCGGTCGCGGTCCGGCCCGTCCTGGCCGTAGCCGGTGATCGCGCAGTAGACGAGGCCCGGGTTCTCCTCCCGCAGCCGCTCGTAGCCGACGCCGAGCCGGTCCAGCACGCCGGGCCGGAACGACTCGAGCAGGACGTCGTGCCCGCGCACGAGCCGCAGCAGCACGTCCCGACCCTCTCTCACCTTCAAGTTGAGCCTGATGGATCGCTTCCCGCGATTGAGCGAGAGGAACAGCGCCGACGCGGCGCTCGGCTCGACGCCCTCGTAGGCCGGCGGCGCCCAGCGGATGTAGTCGCCGAGTCCGGTGTCCTCCACCTTCAGCACGTCGGCGCCGTAGTCGGCGAGCAGCAGCGAGCAGTAGCCACCCGGGAGGAGGCGCGAGAGGTCGAGCACCCGGATGCCCTCGAGCGGCCGGGTCATGCGAGCATCGCCCGCGCGTCGTCGACCGTGGCGACCCGCCGGCCGGAGTCCTCCGCCATCCGCCGCGCCCGGGCGACCAGGTCCCCGTTCGAGCGGGCCATCTCCCCGTCCGGCAGGTAGAAGTTGTCCTCGAGCCCGACGCGCACGGAGCCGCCGAGCGCGAGCGCGGCCGCGACCAGCGTCCACTGCCGGCGCGAGACGCCGATCACGCCCCAATGGCTGCCCGGCGGGATGTTGTCGACCATCGCGGCGAGGTTGCGCGCCGTCGGCGGGACGCCGCCGAGCACGCCCATCACGCAGGAGACGTGCAGCGGCGGGCGGAGCACGCCCTTGTGCACGAGCGGCTCGAGCGAGCCGACGTGGCCGAGGTCGAAGCACTCGTGCTCGGGCTTGACGCCGAGCTCGTTCATCGCCTCCAGCAGCGCCACGATCTCGGCGAACGGGTTGGCGAAGACCATCGAGAACACGAAGTCACGCCGGCTGCGCGAGTACTTCGCGTAGTTCATCGACCCCATGTTGAGCGCGGCGACGTCCGGTCGCAGCTCGCGCAGGTACGCCACCCGCTTCTCCACCGGCACGCCGATCGCCCCGGTCGAGTAGTTGACGACGACGTCGACCTCCGCCGTGACCGCCTCCGTGATCGCGCGGAAGTCCTCGACCTCGTAGCTCGGCGCCCCGTCGGGCGTGCGCGCGTGGATGTGGATCATGCTCGCGCCCTCCTCGACCGCGCGCCGGGCCTCGGCGGCGTACTCGGCCGGCGTGTAGGGGATCGCGGGGCACTGGTCGCGGTTGGCGACCGCGCCGGAGATCGCACAGGTGAGCAGGACGGGGTCGTCGACGGCCATGGGCTCCTTGAAGAGTGGGACGTGCCACTCCTCACTCTGCCGCAGACGACACGGTCTTGGCAAGCGCCCGCCGGGTAGGATCGCGCACCGTGAGCGTCGAGGTGCGCGACGTGGCGCCGGGGCTGTGGCTGTGGCGTCAGCCCCACCCGGACTGGGAGGAGGGCAACGACTGGGAGCCCGAGATCGCGTCGTTCGCGGTCGAGTCCCGCGGCGCGGCGATCCTGCTCGACCCGCTCGCGCCGCCGCCCCACGCCCGCGACGTCTGGGCACGTCTGGACGCGCTCAGACCCGGCGTCGCCGTCGTGCTGAAGCCGGACCACGTCCGCGACATCGACCTGTTCGTCCGCTGGTACGGCGTCCGCGCCTACGGGCCCTACCTGTTCTGGCGCGACGACGTGCCGCGCAGGGAGCTCGAGCCGGTCCGCCCCGGCGACGAGCTCCCGGGCGGGCTGCTGGCGCAGTACGACGGGCGCGGCGGGATGGAGACGCCGGTCTACCTGCCCGAGCAGCGCGCGCTCGTCTTCGCCGACGGCATGACGGCACCGGGCGGCGTGCTGCGCGCGTGGGCGACCCCCTGGCACGAGGAGCGCACGCTCCCGGCGCTCCGAGCCCTCCTCGCGCTGCCGTTCGAGCGCGTCCTCGTCTCCCACGGCGAGCCCGTGCACGACCGCGCCGACTTCGAGGCCGCGCTCGAACGCGAGCCGTGGTCCGACGAGCCGGAGGATGGTCGCGGGCTCGCGTCATAGTCCAGCGGCATGCGACAGCTCGAGATCACCGGTGCGGGTGCCGTCCGCTGGAGCGAGGCGGCGGCGCCCGGCCTGCAGGGGGACGGCGAGGCGCTCGTGCGCCCGCTCGCCGTGGCGATGTGCGACCTCGATGCCGTCTTCCTCTCCGGGACGATCCCGGTCGGGGAGCCGTTTCCGCTCGGCCACGAGTGCGTCGGTGAGGTGATCGAGGTCGGCGATGCGGTTCGTGACTTCGTACCGGGCGACGTCGTCGTCGTCCCGTTCCAGATCTCGTGCGGCGCCTGCGTGGCGTGCGCGGCCGGCCGGACCGGGAGTTGCGAGGCGGTCCCGCGCGGCTCGGCGTACGGCATGCAGCCGTTCGGCGGTGACTGGGGCGGCGCGCTCGCCGACGTGATTCGCATCCCCTTCGCGGACGCGATGCTCGTGCCGCTGGGCGACGGCCTCGACCCGGTCGCGGTCGCCAGCGTCGCCGACAACGTGCCGGACGGCTACCGCGCGGTGGCGGCGCCGCTCGCGCAGGCACCCGGCGCCGAAGTGCTCGTCGTCGGCGGCTCGGCGCGCAGCGTCGGACTCTACGCGGCCGCGTGCGCGAAGGCGCTCGGAGCGGAGCGGGTCGTGTACGCCGACGCCGAGCCCGGACAATTGGAACGCGCCGCCGCGCTGGGCGTCGAGCCGGTCGAGGTGCCGCGCGGTGAGGACGGCGCGCCCGCGTGGCCGTTGAAGTTCGGGCGCTTCCCGATCACCGTGGACGCGTCCGGCGATCACGGCGGCCTGCACGCCGCGCTGCGCTCGACCGCTCCGGACGGCGCCTGCACCAGCGTCGCGATCTACTTCGAGCAGACCACGCCGATGCCGCTGCTGGAGATGTACACGCGCGGCTGCACGCTGCACACCGGCCGCTGCCACGCGCGCGCGCTGATCCCCGAGGTCCTCGCGCTGATCGGCGACGGCCGGCTCGACCCGGCGCTCGTGACCAGCGCGGTGGTCGGCTTCGACGACGCCGAAGCCGCGCTGGCGGAGCCGCCGACCAAGCTGATCCTCGTGCCCTGATCCCGTGTACGACGGCTTCAGCGGCGTTCGACGAGCGAGAGCACGTCGATCGCCGCGTGTTCGCTCGCCGCGGCGGCGAGCGCCGCGTCCTTCGTCGCGAGCGGCTCGCCGAGCCGCTCGGCAAGGGCGACGAACAGCGCATCCGCCGCTGTCAAGTTGCTCCGGAGCTCCCACGCGCGTCGCCGCAGCGGGAGGCTGGGGAACAGCTCGACCGGAAGATCACCCAGATCGTCGACTGCACCCGACGCCCGGTCGCCGGCGATGCTGCCGCGGAGCGATTGCCGGCGTATGACTGCGAGCGTCTCGAAGACCAGCAGGTCAGGCGCGGCAAGCTCGCCTTCCTGTTCCATCAGCTGCTGCACGCGACCCATCACGCCGACCCCGAGCAGGAAGTCGACGACCGCGGATGTGTCGATGACCGTCACTCGCCGTGCTCGCGGAGCGAGCGTACGGTGACCTCGCTCGGCTCCGCCGGCTCTACGGGCCCGCGGGCCGCGATCCTCGCCGAAAGCTCGGCGGGAGTCGGGCGAGCGGCCGCGCGGGTCAGCACGGTGCGGAGATACTCGGACAGCGACACGCCGGAAGCAGCAGCGCGGGACTTGAGCGTCCGGTGGACGTCATCCGGGACGTCGCGGATCTGCACCAGGGTTCCCATACGTCGTGGCAGTATTGCATACGCCGCACATACACCAGCGCACATCACGCCTGGGCAGCGATCGCGGGAGCGGCGGACGAGAGCAGCAGATAGTTGACACTGACTAGTCGATCCCGGATAGTAGGACTCGGCTAACGAAATGAGGCTGTCGTGGCGCAGGGGCGCAAGGTGGCGAACCCACTCGCGTTGGCGGTGCTCGCCGAGCTGCTCATGGGGCCGCTGCACCCGTACGAGATCGGGCGGCGGCTGAAGGAGCACGGCAAGGACCGCAACATCAAGTACAACCGAGGCTCGCTCTACATGGTCGTGGAGCAGCTCAAGCGGGCCGGCTTCATCGCCGAGCAGGAGACGGTGCGCGACACCCAGCGGCCGGAGCGGACCGTCTACGCGCTCACCGACGACGGACGGAGCGAGCTCTACGACTGGCTGCGCGAGCTGGTCTCGCAGCCGCGGCACGAGTATCCGGAGTTCGGCGTCGCGCTGTCGCTGCTGAGCGTGCTCTCCCCGGCCGACGCGGTCGAGCTGCTCACCCGGCGCCTGGCCGCGCTCGCCGAGGAGATCGACGAGATCCGGGCCACCGTGCAGACCGCCGCCGACGCCGGCGTGCCGTGGGTGTTCCTCGTCGAGGAGGACTACCGGCTCGCGCTGGTGGAGGCCGAGTCCCGCTTCGTCACGGGCCTCATCGAGTCGCTGAAGCGGCCGGACTACATCCGGGCATGGCAGGAGATCTTCGGGAGCAAGACATGACACGAGTCAGGACCGCGCTGGTCATCGGAGGCGGGATCGCCGGGCCGGTGGCGGCGATGGCGCTGCGCAAGGCGGGCATCGAGCCGACCGTCTACGAGGCGTACGCGACCCCGGCGGACGGCGTCGGCGGCATGCTGACGGTCGCGCCGAACGGGCTCGACGCGCTGCGCATCTTCGGCGCGGACGAGGCGGTGCGGGCGGTCGGCCAGCCAATCGAGCACATGGTCATGGCCGACGGCCGCGGCAAGCGGATCGGCGCGATCCCCGGCCTCGCCGGCCTGCCGCCCAGCCAGGCGCTGTGGCGCTCGGACCTCTACCGCGCCCTGCACGACCACGCCGTCGCCCAGGGCGTGCGGATGGAGTACGGCAAGCGGCTCGTCGCCGTCGACGACACGCCGGCCGGCATCACGGCCCAATTCGCCGACGGCAGCAGCGCGAGCGGGGACGTGCTCGTCGGCGCCGACGGGATCCGCTCGACGGTGCGCACGCTGATCGACCCGGACGCACCCGGACCGGAGCACGTCCCGCTGCTGAACTTCGGCGCGGCGGCCGACATCGCGGTGCCGGCCGACCCGGACGCGACGTACTTCGTCTTCGGCAAGCGGGGGTTCCTCGGGTACTGGGTGCAGCCGGACGGCCGCACCGCCTGGTTCGGCAACCTCCCCCACGAGACGCCGATGACGACCGCGCAGGCGCAGGAGGTGCCGGCGGCCGACTGGCTGCGGCGGCTGCGCGAGGTCTACGCCGACGACGTGCCGGGCCGCGACCTGCTCGAGCACACCAGCGCCGACCGGCTGATCGTCCTCGGCTCGATCGAGATCATGCCCAAGCTGCCACGCTGGCACCGCGGCCGGATGGTGCTGGTGGGCGACGCGGCGCACGCGCCGTCCCCGAGCTCGGGGCAGGGCGCGTCGCTCGCCACCGAGAGCGCGGTCCAGCTCGCCCGCTGCCTGCGCGACCTGCCCGACGTGCCGAGCGCCTTCGCCGCCTACGAGCGGCTGCGCCGCCCGCGCGTGGAGAAGGTCGCCGCGCGGGCCGCCAAGACGAACAACAGCAAGTCGTTCGGGCCGGTGGCGACGACGCTGATGCGCCTGCTGATGCCGGTCGCGATGCGGACCTTCCTCAGGCCGGAGCGGACGCTCGGTCCCGAGCAGCGCTACCGGATCGCCTGGGACGAGGTCGTCGCCACCTAGTCCGGTCCCGCGACCGTCCCCTGCCCGGCGCTCATCCCTCCAGCACCTCCTTCAGCGTCGCGACCCGTTCACGCCACATGGCCTTCACCCGCTCCGCCTCCTGGGCGTCGGCGAGTCGCACGTGCTCGAGCGCCGCGATGCTCTTCGCCTCGCCCTTCGCGACGAACCGGACGTGGACCCGGGTCGTGCCGTCGCCCCAGTCGAAGCGCGCCGACCGCGGCTCCAAGGTGGTGCGCTCGCGGAGCTGGTCCTCGGGCAGCCAGGATCTGCGCAGCGACTCGTCGACGAACGCCGCGTAGAGTCGCTCGATCGGCACGCCCACGGTCTTGGTGGCCGTGATCCTGAAGCCGTCGGGGTGCTCGCCCACGGCGCGGAGTCCGCGGGCGTGCTCGTAGCTGGCGGCGACCGCCTGCGCGCCCCATGCGAGCGGCTCGACGCCCTGCTGCTCGGCGACCCAGCGCGCGATCTCCCGGTGCGTCCGCTCGGCCGCGCCCCATTCGTCGAGCAGGTCGAACCACTCCTCCCACCCGCGCCCTGTCCTGCGCCGGATGTGCTCGTCGGACGTCGCGAGCGGAGGCCGCTCGGCCGGCTTCGGCTCCACGGGGGTGAGCAGCGCTGCCCGCGCCGCCGTGTAGCTCTCGCCGGTCTTGTCCATCCGCGTGCGGACGAGGCGCTTGAACGATCTCTGGCTGGTCATCCGGTGCTCCTCTCGTGGCGGCGGCACCGGGACTCACGCTCGCGGAGCCCCGCCGGAAAGGGCGCATCTCGACCGGCGTCCCGGGAGCTCGAGCCCCCTTTGCCCCCGCTGGAGCCGGCGGCGTGAGCGCCGGATTCGAGGGTTGGGCGCGGGACGGCGCCACGCGGCAACATATCGGCGGCGGCCGCCGCGGGCAACCCTCAGACCGGCACGACGCCGTGGCGCTTCCACGGGCGCTCGACCCGCTTGCCCTCGGCGAGCTCGAGCGCGCGGATGATCGTCGGACGCGTCTCGCGCGGGTCGATGACGTCGTCGACCATGTCGTTGCGCGCCGCCACGTAGACATCGATCAGCTCGCGGTAGGCGTCGATCAGCTCCGCCTTCTTCGCGACCGGGTCGTCGGCCTCCTCGACCTGCTTGCGGAACACGATCTCGACCGCGCCTTCGGCGCCCATGACCGAGATCTCGGCGCTCGGCCAGGCGACGATCAGGTCCGGCTCGTACGCGCGCCCGCACATGACGTAGTAGCCCGCGCCGTAGGCCTTGCGCAGCACGACGGTGATCTTCGGGACCGTGGCTGCCGCGACCGCGTGCAGCAGCTTCGCGCCGTGCCGGATGATCCCGGCGGCCTCGACCTTGGTGCCGACCATGAAGCCGGGCACGTCCTGGAGGAACACGAGCGGGATCCCGAATGCGTTGCACAAGTTCACGAAACGGGCGGCCTTGTCGGCCGAGTCATTGTCGAGGATCCCGCCCAGGTGCTTCGGTTGGTTGGCGACGATCCCGAC
>Ga0193742_1002682_pt1 | contig 10175 bp, 6 predicted proteins | sample L2c1metaG_FD_165511 | JGI IMG/M metagenome (GOLD analysis project Ga0193742, IMG submission 165511) | Soil microbial communities from a riparian zone of the East river system, Colorado, United States - L2c1 | ecosystem: Environmental > Terrestrial > Soil > Riparian zone | place: USA: East River... | reverse complement strand
ACCAGGGCAATACCGGTATGGTAAATAGCGTGCAGCGCACGGCAGACGGCGCCTGGTACAAAAAGTTTACCGATATAGCCAAACGCAATGCCTCTGACATGAACCTCATCTTTGTTGATTCGTTCAACAACTTTACGCTCGATAGCCAGATCGAGCCCACGCAATCATACGGTAATACGTTTCTGGATATTACCAGAACCGCATTTAAGTTAAACTAGCAAATCACTCACCCGGCGGGCAATATGCCTGCCGGGTTTTCATCAATCCAAAAACAATGCCCGGCAATCGTCTCAATAAAGACGCTGTTTACTCAAAATTCGGATTATTAATAAACTATAATTAAAAAGAAATGAAAAGACCCTTCTGCTTATTTGTTATAACCCTTTTGTTCTTGAAAGGATTTGTTAGTGCTCAAACCGCACAAAATACCCATAAAAAATATGACGTTGCAGCATTTGTCTGGCCGTCTTATCAGCCGGATGATCGGGCAAAGATATTTTGGCCGGATGGGATTGGCGAATGGCAAACCGTGATTAGTAACAAAGCAAAATTTCCGGGGCATGAGCAACCGCGATATCCATTGTGGGGTTACATTAACGAAGCCGACCCCTGTGTGGCAGAAATGGAGATCAATGCAGCGGCCGATCACGGTGTAAACGTGTTTATCTTTGACTGGTACTGGTATGATGGCATGCCTTTTTTAGAAGGCCAGTTGAATGATGGTTATCTGAAGGCACGCAATAATGACCGGGTTAAATTCTACCTGATGTGGGCCAATCATGACGTTAATCTTGCCTGGGACAAGCGGAACTCGGATGATGCAGCCGACCATAAAAACAACGCATTGATCTGGAGAGCAGATATTGACCGTCAGGAATTCGAGAAAATTGCGCTACGCTGGATCAATAATTATTTTAAACAGCCCAGCTATTATAAAATAGACGGCAAACCGGTATTGATGATCTATGATCTTAACAAGCTGATCCAGGGATTAGGTGGAATAGAACAGACAAAGGATGCGATCAAATGGTTCCGGGCGCAGACGGTGAAAGCCGGTTTTAAAGGGCTTGAATTGCAATTATCAATGAGAAAGGATTCCAATAAAGGCATTTCCGCCATTCCCGGTGATAATCTTGGCACACAAAAAGACGTTGTTGAAACACTCGGGTTCAACTCATTAACCCACTACCAGTTTGTACATTTTACGGATATAGACAGGGATTATAATGAGATAGTAAAGGATGTTGTTAAAGATTGGAACACCATCTCCGGAAGCTATAAGGCAAATTACTATCCCCATGTTTCCATCGGATGGGATGCCAACCCCCGTTTTTATAACATGCGGCCGGGAATAGTTAAAAACAACACTCCTGCAAATTTTGAAAAGGCACTTGCAGAAGCCAAGAAGTTTGTTGATGCCCATCCCCATCAGGCTCCGTTAATAACCATTAACAGTTGGAATGAATGGACCGAAACCAGTTACCTGATGCCATGCACCAAGTATGGGTACGGTTACCTGGATGCTGTAAAAAAGATATTTGTAAACCAATAGGAACCTTGTATGATGACTAAAATATATCTATTTATTTTATTAACGGGCATTGGTATTTTACACGCATCATGCTCAAAAAGCAGTAGCTTAAGCAACAAAAGCCAGGAGAGTTATGACACTGTAGCAAACCTGCCACAACTTACGGTGTTTGGGGCGCCTACGGGCGCTCCAAAAAACAACACTTTTTCTGTATATGTAAAGTACGAGGGAGGGCAATGGATCGATTTATTTGCATACGATGCGGAAGTAGATGGAGGGAACCAGCCCTCTCCTAAGTATCATATGGCCTTTGTTAGTTTTGATGCGGATTTTTCAAAAAAGATTGAGGTTAAGGTACACAAAAATGACAGGCCAATGTCAAACGTGAAGATCCGTCCCGGAGGTGCAGGAATTGCTCCAACCATTGTTGATGCCAACACGATCACTTTTACTTTGACCGGGCCGCAAAAGTTATCAGTAGAAGTTAATAATGACCTGCACAATAACCTGATGGTATTTGCCAATAAACCAGAGGAAAACCCTGTTACGGCTGCTGCTCCAAATGTGTATTATTTTGGCGCAGGCATACATAAAATCGGTACCGACGGCCAGGGAACTTTGGTACTTAAAGATAACGACAAGGTATATATTGCCGGGGGAGCTATTGTATATGGCAGTATTTCGGCAAGTGGGGCAAATAATATTTCTGTTACAGGAAGGGGTATACTTTGTGGCAGTATGTTTCCAGACCATGCATACCCTCATACCATCGGCAGGCGCCTGATTCAGATCGACAAGTCAGATAAGATAAGGATTGAGGGTATAACTTTATTAAACTCTGTTTCCTGGAATGTGAGTGTTTCCAATAGCACAAATCTTGTTTGCCGCAACCTGAAGGTAATGGGATGGACTATTAATTCAGACGGGATAGATCCGACATCATCAAGCAACGTTTTGATCGATGACTGTTTTATCCGAAACTACGATGACTGCGTATCAGTTAAGCTGTCTTACGGAGGCGCTGCATCGCCCACTGCCCGGGATAGCCGGAATGTTACTGTTCAAAACTGTATTTTATGGACAGACCAGGGCAGGGCACTTGGGTTTGGCCCGGAATCATACAGCAGCCAAAACAGGGTTTACGATAGTATAATGGTTAAAAATATCGATATCCTGTATAATCAAAACTATAATGTTGATTGGGCAAAAGGAGCTATAAGCATCCTTTTGGGAGACGATGCGACCATGCAAAATGTAACATTTGAAGATATACGGGTGGATAAATTGGGGACTAAAACCAACCTGGTAACCTTAACCATATTACAAACGCCTTATAACATATCCGTGGGCAAACGGCTCCAAAATGTCAACTTTAACCGGATAAGTTTAAATTCAGCACTTAATATCGATAACACTATCCGGGGATATGATGCTTCAAGGATCATTGATGGCGTGCACTTTACTGATCTTAAGATCAATAATTCCAATATCAAAGATGCAACATCAGGAAAGTTTAATATAAACAACTATGCTCAGAACATCACATTCAATTAACCCTGAAAAATCAATTAAAATCAAAGTTCATGTTTAGTAAAGTTAACAGGAGAAAATTTCTCAATATAGGTGGCACTGCAACTGCAGGTATTATCGTGGGCTTTAACAGCCCGCTCAGTGCGCGGCCAAATACAGTACCACAGGTACCACAGTCAACGGAAACCGTGGAAACGGCCTTGGAAACAACCTCTGAAACGGTTTCTTCGGACCTGCTTGTGCTGGATGCTGATCCGCCCCGGGGGACAAAAGCAGTTCGTTACTACATGGGTGATATCAGGGTGTCTGAATTAACAAATATTTATGCCGAGCAAACCAATTCCAAACCTATATGGAAAACGGTGGTGGACCCAGCCTGGTTTGAACCTGGAAAATATACGCTAAAAATTGAGGCCGACACGCCATCGGGGTCTATTGAATTGGAAAAGAGGGAAATAACTATCACGCATGGTATTAAGGCCGGTTCTTCCCGTTCCTTGACGGGTGCCTGGAAAATTTGCGCAGGTGATGGGTTAAAGAGCAGCATGCTGGCCGGTACCTTACCAGAAGTGGTACAGGCCGGTTTTGATGATCGAAATTGGGATACCGTGTTAGTGCCAAACTCCATAGGATATCTTAACCAAAAATGGAATGATCCCGATGGGATTATTGCGGTTTATCGGAAAACTTTTGAATTGGATTCTCCCCGCGAAAACGAACAGATCTCCATCACGCTGGAGTCTTGTTATTGGATGGGCCGGGTTTTTATCAATGGAGCCGAAGTAGGACAAACAAAAGGAGGATATCTTCCGAGCCGTTACGATATCACCAAGAATATAAAACATGGTAAGAATGTAGTTGCCGCAATTGTCGACAATCGGAAGGTAACGATGGGCGTTTTTGAAACGCTGCACATATATTACTGGAATTGGGGCGGCTTGCTGCAAGGGGTGCATATTGATCGGAATCCCGATATTGCATTAACTGATCTAAGGGCGGAAGGCAGTGGATCAGGGGTTTTGCGCTTATGGCCTACGGTTGTAAATAAAAAAAATGTTCAGAAGCAAATTGATTGTGATGTGGCGGTGTACGACCCATCAGGGACTAAGGTGTTAACATCAAAATTAAAATCAGTTGTAATTCCGCCGGATGTTGACGGACTGGTACTCGATCCTATCGAATTAAAAATTAACAGCCCGCAGCTTTGGGATATAGGAAATGCCAAATTATATACGATCGTTGTAAGTGGGAACTGGGGGAATCTAACCGAAAGAACCGGCTTTAGGGATATTGAGGTCCGCGGCGGGGATATGTTGCTGAATGGCAAGGTTATTGAAAACCTCCAGGGATTTAACCGTCACGCTGATTATCCCGGACTTGGGCGCACACAAGTACCCAAACTGCAGCGAAAGGAATTGCAAGAATTATATGATCGGGGTTTCCGCATTTTTCGGCCGGCGCATTATCCCACCACACCTGCCTTGCTCGACGCTGCTGATGAGTTAGGCATGCTGGTGATTGAAGAAATAAACGTAACGGGGTTAAACGGAGATAAGTTAGATACCAGGGAAGTAAAGGATTTTGCCGCTCAGCAACTAACGAAAATGATCCATCGGGACAGGAGCCATCCAAGTATAATTGCGTGGTCGGTAGGTAATGAAAACCTGACGGATGAACCTAAAGCAGCAAATTATATCAGGGAGACGATTTTGCTTGGTAGGAAATTAGATCAAAAGCGATTATTTACGCACGTTACGTGGAAAGCTGAGAAGGATATAACCTACCAGTACCAGGACTTTGTTGCACAAAACTTTTATGCAGGCTGGTATTCTGACAAAGTGGAAGACGTGGTCGACGTTATTGATAAAACGCAGACATTCTCGGGCAAGCCTGTTTTGCTTTCTGAATATGGCGCTGAAGCCATCGCTGGCAGGATGGGTATGGGATACGGCAGCGAATTTTATCAGAGCTTTATTATTGATGAGCATAACCGGTTATTGAATGACCGGAAGCATTTTATAGGCAAATTATATTGGACCTCTACCGAGTTCTGGTGCAGACCGGGCTGGGATGGCGGAAGCCCCGCGCCGGTTCCTCCTTTTCATTGCAAAGCTATCCAAAGCTATTACAGAAACGAATACAAATTGGGATGGCGGGTAATGTTTTCGCCGGTAAGGATAGCTGTTAACACCGCGGATAAGTTTAATTTTAAACAAAATCAATTTGGCGGGGAAATCAAGATAACTTCAAAAGGCGATACTGTAGTGGAACTGAAAATAGTTTTGACGGAACTAAAAGGGAAAGTAGTTGAAGGGATAGTAAGCATCATTCCATCGGTTGGTTTTAAGCCGGATAAAATGCAGCAATCATTTAAGTTAAATCCAAATGAGGTGAAAAGTATTACCCTTTCGTTAAAAGGCAAGCTGCCGGATTCGGTGCCGAATGGTATCAACTTTATAAAAGCGGTTGTGGATGCCGATACTGAGGCACATCCTTATTTATTAACTATGAGTAGGTCCGATTCATAAAATGAAAAAATTAACTCTGACAGGTTTATTCTTTCTTTCATTCTTGTTGGCAGATGCCCAGACACGGCAGGCGCAATGGATATCCGCCGCAGGAGCGTCGAATAAAGTTAATACATGGTTGGCTTTCCAAAAAAACATAGACTTAAAAAAGCTGCCCCAAAAAGTCACGGCAAAGATTGCTGTTGACAGTAAATATTGGCTGTGGATAAATGGGAAAATGATTGTTTTTGAAGGTGGGCTTAAACGTGGACCTAATCCCGTCGATACCTATTATGATGAGGTTGATATTACTGCTTTCCTCAAGCAGGGGAATAACAAAATTCAAGTACTGGTTTGGTATTTTGGCAAGGATGGGTTTTCCCACCGAAGCAGCGGTAAGGCAGGCCTGTTATTTGACTGCCAAACGTCTTTGTTTTCTATTTTAAGTGATAAGACCTGGCAATGTAAACAATTAGAGGCCTATCAAACGGCTGCGTTACCATTACCCAATTACCGGTTATCTGAGTCTAATATTCTTTATGATGCCAATGCTAAAGATGCTTCCTGGCGGAATGATAATAATTCAAAAATGGACAACGCTGTTGAGCTGGGGCAAGAGGGATCGAAACCATGGAATCGTTTGGTGCTGCGCCCTATCCCTCTATTTAAAGATTTTGGGTTGAAAAATTACCAGGAGCAGCAAACAATTACTTCACCTGGTTATGATACTGTTATCACTCCATATTTTAAAATTGATGCGCCGCAGGCTGGTCAGAAGATCATGATCTGCACGGATAACTACCTGCATTATAACGGCGGAGCCGATTATATCCGCGCTGAATATATAACCCGGAAAGGGGTTCAGGAATTTGAGTGTCCCGGATGGATCAACGGCCATCAAGTCTATTATATCGTGCCGAAGGGAATAAAAACACTTGAATTAAAATTCAGGGAAACAGGTTACGATACTGACTTTTCGGGTAGCTTTAGCTGTAATGACCCGTTCTTCAATAAACTGTGGGAGAAATCCAGACGTACCCTTTACCTGACCATGCGGGACAGTTATATGGATTGTCCGGATCGTGAACGCGCGCAATGGTCCGGCGATGCAGTTAATGAATCAGGCGAGACTTATTATGCGCTTTCTCCATCAAGTCATAAATTATCAAAAAAATGGCTGTCAGAGATCATGAATTGGCAACGTCCGGATGGAACCCTATATGCTCCTGTGCCCTCCGGCAATAACTGGAACAGCGAACTGCCGGATCAAATGCTGGCAACCGTGGGATATTATGGCCTTTGGAATTATTATTTGAATACCGGTGATAAGCAAACCTTAATACAATGTTATGAACCAGCAAAAAAATACTTGTCGCTTTGGCAACCTGATGAGAAAGGAACAGTGAAATTCCGTAAGGGAGACTGGACATGGGGTGATTGGGGTTCTGACAAAGATACGGTGCTCATATTTGATTCCTTCTATTACCTCGCGTTAAAAGGGATGCGTTTAGCCGCAAAAGAATTGAATAAAACAGATGACCTAAAATATTACGATGCGACTATTGTGAATTTCAAAATCTCATTTAACGAGCAGTTTTGGAACGGTATCTCTTATAGAAACCCAACCTATAAAGGTAAGACAGATGACAGAGCTCAGGCGCTCGCAGTTGTTGCCGGGCTGGCGGATAGTGATAAATTTCCGGCTATACTTAAAGTTCTTCAAGAAGAAGAGCATGCAAGTCCATACATGGAAAAGTACATCATGGAGGCCTTGTTTCAAATGAATGAGGGCAAATATGGGCTGGAACGCCATAAGAAAAGATTTGATCGAATGGTTAACTACCCCGGATTTACAACCCTTTGGGAGGGATGGAATTTTAATGACCCCGTTTATGGTGGCGGCACAATTAATCATGCCTGGAGTGGCGGCGGACTTACAATACTATCAGAATACATATGTGGTATTGCACCATTAAGTCCAGGATACAAAACATTTCAGATCATACCTGATCCGGCGGGTTTGCGGAATGCATCGGCTACTGTGTCTACGGTCAATGGCGTCATAAAAACTTCGTTTCTGAAATCAGATGATATTTTTACGCTTGAAGCTAAAGCCCCCAAAGGAACTTCTATGGTTTTAGGTATGCCATCTTCGTTTAAGCGCATAACACTTAACAATAAAACGATATGGGAAAAAGGTATCACCTCCCCCCATAATCCGATGATTGTTGAGGATAAGGATATAAATCATATTAAAATCCGGGTTCCTCCCGGCGAATGGAAATTAATCGGGATTATATAGCACTTACTGATGATAATTGTATCAACGAACTTATTATGAATTATCAGCCATTTTATAATTGTATCGATTTACGGGAGGAATCGCCTGTACCTAATACTTGCAGGTAGTTTATGGAATTATCAACGCTGTCAACCAGGAAAAGGTAAAACCGGACGATTATTGTCCTCCATAAATGAGCTAACTTTCAATTTGGATATATTCAGGGATACCGCGGAAAAAGTATATAAATATTACCTGTTCTTTTCCCGGCAAAGGATTTCAGTAAAGAAGTTTGTTAATAATCCTTTAGAAGAATCCCCAATGATCGGTAATCTATATTGTCAAAGGGAAGAATATTCATTATTTTAAATGTAATACCAAGGCTTGTGGCAATCACAAAAGTGCAACACCACTTAATCAGAAATTCGTGCAAATATTAAGCTGTTTTAAATTAGATGGTGCTGCGGGGCTTATACGTATAATAAAAGATCAGGCAATAGCGTCTTTTAACCAGCTCATTAAAGACAATCAGGATGAACATATAGTGTTAAAACAGCAGCATGAGGAACTATTAAAAAAGATGGCAAGGCTGGAGGATCGTTATATTGAGGAAGAGATAAATACCGAATTATACACCCGTTATATGTCGAAATTCAAGCTTGAAAAGAAAGAAATCGAGGCGAATTTGTTAAAGATGCCAACAAGGGTGTCGGACCTGCAGTAGTGTGTAAATTTAGTAGTCAAATTTGCCGAAAAAATGCCTTTTAAATGGCATGAGGCCGATTGTTATACCAAACAGAAGATTCAGTTTTTGATCTTTCCAGAAGGCATTGGTTATAATAAAAAAATGATGGGTGTCGGACCAGAAGAATAAATTCTGTCTTTTTACATATTGCTTATTTTCAGAAGGTTATTACAAAAAAAGAAAGAGGCATACCAGAATTAAATCTGGATTTTGCCTCTTTCGCCGATTGCGTAGCCGAAGATAAAAGATTTTCAAACCAATTTGTGGAAGATTTGGAGCGTTTAAGCCGAATTGACAAGTTCTGAGTGAATTTTAAAATCTTTTACTTTAGTTTAACTACACGCGCAGACAGATTCGAAGGGGCAAAAGGTCTCTTAAAAAACATAAGTGGGATACACTCTATGGATTTCTTTGTAGAGGCGATCAGAATAGTGCCCGGAAGAAAGAACCTGGACAAAACAGATGAAGAGCTTTTGCCACAGGCGGAGAAATTATTGAATGATATGGATAGAATGGGTGAAAAGGACCGCCAAATCACCTATATCAATTGCTGGCACCAAGACTCGCATGAATCAGAGGCAATGCGGAAGTTATTTATGTTTTTAATAACTCAAGCATTGCGATCAAAACCACCTATAAAAAACTTTATACATCACTCGGACGGGAACTTCTTACAAATCGAAGTGGCCGCTGTTCTAAAAGCCTGGCTTTAAAGGAGGGGCAGGTGCTGGCTTAGGTTACAGGTAACGACGTCTCCCTGCAACTATACAGGGAGACGATAGCATTTGCGCATGCCGAGGCCTAAAATGCCGGGTAGCTGGCAGGCTCAGGAACCAGGTGCCCGGTCACCAATGAAGCTATTTCTGGTATTACGGCTATTTCCATATCGTTATGCGACTTTTCGTAAGTCCCAAGTTCGGTCGATTTCTTTTGGATCCACGTTGTGTCAGCTGGCAAAGCCCTATCGGCCCTGTCCAAAGCCTCCAGCGCGATTGCGGCTGCCGCCGACAGGTTCTTCGAATGCTCCTGCACGTCTGCCAACCGTTTATTGCCCGCAAACAAAGGCTCCAGTGCCAAATCATTCTGCTGCCATGCCAAAAGGTATGCCCTGATGCTGTTCGCAGCATCTTTGTCATGCTTTTCCAGGTACAGCTTCACGAAGGCCCTGAATTTTCTTTTGGTTTCTGAATCAACAAATACGATATCCGAAACCGAGGTAAGCGGCGTAGTTTGGAACGATGCCTGCGGCCCTTTGAACATCGTGGACATCATCTTACGATAGCCTTTTACCGGTGTCAGTACATCAGTCAGCGTTTCCAGGTGTACAATTGAATTATTACCCGCCAGCCTGCGCAGCGCCCGCTCATAGTTGCTGATATGCGACAGTCCCTGTTCATCCAATTGGTGGCTCAATACAAACATCCGGCGGTACATATCGTCCACATCGTTTACCCCCGCCGGCGACCACAACCGCTCAGCTATGACACCCGTCCTTGGCCATATCCGGCCGTCTATATTTTCATTATCCGCCATTTCTGTCCATTGGGCAGCCTCACCACCCAATATACCGGGGTCATTCGT
>Ga0193742_1002681_pt1 | contig 10175 bp, 16 predicted proteins | sample L2c1metaG_FD_165511 | JGI IMG/M metagenome (GOLD analysis project Ga0193742, IMG submission 165511) | Soil microbial communities from a riparian zone of the East river system, Colorado, United States - L2c1 | ecosystem: Environmental > Terrestrial > Soil > Riparian zone | place: USA: East River... | reverse complement strand
TCGTGCTCGTCGTCTGTTCAATTTCCGTGCTTCTTTGTATATCGTCAAATTTTGATGATCAGAGAGAACATTTGTAGTGTGTCCTGATCCTTGGATATAGTGTTGCCACTCTTCAAGTGCGCAAATCATCGCAAGTAGTTCTCTGTCATAAATTTTGTAGTTTCGTTCAGCCGGTGAAAAGGTTTTTGAAAGAAAGGCCACCGGATGCCTATCTCCGTTCAAGTCAAGTTGTGAGAGGACCGCTTCTGTCGCATATTTGGAGGCGTCCGATTTAATCTGAAATGGTCGTGTATGGTCTGGCATTGCCAAGACCGGTTCTTCTGTAAATCATTGTTTCAATGTTTTGAAGGACTTCTGACATTCATCAGTCCATTTGAATTTCCCATCCTTTTTCAGTAGTCCATTCATGGGTTGTGCTAAATCGGAGAAGCCTCTGATAAAGCGGCGGTAAAAGTTTCCAAATCCTAAGAAGCCTCTGACTTGTTTGACAGTCGTGGGTATCGGCCAGTCTTGGATTCCTTTCAGTTTTGTAGTGTCCATAGAAATCTTTCCTTCTTCGATCACCAGACCTAGATATTCAATCTTAGTCTTGTGGAATTTGCATTTTGATGGTTTCAGGTAAAGATCATTGTCTCATAAGCGTTGTGAGGAACAAGAGCGATGTGATTAAGGAAATCCGATAAAAAGCACAGGGACTATCCCGAAATGGACCCCCTTTCACAATTTCACAATATCACATATGCGCATCAATATTCCAAAAGCGCTAACCTGAGCCACTCGCCGCTCGGATCTAAAAAGAACAATTAAAATGATTAAAATAATCTATGGTCACACGGCATCACATGGCATCGCACGCCTTCCCAGGAGTGGCTCAATACCGAAAATCACAGATTTCTTTGTTTCTTTTACTCTTCACACGGATCACGTACCAAAATAAGAAATATCAAAACATATATATATATATTTTAGGAGATTTCCGAGCCACTCAGTTTCATATATCTCAAATTATGTTCCTTTGTCTCTATGTATATAAAATACTGCAATTCTTGTACTGTAGGGAATTCAGTTGATTCAGACCCCAACTCACTCAGCAAAGCTCAGAAGATTTTCTCTTAGTTTCTCTCTCACAAAAACTCCTTAAGAGTTTTTACTTCATAAAATTCATACCTAAAACTCATAAATCACAAAGCGTTCGTTTTCGATCGCTAAAACAAACAGAGACAAACAAATCCCAAATCGGTATTTCGGCTTAAACACCCGGTGAACACATATTCCTGGACTCTCACACAAATATATATATTTGAATTTCGTAACTACATACAAGGTTCTACTTACAGCGTTGTAGAACAGTCTTGGTGTTTTCGATCAGTGGTGGTAATTCGCTTTCAAAGATGAACATGTTGTCCATGTAGACAATAATGATCGATCCTCCAATTAGGTCATTGAATATTGAGTCCATCATTGCTTGGAAAGTTGCTGGTGAGTTATACATCCCAAAGAACATCACAGTTGGTTCAAACAGTCCTTGATTGGTTTTGAACACTGCTTTCCATTCATCTCCTTTCTTGATTCGGATGTTGTTATATCCCCATCGGATGTCCAGTTTAGTGAAGTATCTGGCTCCTTTGAGTTTGTTGATGATTTCCAATATGAGAGGGAGTGGATAAGCATTTTTGATCATCCAGTCATTTAGGTACCTGTAGTCTTGACATGGTCTGAGTTTTCCTTCTTCCTTTTTTGACACAAAGAAGAAAGGAGATGCCATAGGTGATTGTGATGGTCAGATGTAGCCTTTTTCAAGGTTTTCCTTTAAGAATTTGTCCAGTTCGATTTGTTCTGCCGGTGTGAGATTGTAGTTTTTGAACAATTTTGGAATGAAGCCGTCTTTCATTTCCATTTTGTGATCCCATACTCGTTCTTCTGGGAATCAATGGGCCTTCTTTTTGTCAAATACGTCCAAGAATTGGTGATACTCTTTAGGAATTTGTTCTTCCCGAGATATCTCTTTCTTCCTTTCATCATATGTGAAATGTAGTTGTTGGGAAGTGGTGACTTTGGCATTGATTTCGATATTGCCGTCTTCTTCTTCCATTTGTTCGGTGAATCTAATGAGGAGTTCTTTTTCTTCATCAGATAACGGGTGTTGCATGCTGTTCAGGTGCGCGTCTTGGTCTTTGATTCCTTCCATAGAAGGTTTCAGGGTTTTCTTGGTTTTCCGCCACTTGAGAGTTCCTTTCTTCCAGTCAATATCTGGATTATGTTTCTGGAGCCATGGGAAACCCAAAATGATCTTATGTTTTCCTAATCCAGTTACTAGAAGTTGGGTCGTCTTCTTTTGTCTGTGAATAGTGAGTTTCAGGTCGACATAGTGTTTAATAGTTCCTTTCTTGTTAAGGGTTCCATCTACACTGAAGACTCAAATTGGTTCGGTTAGTGGTGTGAGTTCAAAGCCTTGAGCTACTAGACAATTTGAGATATGCAAGATTGTACAAGGAGAGATCGACGTCGAGGCGACTCTCCCTTTTAAGAATCCTCTTCACTCTTCTCACTCTCATTATCACTATCGCATTCTTCATGGCAATGTGAGGAGGAGGCCGCTTGAGTAACTTGAAGGGTCATCAGGTCCTTCTTCTGTATGGCGGTGAGTCCTTGGATTAAGGCATGTACAGCCTTTGCGTCCCAAGTCTTCTCCTCCTTCTTGGCCTTCTCCTTCTTCTTGTCATCTTTCTTCTTCTTCTTCTTCTTGTCCTCTTTATCATCGGGATCTGGGCAGTCAGGTGCCATGTGTCCCTTCTTTTCACATTTGAAACATAACCCGTTCTTCATCAGGTATGTTCATTTGCCTTGGGTCATTGAATCAATGTCCATGGCGTTCGGGTCCTTTTCGGCGGACTTCTTTCCCTTCTTCTCAGAGGCGTATCCTCCTTTCAGTGGTTTTCCGATTAGGGCATGGCTTTTTCATACCATCCTTCCAGAGTTTTTGGAATCTTCTCTCCAAAGATTATTCATTTCACCAGACTTGGATTGAGAGCCAATCTGAACTTTTCAATGAGCATGACCTGCTCTGCGTTGGTGTCAGAAGTTAATCCGGCTTCTGCGACGTAAAGGGAGAATTCGGTGACTAGTTCTTCAACCAGTCGATTTCCCTGTTTGATCGTATTGAGTTTATAGACCCCTTGTCTTTTGCGATCGCAAGCTTTGAAATGTTTCTTCAATAAAGCGATGAAGAGCACGTATATCAGAAAGTTGATATCTTCCATGGTTTTTTCTGTGATAGAGCACAAGTAAGTGTCCTTCCACTTCATTGCTTCTTTGTCATTCATGTAGGATAAGATGAAGGTGATCTTCACCTCATCAGTCGTGTATACGGCCCTGTTGACCGAGAGGTAGACTTTACACTCTTGGATGAAGTTGCTTATTTGTTTCGTGTCTCCGTGGAACAGAGTCAGCTTACAGAGGCCTAGTTCTTTGGGTGCTGACATGGTGTTAGCGGGTTCGGTTACTGGAAGAGTATTGATCAATTGAGGATTCGGTCCTGGAATGGAGCTCGTTCCTTCGCCAAGGGGATTGCTGGAAGTAAAAGGGTTTGTGGTATAACCTGTTCCTTCAGGGTTTGTAATGAAACCTGTTCCTTCGTATGCACTGAAGAATGATTTGTGTGAAGCCAGTGTGGGATTTGGTTTCTTTTCTTCTGCAAAAAGCTTTCAATTGCTTCTGAGAGAGTGTGTATGGGGCTTGGTCTTTGTTTGATTAATTGAGCACTTCTAGAGAGCTCTTCAACTGCTATATCAGTGGATTCCGTGGTCGGCGATCTTCGTCCTTCCATGGAGGATTTGGGTGTTCGGGGTCTGCTAAAGAGAAATGTCCTTGCTTAATCTTTGCAGTGCTGATGGGGTCTTTCACCTCTACAGCCTAGTTTGGGTTCGGGTTTTGTTCGTTCGGTTGATTTCGCTTGTACAGAAACAAAGCGAGTTTGTAGACAGTTAGTCTTTTGTTATGACTTCTATGACTCCATTTTTCCTTTTACTTTCTTACCTATTCAGACAACGAACATTTACTTTTGCTTACTTCTTTCGAATGAACAATGCTTTTACATTGTTCCCTCTTTTGATTGAACAATAGAACAATGCACTTGCATTGTTCTCTTTTGCTTATTGTCCAATGACTTGATTGAACAATGGTTTACCATTGTTCTCTCACCTTGAACTTTCATTGTCTTTACAAGTATATAAACTCCAGTAGTTTACAACTTGTTCTTCAGTTAGTCTTTAATAAAGACTTGTACCAACTCAATGAACTTAAGACAATACCTTTGGCAACAAAGGCACTCTTTTGTCTCGAATGAACTCTATCTCAAACGACTGGCTAAGATCACGGCTGAAAATAGCCTGAATCTTTTGAAGTCGTAACAATAATTAATTATGCCCAGTCCCCTAGCACCACATGACTTCGCATATTTGTCCTTTTGTTTGTTTTACTTTTCATGTGTCTAGTCTATTAGGGTTTTCACGGAATTCATGGTTTTAACCCAGACATGTATTTTATAGCAATGAATAATAATCCTCTGATTAAATTCAAAAACTATGTCCACATACAAGTCACACAGAAATAGGTTTAATTATCAGTTGTAGGACATACAACTCTAATTCTTTTATTTATTTTATCAGCTGTATTAGACAGATTGGGTGCAATATTTATTATTTTATGCTGAAATAATAGACAAAAATTGCAGAAACTGTGCTTATGCAGATCTAGGTCATATCAACAGCATCATGCAACTTCCCTCAAGCTGGTCGCTAGCTGGAGTCACTGAGCACAAGTATTTTATTCAAGAGATGTACCATGGGTTTCCCTATCTCTGCCTCTGCAACAATGATTGGAATGTTCTCTATCTGGCCTCACGTGCTTTAGAAATTGCAGGAACTGTGGTCAAGGCTTCTTCCACTGCTCCTGCCATTCCTGCGATACTGGTGCATGACGGATCCTCAGCAGGTATTTCTGTACTTGCAGGGGCTGAATTCATGTTGGGAAGAGCCTCTGAATCAGAGGTTATTGCCAAACCTGCTGTACTGCTGCACCGCAAGGGATCCTTGGCATGCGGCAGCATCTCTGTGCTCGTGGGAACTGGGTTCACCTTTTGTGGAGCCTTTGGGGCCATAGTTACTGCTGTTTCCACTGAGCCAGTGTGTAAACGGTCCTGGGAATGCATTTTGGCAGTTGTAGTCACTTGTTGACATGATGGTTTGGCTCGTGGCTTTGGCCTTGGTGCAACAGATGGTCCAGACGCTTTAGGTGATGGTTAAGTCATGGGAGTTGTTGGTGCAGATGAAAAGGGGAGTTCAGATGATGCAGATATTGGAGGGATGGTGGTAGTATTTGGTGACTGTGGTCATGATTCACATTCCACATAATAACCGTTGCCCAAAATTAAACTTACCTTAGCTACGTCTTCATCTGAGTCACCCATAAGGTCGTAAACCTGTATCGAGTTCCGAGATCGCTTGCTTGGTCCCTGAGTGGTTGTAGTCAATGAGGGTGCCTTTCTCTTGGGGTTGGGGCTTGGAGGGGTGGAATAGGGCATGTAGATATCATCATCATTGCCGTTGTAGTTAGTGGTGGGTCCTGGTCCAGCTCCATGATCAGCTTTTGTTCAACTTTGATCTTGACATGGCTTTTTCAGTTTTGACCTCAGATTTGACAATGGAGGTCTTCTTGGCTTGTCGCCTGCGGAACAAAAATCCTTTGTAAGTTCCTCATTAACGATTTATTTTCTGCTAATGAATTTCATAGTGTGTCTCTATTTGGTCCTGCGACAGGTCCTTCCAGATGACTTGAAACATTGGGAGAGACATCAAAAGGTGCAAAAGAAGTGAGGGTTTCTACAGCTAAGGAGATCAGCAACACCACCAAAAAAAGGTTTTGTTCTATTCTTCTGCATATAGCACTTTCTAATCCTATTTTCAATGTAGCATACACCAAATCTGAGTCCATTGCTCATGCAAAAATGTTTGGTCCCGGCACAAAGAGGGTGACAACCAGCTCATCAGCAAATTAAGTCCTCGTTTTGTCATCAAAATTGTTGATCGTCTCATTTTTGGGCTGTATTTTAAGTATAGAACCTTTACTACATTGAATTCCTGCAACAAAACAAGCCCATAACACCTGCTGCATTCAAAGTGCACTGGAATGGATTGACCATGGATATGGTAAAAGGTAGAATTTGGCTAGGTTTTCTGTCAGTTTCCTCACATGCTTACCTTACTTCACAGAAATACACGCTACTAAGTAAAAGTCAGAAGTAGAACCTCTGTTTTGTGAGTTTTCTCATGTTTGTACACCGCCAAACTGCTCAATACTTCCAGGACATTGAGTGGCCTTGCTCTCATCAAGTACATTCAGTTCACAACCACACTTAGCTAATAGGAACTTGCTCTCAATAACTCTTGCTTGTCCTCTTCCTGGTGGCTTTTGCTTGACCTTGCTGTCATAATCTTGCTCTTGCCTGCTGTCTCTTGCTTGTTTCACTTGCCTCAAGTGCTGTCTGCCAAATGCCTCAACACCTTAATCTAGACTTTAGACTCGCTTGAACTTGCTTCTCTTTGCTATCATTGTGCTTTGCCTCAGCTCCTCGAGTCGACCTTGCTTGAAAATTTGATCTCTGGTAAGTTTTTGGTCAATATGTGCCCGGGTTTTGACTTAATGATTTTTTTTGGTAGACTTGTAGCATTCCATCAATTACATCTGATTTGATATGGCTAGATCCATCTAGTTAGATCTCGTTACATGAGATTCCGGCTGCATTAGATGGTGTTGTAGATTGCTAGATAGATTCATTTGTTGTAGTTATATGTATATCAATATGATAATATTGCTCTCCTGAGATATTGTTTGAGGTTGTTCGATATGATTAGATTTCAAATATAATGATTGGCCTCCACAAACGGAATGTATAACAAACTAGAACATGTGGAATATGGTTGCATCCGGTTTTACACAGTGAGCTGGGTTTCTCACTGGGGTTGAAGATTGATGTCAATGAGATTGATGAAGAGATTTTCAGGTAAAAGAATCATATCTTTGTTATTGTTCAACTTTTTGGCTTCTTTGTGAGAGGTCAAATTCTGATGATCAGAAAGAATGATTGTCGTATGCCCAGATCCTTGAATATAATGTCTCCAGGCTTCTAAAGCTCGTATAATTGCCAGTAGTTCTCTGTCATGAATATCATAATTCTGTTCTGCAGATGAGAATGTTTTAGAATAAAATGCCACTGGGTGTCTGTCGCCGTTTGAGTCCAATTGTGAGAGGACCGCTCCTGTAGCATATTTTGATGCATCGCTTTCTATTTGAAAGGGTTTCGAGTGATCTGGCATGGTCAAGACCGGTTCTTCAGTGAATTGTTTCTTCATACTTTTGAATGCATCCTGGCATTCTTGGGTCCAATCAATTTGTCCTTTCTCAAAAGGTCATTCAGCAGGTGCGCAATGTTGGAGAAATTTCTAATAAATCAGCAGTAGAAATTTCCAAAACCAAGGAATCCTCTAACTTTTTTAACAGTAGAGGGGACCGGCCAATCTTGAATTCCTTTTAATTTCGAGGTGTCCATGGATAATTATCCTTCTTCAATAACCATTCCCAGATATTCAATCTTTGTCTTGTGAAATTCACATTTTGAGGGTTTCAGGTAAAGGTCATTGTCTCTTAGTTGTTTTAGAGCAATCTTTGTGTTTTCTTTGAGAATCTTCAGGTCTTTGTGGAAGATGAACATGTTGTCCATATAGACAATAATCAAAGTGCCAGTGATCATGTCATCAAAGATAGAATCCATCATTCCTTGGAAGGTTGCAGAGGAATTACACATTCCAAAGAACATAACTGTTGGTTCAAATAGTCAAGCAGCTTTTCATTCATCACCTTATTTGATTTGGATATTGTTGTAACCCCATCAGATGTCAAGTTTAGTGAAGTACTTGGCTCCTTTAAGTTTATCAATAATCTCGGAGATGAGTGGCAATGGATAGGCGTTCTTGATCGTTTAATCGTTCAGATAATGGTAATCTTGGCATGGTCGTAATTTTCCTGCATATTTTTTGTTGACAAAGAAGAAAGGTGATGCCATAGGAGATTGTGATGGTTGGATATAGCCCTTTTCCAAGTTTTCTTTAAGGAATTTGTCCAGTTCAATTTGTTCTATCGGTGTAAGATTGTAGTTTTTCAAGGATTTAGGAACAAATCCATCTTTTAACTCAATTTTGTGGTCCCAAACTTGTTCTTCAGGGAAATAGTCTGCTTTCTTTTTGTCAAAAACATCCAGGAATTCGTGGTATTCTTCTGGTATTTGTTCTTTCAGAGGAACAACTTTCTTCTTCTCATTGTGTGTCTGATGGAGAAGTTGAGAAGTTGTCATTTTCACATTTATCCAGATGTTTGGTTCATCTTGTTCTGTGTTTCCTATCATTTGGATGACAAGGTTTTCTTTGTCTGATAAAGGATTTATTGGTCCATTTAAGAGTTCTTCTTCATCATTTTTGTTGTTGATGAAGGCCTGTAGGTCAGGTTTCTCATGGTTGGTGTGCATGGGAGAAACCTTAAAGTTCCCATCAATGTTTTTAGACATTGAAGTCAAGTTGTCCGTAGTTTCTTCTTTCTTTTGTAAAGAAAGTCGACTCGAGTTGTCCATTGGTTTTCTATTGATTTTCGTCAATTGAGGTTTTCCATTTTCGGAGTTTCTCCAAGAGAATTCTCCAGTTTTCCAGTTTATTTCAGGATTGTGTTCATTTAGCCATGGGAATCCAAGGATGATCTTTTGTTTTCTGAGTCTGGTAACAAATAATCAGGTGTTTCTTCTTTTTCCAAAGATGGTAAGGTCAAGATCCACAAAACTTTTGATAGTTCCATGTTTATTTTCTGTTCCATTAAAGGCTTTTAGCAGTTGTTCTAGCTGTTGGATTTTAAAACCAGATTTTCTTGCATAATTCTGGTCAATGAATTTTCCTCCAGCTCCACTGTCCAGAAGTCCAGGTGTGTCGACATTTTCTTTCTCAGTTTTCCCACTAATTTTGATCAGAATAGTCATTGAATTGGAGACTATTCTAGCAGTATATACAGAGAAAATATTGAGACTTGGAGAAACTGACATCGAGGCAGCTCTCTGCATTAAAAACCCTCTTCTTCTGCTGCCTTGAACAAGGCCTCTTTCTCATCTTTGTCCATTAAAGCCACCAGGGCTTTGATGTGGGTATGGGCATCCTTGCCCTTCATCTTTTTCGGTGAAAAGGAAGTAGTTGGAGCTTTCTTCTTTTCTTCGTCGGGCGGACAATCTCTTCTGAGATGTCCTTTCTTCTCGCATTTAAAACATAGTCCATTTTTCATGTATCGTTCTCGTTTTTCAATCATCATAACGTCCACATCCATGGCTTTTGGGTCTTTCTTGGAGAAATTCCATTTTCCCCCTTCTGTCTTCTTTTCATCTTTCTTTCCAGATTTCCCAGTGTTCATTCATCAAAGGATGCATTGCATCCTTTTGTAATTGTTGTCAAGCCTAGAGGCCCATTCGTACCATTCTTTTAATGACTTTGGTGGTTTTTCCAGAGTCAAGAGTCGTCGTTGCAGAGACGTTGATAAAGTCTCTCGGAATAGGTTGATGACTATTGGGTTGTCATCTTTGAGTTTCGCCTTTGTAACAAGCATTTTATATTTGGCAATATGCTCGTCAATCAGTGCATCTCTAATTCTCAACGCGTTCATTTCTTCCAGCATGTCGCCTTCAGAATTGTACGGTTCAAAAGCATCTTTCAAACTGCTGATGAAGTTTCCAAGGGTTCCAAAGTCAGGATCAGTTCCTGCAAGGATTTCTCAGTCAAACATTTCTTCGATAAGCTGTTGTTTCCAGGAGGCAGCATCTCCTTCTTCCATCAAAGATAGCATGAAGGCTATCTTCTTAAGGTTTGCGTCATATGTTTCTGCGTCAATCAGAATGTACATCTGAGAATCTTGTAAGAATGTCTTTAGATTCTTGTATTTTCCATTAAAGGGTTTCAGAAGGTTAATGTTAGGGGACGCTCCACGTCCTCCGATGTTTCCTCCGATATTTCTCCGTCACCTCTGTATATTCCTCCTCATCGTCGCCAGCCCAAGACGGAGTGCACTCGCGGCTCCGATACCGGAGTCCGATG
>Ga0193742_1002679_pt1 | contig 10181 bp, 12 predicted proteins | sample L2c1metaG_FD_165511 | JGI IMG/M metagenome (GOLD analysis project Ga0193742, IMG submission 165511) | Soil microbial communities from a riparian zone of the East river system, Colorado, United States - L2c1 | ecosystem: Environmental > Terrestrial > Soil > Riparian zone | place: USA: East River... | reverse complement strand
ACTTGCAACACTCGTCTCGATCAGCTAGCAAACGCTTCAGTGCATCTATCATTGCATTGGTAGTAGCTGAAAAAGAGGATCGAAATCAGATGAATTATATGTAATCGTGAATGCTCCTCAGGAAACACACCAATACTTCCAGCATCGTAGATATTCCAATCCATTGCTTCCATCTCAGGTGGTCCGGGGTGGAACAGGTTGATTTTCAGCTCGCCTTTCGATGCTTGAGTAACAACACCATCCATGATTGGTGCCTCAAGCCAGCGATTCTCCGCCTTTGACGCTGCCTGTAGTCTAACATGGGAGTGTAGCCGAATACTGGTTTTTGCGTCAATTCGGATAGTCGCATTGACTTGCCCGTTTTCCGCGTAATCAGGGCCAAAGGCAAGTTTCGCATGAGATGGTGGTACATTTTGCTTTTTCCGCGGTCGTCCATCATCGTTGCAAGGACATTCATCTGCGGCCTCTTCTGCTCGATCGAAAACGATGCCTAGTGCGTGCTTATGCCCGTAACTTGCTGCAGCCGACTTGGGTGAATATTGTAACCGACAATCGTTCAGCACAAGTAGAACTTCCTGGGCGAGTTGTTTAGAGCGCACGGATAGAGAGGTTAACATGAGGATGTCGATATATTGATCAAGTGCCATCGTTCCAATAGATTTGGCTAATTTTTCTAATGCAACTAGAGCCGCAATGCGGGTGTCGTTGGCAGATCGGACGATGTTGCGCACAAGGTGGTGTATAAGAGACGCAATGTCGGAATGAGCTTGAGCTTCTTCATCAGGTGGATAGGCCTTGAGAAGAGCGAATGTCAATGAGGGATATTGTTCAATCCAGGTCGTCACAAATTTTTGCGAAAGCGGCTGCTGACTGATGACATAGGCGAAAATGAGAAAAATCTCGTCCTCTGCGTGATATTGAAGAGCAAAAGCCATGATTTGTTCGATTTCTGGCATGGTTCTTTCCGATAGATACTGTTGCATCGTCTCTGCGTTATGTTTTTGCTGTATTAACTTGATTTCTTTACCAGGGTGGCGATAGAATGCACCCGCCATCCAAGGACTGGAGTGCGTGTTCCAGTCAACATCTTGTATGTCATTAAGTCGATAAGGAATGGGTTTTCGTTGGAAACGTCGAATATGCTCTTCTGTTGGGACGCTATTTTCCGGTGTAAGGAGATCGTTTAAATCTTCTGAGAAGAGAACGTACTGTTCGAACCATAGATCAAATAATTGATGTGCGACGCGGTCGCGGTTGGACACAACATGCAATTCGACTGCAGTAATGGGTGTGCGCATAACCCGACCAAGTTGCTATTATGGATCAAATATTATCAAGGTCAGATAATCGCGTCTTGAGCATGAAAGAGATCACCACCCTTTGTACTTTAGCTGTTATCTTTTGCAATGCGATACTAGTCGATAATTCGTATCCAGACACAGCAGGCGGTCGCTGTATCATGATGAAGGTGTCACCTATTTGCTTATTATACAATTGAAGCCTAGCATCGCTACAGTGAAGCCTGTAACCAGTCGTGCACGGCCGAAGAGTAGCCATCGAGGCAGTTTTGGGCATGAACGAACAGACTACGACGTTCTCATTGACTTCTGGATCTTCCTCCCAGGGTATGTCACCTCGCATAAAGATACCAACTGCAAACCTAGGATCCGTCTGAAATGTAGTGGCGTTAAGACAGGAAAGTATACCCAGGTCGAATTTTGAAGTTGAACTCACCTGTAAGATCAATACTTTTCTGGTATAATCTTGAGTAGCCATTCGTAGGAATTCAAAGAAAGTCGCTAATCCGTTGATTCGAGAAGAATACAGTCGATGCAGGGCAAACGGATGATTTAGGTTCCTTTGATAGAGGTCTCTGGGTGTGAGAATATCAGATCGAACCAACGAGTTCCAGATATATGGATAATCCACCGCAGAGAGGGATAGAGTGGCAGTGATCGTATGCTTCTGGGCTGTAGTCAAAGCAGACATATCGATTTGGGCCAGATATGGACGAATATCAATGGAATATTTTGTTGCCAAACGGTAAGCTAGATTGAAGAGCTCATATTCCGATAAAGCACTTTGACTACTCTTCAAGAGTTGACCTAGAAGCCTTTCCCCTTCCAGCTGATCTACAACCAAGATCTCCGTTCGACGAGATGCAGATTCAGCAAAACGAGTAGAAAATTCATCTGAGGCTTGCTCCAAAAGCTCAATAATAAAAGGCTCCTTTTGTTCCGGTGGTGTCGCTAGCTTATCAGGGATTCTGACGTTAGCTCCATCGACGCATTGAGAGTGTAAAGCATTCAATTCTTGACATTGAACAGAAAGAGCACCTTCAGGGCTACTACGTGCCCACTTTGCATGAAGCGCAGAAACTCGTGCTACGCCGGAACTAAACGCACCAGTCGGCAACGTGAATAAAAAGGGTAGATGAAGGAACATTCATTACCCGCTATAGGAGGCAAAATGTTGGACAAGGTCTGTCCGTGTAACCTTGGGCTTGTTAAACTCTCTGTTACCTGGATAATCGTAGGACTGTCAATCCGAAAACGTTGAGTGAGATATTAGGCAGAGAACACCATAATTCACCTCTAAAACCTGGCTCGGAATGATATCTTTATCCCAGCATACGAAGAATTCATCGCCTTTCAGTGAACATTAACGAAGACCATATTTAAAGGGGGTATAAAATAGAACATTACCATCAAGGTCTCCGCCACTGCTCATAGATGGAGCTGCTTTGTGACCTGGCCGCGCCACACTCGCAAAGACGAGACAATCTACCAAATGAGAGAGCTTAGGATGATTGACTGCACGCAACTTCAAACAGTCGCCTATATCATAGTCAAAAAACATACGACGACTCATGATTTGGTTTTCGAGTTTTTCTCACCTGGGTGGAGACATGGATTCCGAACGATGATGACATCGCCATGGATAGGCGTAGCAGCTCCCTTTCGAGCAACAGTGATACGAATGTGTACCTCCCCCTCTCTCAAAACCTGAAATGGATCGCAGACACCGAAAAGCCGACGAGATTTGTGGATCATTATACGCGATTTGTATTTTTTTGAATTCTCGTCACGTGCTCGGGAGACTTCTGAAGATTGTAGGCGACGAATATCTTTCTTGATGTCTGGATGATCTAAGCCATTTAGGAGGACCTTTTCGGCTAGGGGATAATTGTCCAGGCAAGATAAAAAGTCGACAGCTTTCATGGGATCTTTCGATGCATCACTGACCCATTCAAAATATTCCTTTTGTTTCTCGAGAAGCCTTTCGTTTGAGACGCCAAGACTAGATAGAAGCACGATAATATCGTTATTCAGTCTACCAAACGAGTAAGGCCTTGAATGACCAACGACGGAAAAGGTATTATCGATGGTTGCATTAAATTTCTTCATACTTTTCCTAAACTGAGCGAGCTTTCGAGTTGTCTTGTCAAGTTCTGGGTGTAACATCAGGACACCCTTATAACCGAGGTATCTAATAATAATGTGAGCATTAATCAAAGAGTAAACTAGTAGTTTGCCTTTTACCTGATCTGAAAGACAACAGGAGTATACCTAGTTCCTCTGAAGATGATCTTCCTCGCTTTGCTCAATTGAACGGACAGCCTTTGGGAAATAAGTCCACAGCCGTCTGAGAAAACCTCATCACCAAGCTTGATGTCGGGTATATCATCGATCCATACTGGATCAAGGTGATAGTCAATCTGGGCGGAGGAAAAGAGGAGCCCGATTCGCTTTGCGCCTAGGTGGTCTTCAACGTATGATCTCTGAGAAAGAATCGACAAAAAACTCACGTTTCGCGACATTCATGATCCTTTCAAAGTCTCCATATCGATAGATTCGAGCGTCCAGCTCTGCATCTGACTTGGCCTCTCTTAAAAAGCAAGATCGTCCCCTCTGAATAAAAATTTAGCACGAGTCGAGTAGTACATAGAAAGCGATACCAATTGACTGTTGCTGTGATGGTAAAATCGGTATTGAACGCCGTTCAGAAAGAAACCCTTCTTCATCATGCGGATGATGTATTCGACCGTCACTTTAGGGGGTTGGTCAGGGAACCTGAACGTTCTGTTGAATGACATTAGTATAAATTTTGAGAGATCATCCGAGTTTAGGATGCGGTTGGATGGGAATTGTTCGATCCTGAGAGTGATAGCTTCGATACTGAACGAAATGACTCTGCCGCTGACTTTATTGGGAGATGGGGGAACGGAAAGTACACCTGGAGGGACTTGGAACTCCCAAGATTCATCGTCGATGGCGGGAACCCTTAGATTAACGGCTCTCATGGCGATATGAGTGAGGTGGTGATGGACAGAGATATCGATGAGACTGACATCTGGGCGCCTGTCTGTGTGAACAAAGTTTAAGTTGACTTCTTATTCCCGTACTATTCCCTCTTGTTCCAGACTACCGCGCGAATGGCGACGAAACCTGAGCGTTCAATCTCAATCTATGTCCTTGGGCCATCGGTGAGCTGTTTGTTGACCCAGATGATTATTCTGGCTGGATTAAACGTATAGTCAACTGGAAAAACGACCCTTTGTAACGCCTTGGCGAAGAAGCTCGAACTAGAGAAGTCTGCATACGTGACAGAAGTTGCAAGGGATGTTATGAAGATGAAAGGTTATTCACGAGACACCATCGGCTCATTGCAGATGCAAGAGGACATAATGGAAGCCCATTTACTCCTTGAAGAAGAGAGTATGGTGCACGCTGTTCGTGTCTATGACCGAACAGCTATCGACCCTATCGTTTACGCCATTCTTACCTCATGCGATGAAGAAGAAGCCAAAAGGAAACAGCATCTCACACGCTCTGCCAACTTTCAGAAGGTGTTACAACGCTATCGGCAGTCAATTGTAGTCCTTCTGAAACCTGTGGCAGAGTGGTTGGTCGATGATGGCATTCGGAGCACAGAAAACCAAGACAAGTGCTTACAGATCTACAGGAGGTTGTTGGGGGAGATGGAGATTTCATATTATGAAATCGGAAGGGAGGCGATGTTTCTGCAAGAACGAGTCGGAATTATAATGGGCTTAGCCAGACTTTGACTAGATTTAATATTTGCATCGCATGTAAATTAGGTTGCATAGTAGGAGCTGATATTTGCCATGGCAGGTGAAAGGACCGCCAAATCAAGGCGGCCTCCATCGCTTGCCGTGCCGGTGGCTCTGATCCCTGTCACTTTGCTCACAACTCCTCTGCCCATTGCTGGCGACAATGACAAGCCCATTCTCATGGTCTGATACGGTCAAAATAGCCTTCATTTCATGTTTACCCTGTCTCAAGCCTGATACAGACGAGCATAGCGAGCACGAAGATCAACCCCATAAATCTGCTATAAACCGGATACCTCGAGCTTGTCCAGATGAACTCCAGGGATTATTAGCGGATGATGATACCGACATGGATGCAGAAACACTGTCCCTTCATTCTAATCCGGGGCGAGCACGACGAGACAAGAAGCAAAAACGAACAAAGAAACATAACAATCCCCGCAGAATCACGTTCTTTGGGTACAATCTATTTGGAAGACCTCCTGTCCAGCTTCCGGACGAAGATGATGCCCTGTATGGTAGAAGAAATGGGGATTTGACTCCCAATGCCATTGTTACAGCTCATTCTACCGCTACGTTTGACTCAGATGCCGCACCTCTCGATTCTGATACCATTGCTGCGCTTTCTTCTTCAAATGTTGCTGCTGCTGCACAGGCTTCGGCTGACGTAGAAACTCAAAGACTTAAAGAGAAGGAAGAGCGCCGGCAGCGCCGACGAGAGAAAAAGGAATTCAAGCGCCTTGCCCAGTCTATGGCCGCCCAGGGCATTGTTGGGGACGGGGATGAATTTGAAGGGTTTCAAGGTAGCGGGGCATTCATGACACCTCCACTTCGTAAAGGTTACCCTCACACCATTAACGCCATATTCCCTGGATCGGGTTCGGGTTCTGGGTCAGCGTTCTCTGTTTCTGCACAAGAGGAGTACGGACGGTTTGTAGCCAGTCAAGCTCCACCCATTCTTCAACCGGAAGATAATCTCGACAACGCTGATCTCGATGGGGGAGTGTATGCTCACAAAAGCCGCAGAAGTAAAGGTTCGCATGGTGGTTCCGATTCACGCAGTAGGACCTCCACGTCGACGTCCGACCGTGGGCGACACCAAGTCTCTTTCAATCCCACTAATGTCCATGCGCCGTCGCTCCAGCCTCAGCCCGGTCGAAATAAGACATCCTCCACGACTTCCGCCACTACTAATTCATTGACCACATCACAATCACCCTCGTTGCCTTCGCCTATTTCACTCGCATTTTCCAATGAAATTGTCAGCCCCAGCACGGTGGAACAGGGCCAAGGTTTTTTTGACGCCGAAGACCCAGTCCTTCCTTCTATCGCAAACGATGTTCGGAAACCCGTAGGGGAATTTCTAACTCCTAGATTAAGAGGAGAATTCCCAATGACAGGATTTAGGGGGTTGACTGGTGTTGGTGCGAATCGGACAGGAGACTTTGGCGCTTTCCTTGCAAGACGAGGAGATGAAGATGATACCAATGGCCTGTAATTCCTAATTCGCGACTGCCGGTCTGGGTGATATCCTTTCTCTAGCAGTGGTTGAGCGGTGGCTACAGTTCCTTCGTTCTCACATTTCTCATCTATGTATCGCCTTCGTTCCTTTATACAGTACTCATCCTATTTATCGGAACGGATTGGACTCATCTAGCTAGTCTATATTTTTATTACCTGTTGTAGTTATTTTCGTAATGAAGCGTTTGTGGAACTTGGAAGCCAAATAAATACATACATCTGTGAACCTGGGTCGGTTGTTACACGATATTATAAAGCGAAATCACACAGGTGGCCAACGTGGACGACGAGACTGCAGAGATTGAGCTGGTGAGTAAAGTTCATGGTTATTTACATTGGAAGACTGACAAAACGCTTTCAGTTGCAGCAAAATCTGGACAAAACGCGAAGCGGATGACAGTATGAGCCTTGTTGACTTCTGAATTGCTGAGCACCCACCTAACCAGATGTCCTTGACAGCTTCGATACGTGACTTGTAAAGCTTGAGAAGTCAATTAACCGGGGCAGATTGGTGTTTACAAAGATACTTTGGAGCGATTGAATACGGGCATTGCCTTCAATGCATCGGACATTGACTTAAGAGCAGCGGTATGGTATGCTCATGTTTTATTATAAACTCAACGCCCTCAATGCTCATTCATCCGATCCAGGCTCGTCTAGTAGAAAGCGGTGCAAAGAAGCTAACGCAATTTTTATACCAAGTTGTCGCAGAAGGCTCATCTGGGGCGACGCCCATCCCAGGGTCCGAAATGATGATGACTTCCCCATCGATGCTGATTCCGAAGTTGGCGCCAGTTGTCTCGTTTCTTCGTACTCTGCCTTTGCCATCAACACAACTTTCTCATCCATCAGCATCAGCCATCCTATCTACGCTGAATGAAGCTGGGAAATGCTTGGAAGGTCAGGGAAAGAGGCTTGTGGCGCGAGCAGAAACAATTGGCCCTCGATCTTTGACGACAGGGAAGGAGTCCACATGAGGGGTCGACTTAATGTTCGGAGGTATGCGATGTCGAATTGTCGTTTGTCGCACTCTCATTATTTGTGTAACAGGAAGAATGCAAGTTTTCGAAAGATCTTAGTTCTTTGTCAAGCTTGTTAAGCCTCAAGTGGTTGCGTCTGCAGGTAGGATTCTGATGGCTTCAATTCTGAAATTGTTCAGCAGCTCCGTCTTGACGCAACTCCTCACTGGTGTCAAGAAATCGTTTACACAAATACGGCTTCCTCGCGTTGTCAGTATATGAAGGTTTGCTATCCCTTCAACCACACTGGAAGGACCTACTCTCGCGGCGGAGACCGGACCATGCCGAAGATAAGAGCAAGCTCAAGGAGAGGCTGCTCGCTCTCCGTGTACTTTGTTTACGAGGCCTTCCGGAGTTTCTAGCTGACTTGAACTTGGGAGCAACACGGCAAGAGGATCAAATACGGATAACAAGTGGAAGGATTTCACTGTTTTAGTGAGTTCTTCCGTTTTTCTGTTGCGAGATTCACGCTCATATATGTTTATGTCAGACACTGTCAATTATATCGAGAAGAAGAAGATTCCATATGTCCAAAGTACTGTTGAGTCTACCCTCCTCGCACTTAGAGATGGAAATTGGAAGATGGGAGAGGGTGCTGAAGTGGCGCAAAGGTGCCAAAAGTGGACGAAGCAGATAATTCGAACATCATCGAATGGTTTGTTCCTAAGTCCTCATTTTTACCTTCCCCCATCGATCTAAGCGTGTGTAGGTAGGTGACGCTGTAATTACTGCCATCACTGCTTTCTCGTACCTCACGACGCCCGTTTTTGGATCCATCTTTTTTAATAACTGAGGTTGTACCCCTACTACAACCCAGGGAACCCAACCTCCCTAATTTCATCCCGCAACCCACCGAAGAAGCACTTAACTCCAATTTCCGCATTGTAAAAGCGGGGCCTTTTGTTCCCAACTTCTCCCTTGATGCAGGTCATTTCCGAACATCTCGAATGGGGCTTTCAGAAGCAAAGGAAAAGTTTACACGATTCTTTGATTTGTTAGATGAGGTTGGTCGAACGACATGAACTCGTGTTGATGTTGGAAGACGACGTTGGGGGGAGAGATGCGATCAGAGACGAATTTTGTCATGCTTGTCATACCTTCATTCCAGAAATTCAAGAAAAGATAAGGAATTTTGCAAGAGTATGTTGCGCACTTTGTCATACTTCTCCTTGGGATTTGACGTTAACTCTCGTTTGATCTTTGCGCACCATTAGATCCTCAGGCATGTGAATTAAATCCTCTGCATTTGTGTGACGACGGTCATGTTGATTTAATATATTAGACAAATGGTGGAAAGAGCTAAGGAACTTATTCCAATGATAACAGATCTTGGCTTTCCAGGCTCGTAACGTCGGGCGTTTTTCTTTTGTCCTGCATTATTCCCGTGTCTGGTATGAAGATCAGCACATGCACCACGCTTAGCATTTCATACTCATCCTCAAAGCTTAAACTCGTAGAAGGCGAACTAGAACTTGTTTTAAAAATGCCATCTTGCTCTGGAGATATTGAACGTTCAAGTAGACGCTCCAACTTGCTTCCCTCCTCGCTCATCGAATCACGATGCGGACAGCGTCATTGTCGTTCTCGATTGCGGGCTCGTCCTCTTCGGATTCGGGTTTCTCGCATATCCATGTCCTCCATAGTCTCTCGCCCGACTCGTATAAATAACATTCATCACCAATGCCCACATTTAAAATTAAAATTATAATCTAAGCTGTCGGGGATGGCTTTCGATGACTGCGTGATCTTCGGGGCTTTGGCATCTGCAATTGCTTTGGAAACTTAAGCTGGGCTTGCATTGCCAAACCAAGGTTAACGAACATTAGAGCTCGTAATCTCAGCTATTCAGTTCATTTTATGGTTCTATTATTCATAATTCAGTCTACAAATACAGTAGCAATACTGAAAGGGGCCTGTTATGATATAGTTTAGAGCACAGCTGAGGTGAGTATCACTGGCAGTATATATTTACCTTAGCTTCCTCTGAGTCCGCCCCTACCTTTCTTTTGGTTACTAGTAGCATACAATCAGTTGTTCATCCTGTCTCTGCACCAATGTAACGAAACAAAAATTATGAGACAGAATGTGCGAGTCGCTATGCTTTCAACATTTTGTCTCGTGGAGAAAGACGGAGATTGCGACTATCCTGCTTCTATAGATAGTGGGTGACTCAGTATTTCCTACTAGTACGCTTATTGCCATGATCATGCAATTCAGGTTCTAGTATCAACGGCATGGCGCGTAGGTATAGAGAGACCATTCAGCTTTCAAAGCGTTTTAACTGGGGGATCCAGAGTGTCCCAACTGTCATATAGGATTGTTCACTCCCAACCACATCGCCATTCCTCCCGCTCTACCTATCCTCAAAAATACCTCCTTCACTATATCACAACTACTCCACAAGCCAACCAATTGCCCCTGCACAAAGTATGTGTCATCTTGAATCATGGGGGTATCTGGAATGTCTGAAGCTGGTATGGTGAGGTATTTGACTTATTCCAGCAGGCAATGACGGGGAACCCTGTAGCACTGCCAAATCTGAGAATAACCCTCTTGCCGTATCTTGG
>Ga0193742_1002677_pt1 | contig 10195 bp, 10 predicted proteins | sample L2c1metaG_FD_165511 | JGI IMG/M metagenome (GOLD analysis project Ga0193742, IMG submission 165511) | Soil microbial communities from a riparian zone of the East river system, Colorado, United States - L2c1 | ecosystem: Environmental > Terrestrial > Soil > Riparian zone | place: USA: East River... | reverse complement strand
GATTTTATAATGAGGACGGAGCTCGCGGGTAATGTAATCACCAAGCTGTTTATTGAACCTGTGTTCAGATTCGATAAACGCTTCTACCTCTGCCACGGACTTGCCAGAAATAGTGGCGACGGATTGTAAATATTCATCGCGGTTCAACAGACCGTAATTACCCTGTTGATTCACATCCGCAAGCTCAAGCGCGCGATCAGCGGGCAGGGTTTCGAGTAATGACTGTTTTGCGTCAACATACAGCACCCCGAAACAATCAAAGATAATCGCTTTTGTTTTACTCATGTCACGGCTCCTGCCAACAAGTTACCAAGTTTAGTTAACCGATAATCAGGCCGGCTATTACGGCGTTGTTCACGTGGCAGCAATCGTTCTGACGTCATGAGTCCGCGAGCAATGAATGTCGCCGCATGTCGCTCCCCTACTTTGTTCGCCGGGATAATCATACTGTCGAGTTTCAAAAGCTTGGCGAGGACGTGCAAATCTGAAGTTGTAAGCTGTGTCATGCTTTCTATAATGTCATAGTAATCGGCCCGGCGGATATCACCCTGCAAATATTTGATGGTGAGTGTGCCAATTGTCCGGCATTTTAACGCGTCTTCTTGTTTTTCCAGAATGAACAATAATTTTTCGATAAAATCACGAGGCTTTTTCTGGAATTTTTCATACACCACTTTTCGTTCTGTCTTATCGAGCGTTTCCCACGCTGTATAAAATTGCTGGACTTTGCGGGCTAGCAGATAGTCGCTCCAGGCTTTGGAGCTTTTGATTGCAGCAGACAATGTGGAAAGTAGCGGCACTTTGGCGAGTGCAGGACTCAGGTCATCTAATGCTTCATCAATTAACAGCTCGCCGATTTCACGGGCTGGATCTTCCCAGATTTCGAGCTGTTTGCTCACGCGCCAGTGCTCCCGAAGCCCCCTGCGCCACGTTCAGTTGTATCGAGCTCGTCCGCCTGTTCCCACTGGGCGCGTTCAAATTTCGCAATAACCATCTGGGCAATGCGCATACCCGGTTCCACGACAAAATCTTCCTGGCCCAGGTTGATGATGAGCACCCCGACTTCACCACGATAGTCTGCATCAATAGTGCCAATACCATTCGTGAGAGCAATGCCGTACTTCGCTGCCAAGCCACTGCGGCAACGGACCTGAGCCTCGCAGCCCTCGGGAACTGCAATCGCAATACCAGTTGGGACAGCAAAACGCTCGCCGGGCTTCAATGTGATCGGCTCGTCAATCGACGCATGCAAATCCATGCCAGCTGCATGTTCAGTTTGGTATTCAGGCAAAATTGCCGACGGTCGGAGTTTGGTAATTGGAATATTCATAATATACATTTCATTATATATGGAGCGCCCAACTTAGTCGCTACTTAAGCAGCTAAATCAGCGGGCGATATTTCGTGCCTGTAATCACGAACCACACAGCCTGCATCATCGTGTTCGGATAAATTTACCCACGTCTGCTGCGGCTCGGCGCAGTACAGCCGCTGGGATGTAGCGTCCAGCATTTCGGCACTCAATTCTGCTTTCTCACATCGAGTACGCGCCCTATTGTACGTGCGCAAACCGCCATCGATCTCGTGCGATTCAAGTGCACGAATTCTGGCTTTGATATACAATCCGCCGCCCTCGCCAATCGAATCAAACAGCACAATAAACGCCTGTCCAGTCCGGGCGATATTGCGTGAATGTTGCGGGTCGGTACGTGACGCCCAATAGACACGTAGCTGGTCATCAACTGCGGCAAATACTGGTGAATTGTGTGGTGAGCCGTCTTCGTTTACGGTTGCGATTGCCGCGTGGCGAATCGTCTTTAATATCTCTTTGACTCGTTCTAGACGTTCGTTCAATGCAATATTCATGAAACGTAGACCTCTATAGCTTGTCTAGTACCAGGCTCAACTCGGTCAAGGGCATCTGAAAAGCCAACCCATTCAAATTCTTGATGCTCGTCGCTCAATGAAACACCATTTGGAAAATCAGCACGGACTACGTACCACATAAGCATTAAACCGTGATCACCTAGAGGCATACCGGGCAGGCGATAGACATTAAGCAGCCGCCCTACCTGAATATTTTCAATGCCAGGTAATTCTTCCTGAAGCTCGCGTATCAAAGTTTCCTGGATTGTTTCGTTATCATCAACCCGGCCGCCGGGCGCTTCCCAAAAACCATGTGAGCTACTTTTCACAATTAGTACTTTGTCACCATCAACGATAAGCCCCTTAACGCCAACGTTAAAAATTGTTATCGCCATCGAATATACCCTATTCTATTACCTTTTCCAAAAATATTTGTTCAGCAAATGCCCCGCGTTCGTCGGCCTTTTGTTGCCGGATTGTTTCAATATCTTCAATCGAGAACCCAAAGGCTTCATCAATCGCCCGCAGTACTTCTTCGACATCCGCACGCTCTGCGATCGAACCATCAGCTAGCATTTCCCGGGCTTCTTCGACGAGCTTTTCCAATAAAGCCTGTTTGTATTCGGGTTCATCAAGCTCTCGAGTAACTGGAGTTTCTCCATTTGCACGAATGATGTCAGGGATCTTATCCCGGACTAGTTTGCTATGAACGGTTTCGGACATCTATGCTTCTCCCCAGTTTTTACCGATACTCACATCAACTTTTAATTTCACGCCTAGATCTGGTTTGACGTTTTCCATTGTCTCCACCAGAATTTCGCTGATTTTATCGGCGTTTTTTGCCGGACATTCAACCAGGATTGAGTCGTGGATTTGCAAGACTTGGACGCCGAGCCCATCGATTTTTTTCTCGATATCGATCATGGCGATTTTCATCAGGTCAGCTTCGGTGCCCTGAATTGGCATGTTCGCTGCCGCCCGTTCGGCGGCCTGCCGCACAATAAAGTTGCTCGATTTCGTATCAGGAGTCGGCCGGCGCCGTCCGAGTAGCGTTTCGACGTAACCTTCGGTTTTTGCCTGGTGAATCGTCGCGTCGATGTACTTGCGAATCGGAGCCCGCAGGCGGAAATATTCGTCGATATAGGTTTTAGCCTCGGAAAAAGTCATGCCCGTCGCCGCTGCCAGCCCGTGCGGACTCATGCCGTACAGTACGCCAAAGTTGATCACTTTGGCGTCGCGTCGCTGGTCTTTGACGACTTGGTCGAGCGGGATACCGTAGACGTCACTGGCGGTTTTTGCATGGATGTCGATATCGCTGTTGAAATCTTCGATCATATTTTTGTCGCCGGCAAGAACGGCCGCGAGGCGTAATTCGAACTGACTGTAATCGGCACTGACGAACACATTGCCCGGGGACGGCACGAATGCTTCCCGGATTTTACGGCCGATTTCGCTGCGGACGGGAATATTCTGCAGGTTCGGGTCGGCCGAACTGAGCCGCCCCGTCGCCGCGACGTCTTGACGGAAGTCAGTGTGCAGCCGCGAGTCTTTGTCGATTAATTTCGGCAGTGCTTCGATATAGGTATTTTGTAGTTTCGTGTATTCACGATACTGCTCGATCATTTCGATAATCGGGTTTGACCCACGTAGTTTGTCGAGCTCTTTTTGACCCGTAGAAAACCCTGTTTTGCCCTTTTTAATACCGACCGTGGAGAGCTGTAATTTACCGAATAGGACCTCTGCTAGCTGCGCCGGTGAACCGATATTAAATTCATAGCCGACGAGCTCGTACATCTGTTCGCGAATCGTCGTAATTTTTTTATTCAAATCATCGTGCATCGTATCCAGAATTTTCGTGTCCAATGTAATGCCGCGATGTTCCATACGCGCCAGTACCGGCATGAGTGCAAAATCGATTTCGCGGGCAACAAATGCCAATTTTGGTAGATTTTCGAGCTTTTTACCCTGCTCGGCATACAGTTCCCATAACGCCTGAACGACAACCAACGGGTCAGATTCATCAATGCCCATTAATTCTTCGAGGTCGCGGTTTTTACGAAGCGGGTCAAGCAAAAATGCCGCCTGTTCGGTATCGTGCAGTACGGTCGGAATCTTGTCGCTAACGTCGAGTAGTAGTTTCAATAGAATTTTAGCGTTATGACCGATGATCGCCTGTCCTGCCAGCAGTTTGGTGACTGATTTCAGGTTAGTTTTGTAGGCCTCGCCAGTTTTTGGCGATACGTACCAATCATCCTCGTGATGAACCACGACAATACCGGGGCTCATCGTCAGCTGGACTTTCGATGATTCATCCAGCTCAAGCAATTTTGCCGGTTCGAGCGGTTTCATTTCCGCGGCGTCCTCGACCGATTCAACTTCCTGCATATAGGTAGGCAAATTACGCAGTAATGACCGGAATTCCAACTCATGTAAAAGCGATTTTAGTTTATGGGTATCAAGTTTTGTCACATCCAACGCAGGCAGGTCCAGCGTTACCGGTGCATCACACCAAATTTCACCGATTTTTTTACTCATATATGCAGATTCGCGGCCGGCCTCTAATTTTGCTCGCCACGCAGGTTTGATATCATCTAAATGTTCATAGATATTATCGAGCGTTTCATATTCCTGCAGCAGGATCGTTGCTGTTTTATCGCCAATTCCTGGCACACCCGGAATATTGTCGCTCGAATCGCCCTTTAACGCCTTTAGGTCCAAAAACTGGTCAACGCGAATACCATATTTTTCGCCAAAGCTTTCAGGATTAAACAATTCAATGTTCGTCAGGCCCTTTTTGAGCGCATAGACATGTGTCAGCGGACCAATCACCTGCAAGGCATCGAGATCAGACGTAATTAAACAGGTCTCAATCCCCTGTTTACTCGCCTGGTCAGCCAGTGTACCCAAAATATCATCAGCCTCGTAGTCATCCAGCTCATACAGCGGCCAGCCGAATGCTTCGAGCAGTTCGTGCAGGATAGGAATTTGCTCATAAAAATCAGGCGGTGCTGGTTTGCGGCCCGCTTTGTATTGCGGGTAGATTTCAAGTCGTTTGCGAATATTCGTTTTCGGTTTGTCCCACGCCACGGCAACATAGTCGGGTTTGAGCTTTTTCATCATTTCGAGCGCCATCGCCGCAAAACCATACACCCCGCCCGTCGGACGGCCATCGGGCGTTGATAAATTCGGCATTGCATAATAACCACGATAAAATACAGATTTTCCGTCAATAATGGCGAGTCGTTTAGTCATGGCATATTCCTAATATGGCGAGTCGTTTTGGCATATGAATAGTATACGTCAATTCCGCCCCACAGGGTTACCGCGTTACGGCAAACTAGCTGGCGAGCCTAATATCGTCCACAACTGCCGGCACGGGTTCGCGTAGCATACTGATTGATTCATCGAATGTGACCCGCGCGCTTCCCCGGGGTAAACCCAATTTTCTGTCGATCTGGCCAAAGCTCAGTCCATCTCCGCCATACCACCCTAAATGCAAGCAAACGACTTCGCGCGCAGAGTCAGGAAGCGAACCGAGCAACTTCTCGGCCTGTTGAGTTGTTTTGCGGTCTTCATGTTCACTGCGCGTATTGGTGCCAGCGAGAACATCTACTAACTCGTTGCGCTGATTGCCAACCCTACCACCGTGATCACCTATATGAGCGACCGGCTTATCGGTGCTCGTCACAATACGAGGCCGGTTCCTGAGCCACCTAATGTCCATGGGGCCTACCCCCAAAAAGCTAGCTGCTTGTTCCTCTGTTGGCTCATAGTCGTGTTCAGTCCTAAACTCATTCTCGAATTGCCACAGTTTTGACAACCGCGGTATGTCGCGCTCGTCCATTCGGATAGCGAAACCTGTATGGGCAATACCCCGTCTTATAAAGTCTTTGATACATGGTGTGGCGTAGGTCGAGAATTTAAAGCCTAGTGTATAATCAAACTTTTCGACAGCACGTATGAGACCCAGATTGCCGTCACCTATCAAATCTAGAAACTGAACATTGGGATTTTTGTCATACCTCATGGCAATATCTACCACCAAACGTAGGTTTGCAGTGATAAACAAGTCTTTGGCTTCACGTCCTGCATACATGAGCAGTTCAAGCTCGTCGACCAGTGCGAGCTCGTCCTCGGGAAGACCCTCTGTGCCAGTTTCGGCCAATTCCAATAACAATTGTTCAGCATACAGTCCAGCTTCAATCGCTTGCGCTAGTTCGACTTCCTGTTCCGCATCTAATAGGGGCGTCGTCAGCTCGCCCAAATATTTGCCTGTCATTTCCTGATATTCCATAATTTTATTTTTTCTTTGACGATGTGTGACGATTATAGGCTGTGACTACTTTTGAGCCTATACGTTTTACGGCTTCGGGGTCTTCGAGAGTGTTTTGGGCGACAAACTCCCTCTTTTCTTTTGTAAATGCCCGCTGGTACTGCCTCGTCATGTTTACCGAGTAATTTTCATGTGGTCGTGACGTGGCAATTAAGTGACTCTCGGGTGAAAGCTTGAGGGCATCCGCAATCTGCCCGGCCGGCATGGTTCGCGCTTCTGCATCCAAATGATTCGCTGCGATATGTCCTAGCAGGAAAATTTTTGTCTGTGCATATTGTAGTATTCCGGGGTCCGAAATAATCAACTCATTTATACCACCCTGCCACTGTAACCGTTTGGCTATCCGGTCAAGTAAATGTATGCGGCGCTCAACTTTATCCATGTCAGAACCCAAGAGACTTGGCCGCTTATGGACCAGTTTCATTGAATCAAGCCCAAACTCGTCTAACTGGGCCAGTTTACTCCGTATAGTATCAATATTATATGTAAGTACCCCTGGGGCAGCAGGCATGATAATTTTGGGATCGAGGCCAAGTTGTTCGAAAGAGCGAATCTTGTCATTAAATGCTGCAGGTGAGAGACGAAGAATCACATTTGGGTTACGGCCCACGGTGCGTGACACATCGAATCCGTTATCACGTAAATTTTCGATTCGATTCTCTAGTTCCACGGGGCTTGGCTCAAAAAGACGCGGCAAGAGCTCGAGTGTCTTCACTATATCGATACCGTTTCGCGTCAACACGTCTGCCGTGCTTCTCAGCCGATCGGGGCCATACGCAAACATCGCGGGTTGCTTGGTGAAAATCTTTCCCGCATTTAATCCAAGCTCATCCACCGCCTGAACCCGATCAAGAATATAGTGAGGCGTGGAATACATCATGTCCGGCTTTGCCTTTAGCACGTGCCTCGCCTGAACACCGTAAATAGAAAGTGCTCGTTGTGTAAATATAAATCGATCCAAAATAGGAAACCGGTTTCGGGAGTGGACTTCGTCCATGAACGCATCATGCATGGGGTGCTTAGCATCTAACCACCCCATTTTTTCAAAGAAATGACTCCGCGCTTCAATACTTTCTTCTGCGGCCCTACGCGCTTCGTCATCTACTAATGCGTAGCGGCCGGTCAAAATCTGAGAACCTGATAGTATTAGCTCGTTCATTTCACGAAGAGTTTCCGATGAAGGAGCGCGACCCATCAAAGACATCAACCATGAGCCATCACGCACATCGAGTAGCGGTGTTGCAAACGGATCATATTCACGTTTTTCCAGCTGTGCGGGTAAACCTGAAATTTCAGGTTTTTCGCGCTCTTCGTCTTCGCTGGGGCCGGCATTGTCCATATCAGAATCCATTATCACACGAAGTCTCCGCCGTATCCTATCTTCTGCCCGTGCGACATTTTTAGGAGCAATGTTGATTTCGCTGCCAATATCCTCCCTATGCATGTTCGGGTAACCGTTCAGCCCATTGCGCATTTCGATAATTGCCCGCTGGTATTCGGTTAGCTGTCCCAGGGCGGCCCGGAGGCGCGGATTTGCCACACGATCGCTGTCGTGTCCTTCACCCGAAGTCGTCTCGTCGTGTGCAATCCGGTCTTTAACCGTCATTAATGAATCATTGCTAATCGGAGCGTCCAGAATTGCAACTGCATCTCGGGCAACTGGCCGCAGAGCGACAATTTGGGAAATTTTGACGTGCAATGATTCTGCCAGTTCTTTATCCGACGGCGGGTGTCCATTTTGTTGTCTAAGTCTTTCCTGTTCGGGAGCTATTTTCGGGGCAAGCCAGAAATCATTTTCCGGCAGCTTTATTAAACGTGTTTTCGTAGCAATAGTCTTAAGGATTTCCTCTCTCATCGGATTGGCTGCATATTCATGAAATTTCACATGTGTTGCCGTTGTTGGATCAAACTCCCGTGCCGCTTTAAGCAGTCCGATTTGTGCGTGTTGGAAAAGGTCATTCGGAGACATTCCTGGCCCGTAGTAGCCATTGGATATCTTCATCGCTAAACGGATATGGGTCTCGACGATCACAGCCTCGGCGACACGCCCCTGCTCAGCCAGCTGCTCTAGCCCTGCGCTGTCCGGTACGCTCACGCCGCTTGCCAGCTGCTCCTGAGCGTTCAAACCAGCTTGGATCTTAGCAATCAGAACCCGTTTTTCCTCCTCAGTTAAAAACTCCCGATCAGACAGATCGGGGGCAAGTTCAGTAGCAGGAGTCTCAAACGAGGCCCGCGATTCTTCGGGAAAAGAGAGTGCTTCGCTCATAATATATATATTATAACATAACTATGTTTTATGTACAATACTATTCGCTAAGACGCTCTTTCCGCATTTTCTTTCTAGCCCCTGCACTCACTCCACCTCTCATGCCTATTGTGTCTTCCTGGTTGCTATACCTCAGAGCATCGCCTAAGCATTCATCTCGCACTGAGCAAAGGCCGCATATGGCCTTTGCTATTTTGATAGATCTACGATCCCGACCTTCGGGGAAAAATACCTCTAGATCCAGCCCTCCACAGAGAGCTTTTTGTTGCCACTGTAATTCCCTATAATCTGGATCGTCGTCAGTAAGTAAGTGAAGCTCTATAGCATTGGAGCCAAGTTCTACCCCTATTAATTCCTGTGTTTCCGGTGAAAGAGGCAGCTCGCTACGTTGTCTGTACCGCGCAACCGCTTCCAAGCCTTGCGCCATCTCAGAGGTATAGCCGCAAATATACATAACCAGGTCTAGCTGCACTTCCCCGGGGAGATCTTTCAATGAGTGGACAATTTTTTCAAGTGTATGCGTATCATCTATTGAGGTGTCAAAAAGATCTTGGAGTCGCTGCTTTTTAATCGGGGCGAGGCTGCTATCGATAGGGTCAGGAGGACTCATGACGTAATCTCTAAACAGAAGATTCATGCGTAGCCAATCCGGCTGCAACTGTCCAGTTGATTTGATTTCTGGTGAATTTGCTAACATAGTCACTCCTCATCCCGCCCGTGAATTTTAAGTGTTTACCTATTTAGCACTTACGTTGCAGAAAATGCAAGCATAAGGATCGTAAGGGTTCAGTGACAGTTAGTCCAAAAAGTGTTCCCTTTTCGTCTGTTGTCTCTACTCTATGAGGAATTATGAGCTGGTCAGGATCTATGCCAGTCGGATTTTACTACAGCCTCGAGCGCATACCCTCCTACTTGTGATGCATAATCGTCGGCGCTTCTTTTACCGATTGATGCCTCAAACTCAATAAACGTTTCTGCATCGACACTTTCCCTAGCTCCGTGCAGATATTTAATGAGGGCTGTCTTAGATACATCGGATAAACCCTCTAGGATATCCGTAATAGCGTCCGTATCTAATCGCTCTTCTCGAGGCGTTCGGAACAAACCTTTACCTTTTCGCTCTACATATTCAACGTCAAGATATACGTCAGGGTGAAACTCTAAGTATTCCGGTGGCACCAGAGCCTTGGGGGACATTGTCTCGCCATATCTTACTTCTGGTAAAAGTGCTGCCATAACCCCTCCTGCCCATGCCTCATTTAGCTTTTCATCATTAAGCACCTATACGAAAGAAAAGGCAAGCATGAGAATGATCAAGAGCTGGCTCTATCGCGCACGCCCTTTTTTTCTGCGATACATCTCGTCATCTGCATTATCGAATATCTGCCGGGGACTAAACGGTTCGTTACGATAGGTGATAAATGCACCCACCGTGACAGTTAGACCGTCATCGAGCAGTTCATCTATGCGGGATTGAACTTTTTCGGCAGCCATCTCGGCTTCTTCCGCCACCTCAACAGGCAAAACAATCCCGAACTCATCTCCAGCCCAGCGCCCAACAACGTCACCGTTTTCAGTTTCACGAACGCTGCTCTGCAGTGCATGGGCGACATATTTTATTACATCATCCCCTGCGTCATGGCCATAGGTGTCATTAATCGTTTTGAGCTTGTCGACATCGGCGATGAGCAGGACAAGCGCTTCAGTATCGCCACGTCGCCGATGATCTC
>Ga0193742_1002676_pt1 | contig 10195 bp, 8 predicted proteins | sample L2c1metaG_FD_165511 | JGI IMG/M metagenome (GOLD analysis project Ga0193742, IMG submission 165511) | Soil microbial communities from a riparian zone of the East river system, Colorado, United States - L2c1 | ecosystem: Environmental > Terrestrial > Soil > Riparian zone | place: USA: East River... | reverse complement strand
CACGGTCGTTTCAAGATCGTTTATGGGAGTGTGACCTGATGGGGCGGCGTGTCGGCTGACATGACGCAGCGAAGCTCCGGTAGGTGAGGGAGTCCGCTCAAAGACTTCTCGCCACAGGAGCTTCGCTGCTTGCCCAGTCTGTCATGCCGTGTGCGGAAAGACCCGCTGTATGGCCGTTGTCCTCGCCTGTGTTTGCTGATCTCGTTGAGGGTGGTTCGGTTGAGGCCGAGCCGGCCGCGCTCGATCTGGTGGATCGATTGGCCCAGATCGATGATCCTCGCCAGGTGTCCTGGGTGGACCATCCGTTGCCTGCCGTGCTGGCGTTGTGTGCGGGTGCGGTCGTGGCGGGAATGTCCTCGTTCACCGCGATCGCCGGCTGGGTCACCGACGTGCCGGCCGATCTGCTGACCGGGCTGTATGCCCGCTGCGGCCAGGCAGGGGCGGTGCGGGCGCCGTCGAAAGCCACGCTGTGGCGGGTGGTCACCGAGATCGACGCCGCCCAGGCCGATGCGGTGATCGGCGCGTGGCTGCTGGAGCGAGCCGGGCATCTCGGCCACGATACCGACAGCGTGGACACCGACGGTGTCGATGAAGTCGCGGTGGAAGTCGCGGTGGACGGCAAAACTCTGCGTGGGGCGCGAGACGACGACGGCCACCAGACACACCTGCTCGCCGCGATGACCCACACCGGCCTGGTCACCGGACAAGTCGAAGTCGGCGCGAAAACCAACGAGATCCCCAAACTCCCCGAACTCCTGGACACCATGAACATCGCCGGAGTCGTGATCACCGCCGACGCCATGCACACCCAACGCGACACCGCCACCTACCTCCACCAACGTGGAGCCGACTTCTGCTTCTGTGTCAAGGAAAACCAGCCCACCCTATTCGACACACTGAATGCCTTGCCCTGGAACGAAATCCCGATCAGCCACACCGAGACCGACCGCGGCCACGGACGGATCGAACGCCGCACCATCCAAGTACTCCCCGCACCAGAAGACCTCCCATTCCCCCACGTCAACCAGGTCACCCTCATCGAACGCTACGTCAGCGACCTCCACGGCAACCCCCGCTCCGCGGTCGCCGTCCTCGGTGTCACCAGCCTCACCGCTGCCCGCGCCGACCCCGCACAACTGGCCCGCCTGACCCGCAACCACTGGCGCATCGAGTCCCTGCACTGGCTCCGCGACACCCTCTACCGCGAGGACAACTCCACCACCCGCACCCGCTCAGGACCCAGGATCATGGCCGGACTCCGCAACCTCGCCATCGGCGCAATCCGCCTCACCGGACACACCAACATCACCGAAACCACCCGATGGGCAAGCCGACACATGCACCGGCCCTTCCACATCCTCGGACTCACCTAGATGATCTTGAAACGGCCGTGGTCCTGGTTCGGCACCAGCGCCCCACCGCCGGTCAGCTCGTACCGCGGGTTCCCGGTACCGGCGACCAGGTCCACGACCGGCGCCGGGTGCTGCCGCAGCGCCACGAACACCTCGCCACCGCCGGCGAACTGCGCGACGTTCCACAGCGCCCACCGCACGGTCCGGTCACTGACGTTCCTGGCGGTCAGCTCGAGCCGGTACCCCCACCGCGCCAACGAGAATCGCCGCGTCAGCCGCAGCCCGGTGCGTGGGTCGTCGCCCGAGGTCATCGTCACGGCGGCCGGCGCGACGTCCACTGTGTACGGTCCGGAGTCGAGTACCGGGTCGGGTGGCCCGGCCCACTGGTCCGGCCCGGCCCAGCCCTGTGGCGCCGGCCAGGTCTTGTCGCCGCCGTAGTTGACCCAGTCGCCCATCCGCCCGTCGTTGGGCCCGAACACGTGCTCGCCGACCGGCGACAGGTCATCGGTCAGCAGCAACGGGTTGCGCCACAACAACTCCGTGGCACCGACCCGCACCGACAGCAGCCGCCCACCAAGCTCGGGCACGAACCCGAGCCGGACGAGCCCGTTGTCGAGCCACAAGACGGTCACCACTCGGCCAAGCCGCCGTCGTCGTGGCGCCACACCGGGGTGCGCCACGCGTGCCCGATCTCGTCCGCCGCCCGTACCGCGGCCTCGTCGATCTCGATGCCCAGCCCCGGACCGGTCGGCCGCGCGACGTACCCCTCGACGAACTTGAACGGCGCCGTGTCGACGAGGTAGCGGCTCATCTCCACGCTGCCGTCGTGGTAGTGCATGCCCACACTCTGTTCCTGGATCAGGAAGTTCGGCGTGGCGAACGCGACCTGCAGGCTCGCCGCCAACGCGATCGGCCCAAGTGGACAGTGCGGCGCGAGCGACGCCCCGTACACCTCCGCGAGCGCCGCGATCCGGCGCAGCTCCGAGATGCCGCCGGCGTGCGCGGGGTCCGGCTGCACCACCGCGACCCCGGCGTCGAGCACGGGCTTGAAGTCCCACCGCGAGTACAGCCGCTCGCCGAGCGCGATCGGCAGCGTCGACGCGGCCACGACGGACGCGAGCGCGGGCCCCTGCGTCTCCGGCGGGATCGGCTCCTCGACGAACATCGGCTGGACCTCTTCCAGCATCCGCACCAGCCTGCGTGCCATCGCAGGCGAGACGCGGCCGTGGAAGTCGATCGCCAGGTCCCGGTCCGGCCCCAACGCGGCCCGCGCCTCCCGGGCCCGGTCGAGTGCGGCGGACGCGTCGGCCGGCGACGCGATCGCGTTCATCGGACCGGACACGTTCATCTTCACGGCGGTGAACCCCGCCTCGACCTGCGCGGCGACCGCTTCGTACACGCCGGACGGCCGGTCGCCGCCGACCCACGAGTACACCCGCACCCGGTCGCGCACCGGGCCGCCGAGCAGCTCGTGCACCGGCGCCTGCCGCACCTTCCCCGCGATGTCCCACAATGCGTGGTCGAAACCCGAGAGGGCACTGGAAAGTACCGGCCCGCCGCGGTAGAAACCGGCGCGCCGCAACACCTGCCAGTGGTCCTCGATGCGCAGCGGGTCCTGCCCGACGACGAGGTCCGCCATCTCGTGGACGGCCGCGCGCACGGTCTCCGCGCGGCCCTCGACCACCGGCTCGCCCCAGCCACTGATGCCCTCGTCGGTCGAGACCTTGAGGAACAGCCATCTCGGCGCGACCAGAAAGGTCTCGATGTTGGTTATCTTCACTGGGTCTCCCCCTCAGGACGAGTCCTTTGCCACTGACCAACCCCCGTCGACCACCAGCTCCGCCCCCGTCACGAACGACGCGGACGGCGACAACAGAAACGCGATCACCTCGGCGACCTCGGCCGGTTCACCAAGCCGGCCGGCCGGGGTGGCCCTGGCACTGCGTGCCCGGTCCACCTCATTCACGTAGTCCCACGCCGCGGTCAACACCGGGCCGGGCAGGACCGCGTTGACCCGCACGCGGGGCGCGTACTCCACGGCGAGCTGCCGCGCCAGCGACACCAGCGCGCCCTTGGTCGCCGCGTACGCCGGATGCCCCGGCAGTCCGAACTTCGCGTGCACCGACGACACGAGCACCGCGGCCCGCAATGTCGGCAGGCACGCCCGGAAACCCAGGTAGGCACCTGACAGGTTCACCGCCAGCTGCCTGTCCCAGGTCGCCCGGTCCTGCTCGTGCAACGGTTGCACGGTGACCGTGAACGCGTTGCTCACCAACGCGGTCACGCCACCGAGGCCAGCCGCGGTGTCCACCACGGACCGCCAGGTGTCCTCATCGGACACGTCACCGATCACCGGGTGGACGTGGTCGGCCTTCACGACCTCCGCGATGTCCACGCCGACCACCTCGTACCCGGCGGCGACGAGACGGGCGACGGTCGCGGCGCCGATACCGGCCGCCGCGCCCGTCACCACAGCACAATCAGCCTGTGTCAATGATTCACTCCGCAAGCTCCGTTCACTGTCAACGGTTCACTCCGCAAGCTCCGTTCACTGTCAACGGTTCACTCCGCAAGCTCCGTTCACAAAACCACCTGATGCACATCGTTGTCCGGCCCGCGTACGGCAATCCACGCCGAGCCGTTCGCACCCTCGGCCGCGCCGACCGCACCGACGATGCTGTTGCTGGCGTACTGGTCCCGCTTGAACCAGCCGCCCCACGCGCCGTCGACGTAGTTCTGCTGCCAGAGCGTGTAGTCACTGCCGCGGGCAATCAGGTAGACCCGGTCCGCGCTCTCGACGAGCGTCGGGCTGCCGCTGATCACGCCGTCGAGCGAGGTCCACGCGGACCACGCGCCGCCGGTCTTCTGCCGGAACCACACGGCGTCGTCCTGTGTGCGGACCGAGACGAACGTGCCGGCGGTGACCGTCGCCGCGCCGGGCCTGCCGTAGATCGGCAGGTTGTTCGGCGACCCGATGGACGTCCAGCCGCTGGCACGGTCCCGAGTCCACACGCGACCGTCGCCGCCCCGCCCGAACAGCGTCCACTGGTCCGGCCCGGTGAACGCGACCGACACCGAGTCGGTGAGCGTGCCGCCGAGCGACTGCCAGCCGCCCCACTGGTTGTTGGCGAACGTCCGCTGGTACGCGGCGTTGTCGGTGCCACGAACGAACAGGTCGATCCGGCCAGGGCTCGCGTACGCGGCGGGCTGGCCGAGGATCTTGCCGCCGGTGGGTCCACCGAGCGTGGTCCAGTCTCGCCACTGACCGTCCACCATGGACTTCTGCTGGAGCGCGCCGTCGGCGCCGCGGGCGAACACGGCGGCGGTCGAGTCGTCGAACCGGACCAGGGCCGGGCTGGCGGACGTGTCGCCGCCGAGATCTGTGCCCGGCACCAGGGTCTCACCACTCAGCTTGAGGAACGCGGTGCCGTGCGCCGGGACCGTCGCCGAGTACGAACCCGTTGCGGTGGCCTGGTCCTGGCGGGCGCGGAGGTCGCGGACCGCGACCGTCCCCTGTAGACCCGCGTCGGCGAAGTTGACGGTCATCTCCGCGGGCGCCGCGCCGCGGTTCAGCAGCACCACGGCGCGTTCGCCGTCGCGGGACAGGACCTTGCTGTACACGTCGGTCTCGCCGTTGTTCGCGATCCGCACGCCCTGAATCGCCAGCGGATCCTGGTCGACCGCGATGATCTCCGGATTCTTCAACGTGTCGATCATCGACTGCGGCAGCGTGCGCGGGTCCGACCCGATGATCAGCGGCGAGCCCATCACCGCCCACATGACGAGCTGGGTGGTCGACTCCTCCTCGTTCAGCTCGTACGTGCCCTGCTCGGTCTTCCGCATGGGAATGAGGTAGTCGGGGTCGTTGTAGTGACCCGGCCCCTGCGCGCCGGGATGGGCCGCGTTGCGGTCCATGTTGCGCAGCATGTCCTTCCAGATGCCCTCGTACGGCGTGCCGAACGCGACGTCGGTGCTGGTCCGCCAGGAGTCGCCGACCCGAGGGCCGTAGGTGTAGGCGATGCCGGCGACCTGGTGCGGGCCGTGTGGTACGCCCCACTCGTCGGTGACCGGGTTGCAGAGGTTGAGGATCATCGGGCGGCCGGCCTTCTGCACGGCGGCGCTGAACTGTGTGAAGGCGACGGCCGGGTCCATGTTCTGCGCGATCCCGCACAGGAAGTCGATCTTGATGGCGTCGAACTTCCACGCGGCGAACTGCTTCGCGTCGGCCTCGTAGTAGCCACCGCCGCTGCCGGCCGCGCAGTTCACGCCGTCCCAGGCGCCCGCGTCGGTGTAGATGCCGGCGCGCAAGCCCTTGCTGTGCAGCCGGTCGACGAGCGCGGTGAAGCCGGACGGGAAGCGCGCCGGGTCGGGCACGAGCTTGCCGCCGCCGTCACGCGGCGGGTTCGCGTTCCAGCCGCCGTCGATCCAGACGATGTCGTAGCCGGCCTTCGCGAGGCCGCTGGAGACGAGGAAGTCGGCGACGCCGGTGACCTTCTCCTCGGACGCGGCGCCGACCGCGAAGTAGCTGTTCCAGCCCATGTACGGGGTGCGGGCGACGCCGGAGTCGTAGTAGGTGGGGGCACCCTGGTCGAGACCGGCGTGCTCGACGGGTGCCCGGGGCGCGGCCGCGGCCGGGGACGACACGGTCGCGGCGAGCGTGAGGGCGATGGCGGCCACAGTCAGCAGGGGTCTAGGCATGCCACACACCTTTCGTCGTTGAGAATCCAGCATGCTGGGTCTCTTCGAGCGAAGTCAACAATAAATACTAAATTACGAGTTGATGGGTTACGGTGCATCGCATGGACGTATGGGTTGGTAGCTACACGCCGGCCACCGGCGGCAACGGGACCGGGATCAGCACGTTCCGCCGCTCCGCCACCGGCGAGCTGACCCCCGACCGCGAGCTGGCCATGCCGTCGCCGTCGTGGCTGACCGCCCACCCGACCGCACCCGTCGTGTACGCGGCGAACGAGCTGACCGACGGCACGATCACCACCGTGTCCACCGACCTGGCGATCCTCGACACCGTCTCCTCCGGCGGCGCGGACCCGTGCCACCTCGCGATCAGCCAGGACGCGAGGCACCTGTTGTGCAGCAACTACTCCAGCGGCAGCCTGTCGGTGTTCGCGCTCGCGGCGGACGGCCGGATCGCCGAGCAGACCGACCTGGTGCGGCACGAGGGCACCGGCCCGCACGCCGAGCGGCAGGAGGCGGCGCACGTCCACATGGCGGTCATCCAGGACCGCGTCGTGAGCGTGGTCGACCTCGGCACCGACGAGATCCGCGGCTACGAGCTGGCGGACAACGGAAAGCTCGAGGCGCTGTCGGTCTCGCCGATGCCGCCGGGTACCGGGCCGCGTGAGCTGCACCGAGGGAGCGGCGACCTCGCCTACGTGGTCGGCGAGGTGAACGGCACGCTGGTGGTGGTCCGCGAGGGCCCGCCGGGCGCGTTCACACCGGTCACAGTCGTCCCGGCCACGAAGACCCCGTACACCGAAGGCCCGAACTGGGTGGCACACCTGGAGATCGTGGGCGACCGGCTGTACCTGTCGAACCGCAACCCCGACTGCGTCACGGAGTTCGACGTCAGCGGCGCGGAGCCGGTCGCGCTGGCCGACCACCCGAGCGGCGCGTTCCCCCGCCATTTCGCGATCGCCGACGACACAATCTACGTGGCCGCGCAGAAGGACGACGCGATCGTGGCGTTCCCGCGCTCGGGCGGCGCGGCGGTCCGCTACCCGACCGGGACGCCCACCTACGTGCTCGTCAGGTAGCGACATGGTCGAGGACCACGACGTCCGCGTCGTGGTCCCTCGTCCAGTGCACGGGTAGACCGACGTGGGTCAGGTGCGCGCTCGAGTAGGGGGCACCCGACTCGCGGTCCGCATAGAACCCCGGGCGCAGCGCCTGCAGCGGCAGGCGTACCGGCCTGCCCGGCACGTCCGGGATGCCGGGCAGCGCACCGGTGTTCCACGCGAGCACGACGGTCGTCGCCGGCGTCACGTACTGCACGGCGTCCGGCAGCCGGTACACGTCGCCGTTGTGCACGACGTCCCGGATCTCCTTGTACCGGGCGACGAGCGCACGTGCCTCGGCGCGCTGGGCGTCCGTCCACTTTGTGATGTCGGCGCCGATGCCCAGCACCCCGGCCATGGCGAGCACAAACCGGAACCGCAGCGAGCGCGGGCGCGCGTCGAAGATGCCGGGGGCATCGGTGACCCAGCTGCTCATTCGGTCCGGCGCGTGCGCAAGCAGGAAACCGTCCTGGATGGACAGTCGGTCCAGTGGCGCGGTGTTGTCGCTCGGCCACACCACGTCCGAGTACGCGATCGTCTGGAGGTCGGTGCGGCCACCACCGCCCGCGCACGCCTCGACCAGCACGTCCTTGTAACCCCGCAGCTGGATCAGCAGCAGTTTGTAGTGGTGGACGTAGTCGCCGTCCAGATCGGACAGTGCTGGACCGCGTGGCGTGGCGGGCCGGTTCATGTCCCACTTGAGGTAGCTGATCGGGTAGGTAGTCAGCAGCCGGTCCAGCATCGCTGAGATGTACTCGTAGACGTCCTTGCGGCCGAGGTCGAGCAGGAGCTGGTTGCGGATCAGCGTCTGTGGTCGCCCGTCGATCCGGTACGCCCAGTCCGGGTGCTCGGCGTAGAGCCGGGACTTCGGGCTGACTGCCTCGGGCTCAACCCACAGACCGAAGTCGAGACCGAGCGCACGCACGTCGTCGACGAACTTCCCGAAGCCGCCAGGGAACTTCGCCTCGTCCGGCGTCCAGTCGCCGAGCCCGCCGGTGTCGTCGCCCCGGCCGGTGAACCAGCCGTCGTCGACCACGAACAGCTCGGCGCCGACATCCGCTGCGACCTTCGCCAGCTCGAGCTGACTCGGCGCGTCGACCGCGAACCCCGTTGCCTCCCAGGAGTTGTAGAGCACCGGGCGCCGGGTCCGGTCGCGCCTGATGCGGCGCTCGTAGGCGTGCCAGACGCGGGCGAGCCCGTCCAGGCCGTCCGGGCTGTACGCGAGCGCGGCGTACGGCGCGATCAGCATCGCGCCCGCCTCGATCACCAGCGGCCCTGGGTGCGGCAGGCGGCCGGCCCGCACCCGGGTCATGCCGGTCGGGTCGACCTCGGCGTCGATCTCCCACGACCCCGGCCACACCAGCGACACGCCCCACGCCTGCTCGCCGTGCTGGTCCTGGACCGCGAGCCAGGGCGCGTAGTTGTGGCCGGGCACGCCGTACCGGCTACCGATGCGGAACTCGCCAGCGGGCAGGTCGATGGTGCGGCGCTGGAACTCCTGCGCCCACTGCCCCGACAGATAGGTGAGCCGCGCGCCCCTGGTGGGCAGGCACACGCCCGCCGACCCGAACCGCTCGACCTCCAGTGGCGTGTCGCCGTTGTTGGTCAGCTCGACGTGCCGCAGCAGCACGTCGGTAGCGGGAACCACCTGGTAGATCAGTACGGCCTCGAGGCCGGTCACCTTGTCCACATAGGTCAGTCGCATCTGCTGGTGGTTTGCCTTGTTCTCTGTCAGCTCCCACCACGACTCGCGCGGCTCCCCCGGCCTGCCCACGACCAGGTCCGCACCGAAGAAGGGCCGCTGCCCGCGTGGCGCGTAGTCGACCGGCGCCGCGTCGGCCTCGGTGATGAAGTGCACCCGGCCGTGGTTGGCGAGCGGCGACGGCCCGTCCTCGACCCCGACCGGCCCCCACGCCACCAGCTCCGGCCAGTGTGGACCGATGTCGACGGTGTACGTGGTGGTGGCGAGCCGCAGCGTCCGCCGTGTCGTCACTTGACGGCTCCGATCGCCAGGCCCGAGATGAAGTGCTTCTGGAACCGCAGGAACACCACCACGGTCGGGATGGCCGCGATCACCGACCCGGCCGCGATGACGTTCCAGTTGGACACATACTGGCCCTGCAGGCCGAGCAGCGCAGGGGTCACCGGCATGACGGTCCCGGTTCGCAGCACAGTGATCGCCCACAGCAGGTCGTTGAACGTCCACGTGAACGCGAGCGCGGACAGCGCCGCGAGGGCCGGGCGGGTCATCGGCAGGATGATCCGCCAGAAGATCGTCACCACGCCGGCGCCGTCGATCGTGGCCGCCTGCTGGATCTCGTCTGGGATCGCACGCATGAATCCCTGCAGCACGAACGTGTAGAAGCCGAGCCCGAAACCCACCTGCACCACGACGAGCGCGGGCAGGGTGTCGTAGATGCCGAGCAGCTCGCACAGTTTCGCGACCGGCACCAGCAGGATCTGGGGCGGCAGCAGGTTCCCGGCGAGCATCAACAGCAGGATCGCGCGCCGGAACGGGAGGTCGTAGCGGCTCAGCGCGAACGCGGCCATCGCGGACAGCGCCAGCGCGAGCAGCACGGTCGGCACCGTGACGAGCAGGCTGTTGAGCATGGCCCGCGACTGCCCGCCCGCGTTCCAGGCCGCACCGAACGAGTCGAGGCTGAACGAGCTGGGCATGGCGCCGAGCCCGTTGCCGGCGATGTCGTCGAACGTGCGGATCGCCGTCAGCAGCACCAACGCGATCGGCAGCAGCCACAGCACCGAGAGCGTGCCGGCGACGGCGTGGAAGGCGAACGTGCGACGTTTCACTTGTCGTCCTCCCGGAACGCGCGGACCAGGTAGGTGACGATCACGCCGAACGCGAGCACGAAGATCACCACGGCGAGCGCGGAGGCGTAGCCGAGCCGCAGCGACTGGAACGCCGTCGAGTACATGTACGTACTGAGCAGCTCGGAGCTGTGGTACGGCCCGCCCTTGGTCATCGCCCACACCACGTCGAACGACCGCAGCGAGTCGATGATGATCACCGACAGGACGACCGGGTTGACG
>Ga0193742_1002675_pt1 | contig 10196 bp, 7 predicted proteins | sample L2c1metaG_FD_165511 | JGI IMG/M metagenome (GOLD analysis project Ga0193742, IMG submission 165511) | Soil microbial communities from a riparian zone of the East river system, Colorado, United States - L2c1 | ecosystem: Environmental > Terrestrial > Soil > Riparian zone | place: USA: East River... | reverse complement strand
TAAGCCGATGCATGAGACCTGACCCAGGCAAGGGCTTGTCTGCCATCGGCGATCGCCAGGGGAATGATGGGCAGGCTTTCATCATCCCAGGCTTTTGGATCCTTTGCTGCGAGCATCTCATCGAATGGGTTGTCATTGAAAATATGCACCAACCGGTACTTCAGAATAAAGACCGTTATTCCCATTTCCACCAGTGGCCTGGCAACATCCGTTCCTTCGTGATCGACTGCCAGAAAATGAAAGCCGCCACCCGGGCAAATGATTATACCTGTACCATTGATCCGGGCGGGCACAGGAGAGAAGACGGTCAGGCTGGGCTTTACCACATTGTACACCGTCTTAACCCTCATACTATTTATATTGTTGACTCCCTCCTCCCAGGTCCAGCTTTCCGAACCCGGAGCCGGCCCATCATAAAGACGAATTTCCTTTGATTCAGTCCTGATATTTTCCGATGATGACATCATTCAAAGTATATCATTATTTCAGAAGTCTCGTATCTGGATGGACTTCGTTTGTTGATCTCATCCCTGATATTCATTGAGGAGATATCAAATGATAGAATTCTTATCAATATGGAATTAACAGTTCCTTTTCAAACACAATCATACATTGATAAGAATATGGCCAGACTGCTTATTCTGGTGGTTGCATTATTCTATTTTTCGGATTTGTTCCCGCAAAATGGGTTTATTATCCTGAAAAAACGAAACAAACCCTTTCGTTATTTTTGGAAGGATGACCGGTTTACATTTCAGACCAGCGAAAATAACTGGGTTTCAGGCATCCTGCGTAGTATAAGTAAAGACTCCTTTGTCATTACTCAGGAAATTACCAACTATAATGTGATCGGCATCTCCACAATCCATTTTACTGATCCGCCTTATTCCATCGCGGATATTAAGGCCCTTCCGACCAGGAATCAGTTGGTTGTATATGATCAGCAAAAAGCAAGGATCATTCCCGGTCATGAGAAATTCATGTGGGTCAGAAACGGCTTTATATTCCAGGTGGCCGGAGCGGGGTACGCAGGTCTTAACCTGTCCAACGACCTGATCAGAAAGGAACCACCTTTCGCAAGAAAAAATTTAGCGGATCTCGGCATAAGCGCAGGTGTATTTCTACTGGGTACTTTACTGCAACTAAGATTTGATCAATATATCCGTGTGGGCAGAAAATTCCAACTGGAATGCATCACCCTTCCCAGCAATCATGATTCAATTATTGATAGCAGAACTGTCCCGCCAAGAACAAGGTGACGATCTCCGATCGTGAAAGGCTATCGCCATCAACATTATTTCTGGCCTTTTGAACGGATTACCATGTCCCGGATCTCCTCAATGGTTTTTTGCTTGTTTTCTACAGACAGCTTTGTATGTTTTGCCTGAACCGGTAGAAGGATCTGTATGACCAGTTTTTTATCGTCCTCTGTGAGACCCGTTAGCAAGATCTCACGGGCAATATTTGACCGGGCAAAGCATTGAAACAGGGCCTTCTTGCCGGATGCTGATAAAGTCAGCAGTTTGGAGCGCTTGTCGTCCGGATCAACTCGTTGATGGATGAAATTTTTTTTAATGAGGCGGTTGATGATGTCGACGCCCGTGGATATCTCTACCATCGCATGGTTGATGATGTCGGTTTTGCGACTTTCGCCCAGGTTGTTTAGCGCCGCGCAGATCATCAGGCTGTCGATGGAAGGCATGGGTGAATCCCTGAGGGCAATCCGCATGTAAACAAAAAAGGCAAGCGTGGTACGGGTCACCGCCATCATAAAAAGACCGTTAGCATCGGGAGGCGTCGGGCCCTGGGACTTCGGTGGTTTATACTTCCTGGCCTCCGGCCTTGACAGGTAGTAACGGCAGAAGTCTTCAAATTCAGATTGAGGGTGGGTCTTTTCATACGCAGCCCACTGTTCCAGCACTTTTATTATTTTTTCCATTCTCCTCAAATTTCTTACTAAAAATGAAGTTGTGGTATCTTTTTTGTTAAATCCACAAATTCAAGTCATTCCGAAATCGTTTTATTCGGATTGAATATACAACGGAAACATATAAATATTTGGGAAAAGAAGAATCAAGTAAAACGAATGAGCATGAAAGCAGAAAACGAAGTCATTGATTCGGTTGAAATACATCATCAGTTTGCAGAGATAAATGGAATCCGATACCATTATGCGGAGGCAGGCGAGGGTGCGCTGGTCGTTCTCCTCCATGGATTTCCCGAACTCTGGTATTCGTGGCGGCACCAGATAGCTGCGCTTGCCAAAGAAGGCTACCATGCGGTAGCACCGGATCTCCGCGGCTTTGGCGAGTCGGAAGTGACTGGAAAGGTGGAAGATTACAGTCTGACCAATCACGCAAAAGATGTGAAGGCACTGATTGATCATCTGGATTCAAAGGAAGCAGTGGTCATCGGGCACGATTGGGGCGCCAACCTGATGTGGCTGATGCCTATGCTTTATCCGGAAACAGTGGTGGCTGTGGTCTCCCTGAGTATTCCCTTTTATCCTGAAACGAGGGATCCGGTAGAGATCAGGAAAAAATGGTCGAATACTTTTACGAATTTCAGCAAACCCGGCGCCACGGAAGCTGAATTCAACGCAGATCCAGAACGGTTTTTCCGGCTATTTTTCTATGGACTTTCCGGTGATGCTCCAACCGAGGCTGTTGATAAATTGTATATGAAAAAGCCCGACAACGACCGGATCCTGGATGATTTTCTAAACCCAAAAGGCCTGCCATCGTGGTTAAGCCAGGAGGACCTGGACTATTATGTTGCAGCATTTAAGAAAACCGGGCTAACACCGGCATTGAATTTTTACCGGAATGACGCAGACTTTTACAAACAGAAAGAGATCTATAAAAAAGGCATTCGTCAGCCTGTGCTTTTTATAGGGGGTGAAAAGGAAGCTGCGGTTCGTTTCGGCAGCCAGGATCCTATGAAATCTGCCCTGCCCAACCTGCGTAAATCAATCATATTGTCGGGTTGCGGGCATTGGCTTCAACAGGAAAGGCCCGATGAGGTGAATTCCGCGATCATAGAATTTCTGAAGCTGGAAGAAATACAACACTAACCCAATGTTGTTCAAGACAGCCACTGAACTATCTTACTCATATCGCCCACACAATAGATCAGTTTATTCGGGTGGTGCCTGCGCTATTGTTTCGGGAGTCGCAAAGCCCCGTCAACCACCAGGCCGATTGCTGACAGAAGGCTTTGCGTCTTCGAGTGAAAAACATCTCAGTCGTGCAGTTTCAGACTGCCAATTTTCTGGCCCAGGTCTTTTCCCAGCATCAATCCGGTATTAATGGATGGGAGATAATGGATCCCTCCATAGAGCCGCGAAATCCCCGCTTCTTTTCCTGCATCAAATAAGCTATTGAAAGTTCTGGCTTTCCATCCCCGGAAATCATATGTATGATCGGTAAACCGCACATGATCACCTAAAACCTTTTCTGCTGCCCTCATCACCGAGCCCGTAACAAATGCATGTGCTGCAGGATATTCGGGATGCGGGGGCGTAACGATAAATGGCAGCCAGGTGGAATCAATATGCTGTTGTATGTAAGACACAGGCCGGATCAGATTGTACTTATATTTTGACCTGAAACATATAATGGTGGCTTCGCGTTCTGTAATTCCGGTCTTGGCGTACACTTCGGCAGCAGTTCCAAGATCTACACGCTTTTGCTCCTGGGTTAGATTCTTTGAAACGGCATAGACATTTTGCACCATCTTGTAAAAGTCGGAATTGACGTCGACTGAATAAGCGAATGGAAAAGGCCCCGCGACATTAGTAGCGATGGAAGCTAATAAAGGTCTTGCATTTGATATAAACGGCTGGACCCCGTTTGCAAAAGCAGGAGGCGTGGGCACCCAGGCCCCATCAAACACCGGAGGAACATATCCTGCGTTTGAGGGATTGTAATTGTCAGTCAATGACCAATTGTAAACCGCTGTCGCTACACTTCTACCGAATGCCTGAGACCGCATAAATTTCTCGGAACCTGCGCCGGCCATTAATTTTTGGTTATAGGCATTTTCAAGAGAATCTATAGTTACCACGTTAGCCGGCGTTAAACCAACATTGAAGGATCGCAGGAGGCTGGCCATTGCCGCATTCGCGCTTACCTGCCAGTCATAACCTTTGTTCTTTTCAGTTGCCGGCATGGCAGGCATTTGGTATAATTTACCTGAAAGACTAACCGCATTCTTTATTCCGGGCTGAACAGATTCATACAAACCTATTCCCAGATAAGAGACATAGGCACCGTTCAAGGTTGAATTCCTTTCGAGTAATAAGCCCAGTTGCAACCTGAACCAATCAATCGCCACCCGGGCATCGGGTCCTTTGCCATGAGGATGATTGTTGATGTGTTCCCAATCAATTTTCTGACAGCCGGGTATAAGGAGTGTCAAAATTATTAGGGAACCTATGAAAACTGATTTTAGTCCCGCCAGACGGCGGTAGAGGGAACTTAATTTCATGACTTCGGTTTTGAGGGTTATAAAGAAGGCATCTTAATGATCCCAAATGAACCAATATCCAAAGGACCTTTTCCCTGGGATTGATTGAAAAACGATTTTGATTTATTGAGTGGCGGAAATGGGTGGATAAATGATCTGTTCCGTCAGCCTGTTAATTGCTATCTGGCAATCCAGGCATCAGGCTGTGCCTTTTGATGTTAATAATCACCCTTGTGCCCGCAGCCTGGCCCTGAATATCTACAAGATCGTGATATACCACCGGTGACTCTTTGATCCTGTTGAAATCAATGAGACGACGTATGGTAATATCAGTTCCCCTGGAAGTATAACTCTCCACAGTGGACTTCTTCTTGTATGCCATGGCATTCGCCCTGCCAATGCCGTTGTCTTCCACAGCACAGGTTAGGTAATTGTCTTCTTGGGAAATGATTATACTTAACTGTTTCCTGCCATTTTTTCTGCTGAGTCCATGCCAGAGTGCATTTTCGATAAAGGGCTGCAATATGAGTGGTGGAATCTTCTCATTTTCCGGAAGCAATTCATGGTCAGTGCTCACATTGTATTCAAGATCCATGTTCAATCGCAATGACTCCAGCTGAATGTAAAGGTTCAATGTTTGCAATTCTTTATCGAGGGTAATCACATTGGTTTCGGAATATTCCAATACCTGACGCAATAAACGGGAAAATGTTCCGATATAGTTTATCGCTTCCGATTTTCGTTCATCGGCTATGAGCGACTGAATAGAATTAAGTGCATTGTAAATAAAATGAGGATTCATTTGCGCTCTTAGTGCTTTCATTTCCATTTCGCGTAATTGGGACTGCAAATTCGCTTCTTTCTGAATTTTTTTAACCCTGTTGCGGTAGATGCTGATAACAATAGCGGCTGCAAGGACAAAAATAAGAGACAGGAACCACCAGGTATCCCAGAATGGCGAATCGATGGTAAAACTAAAAACCTGTGGCTCACTCCATCCCGTGCCCATTCCCCTGGCCTTGACTTTAAATAAGTATTTTCCGGGAGCCAGATTGACCAGGGAAATTAACTTGTTTGAACTTGGTGCACTCCAGGTTTTCTCCGAAGGCTCAAGTTGGTACGAATACTCGAAATAATCTGCATTGTAGAGTGAGATTCCTGTAAACTCTATACCGAGTGTGTTTTGGTAGTGTTTGAGCTTAAGGTCAACAGGGAGTAATGAATATCCCTTGACGGAATCACTATAATTTCTCCAGTTTGTTTCTTTCATATCCAGCAGGACCTTTTCAATCACTACTTTCGGCACCACTTTCTTCAGCACCAATTCTGAAGTATGGATCATTTTCAGCTGATCAAGCGAGGCCAGCCACATATTACCCGACCGGTCCCTTGCAAAAGTAGTCGGGGTGGATAACTGAATATTCTGTTCTTTTCCGATTGGATACACATCCCATACATTCCTGTTAGCGGGATTGTGTTTCAACACAACCAAACCATTGCTGCAACAAACCCATGTGCCTCCTTCCAGGTCGAATTCCAAACCAGAAATCTTATTAGCCGGCAAACCCTGTTCTGTTGTAAGCACGGTCAAGTCCCTCACCTGATAGGTATTTTCATCGATGCGAAAATGTATCAATCCTTTGCCAGCATTGCTGACCCAGATCCATCCCTCCCGGTCTTCAAAAAAATAGGTATAACTGCCCTTGTCAACAATATCAAGCTCCGGAGGAGCTTTCATAATTTTGTTTTGTCGTGTAATGAAATAAACTCCCCTGGAAAAAACGTTTACCAATCCTATCCCATTGTGAGTAAACAAAACGGTTGTTGTTTTCGTGAATTTATTTCCCTCATCATCAATATAGACACCGAAACTCTTTTCATTTCCACAGATAAGCCCAGAGTCATCGCAGATGAACACCATATTATTCAATGGATTCACTGCCAGATTCCGTATGTAGTCTCCGAACCTTGGTGCAAGGTGTCGTGAATAATCAATTAGTTGAGTTCCATTCCAGCAAAGAATTTTCCGTTGACGGGTAATCATCCAGGTATAGTTCCTGTTGTCTTTGGCACTTCCTTCTACTACGTCAATACCATAACTGGTATTGTTTGGATACGAAGAGGGTCTTTCAAGATGCTCAACCTTATTGTTCCTTAAAACATTCAGACCGGAAGCATCTGAAAAGAGGATCTCATTGCCGACTCCGGGAATTACAATCAGTCTCTTGGCGGCCCCCGGGACCTTTGGAGGAGTTAGTTCTTCAAATATTTTTGGCAGCACCTTTATCAGTCCTTCATAACTGGTGATCCATAGGTTGCCATGTTTATCGATGTAAGGGATACCTGCTGTATTGGAGTCATATTCACTCAACGAAACGAATTTCCTGTGTCCACCACGCAACTGGTATTTATACAATCCCTTATTCTCAATATTTATCCAACATACGCCTGAAGTATCAATCGCGTAGTCAAAAAACCGGCTAATGGGTATACCATCTATGATCACCTGCAGCTGGCCATTTGTTATTTCATAAAGTTTGTTCTGAACACCTGCGAATACTTTTCCATTTTTTTTCACAATACCATTGCAAAACTTTTCGCTTCCATCAGTGGTATCCTTCAATAAACTGATAATGCCGGAACCTTCGCGTTTGAAAATAAGTTCATCCTCAAAATTCATGTAAAACCCATTGTCTGCAGAAACCATTTCCAGGCATACCTTCTTTTCATATTCTGGGAGGAGGGTGATTTTGGCCCACGTGCTATCGTCATACCGGTATGTTCCTCTGCTTGTGAAGGCAACCAGACCATAGTTGTCAAACTCTCCAAAGTTCACGACAAGCGCTTCGACTTTATCATTCAATCCATGCATGACCAGCCTGTTTCCCTGGAGTTCGGCAATTCCTTTTGTGGTGCCGATCCAGAGCCTGCCCCGGGAATCCTGGAACAATGAGATGATCGCTAAATGGGTTAAACCTTCTGTATAGCCATAGTTCTTAAAGGACTTGCCGTCAAATCTGCTGAGGCCGTTGCCAGTGCCGATCCATAAAAAGCCGTTTGAATCTTCCAGGATGTTGTGAACATCCTGGCCTGGCAGACCGTCCGCGGCGGTGTACCGTCGGAATGTGTAGTCCTGCCCGGTTGAGCTCATTCCTGTTACCCAACAGGCAAGTACAAAAGCCAACCTCAGCCATGTTTGTTGTTTCACAGCTAAGCTTTAAAGAGTTGAAGAAAAGCTTCTTTGTTCTGCTTTGATACTTCTATTTCACTTCCATCCTGCATGATCACAGTACCACCGTCACCCCGGCGGTACATTTTAACGTACGACAGGTTGATCAGGTAGGATCGGTGCGCCCTGAAGAAATTTTGATCAATAAGTAATTCGTGGTATTGTTTGAGCGTATAACTGCTCAGTAATTGTTTGTTAGAGAGCAGATGAAATTCAGTGTAATTCCCGTTGGCGTGACAATAAAGGATATCCTGCAGAGGCACCAGAACAAAACCGTCTGAGGTTGGAATTGCAATTTTATCATGAACCCTTTTGGGGTTATTGATATGGCTGGCGACGTTTTCCAGTTGTTCGTCGGAAGTGAAATGTTTCGATGGCAGATAGCGGATAACTTTGGTTATTGCGTCTTCTAGTTCCGAAAGGATGATGGGTTTGAGCAGATAATCAATGGCATTAAAGCGGAATGCTTTCAATGCATATTCGTCGTGCGCCGTCACAAATATGATCTGGAAATTTCTGTTTTGCAGCTTCTGAAGCAGTTCAAACCCCGTTTCATCATGCATCTCGATATCCAGGAATACCAGGTCAGGTTCATATCTTAGAATCCCCTCAAGTCCTTCCTGCACATTTGATGCCTGGCCCGCGATAATTACGCCCGGAAAATGATCTGTCAACAACCTGCACAAAAGGCTCCGGCTTTGGTATTCATCATCTACGACAAATACTTTCACAGGATTTGTAGTCCTGAAATTGGGCTTTAGGGGTTTCTGGAGCATACCATCTTTTTGAAAACGTATCCGCCTTCCAAGGGTAGGAAGTTAATCAGAATTTATGTTTGAATAATTACCATTTATTGGACGAGAGGTTAAACAACGCGGGGACCTGGCATACTATATTTTCAATTTTCAAACAACCTGGCTCCGGGTTTTGTTTAGATCGAATCCCGGTTCCATTCTGTGTTCCAGGGATTTACAGGCTGCTTTATTCCAAACTTCCCACGCTTACCAGGCCTAAGTTTATATCTCTTGAATTTCAAATTCCCCACCCTCCGGAAAATTTTATCCGCGGGAAACGGAGTAAATAATCCAGTTCAATGGTCGACAAAGGATGAGTTGCCCTGTTTTAAACGAGGCTGATACCCCAGGAAGACCAATGCGAAGCCTTGCTGATCAGAGCCTTCCTGAATATCATCATCAACATCAATAAATACGATACCGGCAAGGAAAAATTTTTCTCCTGGATGTTTGCCATTGTTCAGAATGCCATTTTCCGACTGGCACGAAGACTGAACCTTTTGCCACGTCTTGTTTTTCGATAATTCTCTAACTTCACCGACTGGAATGCAGTCTTATCAAAAATACGCACCACCTCCGCTGCTAAGGCCTTTCATAAAATTTTTTTGGGCTTTGGAAAGCGTCAGTCCTGACGGTAGGTCGAAAACATTTCGAGCTATTGTTGATGGTTGCCCCGGCGCCATCCTACTTCCTTCCGACAATGACGCTTTCTGTGATGAACACAAGAATAAACTTCCAGGGCTTTTTCTGTATGGACAGACCATCAAACCAGTAAAATTTTCGGCTTCCGGACAGCTGAAGGCTATCGGCATTTGCTTTCAACCCCATGCCTTGAAAGCGGTATTTGGATTTGATGCCGATGAACTCACAAGTTCCTGTATAGACCTTGGCCTGACAAGCGGCAAAAAGCACGGCAATCTTTCAGAACGGTTGTCTGAGGCCGGCTCAACAGAGGAGCAGTTGAAGCTGCTCTCTGAACACTTTATTAATCTCATTCAAAATAATAGAAGAACGACCGATGACGCGACAAACTACGCGGTGACCCGGATCGTACAGGCAAAGGGAGATATTTCACTGAAGGATCTCCAACAACAACTCCAGGTGTCGGAAAGAAATCTGCAAAGAAGATTCAGGCAGGCTGTAGGAATCTCACCAAAGTTATTTTCACGGATTTGCCGCTTTCAGGAGTCATTGGATCAGATGCGAAAGTCGAACTATAATAAGTTGTCCGATCTCGCCTACGACAACGAGTATGCGGATCAGTCGCACTTCATAAGGGTATTCAAAGAGTTCACCGGGTTCTCTCCGCTCGACTTCAAGAAACAATCACAGGAAGTGGTTGATAACTTTCCCCAAATATCGGAGTAGGTTGATTTCACGCTGAATCCTGCCTTTGGCAATATGATTGGCGCCGGCACCCGGGAAACAGACTTCGCGGGAAACAAATTCACAGTAACTTCAAATAACCATTGACTCAACTGCTATGAGAAGAAGTACGAAAATCAAACTGCGACAACTTCTTGTAATCATCCTCGTTTGGATGTTTTTCGGGTTTATGCTCACACTTTACGACCACCTGGTTCTGCACTCACTGAATTCGGCAGGTGTATCCTCAGAATATTCTTTTCTTATTTCAGCAATCCGAAATATCGGAGCCGGACTTATCGGTGGTCTTCTTGGCGGGAGCCTGTTGGTATTTTATATCA
>Ga0193742_1002674_pt1 | contig 10198 bp, 10 predicted proteins | sample L2c1metaG_FD_165511 | JGI IMG/M metagenome (GOLD analysis project Ga0193742, IMG submission 165511) | Soil microbial communities from a riparian zone of the East river system, Colorado, United States - L2c1 | ecosystem: Environmental > Terrestrial > Soil > Riparian zone | place: USA: East River... | reverse complement strand
CGAAGGGGCTGCCCTGACCACGGCCCGGCAGGAACTCGAGGACCGCGCCTCGGTCCTCGGTCACGGCCCGCCCGCGGTGCTCTGGGCGATCTGCGACTCGGTGGTCGACGGCTACGAAGCGGTCGCGGAGTACGTCGAGATCGACGTGGACGAGGTGGAGTCCTCGGTCTTCTCGCCCGCACCAACCAGCGACGCCGAGCGGATCTACCTGCTCAAGCGCGAGGTGCTGGAGATGCGCCGCGCGGTCCTCCCGCTGCGCGAACCGATGGAGGCGTTCGCCCACGGTGCCGTCCCGCTGGTCAGTCGCGAGGCGGCGCCGTTCTTCCGCGATGTCGCCGACCACGTGATCCGCGTCTCCGAGCAGACCGAAGTCCTCGACACTCTGCTCAGCTCTGCCCTGAACGCCCACCTGGCCCGCGTCTCGGTCCAGCAGAACGACGACATGCGCCGCATCTCAGCCTGGGTCGCGATCGCCGCGGTCCCGACCATGCTGGCCGGCATCTACGGCATGAACTTCGACAACATGCCCGAACTCCGCTGGTACTACGGCTACTACGCCGTCCTCACCCTGATGGCCGTCGTCTGCACCGCCATGTACGCCGGCTTCCGCAAAGCCGGCTGGCTCTAACCACGCCTTCCACTCATTCGCCCCGTCTTGACGTTCTGTGGACGAGTGGTCTGACACACCGCTAGACCACTTGTCCACAGAAGGTGAAAACGGGGCGAATGATCCCAGGTTTTGGCAGGGGTCAGGTGGCGGTGATGGTGCTGGTGGCTAGGAGGATGAGGATGACTATGCCTAGGAGGATTCGGTAGAAGGCGAAGACCTCGGTGGTGTGTTTGGCGACGAATCTGATCAGCCAGGCGACCGAGGCGTAGCCGACGATGAAGCTGACGATGGTGCCGACGAGGACCGGGACGGCGCCGACGCTGCCGTCGAGGGCGTGGGGTAGTTCGAAGACGGCCGCGCCGACCAGGGCCGGGATGCCGAGGAGGAACGCCACCCGGGTCGCCGCGACCCGGTCGAGGCCGCGGAACAGGCCGGCCGTGATGGTGGCGCCGGAGCGGGAGACGCCCGGGATCAGGGCGAGGCACTGGATGATGCCCATAAAGACGGCGTCGATCAGCGTGATCCGGGTCAGCGGGCGGCGTTGGCTGCCGAGCCGCTCGGCCGCGATCATGAAGAACGACCAGACGATCAACGACCCCCCGACCCACCACAGGCTGCGCAGCGGCCCGGAGATGATGTCCCTCGCGAGGAACCCGACGATGCAGATCGGCAGCGAGCCGACGATGACGTACCAGCCCATCCGGTGGTCGAACTCACCCCGGTACTCGGCGTGCCGCAGACCGCGGAACCACGCCACGGCGTACCGGCGGATGTCTTTCCACATGAAGAGCACCACGGCCGCGATCGCGCCGAACTGGATCACCGCGGTGAAGGCCGTGATGGCCGGATCGTCGATCTGCAGACCGAGGATCTTCGAGGTGATGGTCAGGTGACCGGTGCTGGAGACGGGCAGGAATTCGGTGAGCCCCTCGACGATGCCGAGGATGATGGCGTCCCAGATCGACATGGACTGTCAGTCACCGATCCCGGCGAGTTCAAGGGCCGCGGCCACGGTGCGGAGCGTGTCGATCCGTTGCTCCACGGTCGGTTCGAAGGGGGTCAGGGCGAGTGTGGTGACGCCGGCCTCGGCGTACGCGGTGAGCTTGTCGGCGATCCGCTCCTTGCCACCGAGCAGCGAGATCGAGTCGATGAAGCCCAGCGGTACGGCGGCCATCGCCTCGCGGTGCTTCTTCGCCAGGTAGAGGTCCTGGATCTCCTTGGCCTCGTCGGCGTACCCCATCCGGACCGCGAGCGCGTTGTAGAAGTTCTTCTCGCGGCTGCCCATTCCGCCGATGTACAGCGCGGTGTAACCGCGGATCGGGTCGGCGCCGGCCTCGATGTCGTCCCCGACCACGACCGGGACGGAGGCGACCACGTCGAAGTCGTCCAGGCCGCGATCCGGCCCGCGGCCGGTCCTGATGTGGTTCAACTGCTCTCCCAGGTACGACGGGTCGTTCAGGATGCCGAGCCAGCCGTCGGCGATCTCGCCGGCCAGTTCGAGGTTCTTCGGGCCGACGGCGGCCAGGTAGACCGGTACATGATCGCGCACCGGCCGGATCGAGAGCTTGAGCGCCTTCCCCGGCCCGTCGGGCAGAGGCAGGGTGAAGTACTTGCCTTCGAACGCGACCGTCTCGCGGCGCAGCGCGGAGTTCACGATGGCAACGTACTCACGCGTCCTGAGCAACGGCTGAGCGAAGCGGACGCCGTGCCAGCCCTCGGACACCTGAGGTCCGGACACGCCCAGCCCGAGCCGGAACCGGCCGCCGGAGAGCTTGTCGAGGGTCGCCGCCGTCATCGCGGTCATCGCCGGCGTCCGGGCCGGGATCTGGAAGACGCCCGCGCCGAGGTCGATGGTCGAGGTCTGGCCTGCTATCCAGCTGAGCAGCGTGGCGGCGTCCGAGCCGTACGCCTCAGCGGCCCAGGCGACGGAGAATCCGAGCGCCTCGGCCTCCCTCACCAGCCGCAGGTGATCCAGATGGTCGTCCCCACCGAGGACGAAGCTGATGTTGAGTCCGAGTCGCATGACAGGCGAGCCTAACGAGCCGATGTCGGAGGTCCGCAATAGGCTCGGCTCATGCAGCAGCGCTATCTGGGTCACAGTGGCCTGACGGTGAGCAGGCTGGGCCTGGGCACCATGTCGTGGGGCCGCGACACCGACGAGCACGAGGCCCGTGAGCAACTCGCGGCTTTCGTGGCGGCCGGCGGCACCCTGATCGACACCGCCGCGGCGTACGGCGACGGTGACAGCGAGCTGCTGATCGGCTCCCTGCTCGGCGACGTGGTGGATCGCGACGACCTCGTGATCGCCACCAAAGCCGGCTTCAGCGTCCGCCGGGGCGAGCGGATCACCGATACCTCCCGCGGTGCCCTGCTGCGCGACCTGGAAGGGTCCCTGCGGCGGCTGAACGTGGACTACATCGATCTGTGGCAGCTGCACACCTGGTCCGACGACGTGCCGCTGGAGGAGACTCTGTCGGCGCTGGACCACGCGGTGAGCTCCGGCAAGGTCCGGTACGTCGGGGTGTCGAACTACGCGGGCTGGAAGTCCGCCAGAGCCGTCACCTGGCAGCAGGCGTGGCCCGGGCGCGCAGTACCGGTGTCGAACCAGGTGGAGTACTCCCTGCTCGCCCGGGACGCGGAGGCGGATGCCATTCGAGCGGCGGGCGGCCTCGGCATCGGAGTACTGGCTTGGTCGCCACTTGGGCGCGGTGTGTTGACTGGGAAGTACCGGACGGGCATCCCCGCCGACTCCCGGGCGGCGTCTCAACATCTGTCCAGATTCGTCGACCCCTACCTCGATGGGCGAGGTTCGGGCATCGTTGAAGCGGTAGCCCGCGCTGCTGACGGGCTCGGCTGGACTCCGCTCGAGGTGGCGCTCACCTGGGTCCGGGACCGGCCGGGCGTGACGGCGGCGATCGTCGGGGCCCGGACGGCGATGCAGTTGAAGTCGGTACTGGGCGTGGAGGAGCTGACCTTGCCGCCGGCCATCGTGGCGGCGCTGGAGGATGTTTCGTGAAGAAGTTGTTGTTGTTCCGGTAGGAAATGAGGTGCGGATGGCTGAATACGAGCTGCAGCAGTTCGAGGTGTCGAGGACCGAGTCGCGCGGCGCAGTACGGCGGTTGCTCACCGAGCACGCCGAGTACGGCGGCTGGGAGCTCGCCAGGCTGAGGCGCTACCCGGACGGCACCAGGCGGGTCTGGCTCCGCCGCCGCATCATCAAGGTGATGCGGACTTTCTGATTCCGAGCGGGTCTCAGTGATCGCCGAGCAACGCGGCGATCAGCTCGCGGCGGCTTCCCACGCCGACCTTGTCGTAGGCCGCGCGGACATGCTCTTGGACCGTGTGCGGGGACAGATGCAGTTGCTCGATGATCTGCCGGGTCGACCGCCCCCGAAGGACCAGCTCGGTCACCCGTTGCTGAGCCGGCGTCAGGCCGTGAAGATCGAGCAGGAACGAGCCGAGCTGGGTCGGCGTAGCAGGCTCGATGACGACCGCGATGTGGTGATCACCCGCACCGCTCAACGTCGATGCATGGACCGCGAGCCAGCGTCCGGCCCGCGTTCTCACCTTCAGCACCGGCGCGGCCGGCAGCTCGTGAACATGAGTGAGCTGAGCCGCTGCGGCCCGCACGGCAACCGGGAGTTCCGTACGACGCATCGGGTCGTCGTGGTGGTCCAGTTCCGTCAGCCAGTGCTCCGCCTCCGGGCTGCTCGCCACCACCTCGAACCCTTTGGTCAGGACGATCACTCCTGGTCCGATCTCAGTTGCCGGACGCTCCTTCGTGGCCAGGAGGCTGCGCCGGAAACCCTCGGCCAGATGGGGACCGAGGCGCCGCACCAGGGTCAGCTCCCGCTCCGAGAACCCGGACCCGGCGTCCGCCCGATGGAGGCAGATCATTCCCCAGCAACGGCCGCCGGACCTCAGCGCCGCCCGCAGTTCGTCGCCCAGGCCGAGCGGCGCCATCACCTCGACGTACCGGGAGCTCGAGGACCAGTCACCGCGGGTCGCGTGATCCAGTGAGTTGACCGGATCCGCGGCGGCCGCCAGCGCGGTGAACTTGTTGACGTCGGACCGGCCGAACTCGTTGTCCAGGAACGCTTCCGTGACCGTGCCGAGCGGATCCTCCGCGGTCGCCGAGGTGAACAGCAGGGTGGCCGGATCGACGGTGGCGATGAAGGCGGCGTCGACGGTCAGGATGCCGCGGAGCCGGTCGAGCACCTCGGCCCGCAGGGCATCCGTCTCCAGCCCCGCGTAGCAGCGGCGGATCAGCATCTCCAGGCGATCGCCCGCGCCCATACCGTGGATGCTACGCCGGAACGACCCCGAGCTGACGGAGAAAGCCGAGCTCGTCCAGCCGTCCCCAGCGCTCGACGATGCGGCCGTCCCGCAGCCGGAAGATGTTGATCCCCGGCAGGCTGACCTCCCGGCCGGTCGGCGGCACCCCCATCACCTCGCCGGTCTGGGTACCGCCGGCCGTGAAGCGCTCGACCACGAGGTCGCCCTCGGCAATCAACTCGTGCAGCTCGCTGTGCCAGTCGGTGAAGCCGGCCCGCATCATCGTCGCGGCGGTCCGCATCCCTTCCCGATCGGCGGACACCCCGAAGGGTGGGTCGTGGTTGATGAAGTCCTCGGCGAGGTAGGTGTCCACCGCGCCCAGGTCTCCTTTGGTGAACAGACCGTCGATGAAGTCCCGAACGGTGACCTTGTTCTGCTCTGTGGCTGTCATGCCACCGATCGTGCGGCGGTTGATCGAGGCTGAATACCCCGATTAGTTGGGGTATTCACGCTCAGAGGTCGTGCTGGACCCAGACGTTGGGTTCGAGGTAGACGGCGCTGTCGTGCTCCACACTGCAGTGCACCGGCACGAGCGCTCCCGGCACGATCACGTCGCCGGTGCGGTCGAACGGCAGGCCGGTCCACTCGCGCCACTCGGCGAGCGACGCGGAAACCGTCATCGAGGTCGGCGCCACCTTCACGATCTTCCCGCCGGCCCTCACGTGCACCCGCAACCACGGATCGACCGGCAGCCCGTCCTCACGCACCTGTTCGACGTACTGCGCCATCGGCAGCGCGGCGTCTGTCTTCCCATTCGGCCGGACGGGTGCGTACAGGGTGCTGTGACCCTTGGCCTTGACCGCATCGCGCATGGCTCCGACCATGCGGTGCGAGAGCCCGCGGGCGCGGTGGGTCGGCTTGATCATGATCTCCAGGGCGCTGGAGACATTCGTGGCGCGGCCGAGGCGGTGGTCCTCGCTCCCCCACTGCAGCACCTGGTCCCAGCCGCGCGCCGGCAGCTCCGGCCGCCCCTCGATCGGGAAGGCGAACGGGATGCTGCGCGCATGCGCGACCACCTCGCCGTCCTCGGTCGCGATCAGGCACTGATCCGGGAACTCCTTCGGCACTGCGCCGAGCAGCGCGTCGGCCACCAGATCCTCTTTCATGAACTCGGGCCAGGAATTCCAGAAGTCGCCCAGATAGGGCACGACATCAGGCCGCTCGGCCAATGTGGTGATCACGATCTCCGTCATGTTCCGCATTCTGACAGCCCCTGGTTTTCCGCGCCTCCCGGTTTCTCCTGGCCGGCAGCACTCCCAGCGCCACCAGGCAGGTGACCAGGCCGGCCCCGATCAGCGTGTGCTCAGCCCCGATCACCGCCAGCACCGGTCCCCCGATCAGCAGGCCGGCCGAACTGCTGGCGTTCACCACGACTGACTGGCCCGACAACAACGCACGCCGCTGCGCACCTGCCGACGTCCAGGTGATCAGTGCCGTGATGGCCCCGATTCCCAGCACGATGGTCACACCCGAAAGAGCTCCCAGTACTGCGACCGCGGCCGGTGTGGTCCAGACACCCATGCCGATCCAGCAGCTCCCGACGACGGTCCAGGCGATCGCGGTCAGCGGTACCGGTGGGAATCGCCGGATCAGTGCCAGGGAGATCAACGTGCCCACCACCGAGCCGACGCCGTACCCGGACATCCCGGCGGCCACGTAGACGCCCGGCTGACCTCGCTCGGCACCGATCACCGACAGACCGAGCGTGAACGCGAACCAGGTGAAGCATCCCGCCCCCCGGACGATCCAGCCGTAGAGCACGTCACTCCGCCCGACCAGACTGGCCCGGATCGACGGCAGCTCCCGGATCGCGGGAGAGCGCTCCCCGGTGACGCTCACTGCGAGCAGCCCGGCGACCAGAACCGTCCCGGCTTCGACCCACAGCAAGCCATCAGTGAACCCGGCCGCGATCGCCAGCGCGCCGAGCGGTGGACCGACCACCATGCCTGCGCGCCTGATCCCGTCCTGCCAGGTCAACAGCAGCACCGCCTTGTCAGGTCCCCAACGGTCACCGGTGTCGGCAAGTAGAGCCGCTCGACCTGGCGTCGCCAACGCATCTCCGCAACCCAGCAGGAGTCCGCTGGCAATCAACACCTCCGGGCCTAACAAACCGAGCACGGCCGCAGCCGGAACCATCGCCAGCGCAACCGCCTGTACTGCGGCGACAACCGCCAACCGTGGACCGGAATCGACCCACTGCCGCGCTTTCCTGGCCCACCACGGCGACAACACCACTGGAATCCCCGACGCGCCACCCGCCAATCCGGTTGCCGCGACGGAGCCTGTCTGCTGCAGAACCACCAACGGGAAGGCGACCTGCGTGATCCGGTAGGCCAGATCCGCGGTACCGCTTCCTGCCAGGAGAAACAGCGCGTCTCGCCGCGCTCTCCCAGCTGCTGTTCTCATGCATCGATCCTGGTCCGGAGAGCGCTCCCCAGGTAGCCGGCAACAATCATCCGGCGGCCATAGGCTGTACCTATGACTTCATCACCATCGGTCGAAGACCTTCGCCTGGTGCTGGCGATCAGGCGGACCGGTTCGGTCGGCACGGCGGCGCGCGAACTGCGGATCGCCCAACCGTCCGCATCCCAGCGACTGGCCCGGCTGGAACGCGCCTGCGAGACCCAGCTCTTCGAGCGAGACACCCGCGGCGCCCGGCCGACCGCAGCAGGAACAGAACTGGCCAGGCGCGCTGAGCACATCCTCGGCCACCTCGAGGAGGTGTACGGCGCGACCAGGTCCGCAGCGGCCGGGACCCGCCTGGTGATCGGCACATTCAGCAGCCTGGCCCCGATCCTGTTCCCCATTCTGGACGCCGAGCTGACCGACATCGACATCGAGCAACAGGTGGACCATGGTCAGTTCCTGGTCGAGAAGGTTGCCGAAGGCACCATGGACGCCGCGTTCATCGCGATCGCCGACCAGATGGTTCTTCCTCGCGGCACGGTCGCCCATCCCGTCGGCCGCGACCACCTGGTTCTCTTCGTCCCACCCGGCGTGGCCCTGCCCGGGACAGGCAAGCAACCGCTGAGAGAGCGCGATCTCCCGTTCTCCACCTACGACCGCGGCATCGAGGAGATCCGCAACCGCCTGATCGCTCTCGGCGCCCGCGCCCGCCGCGGCGTCACCCTCGGAACCACGGTCGCGATGGCTCGCCGCCGCTCCCAACTCGCCCTGGTCCCCCGCAGCGCCCTGGCCGGCGAACTCCGCCCCGGCGAGCAGTTGGTCCCAGCCCCCTTCCGCTACAGCCTGACCCTGAGCGTCGTGACCGGCACCACGCCACCTCCGACCTTCCTACCCCTACTCCCCCAACTCCGCCGATCCCTGAACCTCACCCGTCCAACACCGCCCCGCTGACCGACAAGTGCCTCACCTGTCTCAGCATGAGACAGCGCGTCACCCGCCGCCGGTGAGAATGTAATGATCTGAAAGTGAGCAAACGGGTAGCGGTCACCGGCAGCAGCGGCAAACTAGGCAAGGCGGTGGTCGATCACCTGCATGACCAGGGCTGGGACGTTGTCGCCCTGGACCAGGCACCGCCCACTCGGCCCGACGTCAGGTCGACGCGGGTCGACCTGACGGACTTCGGACAGGCCTACGAAGCCATGGCCGGCATCGACGACAGGTATGACGGTGTCGACGCGTTGGTGCATCTGGCGGCGATTCCGGCTCCTGGGCTGCGGCCGAACGCTGCGACGTTCCACAACAACATGACCGCGAGCTACAACGTGTTCTCCGCGGCGCTACGGGCCGGAGTACGCAACATCGTCTGGGCGTCCAGTGAGACGGTTCTCGGCCTGCCGTTCGACGAGGACCCGCCCTATGTGCCGGTCGACGAGGAGTACCCGCCGCGGCCGAACAGCACCTATTCGCTGGTCAAGACGCTCGAGGAGGAGCTGGCGCGGCAGTTGTGCCGCTGGCATCCCGACCTCAAGATGCTCGGCCTGCGGTTCTCGAACGTGATGTATCCGGAGGACTACGCGAGATTCCCTTCCTTCGACGCCGACGCCCGGCTGCGGAAGTGGAACCTCTGGGGCTACATCGACGCCCGCGACGGCGCTCAAGCAGTACGCCGGGCCCTCGAATTCGACACCACCGGCACCGACGTCTTCATCATCGCCAACGCCGACACGGTGATGTCGCGCCCCAACGAAGAACTTCTCGCCGAGGTCTTCCCCGACGTACCGGTCAAGAAGCCCTTCGGCCCGAACGAAACCCTCCTGTCCATCGACAAGGCGCGGCGAGTCCTCGGCTACGAGCCGGAGTTCTCCTGGCGAACCTCATAGCCAGCCGCGGCGGGCTGCGGTAAGGCTGGCCTGGAAGCGGGTTGAGGCGCCGAGTTGCTGCATCAGCCGGTGGATCCGCCGCTGCGTGGTCCGCTCGCTCCAGCCCTGGGATCGAGCGATGGCCGCATCGGTGAGGCCGGAGGCGAGCAATTCCAGGAGGCAGCGGGTGTCGTCGTCCGGCTGTGTCGGGTCGCCGCTGGCGGTCGGTCCGCCCTCCGACAGTGCGACGGCCCGCTCCCATTCGCCTTCGAAGAGGGACTCGAGCGCGACGAGCATCGGCGACTGGTGGATGAGGTAGGCCGCCGACTGACCGCCGGCCGCCAGGCTGAACGGGATGATGGCCACCTGGTTGTCGCTGATCACCAGCTTCAGCGGCAGCTCGGGCCGGACCCGGGCCTTCTCCCCCGCCCTGATGCTGGGTCCGATGTCGGAGTTCATCCGGCCCGGCCAAGCCACCGCCTCTTGGCTATAGATGACCCGATGGATCACGCCGCTCCGCTGCCGCTCGATCTGTACGTCGAGGTGCATCCCCGGCCGGTCGACGTACGGCGGACGATCGAACGCCCGTACTTCGCGCCGAGCGTCAGCCGTCAACCGGGCCACCGCCGAGCTGATGTCATCGCGGTCGGTGAGCAACTCGACCGCCATCTCCGGATGCGTGATCCGGGCCGCCTCGCGGTAGGTCTCCATCAGCCGGTGGACCACTGAACGCGCTTCGTCCAGCCGATGCTGCTGCACGTCGATCAGAGCGGCCACCGCGACGTCGGGGACGGTGGCGGAGAAGCGAGGTGGCCGTCCGGCGGCCCGGGTGGCGAGGCCATCCCTGACCAGAGCGGACAGAAGCCGCCCGACAGTCGCCGCGGTCAGTCCGCAGGTCTCGGCCAACTCGGAGGCGGTGCACTGCGGCAGCCCGACCAGGGCGGTGTAGACCCGCTCTGTTTCGTCGGTGAGTCCCAGGACGTTCAGT
>Ga0193742_1002673_pt1 | contig 10204 bp, 6 predicted proteins | sample L2c1metaG_FD_165511 | JGI IMG/M metagenome (GOLD analysis project Ga0193742, IMG submission 165511) | Soil microbial communities from a riparian zone of the East river system, Colorado, United States - L2c1 | ecosystem: Environmental > Terrestrial > Soil > Riparian zone | place: USA: East River... | reverse complement strand
TGCTGACGACTGGTGGCGGGCTTTACCGTTACAAGCTCGACGACCGCGTCCTCGTGGACGACTTCGTGCAACACACGCCGTCGCTCCGCTTCATAGGGAGGGACGACCGGGTCTCGGACCTCTTTGGAGAAAAGCTCAGCGACGGGTTCGTGATCCGCGTGCTCGACGAGCTCTTCCCTGGAGCGCCGCCGCGGTTCGCGATGCTCGCCCCGGATCGAGCCCCCGGCGGCCGCACCTGCTACACACTATTCGTCGCTTCCGACGGGCCCATCGATCTCGATCTCGAGGCCCGTCTCGAGCGCGCGCTGCGGCTCAATCCACAGTACGCCTGGTGCGTGGATCTCGGGCAGCTGGCTCCCGCTCGTGTAGCGCGCGTCGGCGCAGGCGCGACGGGCGCGTTCATCGCGGCATCGGCAGCCGAAGGCCGGCGGATTGGCGACGTCAAGCCCGTCTCGCTCTCGACCGCAACGGGATGGCGCGACCGTCTGCCGCAGGTCGACGTGGAGACTGTTACGCCTTCTTTTTCGGCCGGTAAACGTGCGTCGCCTGGCCGAAAAAGACTTCAGCCGATTCCATGAGCGTCTCGGAGAGTGTGGGGTGCGGATGGATGGTCATCCGCAGGTCCGTGGCGTTCGCACCCATCTCTATCGCCAGCACCCCTTCGGCGATGAGCTCGCCGGCGCCGGGACCGACAATGCCCACACCGAGGATCCGTTCGGTCTTCGGATCCAGAATCAGCTTGGTCAGGCCGTCGGAGCGATCGAGCGTCTGAGAACGGCCGGAGGCGCCCCACGGAAAGCGGGCGACGGTGACTTCGCGGTTTTCCTTTTTCGCGTCGCTCTCAGTCAGTCCGCACCACGCCAGCTCCGGATCGGTGAAGACCACAGCGGGGATCGCCAGCGGCTCGAAGGCCACACGCTCGCCTGCGATCGCCTCGACCGCGACACGTCCCTCGTGCGAGGCCTTGTGCGCCAGCATGGGCTCCCCCACGACGTCGCCAATCGCATAGATCGACGGCTCGGCTGTGCGGCGCGCGGGATCGACGTCGATGAAGCCACGAGAATTCACCTTGACCCCGGTCCGATCGAGCCCGGGGATGGCCGAATTGGGCCGCCGCCCGATCGAGATGAGCACGCGATCGAACGTCCGTTCCTTGGCCGCGTCACCGACGAGGCCCTCTCCCTCGAACGTGACGGCCACGCCGTTCTTCACGTCCTTCATGCCGACGACCTTCGTGTTCAGCAGCACGCTCTCGCAGATCGCCTCGATCCGCTTCGCCAGGATGTTGACGAGATCGCGGTCCGCTCCAGGCAGCAGGCCGCCCGTCATCTCGACGACGGTGACCTTCGTGCCGAGCGCCGCGTAGACGCTCCCGAGCTCGAGGCCGATGTACCCGCCTCCGACGACCAGCAGCGACTTCGGAATGTCCGGCAGCTCGAGCGCGGCGGTGGAGTCCATCACCCGCGGACTGTCGATGCTCAGCCCCGGCACGGTCGACGGGCGCGACCCCGTCGCGATGATGGCGTGCTCGAATGCGAGGGTGTCAACACCACCCCCCTCCGCGGAGCGCGTGATCTCGAGGGTGTGCGCGTCACGAAACGCGGCGGTCCCCTGGATATAGGCAATCTTGCGTTGCTTCGACAGTTGTCCCAGGCCGCCCGTCAGCCCATTGACGACCTTCGTCTTGAACGCGCGGAGCCGATCGACGTCGATCTTCGGGGCCCCGAACGTCACGCCCCACGCTTCCGCGTGCCGTGCCTCGTTGACGACGTCCGCGACGTGCAGGAGCGCCTTCGACGGAATGCAGCCGCGGTACAGGCACACGCCGCCGGGATTCACCGAAGGATCGATCAGCGTGACCTGCATGCCGAGGTCCGCCGCGTAGAACGCCGCCGCGTATCCGCCTGGACCGGCGCCGATGACGACAAGTTGGCTTGAGAGGGAGGACATATCGGGATTCGGGATTCGGGCCTAGGATTCGAGATTCGAGATTCGAGATTCGAGATTCGAGATTCGAGATTCGAGATTCGAGATTCGAGATTCGTGATTCGTGATTCGTGATTCGTGATTCGTGATTCGAGATTAGTGATTCGGGATTAGTGATTAGGGATTAGTGATTCATTCAGAGCAGCATCACAAACGTCTGCTCGAACGCCTCGGCAACCCACCGGAGGAACCGGGCGCCGTCGGCGCCGTCGATGGCGCGGTGGTCGTACGAAAGCGAGAGCGGCAGCATCTGCCGAGGGTGGAACTCGTGGCCGTCGTACACCGGTTCGTAGATTCCGCGCGAGATCCCCAGAATCGCGACCTCCGGCCAGTTGACGATCGGGGTGAACGACGTACCGCCAATCCCCCCGAGGTTCGTGATCGTGAAACCGGCACCCTGCATTTCGTCGAGCGACAGCTTCCCGGCCCGCGCCTTCTCGGATGCCTTTCCGAGATCCGCGGCGAGCTCGATGACGCCCTTTCGATCGACATCGCGAATGACCGGCACGAGCAGTCCGCGCGGCGTGTCGACCGCGACGCCGACGTGAATCGACTTCTTGTAGACGATCTCCTGCGCGGCCATGTCGACCGACGCATTGAACTGCGGAAACTTGCGCATCGCCTCGGCCACGATCTTCAGGGCGACGACGGTCATCGTCAGTTTGCCGCCGGCCTTCTCGGCCTGCGGACTGTAATGCTTGCGCAGCCCTTCGAGGGCGGTGATGTCCGCCTTGTCGTGCTGCGTGACGTGCGGGATGGAGATCCACGCCTGAGACAGGTGCTCGGCCGTCTTGCGGCGAATCCCGCTCATCGGCTTGCGCTCGACCTCTCCCCACTTGGTGAAGTCCGGGAGCGCCGCAGCCGGCCGCGCACCGGCGCCGGGACTCGCGAGCGCCGCGCGGACAAAGGCCTGGACGTCTTCGACGCTGATGCGCCCGTCCGGCCCGGTGCCCGGCACCTGCCCGATCTCCACGCCGAGCTCCCGCGCGAGCCGCCGCACGGACGGCGCCGCCGGAGGAGCGACACCTTCGAACGCCCCAGATTCCTCCGCGCCTTTGACCGGCGCGGGCGCCGGACGCGCACCCCGATCGATGTTCACGACCTCGCCGCGTGGCTTTGGCCGGGCTCCTTCGTCCGCTCGCCCGCCGGCAACCTGGGCATGCTCAGCGAAGCGCTCATCCGCGGGCGCATCGGTTGTTCCGCGGGTGCGTTCAGCGGCCCCCTTCTGCGCACCGGCTGCGCCGGCGGTATCCGTGTCGCCGCCGGCCGCGCCCGGAGCTTCCTGACTGATGCCGCCTTCTTCCGGCGCCCCCGCAGGCTGCGCCTTGGGCTTCGCCGCCGCCTCGCCCTTCTTGGCGTCCTTGGGGCCCTTCGCGGCGGCACCGGCGTTGTCGTCGAGCGTGAGCACCACCTGGCCGACCTTGATACGGTCCCCCTGCTTGATGCGCACTTCCTTGACGGTGCCGGCGACGCTCGACGGCACCTCGATGGTGGCCTTGTCGGTTTCGAGCTCCAGGACCGCCTGATCCTTCGCAACGGTATCGCCGATGGCGACGAGCACGCGGACAACGTCGCCCGCGGTGACGTTTTCGCCGAGTTCAGGGAGCGTGAAATCTGTTGGCATGAGTAAGGGTGTCTGCTGAACGAAATGCGAAACAGGCGGCTGGTGTTCCGCTAGCTCTTCGCGGGATTGAGCTTCTCCGGATTGATCTCGAGATCCTTGATGGCCTGTGCGACGACCTTGCGATCGAGCTTGCCGTCCTGTGCGAGCTCGGCGAGCGTGGCGAGCGTCACGAACCGCGCATCCACCTCGAAGAAGTCCCGCAGCCGCTGACGATCCTCGCTGCGGCCGAAGCCGTCGGTCCCGAGCGACCGCATCCGCCGGGGCATCCACTGATCGATCGAATCGGGAAGCACCTTCAGATAATCGGACGCCGCGACGAGCACGCCGGGTGCATCCTTGAGGCACTGCGCGACATAGGGCACCCGCGGCGTTTCCGCTGGGTGCAGCATGTTCCACCGATCGCACGCGTGGCCGTCGCGATAGAGCTCCTGATAGCTCGTCACACTCCAGACGTCTGCCGCCACGTCGTACTTTTCGAGCAGCTTCTGGGCGGCCACGACTTCATTGAGGATCGCGCCGCTGCCGAAGAGCTGCGCCTTGAGCTTGGCCTTGGAATTGGACGCGGCCTGCAGACGGTACATCCCCTTGAGAATTCCACCGCGCACCCCTTCGGGCATCGCCGGCATCGCGTAGTTCTCGTTCATCACCGTCAGGTAGTAGAAGATGCTCTCCTGCTCCTGATACATCCGGCGGATGCCGTCCTGGATGATGACCGCGAGCTCGTACGCATAGGCGGGATCGTAGGAGATGCAGTTGGGGGTCGCGAGCGAGTACACGTGGCTCTGGCCGTCCTGATGCTGGAGCCCTTCGCCGGCCAGCGTGGTCCGCCCCGCCGTCGCACCGAGCAGGAAGCCCCGCACCCGCGAATCGGCTCCGGCCCAGATCAGGTCGGCGACGCGCTGGAAGCCGAACATCGAGTAGTAAATGAAGAACGGAATCGTATTCACGCCGTGCGTCGCATACGCAGTGCCAGCCGCGATGAACGACGACATCGATCCCGCCTCGGTGATGCCCTCTTCGAGGATCTGCCCGTCCTGCGCTTCCTTGTAATAGAGCAGCGTGTCCATGTCGACCGGCTCGTACTTCTGCCCGACATGCGAGTAGATGCCGATTGCACGGAAGAGCGACTCCATGCCGAACGTGCGCGCTTCGTCCGGGATGATCGGAACGATCAGGCTCCCCAGCTCCTTGTCGCGCAGCAGCTTCGACAGAATCCGCACGAACACCATCGTCGTCGAGGCCTTGCGCCCCTCGGTGCCTTTGTAGAACTCTTCGAAGAGCGTATCCGCCGGCGCCGGGAGCGCCTCGACGCGGACCGAGCGGCTCGGCACAAAGCCGCCGAGCGCCTGCCGGCGCTCGCGCAGATACTGCAGCTCGGCGCTGTCCTCGGCGGGCCGATAGAACGGCGCGTCGGCGATTTCTTCGTCGGAGATCGGAATTCCGAAGCGCGTCCTGAAGATCTTCAGGTCCGAATCGTTCATCTTCTTCTGCTGGTGGGTGATGTTCTTGCCCTCACCCGCTTCGCCGAGGCCGTAGCCCTTGATGGTGCGCGCGAGGACCACCGTCGGCTGCCCGGTGGTCTCGACCGCGGCTTTGAAGCCGTTGTAGACCTTGACGGGGTCGTGCCCGCCGAGCCGCAGCTTTTTCAGCTGGTCATCGGACAGATGCTTGACCATGTCGAGCAGGCGCGGGTCGGTGCCGAAGAAGTGCTCGCGCATGTACGCACCGTCTTCGACCGCGTACTTCTGATACTGGCCGTCGACGATCTCCCCCATGCGCTGGGCGAGGATGCCGTCGTGATCGGCAGCCAGGAGCGGATCCCAGTCGCTGCCCCACAGCACCTTGATGACGTTCCAGCCGGCGCCGCGGAAGATGGCCTCGAGCTCCTGGATGATCTGCCCGTTGCCGCGCACCGGTCCGTCCAGCCGCTGCAGGTTGCAGTTGATGACGAAGATCAGGTTGTCGAGCTTTTCGCGTGACGCGAGGCTGATGGCGCCGAGCGACTCCGGTTCGTCCGTTTCTCCGTCGCCCAGGAACGCCCAGACTTTCGACTGGGACGGCTTCTTCAATCCACGGTCTTCGAGGTACCGGTTGAAGCGGGCCTGGTAGATCGACATGATGGGCCCGAGCCCCATCGACACCGTCGGGAATTGCCAGAAGTCCGGCATCAGCCACGGATGCGGATAGGAGGACAGCCCGCCGTCCGGTGCGAGCTCCCGCCGGAAATTGATGAGTTGTTCAACCGAGAGCCGGCCCTCGAGAAATGCGCGGGAATAGATGCCCGGCGAGGCGTGCCCCTGGAAGTAAATACTGTCGCCGTCGCCGTCCTCTCCCTTGCCCCGGAAGAAGTGGTTGAAGCCGATCTCGTACAGCGTCGCCGCTGAGGCATAGGTCGAAATGTGGCCGCCGATGCCCTCCGACGCCCGATTCCCGCGGACGACCATCGCCATCGCGTTCCACCGGACGAGGCTCTTGATGCGGCGCTCGATCTCCTGGTTGCCCGGAAGGAGCGTCTGATCCTCGACGCGGATCGAGTTCACATACGGAGTGACAGCCGTAAACGGGAGGCTGACGCCCGCCATCCGCGCGTGGTGCCGCAGCATGCCCAGCAGCCGCTGCACGCGGCCGCGGTCGCCCTGCTGGACCACGTACTCGAGCGACTCACGCCACTCACGCTGTTCGAGAGCCTCCAGTTCGGAGGTGTCCTGGGGTGCGATGTTCCTCATCTGATAGATTCCTCGCCGCTGCGATTGGCGCCTGTCCGACCTGCCGGTTTCGATCGACGGCCGCCGGATGCGTCAGACGCACCGGGGCCGCCGTGTATTCTCTTGTTTCTGCGGCTTACAATCCTTCTATTGTAGTCCTGTCACGCGTTTGCCGCCTAGCGCCGGTGCGCTGATGGCTCGGTCCGGCACGGCAGGAGCGGACGACTTCGCGATAGCAGTGTGCGTCGGCCTCGCCAGGGTCGATGCATTAGTGTGAAACCATATGAAATTGAACGGGTTCTGCGCCGCCCTGAGTGCATCCGTCCTCATCAGCGTCCCCTTTGCCGCCGCCGGGCTGCGCGCGTCGGCTGGAGTGCCTTTCTTGAAAGATCAGACGCCGACCCCTGCCCCGATGCCCTCGACGGCTGAACTGCACGTGATGACCGCCAGGTTCGCACCAGCCGACATCGGCGCCGACATCACGGCGTTGCCGGATCAGGAACGCCGGGCCCTCGCGAAGCTCGTGGAAGCCGCAAAGCTGATGGACAGCCTGTTCCTCCGGCAGGTCTGGGCCGGCAATGACGCGATGCTTCAGGATCTCGCGCGCGCGGCCGTCACGAAAGGACCCGCCTCCGCGGACGCGCGGCAGGCCGAGGCGGAAGCGCGTCTGCACTACTTTCTGATCAACAAGGGCCCCTGGTCCAGGCTCGATCACAATCGGATCTTCATTCCCGGAGCGCCACCCAAACCCGAGTCCGGTAACTTCTATCCCGAGGGGACCGACAAAGCGCGCGTCCAGCGCTGGATCGACAGTCTGAGCGGCGAGGCCAAGACCCTGGCGACGGGGTTTTTCACCACGATCCGGCGTGCCGCCGGCTCGAAACCCGCCTCCGGCGACCCCGCTCCTGGCGAGTTCACCATCGTCCCGTACAACCTCGAATACCAGCCCGAGCTCGCGCGCGCCTCGGCGCTCCTTCGCGAGGCCGCGGACCTGACCACGCAGCCAACTCTCAAGAAGTTCCTGACCACGCGAGCCGATGCCTTCCTGACGAACGACTACTACGCCAGCGACGTCGCATGGATGGAGCTCGACGCGTCGATCGAGCCGACGATTGGACCGTACGAAGTGTACGAAGACGAGTGGTTCAACTTCAAAGCGGCGTTCGAAGCGTTCATCACGGTGCGCGATGAAGCGGAGTCGAAGCGGCTGCAGGCCTTCTCGGCGCATCTGCAGGAGCTCGAGAACGCACTCCCGATCGATCCGAAATATCGTAACCCCCAGCTCGGCTCGCTGGCACCGATACGGGTCGTGAACGTGGTGTTCACCGCCGGCGATGCGAACCGCGGCGTGCAGACCGCCGCGTACAACCTGCCCAACGACGAGCGCGTCGTGAAGGAGAAGGGCACCAAGCGCGTCATGCTGAAGAACATGCAGGACGCGAAGTTCAACCGCGTCCTGGTGCCGATCAGCAAGGTCGCGCTCTCCGCCGCCGATCAGCGCAACCTGTCGTTCGACGCGTTCTTCACGCACATCCTCATGCACGAGCTCATGCACGGCCTCGGTCCGCACAACATCACGGCCGCCGGACGGGAAACGACGGTACGCCAGGAGCTCAAGGAAACGTACAGCGCGATCGAGGAAGCGAAGGCCGATGTGTCCGGCCTCTGGGCGCTGCAGCAGCTCGCCGACCGCAAGCTCGTGGATCCGGCGATTGCCCGGACGATGTACACGACGTTTCTCGCGTCGGCGTTTCGATCCATCCGCTTCGGGATCAACGAAGCCCACGGGAAGGGCATCGCCGTCCAGCTGAATTACCTGCTCGACGCCGGCGCATTCAAAGTGATGCCCGGCGGGACGTTCGCCGTCGACGAGACGAAGATCGTCGAAGCGGTGACGGCACTGACGCGCGAAATCATGACCCTCCAGGCCGAAGGCAGTTACACGAAAGCCAAGGGCTTGATCGATCGGCTTGGCAATGTCCGCCCCTCGGTCCAGAGAGTATTGGACCGGCTCACGGCCGTCCCCGTCGACATCGAGCCCCGATTCACGACAGCCGAACGCCTGAGGTAACGACCTCGGCGTCACCTCTAGTGGCATGCCCATTGCGACATCGACGAGGCAGGGGTAGCGATAGGGAGAGAGGTGCCGTGAAACAGTGTTCTGTACTCGTCATCAACACCAGCGGAATGGAAACGCGTTACCGTCTGCCGCTCGAGAAGGTCGGCTTCCGCGTGGTCGAAACCGGTCAATGGCCCGGGGACGAGATGATCCGTCACTTCGAAGTCGTGATCATGCTGCTCCGCGATATGAACAATGTGTCGATGATGGCGGCACGGCTGCGCGCCAAACCATACTTCGGCCAGCGAGTGCTCATCGCGATTGCCGTGGACACCTCGTCGATCGAAGATCGTCGCACGCTCATCGGATGCGGATTCGACGACGTGGTGAACGAGTCGGACGAACCCCGCGTGATCATCGCCCGGATCCTGAGACAGCTGCGCGCGCGTCCCGAGCACCGGTGCTTTCTGCCGGATCTGAAACGCCGCGCAGCGTAACGTAACTTCCGCCTTCAGGCGGAAGTAAACGTGGCTTCCGCCTTAGCGTTCGCCCGAGCTACCGCGGACCGCCGGCGCCTGCCGTAGGGCGGTCAGGCGGAAGATCCATTTACAGCATTAATTCCGTCCCATCTATTGACCCGATCCGTCCAGCCACATAGATTCGGTTCGGCATGGACGGACCAGTCAGGTGAACGAGCGGCGCGCGCGCCCCGGCGATCGACGCAAGTCGTGGCGCGGGGGGCGGCGCGACGAAGACCGCGGACAACGGCCGACCGTGCTCGTGGTGGATGATCACGCGGACTGCCGCGAGCTGATTGGAGTCGTGCTGGGCGCGGCGGGGATCGGAACCGCGGAAGTGAGCACCGGCGCGGCTGCTATCGAGTGGCTGCGGACGGCTCCGGCACCGCAGGCGCTCATCGTCGATCTCCGGCTGCCCGACTGCCACGGCACCGAGGTGATTCGGCAATTACGCGAGAACCCCGCGACGCTGGGGATGCCGGTGCTCGTGCTCAGTGCGCTGGTCACGGAGGCGGATCGCCGCGCGGCGTCAGATGCCGGCGCCGCAGCGTTCTTGCCGAAGCCAGTCCTTCCCGACGATCTGCTGAAGGTCGTGCGGCGTTTGTTGACGCTGCCGACCTAGTCCCCAGCTCACACCTTGGGGCTTTCGGCTTCCAGTTTCAGGCTTGCCGCCTCCGTCTCACTGCGTCCGGCGGCGAGCTCCGCAACGGCCGCGATCAAGTCTTCGACGACGACCGGCTTCCTGATGTGGCGGTGATACCCGGCCGCGAGTGCGGTCCCGGCGTCTTCGTCGCGGACGTACGCCGTGAGAGCGACGGCGGGGGTTTCCCCTCCCTCGAGGACCGGCAGATGGCGTACGGCGCGAATAAGATCGTAGCCATCCTCGCGCGGCATCGCGATGTCGCTGACGAGGACGTCGGGGCGCCGCTGCTGAAAGAGGGTCAGCGCTTCCGCGGCGGAGCCGGCCGCATCGACGGCCGCCCCCTGGTCCTGCAACAGCGTACAGAGAAACGCCCGCGAATCGCGGTCGTCGTCCACCACCAGAATCCGGACGCCGTCGAGCCGCGGCATCGCGGCGGACGTGGAGGCGCCGGCCGGATGTGATTCGGGTGCCTGCAGTGAAGGAACCGTGGCGACCGGGAGCACAGTGATGAACGTGGCCCCGAGATTCTCTCCCGGGCTGTCTGCGTGGACGGTCCCGCCATGCTGCTCCACGAGGTGGCGCACGATCGCCATTCCCAGTCCGAGGCCGCCGTGACGACGCGTGGCCGACCCGTCCGCCTGGGTGAACCGGTCGAACACGTACGGCAGG
>Ga0193742_1002672_pt1 | contig 10212 bp, 9 predicted proteins | sample L2c1metaG_FD_165511 | JGI IMG/M metagenome (GOLD analysis project Ga0193742, IMG submission 165511) | Soil microbial communities from a riparian zone of the East river system, Colorado, United States - L2c1 | ecosystem: Environmental > Terrestrial > Soil > Riparian zone | place: USA: East River... | reverse complement strand
CCATATCGCGCGCATCGGTTTGCAAGATGGGGAGCGCATGATGGATGAACTCAATGGACGCATGATGGCCTGCGAGATCCTGGTCACCGGATTGATCGCGCGCGTCGCCAACAACTCGTCCGATCCGTTGCGGTTTCTCACCGACTTCCGCGATGAGATCAAAGCGGTCGTCAAGGGCGTCAACATCGCCGGGATGGAAAACACCGAGCGGGTAAGGCAGGTCGCGCAAGCGAAAGTCGATGAGTTGTTTTCGCTGATGAAGCCGCCGAGCTCGGATTGATCGAAGCAAAAACCCGAGAAGGCCTTATGTTGCAGCCGTTTCTCGCAACAATTTAGAACGCTTCAAATCTAAGTTTAGAACGGTTTCAAACTACAGATTAGAACGTTTTCAAACTGCAGATTAGAATCTCTTTTAACTCGTACGATTCATTTCTGTGTGTTGCCGCAATCACATTGACCCGAGTTTCCCCTCTCGATAGCACCGCTATGGGACGGATCGTCGCGCGTCAAAAATGCGCAACGACCTAAAGTTATTTCAGGGGCGCGTGTCATGAACAAAGTAAAAGCACCGAAGTCGCTGCGTTTCGCAGCGGCGATCAACTCGGTCAATCAAACCATTGAAAACCATTCCGGCAAGACGGTTACGGCGGTCGCAAGTCTGATCGCCGTTGCATCGTTTTCCGGCGCCGAAGCGCAGCAAACTGGCCTCCCGCCGGTGACGGTCGATGCCCCGGTCGCTCGCCCGCGTCCTGCCGCTGCAAAACCTTCGGCGGCCCAAACCCGCGCCCGCACGGCTCTGCGCCGCGCTGCACGCCGCCCCGAGCCCACGCAGGTCGCACCGGTGCCGTTCCCCAATGCGGGTGGCTTGAGTGCGGACCGCAACCCCTATGCCAATCCGAACGCGCCCTACATGGCGACCCGGGTGCAGGCGTCAGGCAAGTTTCCCGAGCCGATCGCCAACACGCCGAGGTCGATCACGGTGCTCACCAAGGACGTGCTGCGGGATCAGAACGCGACCTCGCTGAGAACAGCGGTGCTTAACACGGCCGGCGTCACGCTCGGCACGGGTGAGGGCGGCAACGCCTTCGGCGATCGCTTCTTCATCCGCGGCTTCGATGCCCGCAACGACATCTTCGTCGACGGCATCCGCGATGCCGGCGTCAGCGTGCGCGAAAACTTCTTCACCGAGCAGGTCGAAATCCTGCGCGGACCGGGCTCGTCCTATGCCGGCCGCGGCACCGCCGGCGGCGCGATCAACATCGTGACCAAGCAGGCGACCACCGAAAAAAGCTTCTACAACATGGATACGACGTTCGCGACCGACCACACCAAGCGGGTCGTGCTCGACGTCAACCAGGTGATCAGCCCGACGCTGGCGATCCGCGCCGGCGGCCTGTTCCAGGATGCCACCGTCGCCGGCCGCAGCTACAGCAAGGACGACCGCGATGGCGGTTTCGTCGCGGTGAAGTGGACCCCGCTCGACTCGGTCAAATTGTGGGCGAACTACATTCACACTAATCTGCACGGTATGCCCGACTTCGGTGTGCCGTATTACCGGCCGGGAACTCCCTCGCCCTTGGCTGGAGGTTTTTTCGCTTCCAAAGCCGGTGGCCCGTTCACGGATTTCGGCGTCAAGCGCGACACGTTCTATGGTCTGGTCAATCGCGACTATTACAGCACCAAACAGGACATCGGCACGTTTGGTGGCGAGGTCTACATTACCCCCGATCTGACGGTGAGCAACAAGACCAGGGTCCAACGCTCGGTGCAGGATTACATCGGAACGCTGCCCGAGGCGCCGATCACCGTAACCGGCAATGCTAACCCGCAATGGACGCTCAGCCTCAATCCGCAGAGCCGCTACCAGGCCAGTGAAAACGTCGCCAATGTGACCGAAGCGGTCTACAAGGCCGAGCTCGGTGGCTGGAAGAACACGTTGGCCGCCGGTATCGAATACTCGCGCGAGCTTTCCAGCATCGACAAATATCTGGGCCTCAGCTCGGAAGCGCTCCCCAATAACCAGGGAACGCCCACCGGCAGCATCTCGCGTGTGAGTATCTTCAATCCTCAGTTCACGTTTGCGCCTTTCGGCGGCAACGCGCAGTGGACGGGCCTGCCGACGAGGATCTCGGTCGATACCACGAGCGGTTATCTGATCGACACCGCCAATTGGAGAGATTTAATCATCGTCAATGGCGGCGTTCGGTATGACAATTACAATGTCAAGGTGAGTGGCTTCGGTGCGACGGCCGGCAATCCCAACCCGGCGCTCTGGGGTAACCAGCAAAAGGAAGACGGCATACCGAACTTCAACCTCGGTTTGACGCTGAAGCCGCTGCCGTACGCCAGCGTCTATGCGGCCTATGCGACGTCTTCGAACCCGGTTGGCGCCGAATTCGATGGTACCAGTTCACAATATGGCGGTCTCGCGCCCTTCCTTCCCGGCAATCCAAACCAGTTGTTTGGACCCGAGAAGAACAAGGCGTTTGAAGTCGGCACCAAATGGGAGCTGTTCGACAAGCGTTTGCTGGTAACCGGCGCGCTGTTCCAGACCGAAAAGGAAAACGCGCGGGAATCGCAGAATATCACCGCTGCGACGCCTGCCGCGACAGTAGCGGGACTGGGGTGCACGTATAGCGGAGCAGTGGGAGGCACGCAGTCGTGCATCACCGCCGGCGCGGCCTATCGCATCCAGGGCATCGACCTTGGCGTCGGTGGCAAGATCACCGACAAATGGAGCGTGTTCGGCGGTCTGGTGCTGATGAGGTCCGAGGTGACGAAGTCCTTGATTCCGTCGCCGCAGCCGCTGCTGTTCCCGACCAATGTCGGGCTCAAGCTTGCCAACGTTGCGCATCAATCGTTCAGCATCCTGAGCAAGTACAAGCTCACCGACGTCTGGGAGCTTGGCGGGCAGGCGGTGTACCGCTCCGAGATGTACGGCGGAACGTTCCTTGCCGCCAACCAGGGCACCTCGATCCCGGCTTTCTGGCGCTTCGATACCTTCGTCGAGGCGAAGGTCGACAAGAACTGGACGGCGAAACTGTTCGTCTACAACATCACCAACAAGCTCTACTATGATGCCCTGTACCAGAGCGCGACCCCGTTCGTGTTCGTCTCGCCGGGGCGCAGCGTGAGCATGGTGCTTTCGGCGCGTTTCTAGCCGAACAAAGGGGATGCAAGTGGCATGCTGATTTGCATCCCTGACGTATTGAGCAAGGCTGATGTGGCGGACTTCCGCCGCATCATGGACGAGAGCGACTGGGAAGACGGCCGCTCCACCGCAGGCGCCCAGTCCGCGATGGTCAAGCGCAACGAGCAACTACCGCCGGACAGCGAGGTCGCGCGCAAGCTCGGCCACCGCGTGTTGTCGGCGCTGACGGCGAGCCCGCGGTTCATCTCGGCGGCGATCCCGCTGCAGATCTTTCCGCCGCTGTTCAACCGCTATGTCGCCTCCGACGGACATCACTTTGGCGTGCATGTCGACAACGCGGTGCGGGGCGACAAGCTGACGGGTTTGCGGATCCGGACCGACCTGTCGGTCACGCTGTTTTTATCCGAACCGGACGAGTACGACGGCGGCGAACTGGTGGTCGAGGACCTCTACGGGTCCCATGAAATCAAGCTCCCGGCCGGGGACCTCGTTCTTTATCCTGCTTCTAGTTTGCATCTGGTGACGCCCGTCACACGAGGTATGCGTGTGGCGTCTTTTTTCTGGCTGCAGAGCATGGTACGTGATGCCCATGCCCGCAGCCTGATCTTCGATCTTGATACCGCGATTCAGGCCTTGGTCGAGCGGCTCGGGCGGGATGACCCTGAAACGGTCAAATTGACCGGTATTTATCACAACCTGATCCGCTACTGGGCCGAAGTATGAATTCCAACACTGCTCGCACGACCGTTGCTGTGATCGCCGCCTTGGCGGTGTTTTCGTTGACCGTGCCTTCGCTGGCGCAGCAGAAGATGGCGCCTGCGGCGCCGTCCGCGCCCGTGGTTCAGCAGGCTCCGGTGGTGGCGCAAGGCCCGGCCGGGTCGCCCGCAGTAACCGCGGCCCCGGCTGTTCAGGCCCCTGCGCCGTCAGCGGCTGCAGCGCCAACTGCTGCTCCCCAGGCTGCAGAAGCAACTACGGCGTCGAGCGAGCGTGACAGACTGCTGAAAGCGGCCGCCGCGGAACTTCGCGAATTGTCGCCCTGGTCGATGTTCAAATCGGCCGACGTGCTGGTCAAGGCGGTCATGATCGGCCTCGCCTTTGCCTCGCTGGTGACCTGGACCATCTTCATCGCCAAGATGATCGAGATGACCGTCATTCAGCGCAAGCTGCGCAACGCGCTCAACAAGATCGGCGATGCCCGCTCGCTGGCGGAAGCGCAGTTCGCACTCGGCGCCAAGGGCAACATCCTGTCGTCATTGCTCGCGGCGGCCATGCGCGAGGCGCGTCTATCGGCGGGGATCTCCAGCGACGCCGGCATCAAGGAACGCGCCGCCTCGAGCTTTGGCGAAATCGTGCGCGCCGAAGCGCGGCGGATCCGGCTCGGCATGGGGCTGCTCGCCAGCATCGGTGCGACGTCGCCCTTCGTTGGACTGTTCGGCACGGTCTGGGGCATCATGAACAGCTTCATCGGCATCTCGAAATCGCAGACCACCAATCTCGCCGTGGTGGCGCCGGGCATCGCCGAAGCGCTGCTGGCAACCGCGATGGGTCTCGTCGCCGCGATCCCCGCGGTCATCATCTACAATCACTTTGCGCGCGTCACCAAAGGCTACATGGAACTGGTCGGCCGTGCGTCGGGCGCCGCGGGACGGCTATTGTCGCGCGACCTCGACCGCACCCATGTCGGCGGTTCGCATTCCCGCGCGGCAGCGGAGTAGGCGATGGGCGCCTCGATCGCAGACAGCGACCTCGACGACGACAGCGATTTTGCGGAATCGCACGAGATCAACGTCACGCCGTTCATCGACGTCATCCTGGTCCTCCTGATCATCTTCATGGTGGCGGCGCCGCTCTCGACCGTCGACCTTCCGATCGACCTGCCGACCTCGACGGCGACCCCGCAGAAGAAGCCGGACAAGCCGACCTATGTCAGCATCAAGCCGGATCTGGCGGTCGCGATCGGCGAGAATATGGTCAAGCGCGTCGATCTGGTGCGCACGCTCGATACGATGGCGGACATGAGCAAGGACAAGTACATCTTCCTGCGCGCCGACCGCGCGGTGCCGTATGGTGAATTGATGGACGTGCTGGAGATCCTGCGCGCCGGCGGTTATTCGAAGCTCAAGCTGGTGGCGCTCGAAGGTGTTCCGGATGCGGCGGCGTCGCCGGCCGTGCCGGCAACTCCAAAGCCCTAGGTTTTATTTGACGCGTTTTCTTCACGCGACCCGCTACGGATTGCAGATGTCTAACCTCGACGAACAAAAGACGTCCCGGCGTCTCTGGATTTTCGCAGGTGTCTGCGCGCTGGCGCTTCACGTCGGCGGCGCGGCGCTGGCGATCTCGCATCTGCAGGCCGAGGAGACCGACGACGCGCTCGGCGCGCAGGCGATCGAGATCGGGCTCGAAATGGCGTCCGTCCATCGCGAAGTGACCGACCTGCCGCCCGGGCCCGACACCGACGCATCAACCGCGTCGCCGCAACTGGCCGAGCAGAAGGCCGAGGTCAAGGAAACCGACCTGCCGCAGGACAAGCCAACCGAAACCGAAGAAGCGGATCGGGTGGTGACGGAGACCGAGTCGAAAAAACCCAAGGAAGACGATCCGAAGATCGCGGCGGTGCAGACGTCTGCCTCGACGGAATCCGTCGCGGCGGAGGCAACCGCCACGCCGAGTTCGGAAGCCATTCCGGAGGGGCCGCGCTCGATCGCACCCGCGATCGGCACCGGGGAGACCGCGCGCCGCGTGCGCGTGACCTGGCAGAAAGAACTGTCCGCCCATCTCGACAAGCACAAGAAATATCTGTCAGAACGCTCGCAAAAGGCCGCCGAGATCTCCGTCCGTTTCACGCTGGACCGGCTGGGTCACGTGCTTTCGACCAGCGTCGAGAAGAGCTCCGGCGATGCGGCATTCGACGAGGCCGCATTGGCCATGGTGCGGCGCTCCGATCCCGTGCCCGCGCCGCCGCCGCTGATCGCCGACGAAGGGTTGAGCTTTACCGTGCCCGTCATCTTCCGGGTCAAGGGGAAGAAGGGCTGAGCGGCGACGCTAGGATGCGAAGTTGCGTCGTGAGCCAATGCGACGTCGTCGAACTATCTCCGTCATCCTGAGGTGCGAGCGCAGCGAGCCTCGAAGGATGAATCGGCCACAGACGGGCCGTCGCCCTTCGAGGCGCGCAAGAGCGCGCACCTCAGGGTGACGGATCTAGGGGTCATTTCCTCGTCCCGAAGGGATATCACCACCGATCACTCGCCGGCATTTTCGTTTGGCACGATGATCCGCCGCATCAGAAAACACTTATTTCTTGGTGGCCTTCAAGAGTTCTTCTGCTGCGCTGACGCCGCGCTTTGCCTTGAGGGTTAGAGCAGTCGGTTTTGGGCTCCATTCGGAAACCAGTTTTTCTGCTTTCTCGAGTTCTGGTTTGGACAACATGGCAGCGTACTCATCCACATTTTTCTTCGGCGCCCGTTTTGAGAGTTTGAAATACGCATACGACATCGACAAATCTTTTGGCGTTCCTTTTCCTGCGGAATACGACATCGATAAACCAAAGAGGGCCATGGGATCTCCCTGATCGCCTGCCATCTTCAACCACTTCAGCGCCTCGTCTGAATTTCCTTGTTTGTCATACAGAATGGCAACATCGTTCTGGGCCAGCGCATAACCGGCTTTGGCAGAAATAAGTTTGTATTTTAATGCTTCAGTTGAGTCAGGCGTAACAACGCCAGCAAATTGCCCGGCATAATAACAACCAAGCTTATAGGCTCCCAGCGGGTCGCCGGCTGCGGTGGATTTTTCAAACCACTCAAATGCCTGCTTCGGATCTTTTGGGGTGCCGATGCCATTATTATGCATCATGCCAACATGGTATTGCGCCTCCGCATCTCCCTTGTTGGCCAATGCTACCATCGCATTGAAGGTGTCCGCTTCATTTGCATTGGCGGGCATTGAAAAAATGAGAAGGCATGAAAAAGCCAGGGCAATGAATTTCATGTTGATTCTCCGATTGGGCGCGAACGATTTTATCACGCAAATCATGCGCGGCCATATGGTCGAGCACCGTGTTACCGATCCGGAGCGCGCAAGGTTTTCCGGCTGCGCCCGGCCGTCAGCCCTGTGCTAATTCGGGACGCCGACGGGCCTGTTCGGTAGGTGGGTCGCCGCCAAAATGGAGTGCGTTCACGGCTCGCTGGTCACGGTCTCGCGAGCGCCGGGTGGGCACGGCGCAAGCGCGCCTTTGCCCAGCCTACGAGGTTACTCTATCCCGTCATTGCGAGCGAAGCGAAGCAATCCATGTCCGCCACGTAAAGAAAAGATGGATTGCTTCGTCGCTGTTCTCCCCGAACAAAAAATGCCGGCGATCGCTCGCCGGCATTTTCATTTTCGCACGATTACCGACGGATCAGGTCTTCTTCAACATCGGGCAGGCGCTCTTTTCGAGCGGGATGAAAGCTTCTTCGGCCGGGATGGTGGAGACGAGGTTGTAATAGTCCCACGGATATTTCGAATCCGCCGGCTTCTTGACCTCGAACAGATAGGCCGGGTGGATCTTGCGGCCGTCGGCGCGAACGGCGCCCTTGCCGAACAAGGGATCGTCGGTCGGCAACTCCTTCATCTTGGCGACGACCTTGGCACCGTCATGCGGGTTGCCGCCGAGCGCTTCCAGCGCCTTGAAGTAATGGATCAGCGAGGAGTAGACGCCGGCCTGCACCATGGTCGGCGGTTGCTTCTTGAACTTCTCGTTGAAGCGCTTGGTGAAGGCGCGGGTCCCGTCGTTCATGTCCCAGTAGAACGTCTCGGTGAAGTTCAGGCCCTGCGCGACCTTCAGTCCGAGCGAATGTACGTCGGTGATGAACAGCAGCATGCCCGCCAGCTTCTGTCCGCCGGAGACGATGCCGAATTCCGCCGCCTGCTTGATCGAGTTGGTGGTGTCGCCGCCGGCATTGGCGAGGCCGATGATCTTCGCCTTGGAACTCTGCGCCTGCAGCAGGAACGAGGAGAAGTCGGCATTGTTGAGCGGATGCTTGACGCCGCCGAGCACCTTGCCGCCATTGGCGGTGACGACCGCCGCCGTATCGCGTTCGAGCGCGTGACCGAAGGCGTAGTCGGCGGTCAGGAAGAACCAGCTGTCGCCACCGGATTTGACCAGCGCCTTGCCGGTGCCGTTGGCGAGCATCCAGGTGTCGTAGACCCAATGGATGGTATTCGGCGAGCACTGCGCGCCGGTGAGGTCGGAGGAGGCCGAGCCGGAGTTCAAATTGACGACGTTTTTCTCTTTGGCGAGGTTGGCGATGGCGAGACCAACGCCGGAACTGGCGAGATCGACGAACACGTCGACCTTCTCGACATCGATCCACTGCTTGCCGATGTTGACGCCGACGTCAGGCTTGTTCTGGTGGTCGGCCGAGATCAGATCGATCTTCCAGCCCTTGGCCACCAGTCCGGAATCGTCGATCGCCATCTGGGCGGCGACGCTGGAGCCGGGGCCGCCGATGTCGGCATAGAGCCCTGACTGGTCGCCAAGGCTTCCGACTTTGACGACTTTATCGAGCGTTTGCGCAAATGCGCTGCCTGCAAATACCAGGCTCGTGGTCATGACAAAGGCAGCAATAGATCGCTTCATTTCCCCTCCAAGGGCATTTTTGAAATGTTCGTTGAAACACCATTATGCCCGGCAATCCAACCGTCGCCTAGCGGCTGCGGCTGAGCTTTACGGCTAGGAATATTCCATGTCGCGGTGAATTCCGGGCATGCGTGCGCCCTGCATGCCACTCAAACGCGCATTGTCGCGAAGATGTATCGCGTGCGTCGATTAGCGCCAGTAATAGCGAATGCCGACATAGACCACGACGAGGCACGCAAAGATCAGCGCGACGGGAAGCCGCGGCTTTGCCTGTGGTCCGGATGCGCTGACTTTCGGCTTGGCTGGCGGCCGACGAAAGGCGGTGACGTTGCCGGGTTCGGCCGCGGCATCGCTGGCGCGCGTGGGAATTTCCGGTGGGGTACCGGCGCCGCCCATCTCCGCATAATAGCTTTTGTACATCAGCTGGATGGTCGCCTCGGAGGCATCGGCATCCGTCATCTTCTCGAGCAGCTGCTTGTAGCTGACGAGAAAACCTTGCGCCTCGGCGGGCAGGGCGGAAGCGCCGTTGAGCTTGGCCAGCATCTTCCAGGTGGCAAAATCTGCTCTTGCACGGGTGTCGGCGCGTCGCGCAATCAACATGTCGGCAGCTTTGATCACCATCGCCCCAAATTACTTCCCTTTGAGATGCCGCTTCCCTTCGACAAGCCAATTTCCTCTGACCTGTCCTCGCTATCTAAGGTTTAGGCGTTGCCCGTGACAAAGAGAAGCGCGCGGATCACATAGCCGGTCAGTGTCCGCAGTATTACCGAAATAACATCAAGATTTAGGCCGAGCTGGGTGCCGATGATGGGCAGCAGGATCAAGAGGCCGATCAGGATCAGCATGCCATAGGGTTCCAGCCGCGACAGCGGGTAAGCCAGCACCCGCGGCAGCAGCCCCACGGCGACCCGTCCGCCGTCCAGCGGCGGGATCGGCAGCATGTTGAAGATCGCCAGCACGATATTGATCAGGAACGCGTTTTTGAGGTTGTCCAGGGTCCATTGCGCCGCGTTGGCCGGCACGAAGGGCAGGGTATGGAACGCGAGCGCCGCGAGCACGGCCAGGACAATGTTGATCGCGGGTCCGGCCAGCGCCACCCAGACCATGTCGAGCCGGGGATGGTTCAAATTGCGGAAGTTCACCGGAACCGGCTTGGCGTAGCCGAACAGGAACGGTGAATGCGACAGCAGCAGCAGGCCCGGCAGGATCACGGTGCCGAAGGGGTCGATATGCTTGAGGGGATTGAAGCTGACCCGGCCGAGCTGCTGGGCGGTGTTGTCGCCGAGCCGGTAGGCGACAAAGGCGTGCGCGGCTTCATGAAAAGTGATGGCGATCACGAGCGGCAGCACCCAGACCGATACGTCATACAAGGAGATGTTTGGAAACAAGGGATTATCCCGCTGAGTTCAAGCGACGCGAACGACGCCATCGGTTGTTCGCCGGG
>Ga0193742_1002671_pt1 | contig 10214 bp, 9 predicted proteins | sample L2c1metaG_FD_165511 | JGI IMG/M metagenome (GOLD analysis project Ga0193742, IMG submission 165511) | Soil microbial communities from a riparian zone of the East river system, Colorado, United States - L2c1 | ecosystem: Environmental > Terrestrial > Soil > Riparian zone | place: USA: East River... | reverse complement strand
CTGCTGGTCGCGGCGCGGCTGCGCGAGGCGGGCATCGCCGACATCCGCATCATCGAGAAGGGCGGCGACTTCGGCGGCACCTGGTACTGGAACCGCTATCCCGGCGCGGCCTGCGATATCGAGAGCTACATCTACCTGCCGCTGCTCGAAGAAGTTGGCTACCTGCCGGTGGAGAAGTATTCCCGCGCGCCGGAGATCCTGGCGCACAGCCGCAAGATCGGCGAGCATTTCGACCTCTACAGGTCGGCCATCTTCCAGACCGAAGTGACCGAGCTTCGCTGGGACGAGGCCATGTCGCGCTGGATCGTCAAGACCAATCGTGGCGACGCGATCAAGGCCCGTTTCGTGACCATGGCCAACGGGCCGCTGCACCGGCCCAAGCTTCCCGGCATCCCCGGCATCGAGACCTACAAGGGCCACTCATTCCACACGAGCCGCTGGGACTACGAATACACCGGCGGCGATTCCAGCGGCGGGCTGACGGGTCTCGCGGGCAAGCGGATCGGCGTGATCGGCACCGGCGCCACGGCCGTCCAGTGCGTCCCGCATCTGGGCGAGGCGGCAGGCGAGCTGTTCGTCTTCCAGCGCACCCCGTCCTCGATCGACGTGCGCGCCAACCGCCCGACCGATCCGAAATGGGCTGAGAGCCTTGGGCCCGGCTGGCAGCAGAAGCGGATGGACAATTTTAACGTCCTGGTTTCCGGCGGCTTCCAGGACGAGGACCTGGTCAACGACGGCTGGACCGACATCATCCAGAACCTGCTGGTCATGGCCCGCAAGAAGATGGAAGCCGGCGAGGCCATCGGCGACGTCCAGACCATGATGCAGCTGGCCGACTTCAAGAAGATGGAGCAGGTCCGAGCGCGGGTGGACCAGACCGTGCAGGACAAGGCGACCGCCGAGGCGCTGAAGCCCTACTACAACCAATTCTGCAAGCGACCGTGCTTCCACGACGAATATCTGGCGACGTTCAACCGCCCCAACGTCCACCTGATCGACACCCAGGGACACGGCGTCGAGCGGATCACCGAAAAGGGCGTGGTCGTGGACGGGATCGAGTACGAACTCGACTGCCTGATCTACGCCACCGGCTTCGAGGTGGGCACGTCCTACACCCGGCGCTCGGGCTATGAACTCTACGGCCGCGGCGGCCAGCCGTTGACGGAGAAGTGGGCGGACGGGGTTTCGACCCTGCACGGCCTGCATAGCCGCGGCTTCCCCAACTGCTTCATCATCTCCAACACCCAGTCGGGGTTCACCGCGAACTTCCCGCACATGATCAACGAGCAGTCGAAGCACATCGCCTACATCGTGGCCCAGGCGTCTGAGCGTCAGGCCAAGGTGGTGGAGGCCTCCGAGGAGGCCGAGGCCAAGTGGGTCCAGACGATCATCGACCTCTCCATCATGCGGGAGAAGTTCCTCCAGGAGTGCACGCCAGGCTACTACAACAACGAGGGCCAGGTGGCCGCCATGAACAAGCGCAACGGCTCTTATGGCGCGGGCCCGGTGGCCTTCGTGAAGGTGCTGGAAGACTGGCGCGCCGAGGGCGGCCTCGCGGGCTTGGAACTCAGCTAGGCGGCTACTCTGTGGTGTCCACGGCCTCGACCGGGCGGCCTTCCTTTTCCGCCAGGCGGGCGCCGGCCAGGATGCCGGGCAGGGCGTAGTTGCCCTCGTGGCAGGCGTATTCGTAGACCGGTCCTTCAGAGGTGTTGAGCGGCATCTCCGCCTTCCAGACCTGGCTATAAGTGGCCGGATCGTCGACGGCGAACTGGTAGAGGATCTGGGTCGCTGAGACGCGCGTGAAGCGCTCGGTGACCTTGGCGTTCGGCGACAGGTAGACGCTGTTGCCGAAATAGGGCCGGAGCGCTTCGCCTGGATTGAAGTTCGTCGTCTCGACGACCAGCGTGTCGCCCTCCCACCAGCCGTAGCTGTCGCCCATCCAGGGCCGGATGTCGGCTTGCGGATGCTTCTTGTCGGTTAGGCGGATGATCCGGGCGTCGTGGTTCATTTCGACGACGATGGTCACGTAACCGGGCGCCTGCACGATCTGGTAGTTGTTGTTGTAGAGCACGTTCAGCATCGGCGGTCCGGCCGTCGAGCCGAAACCCAGAATGCAGCGTTCGCCGAGCGGGCGGAATTCCGGGCCGTCGAAGGTGTTGCGGGCCTTGGCGAGGGTGTCGTCGTAGACCTTTTTCCCGGCCGCCGAATAGGGCAGCTGGCCGTCGGCGGGTTCGACGATCCAGGAGGTGCGCACCTGGCCGTTGATCCGGCCCATGGCGACGCCGGGATCGGTCCAGGAGGCGTTATAGCCGCCAGGGTCCGCGCCCGATGGCGGCGCGCCGGCGTTGGGGTCGCTGGGCTTGTCCTGCGCCGCGCGCATGGCGGCGCGGCGTTTCTCCAGCGCCACAGCCTGTTCTTCCGTCAGCGTCAGCGACTTGAAGTTCGCCGGCCGCTGCAGGCTGGTCAGCGAGGCGTTGGTCCAGATCCCTTGCAGGTCCGGCTGGCCGAAGGCCGTGCGTGGCGCCTTGTAGTCGGCGGCGTGGCCGGCGGCGGCGGACAGCAGCAGGGCGGCTGCGGCGAGGGCGATACGGCGAAGAGACGTCTGCATGTTGGAATCGTAGCGCATCCAGCGCCCGGGATCGACAGCACTCAACGGTCAAGTTTGCAACTTTCCCGCGTGAGCAGCATATGAACGATTGACTCAGACCATCGGTTTATCGTGACCTGAACAATCGTCACCATATGGAGACCGCGTCGATGCTCGTCGCCCTGCTGTTTTCCACCACCATGATGCTCGATCCGAGCGCGGCGGCTGCACAGCCCGCGCCGTCCGCGACGGGCGCTCCTGTGCAGATGGCGACCGCCGCCAAGCCGGCCAAGGTGGACTCCGAACGGATCTGCAAGATGGAGCCGGTGCTGGGTTCCAAGATCACCAAGAAGGTCTGCTACAGCCGTAGCCAGATGGAAGAACGCACCTTCTATGACAAGCAGAACCTGGACCGCATCCAGACTGCGACGCCAGCGCCGCGCTGAGCGGTCAGGCCGAACGCTTGCGATTCAGCGCGAGGCGCTGCTGTGAGCGATTGACTCAGAACGCTGGTTTATCGTCCTCTCCATAGTCGTCACCGCATGGAGACTGCGGACGTTCTACGACAAGCAGAACCTGGATCTCATCCAGCAGGCCACGCCGGGCCCGTTCAGCCGCTGAGGGGCTCTCAGGCCGACGGCCGGGTGACGATGTAGCCGCTGACGGCCAGCAGGACCGCACCCACGCCGACGGTCAGGACCAGATTTCGCGAAGCGAACCACAGGATCGCCAGGCTGCTGGCCATCATGACCACGGCCAGCACCTTGGCTCGGCGTGGGATGGCCCGGTGCTCCTCCCAATCCCGTACGAAAGGCCCTAGCCGCGGGTGGCGGCGCACCCGCTCGGCCCATTCCGGCGAGCCCTTGGCGAAGGCCCACAGCGCGATCAACAGGAACACGGTGGTGGGCAGCAGCGGCAGGAAAACGCCGGCGGTCGCCAGCCCGACGCAGACCACGCCGATCCCGCGATAGACGAACACCGCCACGCGTCCGGGCTTGGGTTTCTGCGGGGGCGCGTCGGTCATCGGGCAAGTTAGGGCAGATCGGCGGGCGACTGCCAAGCCATGCGCTTGCCGCTCGAAGCGCCTCGCGCGAAGGTCGTTGCAACGAAAGACGGGGAGGCGGCGATGGGCGGACGTTGGACGATGCGTGGGCTGGCGCTTGCGGCCGGGCTGGCGCTGGCGACGGGCGCGGCGGGGCAAGGATACAAGGTCGACGTTCTGGTCCCCGGCTCGGCGTTCCATGGCGTCCACGGCATCCGCATGAGCCCGGCGGGCGAGCTCTACGCCGGCAGCGTGGCGGGCCAGAGCCTCTATGTGGTCGACACAGTGAAGGGGGCCGCGCGGGTCGCCGTGGGCCCGCCGCAGGGCATGGCCGATGACATCGCCTTCGGCCCCGGGGGTCAGATCGCCTGGACCGCCATCTCGTCCGGCGTCGTCTACACCCGGCGGGGCGAGGGACCGGTGGAGGTGCTGGCCAAGATCGTCAGCGTCAACTCCATCGCCTTCAGCCGCGACGGCAAGCGGCTGTTTGCAGCCCAGGTGTTCGGTGGCGACGACCTCTTTGAGCTCGATCCGGCCGGGGTGAAGCCGCCGCGGCGCATTCGTGAGAAGATGGGCGGTTTCAATAGTTTCTCGCCCGGTCCTGACGGCTGGCTCTACGGGCCGCTGTGGTTCAGGGGCCAGGTGGCCAAGGTCAATCCCGACACCGGCGAGTTGGTCGTGGTGGCGCAGGGACTCAAGACCCCGGCGGCGGCCAAGTTCGACAGCAAGGACAATCTCTACGTCCTCGACACCGCGACGGGCGAGCTCATTCGTGTGGACATCAAGACCGGCGGCAAGGTCCGCGCCGCCCAGCTGAGCCCGTCGCTCGACAACCTGACGATCGATGGGCGCGACCGGATCTTCGTCTCCAACATGGCCGACAACGGTATCCAGGAGGTGGACGGGAAGACCGGCCGGGTCCGCCAGGTCATCAAGGGCAAGCTCGCCTTCCCGGTGGACATCGCGCTTGCTGCCGAAGGCGGGCGGGAGACCATCTACGTCGCCGACACCTTCGCCTTGCGCGCGGTGGACGCGAAGAGCGGCGCGGTGCGCGACCTCGCCCGCAGCCACGCGGCGGGCACGAAGATCAGCTACCCGGCCGCCATCGGCGTCGGCCCGAACCACGTGGCCGTCGGCGGTGGCTCGGAGGTGCAGCTCTTTGACCGCAAGACCGGCGGCTATGTGCGCACCGTCAAGGGGTTCCGGGTCCTGACGGATGTCCTGGAGCTGGCCGATGGCTCGTTGCTGGTGGCGTCGGCGAGCGGCAAGCTGGAGCGCGTGGTGGGCGAGGACCGCAAGACCGTGACCGATGGCCTGAGCGGGCCGGTGGGCCTGGCCGTCGGGCCGGACAGAAGCGTCTACGTGAGCGAGGCTGTCGCCGGGCGCGTGTCCCGCGTGGACTTGACGAGCGGTGCGCGGACCACTGTGGCCGAGGGGTTGCAGAAGCCGAAGGGCGTTGCGGTCGCCCCGGACGGACGTGTCGTCGTGCTGGAAGTCGGCGCACGCCAGGTCACCGCGCTCGATCCGAAGACCGGCGCGAAAACTGTGCTCGCCGCGAACCTGCCCGTCGGTCTGATCGAGCGCGGCGGGCCAAGCGCCGGTGGCGTGGCGGTGGGCGCCTCGGGCGTGGTCTATGTGAGCTCGGACGTCGAGAATGCCATCTACCGGCTGACGCCGCGCTGAGGGAGCAGACAGTGGACAGGCTTTTCGAGGGTCCGTGGCGCCACATTCAGGTGACCCGCCGTGAGGTGGTGGCCGAGGTCGCCATAGCCCGGCCCGAGGCGCGCAATGCGCTGAACGGCGACCTGATGGAGGAACTGACCGAGGCCGCGCGGCTGCTGCGCCTGCGGACCGACATCCTGGCGGTGATCCTGACCGGGACCGAGACCTATTTCTCGGCCGGCGCCGACCTCTCCGCCAGCCAGGGGCGCTCGGCGCAGGGTCTGCTGGAGGCTCGGCGCGCGGTGATGCAGGGTCCCGACCTCTGCCGCGCCTGGGAGGAGATCGAGGCGGTGACGATCGCCGCCATCGAGGGGTATTGCATTGGCGGCGCCTCGGCGCTGGTGGTGTCCTGCGACTTCCGGGTGATGGCCGAGGGCTCCTATCAGCGCCTGCCTGAGGTCCCCTTGGGCATGAACATGAGCTGGCGCACGCTGCCGAAGCTGGTGGCGCTGGCCGGTCCCAGCCGCGCCAAGCAGTATGTGATGTTCGGCGAGGCCGCCGACGCCGCGCGCTGCCTCGAATGGGGCCTCGCCGACGAGGTGGCGCCCAAGGGCAAGGCTCTGGCCGCCGCCCGCCGCTGGGCCGACAAGGTCACAGCCCTTCCGCCATTGCCGGTGCGCATGACCAAGGAGGCGGTCAACGCTATCGCCGGCGCAACCGCCCAGGCCAGCATCTATATGGACCGCGACCAGTTTCTGCTGGCCACCCGCTCCGCCGACTACCACGAAGGGGTCGCCGCCTTCCGCGAGAAGCGGCCGGGCAAGTTCACCGGGGAGTGAGCCCAACTCGCGGCGATTGTCGCGGCGCTAGTGCGGCGGCTCGTCGCCTAGCTCGTTCAGTTCGGCGATCCGCTGCCGGTAGGCGTCCGCCAAGTCGCCGGGGGAGCGCCGCGCGGCTTCCTCGCGGAAGGCCAGCCAATCGTCCTGGTCCGCGCGCAGCGACGCAGGCGACATGGTGGACCTTAGCGCCCGTTGGAAGGCGTCGCGCATATCCCGGTCGGCCGTGGCGATCGATGCATCGGCGCAAAGCGTCATCTGGACCCGGTTTCCGTTCGCCTTGCAGCCGGCCACGGCCGGGGCGGATCGCGACGCGGCTGTCTTGATCGGCTGCCGCGGTGCAACCCGGGCCGGTGGCGCAGTTGACGGGGAAGGCGCGGGGCCGGCCTGGATGCTGGCCTGTTGCTCGGGCGTGGTCTGCGCGGGCAGGGGCGGAACTTCGATCGGCGCCGGCGCCCGCGCCTCGGCAGGACGCGTCACCGGGAGGGCCACGGGCGCTGGGGGTTCGACTGAGGCGACAGCATCGGTGGCGCGGAGGTTCGGCGCGAGCCAGACCCCGATCGCGATCCCCGCCGCCAGCGTGCCCGCAACCAACAGGCCAACGCCGAAGACGGCCCCCCAGCCACGCTCGGCCTCCCCCTCGTCCCACGAACCGTCGGCTTGCACCGCGTCGGCCGCAGCCGGCTCCGCGGGGGCAGCCGGCGTAGGACGCGGCCCCTCGTAGATCATGTAGGGCTGCTTGATGTCATGCGCGCTCATGACCGGTGTCCCATCCCGCAACAGATAACAGCGTCCATTGACGCCACCATTCAGGCGAGCCGTCAAATTCGCGCCCGAGGGGAAGGCCGCGCTGGTCGCTAGGCGTTGCGGGCCATCAGGCCGCCGTCGACCGGGATCGTGACGCCTGTGATGTAGGATGCGGCGGGCAGGCAGAGGCTGAGCGTGACGTGGGCCACCTCCTCGGGGCGGCCGTAACGGCCCATGGCGGTGCGGCGTTTGGCGAAGGTCGCGCGGTCGGCTTCCGGGATGGCCTCGGTCATGCCGGTGAGGATCGGGCCCGGGCAGATGCAGTTGACGGTGATCCCCTCGCGGCCGAGTTCGACGGCCAGCGCGCGGGTCAGGCCGGTGACGCCGGCCTTGGCCGCGGCATAGGTGCTGTCGCGGGCCGTGGCGCCCAGGGCCTCGGTGGAGGCGATGTTGACAATGCGTGGGGCGGCGGACCTGCGCAGATAGGGCAGCGCCGCGCGGATGATCCGCTGGTGCGAGGTCAGCATGACCGTCACGGACCGGTCCCAGACGGCTTCGTAGTTCGCCGCGTCAATGGCCGCGAAGCCGCCGACGCCGGCATTGTTGACGATGATGTCGAGGCCGCCGAACCGCGCCGCGGCGGCGTCGACGACCGCCACGATGGCGGCGGGATCGGCCACGTCCAGGGTCCACGCCTCGGCGCTGAGGCCCCTGTGGACCAGGTCGTCGGCCACCTCGCGTACGGATTCCGCGGCGATGTCTGTGAGCGCCACGTGCGCGCCCTCGGCGGCGAAGACCTCGGCGGTGGCGCGGCCCATGCCGCTGGCGGCTCCGGTAATCAGCACCGTGGAGCCGGCGACGGAGCGGGACGCGTTCACAGGCTGAGCCCTCCGTCGACGATCAGCGTCTGGCCGACCACGTAAGACGCCAGCGGCGAGGCAAGGAAGAGGGCGGCGCCGGCCATGTCCCCGGGCGTCCCCATACGGCCGAGGGGGATCGAGCGCAGGGCGCCTTCGCGCCGCTCCGGATGTTCGGTGGTCACCTTGGTGAGCTTGGTGTCGACGAGGCCGGGGGCCAGGCCCACGACCCGGATGCCATCGCGCGCCCACGCCTGGCCCAGCGTCTTGGTCAGGCTGACCGCGCCCGCCTTCGACGCCGCATAGGCCGGGTTGCCACGGTTGGCCGTGTAGCCCGAGACTGAGCTCACGATGATGATCACGCCCTGGCGGTCAGCCAGCGCGCTATGGAAGCGGTTCGCGCAGGCCATCAGGCTGTCGAGGTTGACCGCCATGACCCGGTCCCAGCCCTCGGGCTCGAACTCGCCACGGCGGTAGACCACCGTCCCTTGGCAGAGCACCAGCACGTCCAGCGCCGGCGGGCCCGAGGCGGCCGCGATCTGGGCGCGGTCGGCGACGTCGACCTGGGCGTAGGCAAGCGCGTTGAGGTCGGACCCCTCGACCTCGTTGTAGTCGTCCGCCGTGGGCCGTGTGCCCCAGACGTGGACGGCCGCGCCGCGGTCGACGAAGGCATGGGCGATGCCGTTGCCGATGCCGCTGGAGCCGCCCACGACCAGGACCGCCTTGCCGCCGAAATCGAGTTCATTCATCGCCTAGCGCCCCTTGAAGACCGGCTCGCGTTTTTCGAGGAAGCTCGCCACGCCCTCGCGGTGGTCTTCGGTGCGCATCAGGTCACGGATGTTCTCGATCGCCCAGGCGCCGATCTCGCGCGGATCGCCGTAGGCGGTGCGGTTCAGGCCGGCTTTCAGACGCTGGACGGCCAGCGGCGGATTGGCGGCGATGCGGCCGGCCAGCGCCATCGCGCGGGGCATCAGCGCGTCGTGGGGCAAGACCTCGCTCACCAGGCCGATCCGCAGCGCCTCGGCGGCGTCGAAAATGTCGCCGGTGAACAGCAGCTCGGCGGCCTTGGCCGGACCCACCACGGCGGGCAGGCGGTAGAAGCCGCCCACGTCGCAGACCAGGCCGCGCTTGACGAAGAGTTCGCCAAACTTGGCGTTCTCCGACGCCAGCCGGATGTCGGCGAAGAGCGCCAGTTCCATGCCCCAGCCAACCGCCGCGCCGTTCACCGCGGCGATCACCGGCTTCGTACACTCGAGCGCCGCCATGGCTGCGGGCGTCGGGTGGAACGTCGTGGCGGGCGGCGCGGCCGAGACCGCCTTTGGCCCAGCCATGATCTCGCCGACGTCGTCGCCGGAGCAGAAGGCCGGATCGGCGCCCGTCACCACGACGCAGCGCACGTCCGGATCGTCGGACGCGGCACGGAAAGCCGCCTCCAGCTCGGCATAGGCCGGATAGTTGAGGGCATTGCGCCGATGCGGGCGATTGAGCGTGATCACCGCGACATGCCCATCCTGTCGGCAGGTCACGTTCTCGAAGCCCGCGGTGCGTTCGGCCATGGTTTCCATGCGCCATCCTCCCGCCGCGATGCTCGCACGCGGGGCGGCGAGGTCAACGCTGACGCCAAGTCACCCTTGCCACGACGGTCGGCGGAGAGAAGCATGGCGGGAAAAGGGAGCGGAGATGCCTCAGTTCAGGACCATCGGCGCCGGCGGCGCACGACTGCGGGTCGCCATCGAGGGCGAGGGGCCCTTGGTGCTGCTCGTCCATGGCTTCCCCGAAAGCTGGTTTTCGTGGCGTCACCAGCTGACGCCCATCGCCGAGGCGGGGTTTACCGCTGCGGCGATCGACGTGCGCGGCTATGGCGGATCGGACAAGCCCGAGCCGATCGCGGCCTATGACATGGAGAGCCTGACAGCGGACGTCGCCGGGGTGGCGCAGGCGTTGCAGCCCGGGCGGCCAGCGATCCTTGTGGGCCACGACTGGGGCGCGCCGATCGTCTGGAACTCGGCGCTGTCTCGGCCGGAGGCGTTCAGCGCCGTGGCCGGCCTGTCGGTGCCGTTTAGCGGCGTGCCCAGCCGACCCTTCACGGAGATCTTCGACGAGGCCTTCACCCAGAAGGGCCACTTTTTCTACCAGGCCTGGTTCCAGAAGGTGGGGCCGCCCGAGGCGGAGGCGGAAGCCGACGTGCGCGGCTTCCTGCGCAAATTCTACTACGGCATCTCGGGCGATGCGCCGGACGGGACCTGGCCGCAGAAGGGCGTCGAGGCGACGCTGCTGGAGGGCATGGTCGATCCGGAGACCTTCCCGGCCTGGCTGCCGCCCGACGCGCTGGACTACTACGTCGGCGAGTTCGAGCAGAGCGGCTTTCGCGGGCCGATCAACCGCTATCGCAACCACGAGCGCGATTTCGCCTGGCTGCAACAGTTCAAGGGCCGCAAGCTGGAGATGCCGACGCTGCTGATCGGCGGCGACCGTGACCCGGC
>Ga0193742_1002669_pt1 | contig 10215 bp, 14 predicted proteins | sample L2c1metaG_FD_165511 | JGI IMG/M metagenome (GOLD analysis project Ga0193742, IMG submission 165511) | Soil microbial communities from a riparian zone of the East river system, Colorado, United States - L2c1 | ecosystem: Environmental > Terrestrial > Soil > Riparian zone | place: USA: East River... | reverse complement strand
TTGTAAGGTGAGGCGATTTTCCGGGGATATTATGAATGGGATCGACTCATCAAAATGATGGGGAATTGAATATGGATAAATTTTGTCTAATGGAGATAATCAGGGTGTCCTGTGTTTTCGGGAAAAGTTTGACGGGTAGACTTTTGAAGAGAAATTTAGTCTGTTTCATGAATGAAATTGCCATAATTATTGGCTGGGCGTTAGATAGGACAGAGAGGGCAGAGTGGGGAAGAAGGGGGGGGGGGAGACCCGAGACAAGGGAGTTTCAAAGTCCGATTATCTAAAAGGAGTTAGATTATATTGTATTTGGATGTTTATTTTGTTATTTTTTGTTTTTAAATAAACCAGGCACCTGGAAAAGCCACACGTTTTTGAACTGTTCTTTTCCCCTGGCTTCACTTGATGATGGACGACATTAAGGATATGTCCCCTGAGCCAGCTATCCTCGTCGTTAATGGTCCTCAACAGCAACCTTCTTTTAAACGAAATCGTCAGGCTCCGGCGAAGACCTTTCAGTGTCGTGGATATGGTGAATGTCGTATGGTCTTTTCCAGGAGCGAGCATCTTGCTAGGCACATCAGGTACACACACACCTATCCGTCCAACTCTATCTTACTCGGTAATAATATAAAAATTTCCAGGAAACATACAGGCGAACGACCTTTCTCTTGTCACTGTTCCAAACAGTTCTCCCGACTTGATAATTTGCGTCAACATGCTCAGACCGTCCATTCCGATAAACAAGAATTGAACGACCGTATGATGCGCGATCTGACTTCTTTGCACGCTACTATGGCTGCTGCGAACAAGATTGGAGGTGGTTCCCGCGGTGGACGACGAGCGCCTGCCCAGGCGGCTGTTATCAAGCAAGAAGATATGGGTTCAGTTCCTCGCCCTGGGACTAGTACCGGCTATGAGGGTGAACTTTTGTACCAACAAAACCATTCCTTTCGTGAGCCCGGCCAGTCCTTTCTTGCCTCAGGAGGCAACCATTCCTTTCTCGCCTACTCAGACAACCATTTCATCACCGTCGATATCTCCTCCAAATCACGAAATGCTGCCTCATCGAGACCCCCAACTTCGTCTGGTTCTACCGACTCTAAACATCCTCGATCACTCCCTCCACTCTCTGCAGTCGTCTCCGCTTCCCTCTCCTCTCCCATACTTCAGTCAGCAACATCCACATCTTCTACCTCATCATCTTCAACAACAACGTCTACAATACCTTCAGCAACAGGAACAGGAACTCACTTATTTCCCTTTCCAGGCTCACTTGCACTCAGACGACCTACCACAGCAACACGTCCAGGTACCGCTCCAGCATCAGCTTCTTTCTTCTCCTCAAAACCTTTTACCGGATTGGCCTCATCATCAGCAACAGCAAGGCCAGAGCTTTCCCTCCTACACTCCGGTTTTGGACAGGGACGGACCCCAGGCTCAGGATACCAACAATCAACGTCATTCCAGTTGGATGCAGGAGGCGTCCCAATGTCACCCCAGGGACACGACTCCTCCCCTTTTTACTTCCACCCTCCAAACGATACCAACCCCTCCAACTCCGCCTCTACCAACTCGCTCTCCAACCACCACCATCACAACTACCACCAACAGCACTCCCCACCGCCCACCCTCAACAACCCGCGTAAACGAGCATTTACGGGTCCAGACGGCCCATACGATGAATCATCTTACTCGTTACGAGGAGGGGAACGTCCTACCAGTAGTAGCGGGGGCGTCCCATCATATGAATACGGGTCAGAATCAAGACCACAATCACGACGCCTCACCGTTATGGAACTCTGTAACGACGACGAACAGCAGCAGCAACGAAACGAACAACAATATAGGGAGAGGGATAGGGAACAACGAAAGGAATGGGAACGTGAACGCGAACGCGAACGATGTTCATCAGGATCTGGAGCATTTTTATTATCAGCAGCATCAGCAGCAGCAGCACTTTCATCCTCGACATCCCCCTCCTCCGCAACGGCAGCAGGAGCTTATACCATCAGTAGGCCATCACGTCCAACCACTTCCTCAGGGCTCGGACTCGTCACTTCCGCTTCAGCCCTCCGCATCTTCGACAACAACAGCTCGCCACCACCCCCACACTCGTACCCGCAACCTCGTATATCAACAACAAAATCGACAGGATTATTCACAAGATCTCATGATTCAGCAACGAGCTCAACTGGAGATGGGATTGGGGATGGGGATGGGTGTACTGGGTGTACCAGCAATGGGAGGGGCGTCTTCGGTGGAGATGGGTTTGGAAATGCAACCTCAACACGAGATGCAAATGGATATGAATATGGGCATGGGTATCGATATGGGCGTGGAAATGGGGATGGAAATGGGGATGGGGATGGAAATGGAAATGGAAATGGCAGAGATGCAACGACAGAGAGATCGGATGCAGTTTCTTTCGATCTGGAGGCAACAGGAGCAGCAGCATTTGGCGCAGATAGAGTTAGAAGAGCAGCTTCATCGTCAACACCAGCAGCAGCAATGCCATCAGCACAACGCCATTCATCCTCATTTTTCGCAGCAGCCAGAACAACAAGTTCACCATCAACGCCAACGTCAGCGACAACGCCAACCCCTTCCCCAACAACACACCTTCCCACAACGACAACACCACCACCAGCAACAACAGTTACCGCATCTTCATACCGATCTCCTCCCCACGGGGCCGATGATGATGACGACGATGACGATGACGATGGAAGGAAATCATCATCAACTGATGGATCCGGTTATGGATCAGGAGGAGGAGGAACGACACCGACTTCCAGTGTATCAACACGCGGATATCAGAGGCAACAACCACAGCATCAACAATGGAATACGATCATCCAGCAATCCGAATCAGCAGCAGTCGAGCAATCCCAGCAGTCGCAATTCCGGTCGGTCCAGCAGCAACAGCAGTGGACGTCAGCATCGGCAGCTCAGCGTGAACGCCAACAAAAGCAGCAGCAACAGCAACACCGACAACAACGGGATGATGGCAGCGCAGCAGGCAAAGTACGACTCTCTGTCTCACCGCACGCCTCCGCTGCTTTTGGAATGAGGGTTTGAGTAGAACCGTTTGGTGGCCGCATTCTCTTTTTCTTTTTCTTAATTGGCAACAAATGTCCTTTCTGGTTGCTCGTTCACTCATTTCCTCCCTTTGACTTTCATTTTCCGTTTCGTCTCAGATGAATTTCATTTTATGTGTCTATACCTCTATATCCATTGCGTTTCCTTCGCTCGATGTGCTTGATACCTCCTTTCTTTTTTCTCTCACCTGTCCAATTTTTCCTCCTACTCCTGTTCTATGTTTGATGCTTTTGTCCTCTACCACATAACCGTGACACCCTTCCCTCTTCTTCCCTTGTCGAATTCTACAGCCTCTCCATTTTCCACCACTATCGCTCTCAGTTGTAAAGAAAAAAAAACTCACCTTCACTTCATCCTACCTACCTGGGCTGAACTGCTTCGAACTTGACTTGAACTAGTCTAACGTGACTCTCCATCGATCGCCTTTATCTACAGTTTATTTACTTTACTTGAATGTGTATACTTTTCTTTCTTACATGTTGATAATCAATTCACACCCTTTTTCTTTTCTATCTATGTTGGATCCCTCTTGTTCTCCGCTATGGTCCAGATTTTGAAACGACACATGACACTTGGAAAAAATAATTGTAATTGATGAGCGCAATAGTTTTTAAAGCGATGTTTAACCATGGTCCACTGCCATTATAATAATACGGATCCGACGACTCATGTCACTGAGATATCGACGGGTCTAGCTTTAAGCTTGAATGGGTGCCTGTCACGATCAATGACAATTGTAAGTCTTTCCAAAGTTTCCAGTGACGGCGATTACAGATAGATACATGAGTCCATTGTACTTTCATTTCCAAAGCTTTCGCAATCTTTGTTTCGCCTTGAATCATTAATTGCAGAGGTGAAGCTTTATGATGTAACATTTCAAGCAAGTTCCGAGCTCGTCATATAAATTTTTGTTCTGTCCAACTCGCTCACCGTAAGCAGCAGCGGCCATAGGCAACCCCCAATTGGAGGCGCTTCACTAACGGAAAGTTTGAGTCCGAGAATTCCGAGGGCACACCTGGGCCTATAAAACTTTTAAACAAGGAACCCCAGTGTAGAAGAAGACAGTTATTATGACATTGAACAATTTCAAATCTTACGCTCGCTCGATATACATCGGACCAGAGCTGCCAGTCAACGACAAGCCTACGGGTTCTGGCGCACGGTTATTGATATCGATATGCACAGTTCAATAATAAGTATTACCCTCAGGCTAACCCTACGATTTTGGAACATGAGCTCAAGGTCCTAACTCTGAAGACAAGAACTCCTCCACCCAACGTCAACTTGTCAACCCCATTTGCATTGCATCCGATCTGATGCCGACGTCGACCCAGGTTTTTTTTTTGGTCGCGTTCTTAGAAAAAGGCATGTTCAATGTGCTAGCTACACGTGTTTCGAGGGATGTTCGAACGAGTTACGTTTCAATTGACAGTGAGTCCTGACTGGGAGGCGCCTGGACTGCCGAACCTGATAAAGTTAGATAAGAGGAGTCAATAATGTCGTAAAACTGGAATTGAACGTAAAAACAAGGGAGGGCTGCCTGTGATTGGATACTTAAAACCTGGAGGATAAGAAGGGTTCTCGCTGTTATTGGGTCAACCAGGCACCAAAAGACGTAAATATCACCGCAAAAACGTCAATATTACTGGTGCCTGTAACGTAACAGTCAGCTGTTTTTTTATTATTTTATTTCCGACTCACAGACAAGATAACTCAAGTACCCTTTCCGAGAGTTTGTTGGTCGCCTAAATAAGAATCTCAACCTTCCCCTGATCATGATTTGCGTGCATCTCGGGCCCGATCATGGATAAGGATACATACTTGGGATGGACTGTGTGCGTACGAAAAGATCCTTGTACATGTATATATACTACTATAGAGAGTCGATGTGTTGTCAGATATCTATCTTGTGACGGTTCTTGTCAGAGCTTCGAAGACGTGATCATGATGGCCCAATTGGTCCACAATAAAACTACCTCATGGTTAAACCATTTCTACTGCTCTTCCGGTATTATTATATTATGATATACAATGCTCTTGATCAGAGGGCTGGCAGATGAGCGCGGATGAGTGCAGAAATAATGCAGATGGAAGGTATGCAGGGCAATGCAGAAGGTGCAGAAAAACGCAGACTACCACAGTAGCTATCTGCAAAACCAATGTATTTATAGCTTTCCAACAATTTCACGATGCTCAGATATTCTCAGTTCAGTGCAGTTAAAGACAGATGACCACAAATATGAACAGGAAGATCTGAGGTCACATTCAGAAAATGTACAGAAATACTCAGAAAGTTGCATATGCCATCTGCAAAAGCGCAAATTCCTGTGGTTTTCCTCTGCTGTCCGAAAATATCTGAGCAGATATTCACAGCTCTGCGCAGAGTTGGCTTTCACTGGGCCTCATTCTTTGTTCGGTGCTAGCTCTTTTTGTTTCTGGTTTTGTTTTGTTTCCTGATTATTTTCAGGTTTGGACTTGTTAATTCCGATTGTCTAGGAGTTGTACATATAATCTTATATCTGGAGGTAGAGGCCAAAGTCAATGATTCTGATTCTCGATACATCATCGAGTGCCCATAGAAGGCTGTAACTACTAACGATCAGCAACCCTATTTCTTTCGTATTCGTTATTTGTCATTCATTTCCTTCCTTGTTTCCTTTTCAATACTACCGCTTCATTACAATCCTATTTACGGTCTCAGCCGATACCCATATGCCTAGTCATTCTTTTCCACAGCACCCGGAGACTTACAAACCTCGTGCTCTCCTTCCACCCCCGTGTCTTACCAATAATCGTTGATCACTTAGTCTATCTATTTGGTATATAAATCCCCTAGGTAGACGAGACTCCTGAGTGAATTTATGCCGTTCTGATTCCTCTGTGTGCCGAGGCCCCTCTCCTGTTACCCAACTGTCACAGGTGTCCCTCTCGTCACAAAGGTTCTCAGGCTTGATGTCGCGATGCACCCTACCGAGTGAGTGATTGTGCTCTAAAGCTGCGAGCTACGCAGGATTATGAAGCCTGGATTCGGATTCGACGCACCACTTGTCCCACAACTTGAAGGACAGTCTTTGCCATTGCACCAGCATTGCCTTTTTGCATCTCTGCGATGCTTGGTCCCAGAAGCTCCAAACTCATGCACTCAAAATGCTCCTGTTGACCGTATCCATCCCATAAACAACAAGGATCGCGGCTCGACCTTGCAGGAATTGGAGCACACGAGTCTCGTGTCGAAGAGTGGGTCGTTTGACTGTCCTGGAGATGCGCGATTTCTTGATAGCCACCTTTTTTTCCGGAACCTTTTTCATTTGCCTTGAACACAATGCTTTATTCATTGCCACATATGGGCGTTTCCAAACTCTGAGTCTGCGGCCGATCTCGCGAGGGTTTCTGTCGAATTTCGTAAACGAGTAAGAGTCGTAGTGCTTTATATTATTTCAAGCCAAAAGGGCTCGATGATCTTGATCCGAAACCATTACCAAAAATATTTCCCACGCTCCAAATAGCTAGGTTGTGCTTACGGCGTTGAAATAAAGTAGCTACTCAATAACACCTATAGACGACACACTCGTAATCCAACTCAGAGTAAAATGTCTCCTTTACCATTGGCCACCAAAACGCAACACGAGAGCTACAGTCTCTTGATTAACAAAGATGCAAGAAGAAGCCATGAAATCGGAAGGAATGGTAAGTCGAAGACGCGACGACAGCGAAAGGATATCTAGCGAACGGAGATGATGCGACCAGGGGAGGAACAACAATGGAAATGCTGAGCACAGCCGCGGTGAAACTCTCACAGCTACAACAAGCAACGGAAGCATTTAGAGTTAATCTGCCTGACAGAAGAAACACATCAGAAGCAGTTTGATGGAATGGCGACAGAACTTATAGAAAAATCTATCAACACAAAATGATGGGACGCCGCCGAATGAATGAAGATGACAACCGAGGAGAAAAGGAAGAATGGTTCAGTACAAAATATAAGGAAAGTGCGAAGCCATGTGAAAGACATCTTGACCTAGACTACAGGTCCAACAATTAATGACATATAGGTTTGTTATTCAACATAAAATGGAGGTAATTCGACAATGTCATCTTCAACGGGCGGCAGGCGAACACCACTATCCTCATGCCGCAACAATCTAGCATCACCACCTCTTGGAGACACTGATCGTCGTGCTAAATCCACCGTTTCGGTCACTCGAGCTGGAGTCGTTGATCCATTGATTTGCGAGCCAGCGGCTGGTGTAGGATGGTTTTGTAATGCAACCAAAGCTGGGATTCCACCACCCGATACAGAGCTTGAGGTATGGGTTGAGATGAATGGGGGTGTCGTGTTGCTGGACGTGCTTGGGGCGTCGGAGGGTTGATTCCTGTGGGCGAATTTATTGCCGATGGACTGAGAGGTAAGGGAATGGCCGTTAGAAGTGTGGTTCTGGGATGGTAATATGGAAATTAGGGCGGGATGTGTAGGGAGGGCAGTGAAAGGGTCCGCGGTATCATAAGGAGTGTCAGAGTATGACTTATCGCCGAATGCCTGCGCTCTCCGACTGTTACGTCTGCGAATGAAGAGGAACAGGGTTAGGAGAAGCAAGATTAGGACGAGCCCGCCTATAACGCCACCGACGATAGCTCCTGTAGGCCTCGTGGTAGTCGAAGAACTGGTCGAGCTATGGGATGGAACACCGGAAGAGATGTTATCGCCGGTATGGGTAGGAGCGTTGCTTGAATATGTCGAAGAAGACGGTGCATTCTGAAGAACAAAGTAGTCCAATGAAAGGGGGGCTGTCCCAGAGTTGCCTTGATATGTTACTACGAGCTTGTGTTGTCCAGCAGACAGCTGGCCGGTTCGAAAAAATATTTGATTAGAAAACTCCCTTGGACCAGAAGAGCTCACAGCTGGAACAAGAAAATTGATCGGGGTTTGATCGTCAATGGAGTATGTCGCTGATGACGAAATGAGGGAGAAATTACTAGGAACGAAGCCAACCCAAGAGAGGGAAGTACCTAAACCAACAAGCATGAGGGTTCGGCACCAAGACGAATTAGTTCAGCGATATAAACGTACCGGAGAACTGGAATGTGAGTGTGTCCCTTGCAGTCTGAGTAATATACACAAACCCGTAGGCTGGTTTCCATCCAGAACTATACTTCACTGCATCGTCTGCTTCATCAACGCGCAGTATCGATTGATCCAGTGAGACATTGGAAGATGGAACATAGCGAATCTGATCAAACCAAAAGGTTTGCTGGTTCGAAACTTTTGCTTCCAGACTGAGCACATGGGGTCCATCTTGTAAGTCTGCTTGGCAAAAGATCAGGTTGTTTTCGGCGTTTGGTGCGCCACTGTTTGTCGAACCGATGCTAGCATTGTCGACAAAACACTCCCAGATTGTATCTCGGGCCCCAGTTATGCTTGTCCCGAGAACAGCGACCCGCGATCCTGAAAATGACGATCATGATGATGTAAAAAAAGGCTCTTAAGCAAACCAGCCATGGCGACACACCGCTAAATGAAAAGGAAAAGTTTCCATCGACATTGACACCATGTAAAGTGTTTTGAAAAGCAGGTCCCCCTGTATCAGCCGGTGCCACATCCTGAGCTGTAAACCAAGGGCCAGAATATTGAATGCTTGGATTCGTGTCATCGAGAAGTACCAAACGATCAGGCTGAGCCATATTACGAGCGCCACCGCGTCAACAGGTAAGGATGACCTGCGATTGAGAGAAAAGCACGCCTTTGGGTCATATGACAGTTTGAGTGTACAGGGCTGTACCAAATCCCCGATCCACATCTCGCCGGCGATGTCACCTTGAATTGGAACCGAATGTGGCAGGATTTTCAATTCCATGTGAGAGAAGATTTGCATAGTGACACCCAGTGAGAAACCCAGCTCACCGGGATGAAAATTATATTCTATTTGAAATCTAATCATATCGAACAACCTCAAACAATCAACAAACAATGGACTTTCCATAAGGGTAACTTGATTCTTCAAGTCTAAACCTGATTTCCGGAGTTTAGAAGTGTACCTGGCAAGTGTTTTTCTGAACCACAACGACATGAAAAATCATATAATTTATTAACCTGAATCCAGATTGGCTTATCATCAGATAAGGCGCCTGGTACCTACTAGTACGGATGAAGAGATGGCCGCTTTCCTGTTCATGCAGGAGACCGAGGAGTGCGAGCCTCTGATGCCGCTGACAAAGAATTTGATGCTCTGGCCACAGCACTTCTTGAACGGCGGAATCCAACACGAAATTACCTCTGCCGTCTGTTGGATATAATTCGCAGCTAGAACAATAGGTCTCAACTTTAGTTATAAAGTTGTGTATTAAAATCAAATACCTAGAACAATAGCTAGGTAACCATTAGCATATTTATGAAGAGATAAAACTATACTACTCACATCTCAACTTTAGTTATAAAGTTGAGACTACTAAATAAAAAACCGTGACTGTTAAATAACATGATTATGTAATATATGTCAAAACGAATAAACAAATAAAAGATTAAAAGAAAGAGATAAAGGAAACAAATGAGTACAACTTGTGTATACTCAACACCGTCCCCAAACCCTCAAATGGACACAGCATGGCAAGTGTTATTTAACAGCCGAAACAAATGTGCATATATCACAACCATGGGTTTCAATGCAGAGACCTTTGAATTAATTGTTCAATCAGGTTTCGGTGAGCATTGGTACACACTGTCATGGTCTGTGCTCGGTCACGTTCTTTCCAAAGAACAATCAAAGGACAGCTCCGACAGAGTCTCCAATGATGGCCGCCTTACCATTGTTCAGTGCCACCGTTACCACCGGCCACCCTCATTGGACTTATATCAGAGCTCCATCGGAATACTTCCTCCACTCTGATACTAGTGATGCCAAAGTTCGGTTCCGAACTGATGCAAGAACTGAGAACCGAAAGAACCGAACCGTCGGTTCAGGTTCAGTTCAGTTCGGTCCACAGATTTTGGGCTGTCAGTTTGGTTCTCAGTTCTATGATTTTTTAAATTTTGAGAACTGGGTTCGAACCGGTTCGAACAGAACTTTCTGTACATATTTTTTTCTAATTTTTCTGTTATGAATTGAGTGAGATATCAATAAA
>Ga0193742_1002667_pt1 | contig 10216 bp, 9 predicted proteins | sample L2c1metaG_FD_165511 | JGI IMG/M metagenome (GOLD analysis project Ga0193742, IMG submission 165511) | Soil microbial communities from a riparian zone of the East river system, Colorado, United States - L2c1 | ecosystem: Environmental > Terrestrial > Soil > Riparian zone | place: USA: East River... | reverse complement strand
TGCTGTTGTCCCCTTCACCTTTCGGATCCAAGTAAGCCATCAGGCCCAGAGATCTTCCTCCAATCTCTCCCTACTTAGTAGGGAATATGACAGAGCGCCTCGTGGCGCAGCCACGTCACAGAACCCATCACCCAGCCGGTGAGTCTGATGCCGATCATCCGACGGACCATCCGGCTTCGCGAGGGCGCCGAGCATGGCGTCGAGTTCTTCGGCGGTTTCGGGTTCGACAGCGCCGGTGAAGTGCATCCAGCCGGTCTGGTCACGCCGGTAGCGGAACACGTTCTTCGGTTCCGCCAACACCTCATCGGTGGGTTGGTCCCCGTCCGGGTCGATCCGGGTCAGCAGCGTCTCGCCGTGGGCACGCACCACCGACGGGTGTGTACCCCGCGCGACGTCCACAAGATGCTTCTCAACGAACTCAGGTGTGTCGGCGGGCGCCCAGGCGGGGATCTTGCGCACGATCTCGGCGATCGCGTCCACATGATCCGGATCCAACACGCCGTCACGCAGGGCGTCACGCACCAGCGGCAACCGAGCCGGGGTGAGGTGCCCGGTGGGCGTCACCGCCTCGGACACGAGTTCGGCTTGCGTGATCAGGCGGGAGGCCCGGCGGGGGGTGACACGCACCAGATCCGAGACCAGCGTGCTCAAACTCGGATACCCGGCCGCACGCGCGGCGTCGGTGTGGTCCAGTTCGGAGATCACCGCCAACGCGGCACCGTGCAGCGTCCGCATCTGCTCCATGATCTCCACAAGATTATGGGCAAGCTCCGGCAACCCGGGCAGGGTTTCCACGAAGCTCGTCATACCTATTACTCTACCCGGAAACCCATTCTATTTCGAACACGCGATCGAGGGATTGTTCGTGGCTGACGGCAACACATGTAAACGCCAGACGCAATCGTCTAGGTGAGCGGGACCTGATGTGGCGTGTCGCCTGGCATCGTGCCCGTGAAACTGCAGACAAGGCCGTTTAGAACGTGTCTCACGTGGTGAGTTTGGCGAACTTCTTGAAGCAGGTCAGCGTCGCGGCGAGGGTGAGGAAGGCGCAGATTTGACTGTGGGTATCGCCCGGATCAGAGGTTTGAGGGCGTAGGAGTCGTTGGTGTTGGCGGCGGACACGGCCGCCGACAGCGGCAGACCTGTCCGGTCGGACAGCAGGTGAATCTTCGAGCCGATCTTGCCTCGGTCGACCGGGTTCGGCCCGGTCATGGATCCCCCTTTTTTGGCCCTGACAGAGGCTCCGTCCGGGACCGCGCGGGACCAGTCGCCACCCTGCGGACGCGGCTCAAACCCCGGAACCTACGGCTTCGCCAACGCCCACAGCTCATCGGGCCCCAACCGCCGCGACAGATCATCAACCACGAGAACGATCATGCCAGATCATGATCGTGAGACACCCTCCTTACAAAGATCAATTACGAGACGCCTTTTGGTCTCGACGGCCGAGCACGAGTAGGTACGGCGGCACGCAGGCGAGCGCGGCCACGACCAGCGCGGCCAGGGCGAGGCCCTCGTGGCGGGCCGGCAGCGGGTCGGACCAGCGTCCGGCCACGTTGACTCGGCAGCCGTCGCCGGTCATTTCGACCGCGTCCGCGTCGGGAATTCCGTAGGCGCTCCCCCGACAGTCGTTGGCGGCCCGGTAGCCGGCACCGAACCACAGCACTGCCGAGACGATCAGTGCCAGCAGCGACACCGTGATGGCAGCCGCGAGCCCCCGCCCCCGATGGGGGACGGTGACCGCTGGCGCGGTGTCGTGGTCATGGCCAGCCATGTCTGCGTCCGTTCGGTGGACAATCGCCCTTGCCGTACACCAGCCCGCACCCGGCACGAAGCTCATCAACCCATGGCGCGTGATCATGATAGGGCACCCGATCATGGCCACGTGAGACACGCTCTTAGTGAGCTGGCGTCCGCGTGATAGCCCGCCGACGAGATCCTGGCCGAATTCCGCACCACTCAGTAAAGGCAACAGAATCACGCGACATTAGCCGATGTTGTGCATTACGTGCTTGACGCGCGTGTAGTCCTCCAGCCCGTACATCGACAGATCCTTGCCGTGGCCGGAGTGTTTGAAGCCGCCGTGCGGCATCTCCGAGATGAACGGGATGTGCGTGTTCACCCAGACGCAGCCGAAGTCCAGCTTGGCCGTCATGCGCATCGCGCGGCTGTGGTCCTTCGTCCACACCGACGCGGCCAGCCCGTACTCCACGCCGTTCGCCCAGCGGACCGCCTCCGCCTCGTCGGTGAAGCGCTGCACGGTGATCACCGGGCCGAAGACCTCGTCCTGGATGATCTCGTCGTCCTGTCGCACGCCGGAAACCACGGTGGGCTCGTAGAAGTAGCCCCGGGAACCCACCTGCGCACCACCGGTCCGCAGCGTCGCGTGGTCGGGTAGCCGGTCGACGAAACCACGCACTCGCTCGAGTTGGTTCGCGTTGTTCAGCGGTCCGTACAGCACGTCCGCGTCCGACGGCGGCCCGGTGCGGGTGTTCCGCGCCTGCTCGGTCAGCGCGGCGACGAACTCGTCGTGCACGCCCGGGCCCGCGAGCACCCGGGTCGCGGCGGTGCAGTCCTGGCCCGCGTTGAAGTAGCCGCCGACGGCGATCGCCTCGGCGGCCGCCTCGAGGTCGGCGTCGTCGAACAGCACGACCGGCGCCTTGCCGCCGAGCTCGAGGTGGGTGCGTTTCAGGTCGAGCGCGGCGGCCTGCGCGACCTCGCGGCCGGCGCGGACCGAGCCGGTGATCGACACCAGCTGCGGCGTCGGGTGCGCGACCAGCGCGCGGCCGGTGTCGCGGTCGCCGCACAGCACGTTGAACACCCCGGCGGGGAAGAACTCGGCCGCGATCTCCGCGAGCATCAACGTCGTCAGCGGCGTCGTGTCCGACGGCTTCAGCACCACCGTGTTGCCCGCCGCCAGCGCCGGCGCGATCTTCCACACCGCCATCATCAGCGGGTAGTTCCACGGCGTGACCTGCGCGCACACGCCGATCGGCTCGCGCCGCACGTAGCTGGTGTGGCCCTCGAGGTACTCGCCGGCCGACTTGCCCTCCAGCACCCGGGCGGCGCCCGCGAAGAACCGGAAGTGGTCGACCGCGGGCGGCAGCTCCTCCTCGAGCGTGAGCTGCCTCGGCTTGCCGGTGTTCAGGCACTCGGCGTCGACCAGGTCCTGCGTGCGTGCCTCGATCGCGTCGGCGAACTTGAGCATCGCGAGCTGGCGTGCGCGGGGCGGCGCGTCCCGCCACGACTCGAACGCCGTCGCCGCGGCCCGCATCGCCCGGTCGACGTCCTGCGCCCCGGACACCGGCGCCGACGCGAACACCTCACCCGTGCTCGGGTCGAGCAGGTCGGCGAACCGCCCGTCGACCGGATCGGTGTACGCACCGTCGATGAAGTTCCGCAGAACGCGCTTCTCGGTCATGTCTGCCATCTTCGCGACTGAATCCGCAGCGGACAAGCCCCGGCGCAACTGTTTTCGCGGCTAAGGCCCGGGGTTAGCTGCCGTACACCTCGAGCTCGGACACCTGCCCCGCCGGCCAGCCGGTGTTCGCGGTGATCATCAGCCGCAGGTGGCGCTGGTCGGTCGCGGCGAAGGTGATCGTCGCGGTGTTGCCGGTCGCCGGGTTGAACGTGTACCCGGCGGACGCCCGCACCGTCGTGTAGGTCGAGCCGTTGGTGCTGCCCAGCACCGACAGCGTCTGGGTGCGCGCGCCCCACGCCGACGCCGGCGGCAGCTTCAGCACGATCCGGCCCACCCGCTGCGTGCTGCCGAGGTCGACCGTCAGCGACTGCGGGAACGCGTTGTTCGCGCTTTCCCAGTAGCTGCTGGCGTTCCCGTCGACGGCGTTGCCAGCCGGGAACCCGCCCTGGGCGCTCGACGCGCTGATCTGCTTGTTCAGCGCCAGGTTCCCGACCGGCGGCTCCGGCGGGTCGGTCGGGCCGCCGCCACCGCCGTACACGGGCGGCGGCCACGCGCCGCAGTACGTCGTGCCGAGGCCCGAGTTGCCGCCCTGGTCGACGAGCCCGAGCAGCACGTCTGGGCCCATGCAGTTGTACGTGCCGGCCTTGCCGAGGCCGGTGGCCACGACGTTGCGGATCGAGCCGGTCGCGCGGGACTGGTACTGGATGCCGAACGTGCCGGCGCCGGTGATGCGGACGTTGTCGAAGTGGATGTTGGTGGTGTTGCCGTTGATGAACTGGATCGCCTCGTAGTTGCTGTCGAGGATGTCCATGTCGGACACGTTGATCCGGCCGTTGATGGCCGAGTCGCGCCCGTCGAACCACAGCGCGCCGACGCCGAACTGCCAGTTCGAGTCGAGCACCCCGGACCGGATGGTGGTGTTGCGGGCGATCGTCGTGGTGCCGCCGAGCGGCACGGCCGAGAACCGGTTGCCGACGTGGATGCCGCCGCCCTGGTCCTGCGTCTCGGCGACCACGTTGTCCGTCACGCTGATGTCGCTGCCGCCGTAGATCGCGATGCTGTTCGCGAGGATCGGGGCGATCACCGTGTTGAACGAGAACGTGTTGTTGACATTCGCCTGCGACTCCGCCCACATGGCGAGGCCGTCGTCGCCGGAGTTGCGCACGAAGTTGTTGGTGACGGTGGTGTTGCTGATGCCGCGGTGCAGGTTGAGGCCGTCCGCGGTCTGGTCGAGGATCCGGTTGCCGCTCACGGTCAGCCCGGAGAACGGCCCGTCCAGCCACAGCCCGACCTTCGTGTGCTGCAGCCACAGCCCGGACACGACCGAGCCGCCGCCGAGCGCGCCGCCGATCGCGTTGGACTGGTCGCAGTCCACCCGTTCGGTGACGTTGCCGATGATCGCGAAGTTGTACAGCTTCACGTTGGCGCTGACGCCGGGCACCTCGGGGTTGCCCGGGTAGCCCGCGTGGCCGCAGCTGCCCGGCTCACCCTTGCCGAACATGCCGGGCCGGCTGCCGCGCAGCTCCGTGTGCCACTGGCCGGCGCCGCGGATCGTGATCTGGTCGACCGTGACGTGCCGGTTGAGCGTGAACACGCCGGCCGGGACCCACACCTCCTTGCCCTGGCTCCTGGCCGCCGCTATCGCGGCGTCGAAAGCGCCGGCGTCGTCGGACGAGTCACCCGGCGTGGCGCCGTACGCGGTGACCGACAACGAGTTCGACGGCGCCGGCGCGGGAGCGGCGACCTGCTCGAAGTCGGCGAGGTCGACGGTCGTGGCCGGCGCGCCGCCGTCGTCGAGCTGCAGCTTCACCTTGGTGCCGGCGGCCATCGTGGTGCCGAGCAGCACGCGGGTCTCGTCGTAGAAGTGGTGCGCCTTGCCGTCGCCGGGCCGGTTGGTGAACGGGTACGAGCCGTAGTACCAGCCGTAGCGCGACGTCAGCGCCACGTCGCGGTTCTTGGCGCCGTTGACGTACAGGCCGATGGCCGAGTCGAGCCCGGTGCCGGCCGAGCTGTCCGGCAGGCTGTACCGGAAGTTGATCGAGTTGGCCTGCGCGGTGAGCGTGAACTCGACGTACTTTCCTTGGCCCTGCAGCGTCACCGCCTTGCGGCCGGACGCCTCGCCGGGCAGCGTGCCGGCCGCGCGGTTGGGGCCGATCACGGTGCCGTTGGTGGCGGCGGACTCGGCCTCCTGCTCGACGAACGGGACCGTGGCGCCGCGACCGGCGACGGCGAGCGGCGACTGTGCGGGGGCCGGGGCGCTCTGTGCGGAGCCCGCGGCGACGACCGCGAGGCCGGACGCGGCGAGCACTGCCGTGACGGCGGCGGCGAGCCTGGTGGATGGACTGAGCGATGGGGACACGGCGAACACTCGCCTTCCTCAGCTGGTGTGCAGGGGGCACCGTTGTGACTCAGATCATACAAATTTCAAACAGGTCACCGCAAGACTCGTATCGACTTACGAAATTCCGCGACAGTCAGTCGGGCTGACATCATGCTGGCGTGTCTCATGATCGCCGGTCCCGGGCCCTGTCGAGCACGACGATCGTCGTGTGGTCGGTCGGCCTCGCGGTCGCCGCGGCGGTGACGGTGACGCTGCTGTGGGTGTTCCTCGGCAGCGGCAGCACGGCGGACGCGAGTCGTCTCGAGGCGATCCGCACGGCGTCGAGCATCGTGCTCGGCGCGGGTGGGGCGGCGGCGCTGCTGCTGGCCGCGCGGCGGCAGCGGTATGTGGAGCTGGACCTGGAGCAGAAGGACCACGACGCGAGCGAGCGGCGCGTGACGGAGCTGTACGGCAAGGCGGCGGACCAGCTGGGCAGCGACAAGGCGCCGGTGCGGCTCGCGGGGGTGTACGCGTTGGAGCGGCTCGCGCAGGGCAGTCCGGAGCACCGGCAGACGATCGTGAACGTGCTGTGCGCGTACCTGCGGATGCCGTACGAGGTGTCGGAGGGCACCACGGCGCGGCAGGAGCGGGAAGTGCGCAGCGCGGCCCAGAACGTGTTCGAGGCGCACCTGCGGCCCGCCGAGCCGGACACCTTCTGGCCGGACATCGACCTCAACCTCACCGGCGCCACGCTGGAGTGGTTCTGGTTCCGCGACTGCCGCGCCCGCAACGCGATCTTCCGCAGCACGTCGTTCCACGAGATAGCGGTGTTCCGCGACTCGACGTTCACCGCGCGGTCCAGCTTCCGCGGCGCCCGCTTCCTGAGCACGACGGACCTGCGGCGCACCGCCTTCGGCCCCAAGACGACCGACTTCCGCGAGGCGACCTTCGAAGGCTCGATCACGTTCGGCGAGGAACCGTCCCACCAGCCGCGCCGACTGGACCTCTCCGGCGCGACGGCCGCGGTGACACCCGAGTTGGCGAGAAGCTGGCCGGCGGGCTGGCAGGAGCAACCGACGAAGACCGACCCGCCCCGGGTGCGGCTGATCGGGGAAGAGTCCTGACCGGCTGCCGGGACAGAAGGGCAGCGGCGCGGTGGTGTGAGCGGTGGTCCCTCGGGAGCCGGGCGGGGGCGGCCGGCTCCCGAGGGCGTTAGCGGCCGCGGCGCCGGAGCGGGAGGAAGCCCGCGCCGGACACCGCGGCGGCGGTCTGAGTCAGCAGGGAGACGACCGGGGCGGCCGGCCGCCGGTGGGGTTGGGCGGCGGCCGGCCGCTGATCCGGGCGGGGAAGGTCAGCGGTCTCGGGGCAGTGGCTCCAGGGCGGCCAGCACGTTCAGGTCGGTCGCCGACCAGTCGTAGGTCGCCGGTCCGAGCGCGGGCCGCGGCTCCGGCGTGCGGGTGGCGGCGGCCTGCCGGCGACGCATCGACAGCGTGGTCTTCTTCGCCAGCTCGGCGGTCCACTTCTGCATGCCGCGCGGGCTGTCCCACCCGACGACGCCGACCAGCTCGCCGCCGCTCAGGTACCCGGTGATCCGCTTGCCGACCATGACCGGGTCTCCCAATGAGACGGTGTCCTGGGCGAGCGCGGGCGTGCCGGCGGCCTGGATCCGCATGCCGTGCTGCTCGGTCCAGAACCTCGGCAGCGGCGCGAACGGCGTCGCGCTGTCCCGCCCGAGCAGCAGGTTCTCCGCCGCGGCACGACCCATCTCGATCGCGTTCAGCCAGTGCTCGACGCGCCGGGGGACGGTGTCGAAGCGCAGGTTCGGCCAGCGGGCGACGTCCCCGGCGACGACGATGTCCGACGCGCCGATGGCGTGGCAGGTCGGCCCGCACATGACGCCGTCGTCGATGATCAGGCCGGAGCCACGCAGCCAGGTGACCGCCGGCACGCTGCCGACGCACAGCACGACGGTCGCCGCGATGACCACCTGGCCGGTGTTCAGGTGCATGGCGATGCCATGCGGCTGCGGCACCCAGTGCGACACGGCGGCGTTGGTGATGATGTCCACGCCGTTCGCCCGGTGCAGCGCGCTCACGGTCTCGCAGAAGTCCGCGCCGGGCACGTTCTGCAGCAGCAGGTCGTCCCGGACGATGATCGTCGCCTCGCGGCCAAGCTCACGGGCGGCCGACGCGAGCTCGCAGCCGACGAACCCGCCGCCGATCACGACGAGCGCGCCCTTGCCGCGGCTCAACGTTTTTTGGATGTTCGCCGCGTCGGCGATGGTGCGCAGCACGTGCACGCGCGGGTCGTGCCTCGGCGCGCCCGGCAGGTGCTTGGCCTGCAGGCCGGTCGCGACGACGAGGCCGTCGTACTGGATCTCCTCGCCGCCCGGCAGGTGCAGCACGTGCTCGTCCGGCTCGAGGTAGACCGCACGGGTCGCGAACCGCCAGGTGGCGGCCAGCTCGGCGTGCACGGGCAGCCGCAGGTCCTTCGACCGCAGCGCGCCGGTCAGCAGCTGCTTGGACAGCGCGGGCCGGTGGTACGGGCGGTAGGGCTCCTCGCTGACGATGGTCAGCTCGCCGTCGAAGTCCAGCTCCCGCAGCCGTTCCGCGGCACGCAGCCCGGCGGCCCCGCCCCCGACGACGACAACACTTTCCCGGTCTGCCATTAGTGCCTCTCTTCCAGCACGATCGCGAGCGTCGGGCAGCACCGCACCGCCGCCTTGGCTTGTTCGAGCTCGTCTTCCGGCACGCTCCGCCGGTACCGCAGCCCACCGTTCGCCGTGAGGCGGAACAGGTTCTCCGCCTCCGCCGCGCAGATGCCGTACCGCTTGCAGCGGTCGTTGTCGACGCTCAGCTGGTGGCGGACGCGCCGTGCCCCGGCGGGGCGGCGGCGGGTCACGGCACGTCCTCGATGAGGCCCGCGGTCGCCAGCGTCTTCGCCGGCAGGAACCGAAGGACCGTCACCGTCACGGCGGGCACGAGCAGGGTGATCCCGCCGAGCCACACGGCGGCGAGGCTGCCCTTCGCCAGCGCGCTGAAGAACGCGTGCAGCACGCCGAGCACGAACGCCGGGTACGCGAGGCGGTGCAGCCACAGCCACCGCCAGTAGCTCATCCAGCGCTTCAGCCCGATCGTGATCGACGCGGCGAGCATCCCCTCGAACGCGAGGACGCCCATCGTGTCCCGCAGCGACCCGGTGAACGGGATGACCAGGTCGCCGATGGTGAGCGCGCCGTCGTGGAGCATCAGGAACGCGACGCCGTGGACGAACGCGAACGCCAGCGTCAGCGTGGCCAGCACCTGGTGGGTAGCACGCAGGGCGTGCCGGCCGGTGAGCCGGTTGAACCAGCCCGTCCCGACCAGCACGCCCCACGTGAGCGTCAGACACATCAGCGCGTACGCGAGCCTGGCCGACAGCGCGGCCATCTCCCGGATCCCGGCGTCGTGCCCGACGTCGGCGAGAACTAGCACCGTCGCCCGCTGTTGATGCAGGTGACCGCCCGGTTCATGAGGTCCGTCGGCATGACGTTCGCGAAGTCGCCGTGGTCCGTGACCGGGTTGTGCAACTGCTCCGGGAACGCGTCGACCGCGTACACCTTGCCCTGCGGCACCCGGTACGTGAGCGTCATCCGCAGCTGCGGGATGGCCTTCGCGCCGGCCGGGCAGGCGCCCGCCTTGTCCGGGAACAACACGTGCGTGCGGTGGTTGGCGCTGTCGGTGTTGACGCCGTCCCAGCAGCTCGGGAAGTCGAGCGTCCGCGACACCTGGCTGCCCCGCGGGCAGAGCGGGTACTTCGTGGTGAACCGGTTCTGGAACCCGGTGCAACCCCACTTGGCGTTCGCGTTGGCCGGACCGTTGGTGCCCGCCTTCGCGTCACCGGTGACCAGGCGCAGGAACTCCGGCGCCGCCACGACCTTCGCCGTCGCGTTGCCGCGGAACTGCAGGGTCACCGAGGACGGCCGCAGCACGGTGCCCACGTTGTGCGGGTTCTCGGCGTCCGGGCCGCCACTGACGCGCGACCGCAGGACCGGCCAGTAGTACGTCGACTGGTCACCGGCGCGGCAGGTGGTGCCGGCCGCCTTCAGGCTCTCGTTGGTGGTGTTGCCGTCCGTCGACAGGTTGCCGACGTAGTCGTGCAGGTGGTGCGCTCCGTTCGCGTTGCCGGGGGCGACGATGAAGTTCGCCGGGTTGTTGTGCTTGTTGCCGTTGGTGCCGCACGACGACACGAACGTGCCGGCGGAACCGCCGCGGCCGGTCCGCACGCCGTCCCGCGACTGCGGAACCTTGCGGATGTAGATGAAGTCGCCGGGGAAAGGCCCCAGCTGGTCCGCACAGGACGGCTTGCCGAAGTTCTCCATCGTGGCGTCCGGAGCGGCCGCGGGCGGCTGCTCGGCCGGCGCAGGGCCCTGTTCGCCCGGCACGGCGGGCGCCGGGGGCACGGTCTGCTCGCCGGACTCCGCCGGTTGCTGCCCG
>Ga0193742_1002666_pt1 | contig 10217 bp, 18 predicted proteins | sample L2c1metaG_FD_165511 | JGI IMG/M metagenome (GOLD analysis project Ga0193742, IMG submission 165511) | Soil microbial communities from a riparian zone of the East river system, Colorado, United States - L2c1 | ecosystem: Environmental > Terrestrial > Soil > Riparian zone | place: USA: East River... | reverse complement strand
GCGCAGGATCTGCGTGTAGTTGAGCACCGGCGACGGGTTGACCGAGATCGGCACCCGAGACACGTCGCCTTCCGGCTGCGCCGAGCCGGCGATCAGCAGCTCGTCGGTGTCGATCAGGGCCACCGGCGTGCCGCCACGGGTGACCGTGAGGGCGTTGGTGGCGATCGACTCGACGCGCATCTGCTCGCTCGTGCGGGTCGCGATGACGATGTCGGCGGGACGGAACTTGGTGCCCGTCACGACGTTGACGGTCGTGCTCGTGCCGACGGCGCCGACGACCGCGTCGAAGCGCGGCAGGACGTCGTCTTCGAGGGCCTTGAACTCCGGCCAGCCCGTCTTCTTCTTCGACAGCGACTGGAGCAGGGTGGTGAACGGCGTCTCGTCCGGGACGAGCATCTTGATGCGGTCCGACATCTCGATGAACTTCTGTTCCGGCGCGATGTTGTCGGTGCCGCGCAGCCCGATGATCGGGGGCATGCGAACTCCTTCCGCACCCCCGAAGGGGCGCTAGATCTGAGGGCGAAGGCGTTCGGCGGCCTTGACGATCCGATCGCCCCAGTCGACCTGGGGCTGCTGCTGCGGCCGGGCCGCGCCCTGGGCGGATTCCAGGACCACGCCGCGCGGCTGCTGGGCCGGGTCGGCCTGGCGCAGCTCATCGAACCTCTCGGCCTTGTAGAACGCCTCGATGACGTCCACGAACTCGGGGCGATCGATCAACGCGGGGTTGTGCTGGTGCGCCCATCCGAGGGCGCGGTCGAGCACCTTCTGCGCGATCTTTTCGTCTTGGAGATCGGGGTACTCGTCCTTGAGCGCGTCGTAGGACTCGTCGCGCTCTCGGACCAGCCGGGCCGCCTCTCGCGGCGCCAGCTTCGCCTCGACCTGCTCGTTGACCAGATCTGAGATCAGCGCTCGCGCGCCGTCCTCGGTCAAGTCGCCGTCGGGCGTGTAGAAGTCGGCCTCGTCGACCTCCTCCTCTGCTTCGGCGGGCGTCATGGCCTGCTGGAGCGACGTCAGGAATTGACGCTGCTGCCCGGCCATCTCGTCCATCCGCTCGTAGATCCGATCGAGCCCGGCGGGCGCGGTCGTCTCCGGAGCGGTCTGCTGCTGCTGCTCGGCACCGCCCTCGGGCGGTGCGGCCGTGCCCTCAGCGGGCTGGCCTGTAGCTGCCATCAGCTCTCCTTGGTCTTCACGCGCTCGGCGTGGATGAGAAAGGCTTCCGCCGCCACACGGGTCTGACGGAGCCCTGAGAGAAATCCCAGGAGTCGGGCGTATTCGGCTTGTTCGAGCACCCTGCCTTCGGCTCCGGCGTGCTCGAACAACATGCGGCTGACCGCCTCCCCGTGGACGTACTCGACCAGCTCGGTCAGAACGCGCCAGCCCTCGCTCGCCAGCATCTGCTGGATCGCGTCGGCTTCGAAGGGGAGACGATCGGCATCTGAGACCTTGTCGCGCCGCTTGAGTTGCGCGAGGTAGGGCAGATGCTCAGCGGCCATGCCGTTTGACGAAGCGCCGTCTGGCGTCCATCGGGTTCGGCAGGAACGCGGGGGCGCCCTTGAGCATCGCCGACAGCGTCGGCCCGCTCTGGCGCCCCTTCTTGCGGCGGTACGGCTGTGCCCGGCGGGTCATCTTCGACGACCTCGGGCGCTGGTCGGGGTGAAGATCTTCGGTGCCTCTCATGCAACGGCATCCGAGAGCTTGACTGCGCTCATCCGGGTAAGCGGAACCCCGTTAGACGCCGGGTAGCCGCCGATCCGAACGCGCGCCATGCCGGTCAGCGGCACGACGCAGATCCGGTAGCGCTTGGTCCCGGCGGGGACGACGATCACGACCGACGTCGTCGCGTGATGCGCCTGGCTGAGCTGCACGATCGAGCCCGCCGAAAGGGAGTCCGGGACGATGGCGTTCGAGCCGTCGTCCAGATAGACGCCGACCGCTGCGCCAAGCGAGTCGCCGGGTGTGAGGTTCTGACTCAGCGCGGCGCTGGCGACTACGAACCAGGTCCCGGCCGTCAGATCGAGGAGCGGCGCTCCGACGCCGGCGTGGAACAGTGTCGCCCCGTCTACAGACGCTGCTGGGGATGCGGTGCCCGAGCTGCTGAGCGTCGTCAAGCTGGTGTTGATGCCGCCCGGCGCGCCCTGGGCACCTGTCGCGCCAGTGGCGCCAGCCGCGCCGGCGGCGCCGGTTGCGCCGGTTGCGCCGGTTGCGCCCTGGGCGCCGGGGATCCCCTGGACGCCCTGAGGGCCAGCCGGCCCCAGGTCTCCCTGTGGTCCGGCCGGACCTACGACGTAGAGCACCGGTGCGACCATCGCGAAGCCGACGTAGCGGAAGTCGCGCTGGCCTTCGGTCAAGGGCGCGATGGCCCAGTAGTCGCCGGGGTCTAGGTCGGGCCCGTAGGTCAGCGACTGGTCCGCCGTGACCACTTCTGAGGCGACGGAGGCGATCTGAGGCGGCGGGCCATCGGCGAGGATCAGATCGCTCTTGCGCGGATACGCGAGCACGGTCCGACCGACCTCCCAGGGAACGCGCGCAAGCGTCGTGGTCGGGTGAAGCGGATCGTCAGCCACCGGTCATCGCCCCCTGGGCGCCGTTGAGGGTTGGCCCGCCCGCAGGCGCGGGCGGGCCATCGCCAGGAGGCGCCCCTTGGCCCGGTGCCCCCTGCTGCTCCTGCGCGTTGAGCCAGGCGACGAACTGACCCGGATCGACGCCGACGCGCTGGAGGAAGCCTTCTACGAGGGCCGCGGGAACCTGCGGCTCCTGCGGGCGCAGGTAGCCCTCGGCTTGGTCGATGCCGAGCAGCTCCAGCCCGCGGACCAGCAGCTTCTCGCCGTTCAGGCGCGGATCCTGGGAGAGCGCGATGAAGGTCTGCGCGTCGGCGCGCTGCTGAGGCACGTTCTCCGGGCCCGTCGAGCCGCCCTCGACCTCGATCGCCATCCGGCCCATCAGCTCCTTGGGGCCGACCTCGATCATCTGCCACGCCGGAACGTGCGGCTTGTTCGGGTCGGGCTCCTGCGGGATCGAGTAGGTCCGGCTGGTAAGGATGCGGCGCTGGTTGAGCGCGACGAACTCGTAGCCCTGCGGGACGATGATCGACGTCTCCAGCAGGCGCGTCTTGTTCTGGATGCGCATCGTCGCGGCGGCCTGCACGAGCTGCACGCCGGTCGCCGTCTCAGATGCGCCGGCGTCGCCTCCCGAGACCGGATCTGAGATGCCCGACGTGCGCTGGATGTCGTCGACGATCGCCTGCTCCTCGCGGTAGGAGGAGGCGGGCAGCTCGGGCACCGGGATGGGAAACAGGAACTCGCGCGGGTCGCCGTTGACGGGGATCGCCGTGTTCGGCCCGAAGACGAGATCCTCGGCGTCGACCGCCGTCTCGTTGAACGCGAACGTCCGCATGAGCGAGAGCGTCGCGGCGTCGCGGCGCTGCGATCTGAGCGTGTTGATCTCGTACTGAAGGTGCCGGATCGGCTCGACCTCGGAGATGCCCGCGAAGCGCCCGCCGACGACGGTCGGGCGGTAGATCTGAAACGGGAAGGTCGACTCGCCCGACGGGTTGGGGCCGTGCTGGACGGGATAGGCGCCGTCGAGCACGGTGACCACGCGCGCGCCGTCGTGGTACTCCCAGATCTCGTGCAGCGCGTCCTGGCGCCCAGCTCGGGCGTTGTAGCCCTCGGCCGTCAGGCGCTCGTCCCACACGTTCGAGCGCTGCGTCTTGGCGCGCGACGAGAGCAGGTCTTCGAGCGTCCAGGGGCACTCGGGGTCGTTCTCCTGCGCGCGCCAGATGCCCGCCTCGACGTTGCGCACGATCGTCGCCGAGCTGCGCCACAGGCGATGGATCACGAACTCGACGGTCTCCATCGAGTCGCCGAGCGGATCCCACATGAAGTCGTACGGATCGACGCGCTCAGCGATGGCGTCGTCGAAGCAGACGTACTCCTTCGCCACGCCCTCGACGTAGCGACCGGTGATCGGCTCAAGCTCGGCCTGAGCCCTGAACCGCTTCTCGGTCTTCCAGCGCGTCTTGCCGACGCCCAGCCCGTAGATCAGGCCGTCCTTGCCGATGATCTGAAGGACGGTCTCGTAGTTGATCTGCTTCTGCTGGGCGTCGACCACGATCTTCATGTGGCGGACATTCCCGAGCGCGGCCTCGTCGCGCGGGACCACGATCATGCGCGGGCCCTTGGCGACCATCCGCGGGACGATCGTCTCGACCGTCGAGTAGCAGAACGGGATGAACAGCTCGGCGCCCCACTCGGCCTGAGCCTCGCGCTGGGCGGCGTCTCGATCGCGGTAGTGGCCCTTGGCGACCTGGTCTCTGAAGTCGGTGAAGCCGCGGTAGAGCCGGTAGAACTCGTCGGCCTTGTCGCGGAAGGTCTTGTGCTCGGGCTCGGCGCGCTGATACGCCTGCTCGACGACCTGGACCAGCTCGCGCTCGGGACCCTCTAGCGAGACCATCAGCTCTCGACCGGCTCCTCGATCTCGGTCTGAGCGCGCGCCGGCGTGAAGCTGTCGTAGGACATCAGCACGCCGGTGGTGACGAACTGATCCGGGCCGACCTGCTCGCGGATCGACGTCATCGTCACGATCCCGCCGAGCTGCTGGACGGCGCTCTCCAGGTCCAGCAGCGCCTCGCGAACCTCGTCGCGGTTGTGCGTGATGAAGCCGTCCTCGGTGCGTTCGCCGAGAAACGTGAACTTGCGTTGCATCGGCGCCTCCTAGGTCTTGATGAACACGTTGCAGGCCAGCGACGGCTGCACGTTGTTGTGCGCCGCGCCGTTGACGCCGTCGGCGGCGCCGCCCTGGATCGAGCCCGACTGCGCGGACGTGAACGAGCCGGATGCCGGCATGCCCGCGCCCGCGCCGGCGCCTGGGGCGAAGTTCGAGATGCCCACCGAGAGCAGCACCGAGAGGCCGGGGATGAACTGATCGTGGACGTGGCCGGCGAGCTGGAGCTTGGTCAGCGCGTGCGTCTCAGCGCCGGCGGTCGCCGCCATCGCGCGCGCCGTCAAGCCGGACCCCGTGCCGACGCCCAGCGGCACCCTGCCGCGGAAGTCGGGGACGTTGAAGTGCGTGCCGTCGGGCAGGCCCCACGGCGAGGCGGCGCCGCCGATCGCGTCGAACAGGTCCGTGAAGTCGGCGCGCAGCTTCGACGCGCCGTCGCACAGCAGCCAGCCCGTCGGGGCGGCGGCGACCGCCGAGAGCTTCAGATCGCCGGGCGCGAGCACGCCGACGCCGGCGGCGAAGTCGGTCTGGCGAATCCAGGCCGTCAGCGCCTCGACCCGCACGGCGAGCGCTTCGAGATCACGAGGGACGTCGGCGGTGTCGGCGTCCTCGGGGTAGGGGAGCGCCAGCCGTGGCGTCGTCGGCATCAGCGAGCCTGCTTTCGGGTGCCGGGACGGCGGTTGTAGACGTCGCCCTCGGCCATCGCGAACGCCAGCAGCTCGGGGTCACCGGTCTGCGGGGCTTCGGGTGGACGGCAGGCGTCGATGAACTCCTCGTTGCGCCGCACGCAGCCTGCGACGTGGCGCATGAAGGGCCCGTCCTGTGAGATCGGGAACCGCATCCCGCAGACGCGGCAGACGTAGTGCATGGCATCCTCCCGCCCGCATGGGTGACGAAGACGAAGCGCTGTCGACCGACGAGGCCAACGACCTCGCCAACGAGGCCATCGCGGCGATGACCTCGCTCGTGAACAGCGGCTACAACCGGGCCGACCTGATGAACCTGGTCGACGCGGCGATGGGCAACGCTCAGTAGCCGGTGACGGCGTATCTGACGCGGCGGGTCTTGACGTGCGGCTGGCCGGCGCGGGCGACCCTCGGCGCCTTCTCAGATGCGACGGTCTGGGCGATCATCCACGCCAGCAGCAGGTCCGAACGCGCGCCCGGCTGCGGACCCGTTCGACCCGAGCCGCGTCGCACATAGGTCTCCATCTGACGGGCGAGACGTGCGCTCTTGATGCCGTGTGTGCCCTCCCGCAGAAGCGCCATCGCCTCCTCATGCAAGAGCCCCTTGGTCGAGCGAGTCGTGTCCCAGCCGAGCCGGTCGGCGTAGTTGCCCGTCGCCGCGTCGGCGCGGCGGCGCGTGTACATCTGATGCCAGCCGTACTCGTGGTAGAGCGTGTCGATGATCGCCAGGCCGTAGCCGCCGGTCCGCTCGATCGCCAGCCACGGCTTGCGGTGCTTGGCGTAGTAGAGGCAGACGAGCATGAGCTGCGTCGCGACAAGATCGGGCTCCAGAACGCCCTCGAACTGCGCTACCTGCTCGCGGCTCTGGTGGTCGATCACGACGATGCCGAAGGAGGCGGCATCCTCGGACTCCTCGCCGCTGGCGGGGTCGACGCCGACGACGTACTGCCCGTCGGCCTTCGGCTCGGCCCAGATCTCCCACGGGCCGCCGTCGCGCGCGCTGACGGCGGTCGGGACGTTGACCGTGCCCCGGCGCGTCTTGCGCGTCGCGTGCGCCGTCTCGTGCAGCTCGATCGACGCGGGCTCGGGCACCTTGCCGGTGTCGCGGATCGCCTTGCCGATCAACACCCCGCTGAAGACGGTCTGGCCGGTCGCCAAAAACGCCTCCTCGGGATAGCTCGGGTACTCCTGGCGAAAGAGGCCGACGTCGGACTGGCACAGGTGCTCGATCGCCCATCGACGCCAGTTGAGCTGCTCGATCGTCAGGCCGTAGCGCTCGGTCAGATCGGGCTCGTCTTCACCCCACGGGCCGTCGCCGACGGTGAAGCGGTCGCGCTCGCGCGCCGTCAGCTTGCGCTGGTAGCGCGGGTCCTCGTGCCAGCCGGCGAAGAACAGCGGGAAGTCGCCCTCGCCCTGCTGCGCGGCGTCGCACATCGCCTTGAAGTCGTTGTGCCCGTTGGCCGTCGACTCCAGCAGGATCAGCGTGTTCGGGTCGGTCGAGTCGACGGCGTTGTGCAGCGCCACCATCTTGCGTTTCAGATCGGGCCAGAACCCGACCTCGGAGCCGTGCACCGAATGGAAGGTGAAGCCGCGTCCACCCTCGAACTGGCTGGCCGTGTCGACCATCAGGCTCGACTGGCCGGTGCCGAAGGTGCCGTCGGCCCGCGTGCCGGAGAAGCGGTCGCGCTCGCCGAAGCGGATCTCCTTGTGCCGGCGCCGGTTGGCGATCGGCGGCTTGATCTGAAGCTCGTCGTCGTCGATGTCGGGCAGGTGCGCGTACATCGACTCGGCCACCTGGACGATCGCGCCGGCGGTCTGGCCGTTGTGCGCGATCACGATCGCCGAGTGAAACTGCGCCAGCGTCGCGCGCTGGAGCAGCAGGCCCTGCGCGAAGGTCGAGAAGCCGAGCTTGCGCGCCTTGAGGATGATCGCGCGCATCGGCTTGCCCTCGGCCCGCTGGGCGGCGAGCACCGTCCACAGATCGTGCTGGGCGGGCCGCAGGACGAACGGCACCATCTTGCCGTGCTCGGGGACCTTCAGAACGGTGCGCGCGTAGAAGGGGTAGTCCTCGATCAGCCGGCGGCGGACCGCCTGGAGGCTCACCTAGTGGGGCGGCCGGGCGGCCATCTGGGCGGCGGTGAGGATGTCCGCGGAGTTCCCGCCACCGGGCGGCGGGTAGTTCAGCGCGACGTCGACGGTGGCCCGCTCGATCGCGGGTGGCGTCTTGAACTGCCCGGCGACGTAGGTCGGGGCGACCATGTAGCTGATCGTGTACGTGCCGTTGTAGTCGTAGGTGTGCGTCGCCGACGTCGCGCGGGCGCCGGTGATCGCGACCGCGGCGGCCGACGCGCTGGCGTTGGCGCTCATGACCATCGTCGCCGTGCCGGCACCGGAGACGATCGTCGTCCCGGCGGGGATGCCCGTACCGGAGACCGGCATGCCGTTCTGCCAGCCCGTGGTCGGCGTGACGAGCGTCAGATTCGGGCTCGCGCTCGTCGTCGTCGCCGTGCCCGTCGGGACGGCGGGGTTGGCGGCCTGGCGCGTCCCGTCGCCCCAGTCGATCGTGCCGACGCCGGCCGGCGCGCGGGCCACCTTCAGCGCCACGGCGCGGGTAGGTGCGTCGGTCACGGTCGCGAGCGGCGTCATCGTCGCGGCCGCGAAGGCGTTGTAGAGCGTGACGACCGCGTCGGCTTCGGACTCGATCATGTCCTGCGAAAGCGGGGCCGGGTCTGTGATTGGGCGCCCGGTGTCGAGCGTGAAGGTCGGCATGCGCAGCTCCTACGGGTTGGGCGCGCTCGGGCGCGTAGTCGAGTTCAGGACGCGCCGGGCGTGGCCGGTCGGCCCCTGGACCAAGATCTCGATCCGCAGCGGCAGATCCAGCGTCAGAACGCCGCTCGCGCTGGCGTTGCCGGAGGCGAGCGCCGCGCTCGGGACCTGCTGGAGCTGATCCACGAACGGACCGGCCTTGGTGGCCAGATGCGCGTTGTACGTCGCGCCCGGCGTCAGGTTGTTGAGCGTGGTATCCATCGGGCATCTCCTGTACGTTTCGGGCATGGACGACGTGACTCACTTCACGGTGGTCAGCGACGGCCGGCTCCGTCAGATGGCGACCTGCGAGGAGTGCGGCGCGGTTCTGACGGCCGAGCCGGGAGAGGCGTTGATCGACGCCCTGGAGCTGCACGCCGCGTGGCACGCGGCGATGCGCGAGACTGCCTTCCAGGTCCGTGAGCAACTACGCGACGAGGGATTCGAGATCTGATGGACCCACGCCTTGAGGACCCGCGCTTCATCGGCGCGGTCGACGTCATCAAGCGCACCGGCGCGCGCGAGGTTCAGATCCGCTACTCCGACGACGAGCAGCCCGTGATCTGGTTCGCCGTCGCCGGGTGGAACGTCAACATCGACGGCATCCCCACCAAGCACGGCGCCGGGCGCGCCTGGGAGACGTCATCGGCGCTGCACCCGATCGAGGCCGTCTTCCGACTGGCCCGTCAGGTCGTCGACGGCGGCCAGTGCGCGCACTGCTCCAAGCCGGCGGCGTTCAACACCGACGACGGAGACGAGCTGCTACCGGAGTTCTTCTGCTGGTGGACGTGGAACCCCGAGGCCGCCAAGTACGTGCAGGCATGTCAGATCTAGCGTTCACCTGCCCCGAGTGCGGGCGGACGTCAAGCCACCCCGAGGACGTCGCGAACAGCTACTGCGGCGCCTGCAAGACCTTCTGGCACACGCTGGACTGTCCCGGCTGCGGCAACCAGATGTGGGTGAGCGAGGACGACGAGGCTCGGGCTCGGCTGGGAGCTGAGCGGCGGGCGTTCAGCGACTACCCCGACGCCGAGTTCGTGGCGGTCTGCAACGAGTGCTGGGAAGGGATGCGCCGGGCGTTTCCGACGCTCGACGCGCGCCTGAAGCTGGAGGGGCTCTAGTGCGTGACTTCGTTGGGCCGAGCCCAGTAGCCGGCGAGCGTGCCGAGCACGGCGGTCAGACCGAGGTTGATGAGCTGCGCCAGCTCGACGCGGTCGAACTCGCCGGTGGCGGCCAGGTTGACGACCAGCGCCACGGCCTGAGCGCCGCTCGCGGCGCACAAGGGCGCGTTCTATGTCGTCGCTGCTGCTGCCGCGTGTCATGGCCTCACGTCTATCCGCCGGCCGAACGCGGCCTCGGCGGCCCTCACCGCGGCCGGGTCGCCCGAGCCAGGCCCGCACTCGAAGCAGACGTTCTCGCCGTTCGGGCCGTAGGGCCGCGTCTCCTTGACCGCGCCACACAGATCGCAGCGGCCCGGCGGCTGCTCCTGGATGAGCCGATCATCGTCGATGGCCTCCACCACGAGCGCCTTGACGGCGTCGCCGTGGATCGGGCAGTCGAGCGCGAGCGTGATCGCGGATTGGCAGGTGCAACGTGCGCTCACGTCCGAGAAGCCGATGGTTCGCATGGATCTCCTTCGTAGGACGTGGATGCCGCACCGGCAGGCGTACTGGCCGCGCCTATGGCCGCAGGCGCTGGCGGCGATGGTGATCTCGGGCGTGGTCGAGCTGCTGACGCCGCTGTCGCTGCCGGTGACGCTCGGCGTCAACATCGCGATCGGCTGCTTGGGGTCTCAGATCCGCTTTGAGATCTGGAAGCGCCGCCACCCGATCCTGTCGATCCAGCAGTTGCAGGAACACCGAAGGGAGACCGCGAAATGGAACTGAGTCCGGCAAGAGGAGGCCGCCCGCCCGTCGAGCGCCCGCGACGGGCGGGCGGTGCCGGATGAGTCAGGCCGACCTAGAGGACGTCACCGACCTCGCGTTCGCGCTGCTGCGCCTGCACCTG
>Ga0193742_1002665_pt1 | contig 10220 bp, 11 predicted proteins | sample L2c1metaG_FD_165511 | JGI IMG/M metagenome (GOLD analysis project Ga0193742, IMG submission 165511) | Soil microbial communities from a riparian zone of the East river system, Colorado, United States - L2c1 | ecosystem: Environmental > Terrestrial > Soil > Riparian zone | place: USA: East River... | reverse complement strand
CCATTCTCCATCTTTTTCATCATTTCATTATTTTTTCATCATTTCATTATTTCCACTCCAATTTTTGGTATATAGACACGCATCCCACCTTAGCAGGGCCTTATCCTTTTCTTTTAGGATCCCCTGCTAGTTGCGCTTTCCTGTCGTATTCTATGTTTATATATATGTTTAGGATCCCCTGCTAGATCTTGACTAAGTCGTCCGCAGTTGCCCTAACAGTAAGGGTAATGGGGGTGAGCTGAGGAAGAGTAGGCTACGGAAGCCGACTGATGAAATAGTGCGGCTTACTGGGCTGTGCGGCAAGTCCTCGCAGAGATTAGCCTTAAGTAAACAAGTTTAAAAGCCGATTAAATGGAAGTTGCTAAGTTAAAGCAAGCATAAAAATAAATAATATTTTGTGTTAAGCTCAGTTAGTGGAGGAATCTACAATATTAGGTAAAGCAAGGCGTCAGAAAGCTCGTTCCTCACCTCAGAAACGCAAAATCAAGCCTAGTTTCGGTATTAGCTTTTCCTCACAGTCGCTCACTTTCAAGGCAAGTGTGGCCCATCTTCCAAAAGATCCATGGTTACGTGCCATGCATGCCCTGCATGTCGGGAGCAGACCCGATTCCTTGCCGTGTCGTGATGAAGAATTCAATAAGGTCTTGAGGTGTATTAGTGAACTTTTAGAGGAAGGTAGCGGGGGTTGCGTCTGTAAGTCTATCTTTATATTTTCAATGGACCGATTAGAATATACATCTTCAGATATTTCAGGTGTCCCAGGAACTGGGAAGACCGCGACAGTGCATACTGTTGTAAAAGAGCTCAAACGAATGGCTGAAAACAACGTATGTATAAATTCAACTTCTTTGTTCGGCAGATTAACATCTCGCTTTATTAAATAGGAAATCAATCCGTTCAGTTACGTTGAGATCAATGGGTTGAAGATCGCTGAACCAGCTTCTGCTTACAATCTCCTATGGGAAGGTGTATCGGGACACGATGTAGAGAAGGATGGACATCTTCATATTGGATCGAAAGAAAGTCTGAAAGTTCTTACGCGCCACTTTGCCAGCGGCAATCGAGGACCTGGTGGACATGCTTGGTAAGATTTGTTTAATGCATATTGTTTACCCTGTCGTCGACCACAATCTTCCCCGCAGCGTCGTCTTGATGGATGAACTTGACCAGCTTGTAACGCCAAAGCAAGATGTGGTATACAATTTCTTCAATTGGCCGACTTTGGTAGGCAGTAAGCTCGTCGTCATTGCTGTCGCCAATACGATGGACCTTCCAGAGAGGGTCATGACAGGTCGAGTGCGAAGTCGATTGGGTAAAGCTTCAACAAAAACAGAAGCCCCGGGCACTAACATATCTTGGTTCTGGTAGGTATGGTTCGAATCAACTTCCAGCCCTATTCCCGAGAGCAATTGGAGAAAATCGTCGAGGCTCGATTGGCAAGTGTGAAAGAGACGGATGAGGAGAAAAAGCCCAGTCAAGTGATCATCGCTGCTGATGCCATCAAGCTCGCTGCAATGACCGTCAGTCGCATAACTGGAGATGCCAGGAGGGTACTGGATATCTGCAGGTTTGACTTTTACTTATCCTTTTTTTATTTCTTACAGTTTTCTTGTCCTATAGACGAGCTGTAGAACTTGTGCAGGCCACTCGGGGTACAGTCAAAGCCCCCCAGATTAGAGAAGTTGTACAGTTAATGCAGAATAGCCCAACAGCAGCATTTCTCCGGGATCTCAGCTTCCATGAACGACTGATGCTGGCCTCGCTGGTTACCTGTGCCAAGCGCGAAGGGGTAGATGAGATTAAATGGAGCGAGGTGCGTGCTTCTTCTCCCTTGGCGACCACCGCCAACTTGACCTGATAAAAACCTTTTCTTTTTGTAGGTCCAGTATCAGCACCTCAACTTTATTCACTCCTTAAGCTCTGAGAACGACCCAACTCAGAGACCTACTACTGCCGAGCTTCTTTTAGTGCTAAACTCACTCGCCTCCTCTCGTGCCGTAGTAGTGGAAGAGGGAGCCCTTGTGTCAAGAAAACCAGATGGTGAAAAAAGGCTGTTTCTGAACATCGAGTTGAGTGAGGTACGGAGAGTCTTGAGTGACATCGGAGGACAAAGGTGGAAGAATTTACTGATGAGTGATTAGTGAACAACGGGGTGGTTGTTCACGCCGAAAGCTGTGACGTTTCCATAATTCACAAAAAGTTAGTGATCGTGAATCGGCTGTGGTTGTCTATTGCTCAGAGCACTCTCATCAATTGCCATAACTCTATAAATTGATAACGGCCATCGTAGTATATAATTCATATGGATTCCGATCTTCGGTAGCCTAGTGGCCCTGCTCCTATCAAAACTGAGATCCCTGGGTTTATCCATCAGTTCCAGTCGTAAGTCTTATTGTTCGTCTAGTTTCTTTATATCTTTCTCCGAAATATTACTCTTCTCGCAGAGGGCACGAAAAATGCCATCATCCTTTTTATAAAGATTTAAGGGTGTGTCGAACTCCTGAAAGCATCTCACTATTCAGTATTGTGACCAATATGTTACTTAGTGAACTGACCGCAATTTGGCCACCGTCCAACACCAGGATGCGGTCATACGACAAGATGGTCCTTAATCGATCTATTGGCGTATACCAATGTATCTCGTTTGTATGACACATTATTAAGATTGACTTACGCGCGATGCATATCAGCGTCCTGTCACCGAATTCTGTCTGTATGGTTTGCTGAATCTTGGAATCCGTTTCTAAATCCACCGATGCTCTACATGAACGAAGAGTAGAAATTGAAAATTGCCTAAATTCCACCGATCGAACGGACTTACGTAGCTTCGTCCAAAACAACAATCCTAGTATCTCTCACAAGTGCGCGAGCAAGACTGAGAAGCGACCTCTCTCCTACACTCAAGTTAGATCCGCCAGTTTCTATAACAGTATCAAGGGCGATCCTCCCAGCAGAGGACTCCTCCGAGGTGTCTTTAGAATTTGGCTCTTCGACCAAGAAAGAACGATTAAGTGCATCCCACAACCGAGCGTCGTCGTATAGTGAAAACGGATCAAGGGCTGTCCTGACGGTCCCTGCCAAATTTCAATGGTTTACCCCCTTTCAGAAACATTCAACAAGAGAGTGACTCACCACTGAAAATTGTTGGCTAAAAGGATGGTAAGACGTGAGACTGAAGACTCCTAGTAAAGGGATGGTAACTTACATCCTGCGGAATAATAGATATCTTTGTACGAAGGTCCTTTAAACCAATCTTGGAGATATCGACACTGAACGTGGGCATGAGAATAATTCACAACAGGAAATTCAAACACCTACTCATCAACGGTTATCGATCCTGTATATTCCACTATTCTGAGCAAGGCCAGGGTTATAGATGATTTCCCGGCTCCTGTTCTTCCCACTATGCCGATCTTTTCGCCACCACGAATTACCAGTGATATACCATGAAGTACATTTGGAAGGCCGGGCCGATATCGCATTGTCACGTCCTTAAATTTAATGGCACCTTTCGCAGGCCAATCGACGCATGGCTTATTTTCCTCAATCTCATGCGGTGCCTCCTGCTTCATCAAATCTGTTTGACTGTAGTGAACAACTGTAAAAGCATGAGAATTTCTTTTCAACTTCATGTTCAACTGACGTACCCCTCTCGACGGAATTCAGGTAGTTCTACACTCAGGCCAAGCATTAGTTGTTAGTAATCAGTTACAAAGGTGGCAATATTACCTCTACTTCAGCACTCTGTCGAGTCAGCATTCCACAAGCCTGCGTAAGGGATGCTGTCAGGACATCAGTTATCTTGAATAGCAATAGAACATGAAAGAACCTACTTGTATAGGTGAGTACAAGGCCAACCTGAGCGGCACTACTACCAGAAGCCCCGAGAGCAACAAACAATGCAACCTAAAACCACCATGAATAGGATAAACCACCTTTTTTGCCAACCTATGACTTACAGACAATACTAGGATTGCCCCGCAGAAGTCCAGACGAATTGCTAACCATCTTTGATTAGTCACTGTCAGGATTAAGGCACGATTTTCCAAGTCGATATAATATGCGTTCTCCTTGAGAAACCTGGGGATTTCTCCGTATGTCCGTATTGTGGGCAGACCTAATATAGGTCCATGAGTGAAGCAGGCAATGGAGGAGATAAATTCAACGCACCAGTCAATGATTCAGAGAGATGAGAGTATAATAGAGATCGCAGCATTGAATCTGACGTATTGAATGAGCTCTGCTCAGATCACGATCAACAGTGCGACAAACCAAGTCGTTTCACTTCTCTGGCGCTAGCTCGGTAGAAGGCAGCAAAGTATTGGTACCCGCAAAAAATAACTACTGCTACGATTACTGTGTCGAATGAAGAATCATTTGTTAATATACTAAACGAAATTGAAAGATGTATACTTACAAAAGTAATGTTCGATGACTGTGATAATTATCACAGATCCCAAGACGTTGGAAAGCGTCAAACAGACTAGATATTTCCTTAGTAGAATACGATGACCAATGAATATGACACATACGCAACCGCAGAGAAACTGGAGAACCAGTTTATAGTTACTACTCAATATTCATTCATTCTTCGGGAAAAAAAGAAGGGATGACTCGCCAGGGAGCTGATTATCGACATCTGAATGGATATTTTCATTGAATAGAATTCAAAATGGCCGTTTCAAGATACTCACTATCTATGTCCTTTCCAAAAACTCCAATGATACGTCCCATAGGCTATTGATAAAAGTCAGCAATGTACACCGAATTGCGAAGAACAGATCTCACCGTGGTATCGAAAAAGGACATTGGCGCATGGAAGATGTGATAAATACCAGAATGATGTAGATTGCGAGAAACAAAATAGGAAAAAGTGTCGTTACAAAAACCCCTAGACATATATATGAAAGTCAAATTTTAATGATTAAACAATTCAACTGGCGCATACACTAAAAAGGTGAATATAGATTGTGATATTCCCAGACAGGCGTATAAAACTTGATAAAATGCGAAGTTACGGTGGAATCGACTGTCATTGCATCAGCCTTAATATCATTTTGAGGAGTAAATTGAAAGAGTTCTCACTTTGCCTGCCACCACACCAAAGTGTATGAGCTGATGGTTTGGCTTCCTTGCATCAAAGCAACGGCAAGCACTAGAAGTGGAATCGTGAAATTCCCCTTCCCTGCTAAGATATAAGCCTTGTAAACTGATGAAGTTCAGTTTGATATCAGAAATCACAGAAACGGCGAATTACCCTGGCGCGAGATTGATCCCGTTGTCCGCTGCTCTTTCACAATGAGTTTGCCTTCTATTTTCCCAGATCCGCCTGCATTTTTATGGGCTGATAGTGGTTTTGATTTGACGCCCTCCGCAACGACTGTAGACGCTTGAGGCTTCTCTGTCGGTCGAGAGTCATTGCCCCCATACTCTTTGTCGAGTCGAGCGAATTCTCCGTTGGCCGTGATGAGCTCTTGGAAGGTCCCTTGTTCCGTCAAACGTCCATCACGAAGTGTATAGATATAGTCGCAGTAGGACAAAAAATGTAATGCATTGGTGACGAATATCACTGTCTTTCCTTGTTTGCGAAGGGCTCCAACAATGGCATCGTGGAATAGAGATTTGCCAACATGGGCATCAACTTTGATATATGTGGTTAGTAGTAACCGGAACGTAACGTCTGAGGAAAACTTCACCGGCAGATAACGAGTCGTCCAAAATGACGATATCAGCATCATAGTAGAGAGCCCGAGCTATGTTGATCTGTGTGCAACAAAATGCGTATATTGAACTATCAATGAGTTTGAAACTTACACGCTGTCTTTGACCTCCACTGAGATTGACGCCCTTTTCACCGATCTATTGAAAAAGAAGATAAATAAAAAAGAACATCCATAGAAATGATGAACTCACCTCAGTCAAATCACCATCTGGCAAAAGCTCCAAATCAGGGAGGAGCGAACAGTTTTCGACTACCCGCCAGTATCTCTCTTCATCAAATTCTTGTCCAAAGAGTATGTTGTCTCTCTGAAATAGGTCATAAATTACAAATTACACATTATAATTTCTGGTGGGGCTGTCATACCAAGGTTGCGTTTTGAATCCATCCAGTTTGAGAACAATATGCGACACGTCCGCCGAAGTCAACGCTACCAGATACCTTCCTCATTTCTCCAATGAGGCCGGAGAGGAGACTCGACTTTCCAGAACCAACGCGACCGACTACTGCAACTAGGGTTCCACGTTGCACATGCATAGTGATATTATGAACTCGGAATGGGAGGTCCGGGTGATGTGTTCCCTTCTCATTACGGTGGTCCTCGTTATTGTCGGTAGATAAGGCTTCTTCCCATTCAAATGTCGCGTTTTCGACTTGCACGGCCATTTTGAGTCCAGCATCGACAATTAGTGAGGCACCAGTACGCATTTCAGCGTTGAAGACGAGAGAAAGACGAGCAAGAGCATTTTTGGCGTCCGATGTAACAGATAAGCCGCGCGGAAAGAACATCATAGGTTGTCGGAGTAACTAACATGGGTTATTTATGAGACTTGATGTGCTTAGAAGAGAAGAAAGTCTCTTACCTGGAATAAACTAAGGGATGAAAAGATCACCGCAACATCAAACCCGGGAGTTACATGAGTATAAGTAACAAATGCGAGGGATGCAGCGAGCACTGGAAGTGAGAAAGCCAATGCCACGCTGAAGGATTTAGAAATTGAGTCCTTCATTAATGTATTGATCATAGCCACTCACTTAGCTGATTGAGAGATAAGAATGGCCTTGATTGCTGCAAGTTCATTCGCCCTGATCTCATAGATTCCTGATTAATCATTGTTGATATGAGAAATTGCAAAAGGTCTAGTGAAACTATAACTCACTCTTCAAGAATGACGACTCGTAGGAGAAATACTTGACAACTCGCATTGATCCTAGAAAGTCATTGTCGAGAGTTGTTTGTAGTTACGAGAGCTGTCATTCCTTACCTAGCACCTCAAGCAGCGTTTTTGCACGTTGGTCGGTATACTTCATAGACCTCTTTCGGATTTGAAATTGCTGTGCCATCACACGCTCTTGCAAGGGAGCGAGGACGACGAAAAGAGAAAATCCAGCCAGTGCGGAGGGTCCCAGCTGGAGATGTACCTATCATTAATGATCAGGTTGCGAAATAAATCGTGAACGCACTTGGACGAGCAATATGATCAAGCAAATCATGATCTGGATAGGCGCCGTCCATACTAGACGTTCGGCAAGACAAAATCAACAAGATTCAGGAGAATTATCTCAGGAATAGAACTTTACCTGCGTGCTGTTGAAGTAGGAAAATATGAAACAGAAGCACGGATGAGATAAATTGAAGACTCACAAACCACTGTGCGCAGGAGTCTATTCGACTGACCTAAAGAGATTGTAAGAACGTGGCCAAGTTGTGACTGTTTGACCTACATCTGTGGATATGTGATTCATTATATCGGAATTCGAAAGTTTGGTGCGAGACTTCTCAGTCAGATGGACTCCTCGATAGTAAATAGACTTGATGAGAGCAGCTCGTGCAAGTACACCAGTTACCATTGAACGCCAAAAGAACTGTACGTGATTATAGGCTAAACATTTAAGAAGGCATTTCATCATGTAGGACCAACCTGATGCTGGCCAATGCTGGCACATACTGTGACCAAGAAAAGCCCAATTGCCATCGCCACACCTATGCCAAGATTGGGTTCAGGTTCATGGTTGGCTTTGGCCGCTTGCCTTGCTTTCGCGAAATTAATAATGGCCTTCCCATATAAGTCAGCATAGTTTCCGTTTGCAACAACAGCACTCACTTTGACCACTAATGGGCCCATAAGTTGTGCAGTATCAGCAAAAACCTGAGGTAAATGACATCTAAGAATGCTTAAGACTGGTAAAACCGGACAAACCTTGAACACGCCTGCAGTCCAAAAGAATGACCCTAAGGTATCATTGAGAGCGAAAGCAATGCTAGGGTGTTTCCTGCCGTCAATCTCGCGCCACCTCTCTTTTAAAGAGGCAAACTTGCGGGCGTAATCATTCCCAGATAAAAGTGCTTGGAAAACCCAAGATAAACGCAAGATAAACGATGGCCTAATGAGTCCCATTTCTAAACGGGCATTCCAAGCATCGGCTTCGGACTTTCTACGCGCCAAGGATTCGTCAAATTTTGCTGAGAGAACTTTAGTGGAACGAGCTTCATTTAATTTCCATAGATCAGTTGCTTGCAGGGTTCTTTGGTAACCTAGAGTCTATAGCCCATTTGACCTTGAACCGTGACCAACATTTCAGGAGAATTAAAAGTTCACCATAATTGGATCCACCCATGCATAAGTCAGGATGGAAAACAGCGAGGCTTTCGTTAGGGGAATTTCCTGAGAAAATCCTGAGCACAGAATGGAGCCGAAGCAGTGGAGACGTACAAGAGCATCCTCCAAGGACGCTGGAGGTGGTGGTGGCAAATGCCGGGGTAACCTAAGGAATCAGGTTTGATAAAGGTAAGTGACTGGCGAATGGTTTACCATATTTTCCACCAGCTAGTCCTTGTTCTGACTTTTATGTCTCCCTCATCGAGTTGCACATCGACGGGACGAGAGTGTGGGTCCGCATGCTGTTTCTCGTCGACAGCAGCCATCTGTTGGGCAGTGGGCCTGGAGGACCAATTGGGGAAGGCTAGCTAGGCTAAGTTATACCTTTCGCTGATCATATTTTTAGATGTGATCTGCACGGCTACTATTCGTTCCGTTTATTGCGTGCTCGGTTTGCGACTTCGCATTTCTGGCTAGAGTCTCTCGTATACGCGTTCTACTCTCTTCGAAGTGATGGTGGATGTACATAAAGAGATAAAATACCAGCGAGGATGTACTTTGTCAGGATTAAAGCAAAGAAGTTCTTCAATGTGTACGGCACTACGGCACGTACTACACTCCGAGCTAAAAATAATATACCACAGGAGCGGGACAGGGTATACCAACACCGACACTCAACACACTCAGGCACATGACGATGTGTCGCTGATGTCCCATCAAATTGCATGCCGAAGGTTGCCATTGACCTAATTTTGACACTCCGAAGTATCTGCCGGATAGATGCCGCTAGGGTTTGGGTTGGGCTACCGCACTAAGTTAGGACGCAGGTTAGCGTTAGGGGTTAGAGTTAGAGGTCATAGTTAGCGTTAGAGTTAAGGTTAGTGTTAGTGGTTAGTGTTTATATGTCTTTTCGCGCGGTAGCGCGCTCTTAGGTTGGCGGTTAGGGAGGTTAAAACTCCGGCTGCCAGAAGGCAGCCGAGGTACAATGCCTGAATTCCCCATTTGTGGAGTGTGTTCTTGGTATATCCTCGGAGCGGGTCATATGGCGTAAAATAAATCTATATTTTTGTCCAGGAAATGCAGAATCAGCAGTAGACCACAGTAGACTCTAGAGAAAGAATAAAAGTAACTGTCTCAGGTATGAACAGAAGAGGTGTGTATAACTCCTTACCACTACTATAGCACATCACTGTACCAAACGGGGGCTGGTATACATAAGGACCCTGGGCAATAGGAGAGACGGCAAGGTCCCAATCCGGACAGGATTTGAGATTTTTTGACCGACACCTAGGTGCAATCCGGACAGGATTCACTGGAATTTGGGGGGCAGCCAGTGCCGGAATCCGGACAAGTTTGGGGAAATCGGGATAGGTTAGTTGTCTATCCGGACAAATTTTAGGGTATGATATAGTCTGATAAAGTGTACTCTGTCACGAGCATATGAACATCTAACCATAATATTCGACAAGCCGTCTCAAGCTGTTGGTTCAATTCTGTTCAATTCCTTTTTTTGATTTGTTTCTGTATGTTTTCGAGTTCATGTATGCATGGCAATTCCGTTCTGTGTGCGAGGCGACTTCAATCTTTCAAACAAAACAATATCTACTGGCACCTTCAACACAATTCCTTTGTCTACTTGATTCCAAGATCTCCGAGACTCAAGCTCAAGGACTGTCCATTGAAATTTTACAGCAGGACCTGTCACGTTTCCGCGATTTCCAGAACGGTGAAACGCAGTTGAAGGCCACTATCAAATTGTTTCGAAAGTGGAGCGGAAATCTTGAAGACGAGGGGGATGATTAAGAAAATAGTTTTATTTACACATTAACGATAGGATTATAAGCTAGAATTGTGTTTTTCTGAGGCGGGCGAAGTTCAAAACAGCGGTACAGACCTTTTTC
>Ga0193742_1002664_pt1 | contig 10222 bp, 8 predicted proteins | sample L2c1metaG_FD_165511 | JGI IMG/M metagenome (GOLD analysis project Ga0193742, IMG submission 165511) | Soil microbial communities from a riparian zone of the East river system, Colorado, United States - L2c1 | ecosystem: Environmental > Terrestrial > Soil > Riparian zone | place: USA: East River... | reverse complement strand
CCATGGAGAAGATCGAGCTGGCGGCACGCCGCATCATCGCCGCAGTCGCCGAGGGCGATATGCTCCGAACCCAGCTCACCATCCTGCGCAGGCTGGCCAAGCACGATCCAGCGGACACGATCGCTCTGCGACGCCAGGTCGCGCAGCATGTTCTTCGGGCAGGGAAGTACGCGCTCTGATGCGGAGCTTTACGGAGCCGCCCGATTCGGGAAGCCCGCGTATATTTCCTGTCGGTAATGCAGAAGCATTCGGGCATACTTATCCCTATCCGGTCATTGCCGGGTAAAGTTTTGTCCCCAAGCTGCATCTCGGGCCGGCCTTTCGCCGTCTACCAGGATGGATAATTCTGATTCACCGAAACCTTTTGCCGCGCCGCAGGTCTATACAGATGTTTCAGCAGATGTCTTCTTTGTAGCCGGGCGTTCTAAGGTTTCAATCGCTCTTCGAGGGCATCCGCCGTATGAACGTTAGATAGATTGTCGAGTAGAAAATGTCGATTCGTAACACTCTGGTTCCCCGTCTCCTGGCTTCAACCCTTGCCTTCCTCGGGCCTTTGGTTCTCTCCGCGCAGACCGCGCCTCAAAGCCGCATCAGGGCTGCGATCTCCGATACGGATCGCGGTTCGGTCAACGAGACCGTTCCGGGCCGTGCCAAGCTGTCGGCCGATCTCGGCGAGGCTCCCTCGGACCGTACGCTCTCCTCGGTCAGCCTTCACTTCAGTCTGACCGACGCCCAGCAGGCGGACCTGACACAGCTGCTTGCGGACCAGCAGAATCCCTCCTCGGCGCACTACCACCAGTGGCTGACTCCGCAGCAGTACGGCACGCGCTTTGGCCTTTCGAGCGCGGACCTCACGAAGGTGCAGGCCTGGCTGACGGGCAAGGGCCTCAAGGTCGTTGTGGTCGCGCCCAGCCAGAACTTCATCACGGTCAGCGGAAGCGTGGGGCAGATCGAGACCGCCTTCAACACCCGCATCCACTCGCTCTCGGAGAATGGGGAGCGTCACATCTCCAATGTGACCGATCCCGAGCTGCCTTCTGCGATCTCGAAGATCGTCACAGGAATTACGGGCCTGAACGATTTCACGCCCCACTCGCGCGCCATCGTGCGGCCGCGCTTCACCTCGTCGACCACGGGCAGCCACTACCTGGCTCCGGGTGACTTCTACACGATCTACAACATCAATCCGCTGGCCCAGCAATCGATTACGGGAAGCGGAATCACCATCGCCATCCTGGGGCAGACGGATATCAGCCTTCCCGATGTGGCCGCGTTCCGTTCGGCATCCGGGCTTGCGGCGAATCCTCCGCAGGTCGTTCAGGCGACAGGATATTCCGCGGGGACTCGATCCGATGGGGATACCAGTGAAGCTCAGCTGGATGTGGAGTGGTCCGGCGCTATCGCCCCAAGCGCGACGATCGATTTTGTAACTGTGGGAGCTAACCCAAACGCAAGCGTCTTTGATGCGCTGACCTATGCTGTCGCCAATAACATAGCTCCCATTATCTCTATCAGCTATGGAGGCTGCGAGTCGGCTTCAGGCCAATCTGCGCTCAACAGCCTCAATCAGGTACTGCAGCAAGCCAACGCACAGGGCATTACGTTTGTAGGGCCGACCGGCGACTCGGGCGCGACCGACTGCGATACAGCGGGCATTGCCACGGGCGGCCTTGCGGTCGACTTCCCCGCCAGCTCTCCCTTCGCAACCGCGGTAGGCGGCACGATGTTCAACGAAGGCAATGCCACGGGGCAGACGCCTTATTGGAACTCCAACAGCAGCGCTTCGACCGGCAATGCCGGCTCGGCTCTGATGTACATTCCCGAGGTCCCATGGAATGAGTCCACTTCCACAGGTCTCGACGCTGGGGGCGCCGGCGGCGGCGGGGTGAGCTCCTACTTCGCAAAGCCAACGTGGCAGGTTGCAAACGGGGTCCCGGCCGATTCCGCTCGCGACATTCCCGACCTCTCCTTTGCCGCTGCGTCCAACCATGATGGCTACCTCTTCTGTTCACAGGGGTCCTGCACGAGCGGCTTCCGGGACACGGCCGGAAACCTGAACGTCGTTGGGGGAACCTCTGCCTCGACTCCCAACTTTGCCGGGATCCTTGCTTTGCTGGAGCAGAAGCTCGGCACAGGCCCGTTAGGCAATATCGGGCCTAAGCTCTATGGTCTCGCAAGCATCCCGAATGTCTATCAGGACATCACTTCGGGCAATAATGCGGTGGCTTGCACGCAGGGAACCCCGAACTGTCCCAACGGGGGGAGCATCGGATATAACGCCGCTGCCGGTTACGATCTGGCGACTGGACTTGGCAGTCTGAACGTCGCAAACTTCGTCAGCAACTGGGCTGCGGCCGTGCCCGTGGGTGGGGGTAACGCGATCAATCCACAATGCCAGATCAATGGCAACCCCGCTGTTGTTTGCCAGACGAATACCAGTATCACTCTTGCGACCGCCAACAATGTGACCTGCGGGCTTAACTCAACCAGCGTCGGTTTCAGCGTCGCCGTCATTCTCGCCCCGGGCTACTCTTCCGCTGCATCCCAAACGCCCACCGGCACCGTCCAGCTTTACGTTGACAACAAGGCTGTGGGCGCTCCCGTAGCTCTCAGCGGAAATTCGGCGCAATTAACGCTCAATACGACGACGTTGTCCTCCGGTCAGCACAACGTCAGCGCCTTCTATACGGGCGACTCTACCTTCGCGGCCTCCAAGGGCTCGCTGCAGACGAACATCAACAACACCGGCCTGGTTACGCCGATCGATGTCGTCTCCGCGACCTCGGCGGACTTCTCCATCACGCCGTGCTCCGGGCTCACGACCGTATCCTCAGGCACCGCGGCCGCTGCAGTCACTCTCTCCGTCACGCCAGCCAACGGGTTTACAGGGACCGTAAATCTTGCGGCCAGCTCCGACACGGGCGATGCGCTCGGTTATGCCTTCTCGGTCAAGCCGGTCAACATTACCTCGCCCTCGGGAGTGGTTACCACGCAGTTCGTCCTGACCGCGACGGTACCCCGAACGCCCGCAGCGGCGAAGGTGTCTCATCCGTCAGACGGGCACGGCTCCTCAGGCAAAGCTCCCTGGTACGCTGCAGGTTCGGGCGCAACCTTCGCTTGCATTCTCCTGGTGGCAGTCCCTCGGCGACGACGACTGGGCACGCTCTTCGCACTTCTTGTCTCGGTCGCGATCGCCGGTGCTGCCGGCTGCGGCGGGAGTGGGTCCAGCTCCTCAACCGCGCCCTCCGGTGGCGGCAGTTCTACGACTCAGCCCGCGGCGTCCGGAATCTACAACATCACCATCACCGCGACCTCCGGCAGCCTGGTGCACAGCACGGTTCTTACCTACCAAATTCAGTAAACGGAACAGTCTCTAAGGACCGAAGGCCGCAACTCCTGAAAGTGGAGTTGCGGCCTTTGTCAGTTAGATTGCATGCGCCAGGTTCAGTCGCCGGAGAGCTTCCTGACCGGGACTCTCTCCTCGGTTCCCTCCGCGGCCAGGCTCATGAAGTACTCCTGGACGTTGAAGGGCTCGCCATGCTTCGGAGCGCGGATGTACTCCCCATCCGGCTGCAGCAGGCGTGCCTTCGTGTTGTCCTCCAAATAGGCCTTCAGAATCTCCTCGCGCAGCCGTTTCTTCAGATCCACCTGCATGACCGGGAAGACGACCTCGCAGCGCTCTACGAGATTGCGGGGCATCCAGTCAGCGCTTCCGCAGTAGATCTCGTCCTCGCCGCCGTTCACAAAGTGGAAGATGCGGCTATGCTCAAGAAACCGTCCGACGATGCTGCGGACACGTATCTTTTCACTCAGGCCCTTGACGCCCGGCCTCAAGGAACACATTCCACGCACGATTAAATCGATTTCCACTCCGGCCTGCGAGGCGGCATAGAGCGCCTTGACCGTGCGTTGATCGATCAGGCCGTTCATCTTGGCTACGATCGCGGCCGGCCGTCCCGCCTTCGCGTGTTCGGCTTCTCGCTCGATCAGCTTAACCAGCTTGTCGGCCAGTGTCAGCGGGGCCACCAACAGCGGATCGTAGTTTATGGACTCGGTATCAGCGGTCAGGTGGTTGAAGACCTTCTGCACCGCCGAGGTCAGCTCCAGCCGCGAGGTGAGCAAGCTGATATCGGTGTAGAAGCGCGCAGTCACGGGATTGTAGTTGCCGGTACCCAGGTGAGCATATCGCCGCACCACACCATCCGGATCGCGCCGAACCAGCAAGGCGAGTTTGCAGTGCGTCTTGAAGCCGTAGATGCCATGGTAGACGCCGACGCCCGCGTCCTCGAGCTCGCGGGCCCAGCGAATGTTCGAGTCCTCATCGAACCGAGCCATCAGCTCAACCACGACGGTGACGTCCTTGCTCTGCGCGGCTGCGATCAGCGCACGAAAGATCGGCGAGTCCTTGCTGGTCCTGTAGAGCGTCTGTTTCATCGAGATGACGCTTGGGTCCACCGCAGCCGCCTCAATAAAGCCCTCGACCGCCGAATAGGAGTCGAAGGGATGGTGCAGCATCACGTCCCTCTTCCGCAGCTCATCGAAGATATCCGTTGACTTCGAGCTCATCCTGAATTCCTTCCCCACAAATGAAGGGAACTTCAGTGCCGGCCGCTTGACTTCAGAGTACAGGTTCATCAATCGCGAGAGATTCACCGGACCATTGGTCTTGAAGACCTGCCAGGGGTCGAGCTCGAAGTTGATGCGCAACCTCTCCACGATCTCTTCCGTCGCGTCGCTTTCGATCTCCAGTCGCACCGCGTCGCCTTTGCGGCGGTTGTGCAGCTCCGCTCGAACGCTCTCCAGCACGGAACGCGATTCTTCCTCCTGCATGTAGAGGTTGCTGTTTCGGGTAACGCGGAAGGCGGCGCGCGTCAGCACCTCGTAGCCGCGAAACATCTTCTCCACCTGCGACTCGATCAGGTCGTGCAGCATGATGAAGTCGCAGTAGCCCTCTTCGCTGGGTAGCGGGATCAGGCGGGGAAGCGATCTTGGAACCGTCACCACGCCTAGAGCAGCCGGCACCGTTCGCGATCCCACAAGCCTGCGCTTGTGCCGCAGCAGCAACGCCAGGCACAGCGCCTTGTTCAGCACACGAGGAAAGGGATGCGACGGGTCAATCGTCACCGGCGTCAGAAGAGGGTCCACCTCGTCGACATAGAACTGCATCGCATGGCCGCGCGCAGCGTCGCTTAGCTGGTCCCAGCGCAGCACGCGAATATTCGCCTCGTGCATGGCGGGCAGCAGAAGGTCGTTCCAGCAGCGGTATTGTGCGGCGACAAACTCGGTCATGACCTCTCTTAGCTGATCCAGCCGCTCCTGCGGCGTCAGACCGCCTTCGTCCGGAGGGAAGGCCTGGCCGGAGCCATCTTCCAGCCGCTGCAACGTGCCGGCGACGCGAATCTCGAAGAACTCATCCAGATTGCTCGCCGTAATCGCAAGAAATTTAACGCGCTCGAGCAGAGGATTCTCAGGGTCGGTGGCTTCCTCTAGAACGCGCTGGTTGAATTTCATCCAGGATTCGTCACGGTTGAAAAAACAATTGTCGACCGGCGAGTTCGAAGTGGTTGCCCTCTTCTTCGCCGTACCCTTCCCCGTTGCGGTTGCGGATCTTTTATCGGCACTCATAGAGGTCTATGAGCTTATAGCAACTGATGTTATGGAATGTGAATTGACCTGGAAATTAGGAAAGTGGAAAATATCTCTCCCCCGGACACAATATTCCTATCGTTCCGAACGTCTTTGTTAGCAGATGTCCGAGACTCCCATCAACGGCTGGAGGATCTCCGAGCAGGATCGCCTCTTTTCTGAGGCCATGGAGCGCAATCAGCCCCGGCTGCGCAGCTTCATCCGTCGTTATGTCGGCAATACCGGCGATACCGAAGATATCCTGCAGGACGTCTTCTATGAGCTTCTCGAGGCCTACCGCATGATGAAGCCCATCGAGCACGTCAGCGGGTGGCTCTTTCGCGTCGCGCGCAACCGCATCACCGACATGTTCCGCCGAAGGCGCCCGGGATCGCTCAGTGAGCCCATCCCCGTCGAAGGGGACGATCAGTCGCTGACGCTCGAGGATCTTCTGCCCTCGGCCAACGACGGACCCGATGCAGCCTATGCGCGCACGGTCATACTCGATGCGCTGGAAGAGGCGATCGAGGAGCTTCCTCCAGCGCAGCGGGAGATCTTCATCGCGCATGAGGTCATGGGGACCAGCTTCAAAGACTATGCCGCCCAAACCGGCATCGGCGTTAATACATTGCTCTCTCGCAAGCGCTACGCGGTCCTGCACCTGCGGAAGCACCTCCAGTCCCTCTACGACCAGTTCGGAGGCGGGGGATGACAGATCGAACTTTGCACATCGGTAAGGAGAAACAGATGCACACTCATCCTGCGGTAAGAGGAATCAAAATCGTACTGGTAGCCCTGCTCGCGGCCACAGTTCTGGGCTTCGTGGTCAAGGAGTTGTGGAACGCGCTCATGCCTCAACTCTTCGGTTGGCACACGCTCACATTCTGGCAGGCTCTTGGCTTGCTCATTCTCGCCAAGATCTTCTTCGGTGGCTTCCATCGCCACTCCGGTGGCCGCCAACGCTGGGGACGCCGCATGAGAGAGCGCTGGGAACAGATGAGTCCTGAAGAGCGCGAGCGCCTGCGGCAGGGAATGCGCTGCGGCCGGCGTCCCTTTGACCGTACCGTTGAGCCCTAGGCCCCTACCCCAATGGAGATCAGCTTCATGACCACGGAAGAAAGCAAACTCACCTTCGGCTACACCGGCCCTCCGGCGGTTCTGCACAATGCCATGGAAGCCCGCATCACGGAACTGGAGAGCGAAAACATGCGACTTCAGCGTCTAGTCGCCGAACTGCTTCTCAAAAACCAGCAGCTTCGGAGACAGGAAGCATAGATCGCCATCACGAAGGGCTTCCCATTTCACGGTTCCGGTCGTTACACTTCACTAGATCAAAAAGACCGTGACTGAAGTCGGTACGGCAGGAGAACGCAATGAAAATCGTTAAGCTTGGAGTCTTTACCCTCGCACTGGCAACCTCCCTTACCTTGAGCGCGGCTGCTCAAGACGCCTCGCAGGACATGAAGAAGGCTGGCAGCGAGACGAAGTCTGCCACCAAGGATACCGCTCACGGTGTGAGCACGGGCACGAAGAAGGCGTATCACAAGACCGCGGACGGAACCGAAAAGGTCGCCGACAAGACCGCCGATGGTACGAAGGCCGCTTACCACAAGACAGCGAGCGGAACTGAGAAGGTCGCCGATAAGACTGCTGACGGTACGAAGGCCGCTTACCATAAGACAGCAAGTGGCACCAAGAAGGCAGTCGATAAGGTCGACGGGAAGTAGTCTTGTTCCATCGTTCCGGCAACGGCCTGTCTTCGGATAGGCCGTTGATGCCTGTGTGTCTCTCAGGCGTTGCCGAGTGAGGGCTTCCAGACTGTCTTCGCGGCCAGCGCGATCAGCGCCGTCCAGTACAGGTCCGCGCCGAGCAGATGCAGAATCTGCATCCAGACCGGCGCAAGCAGCGCGACGTCCATCAATCCAAGGACAAACTGCACGCCCAGCAGAGCCATTACCGTTGTGGCCAGACGATTTGCGTCCGTGCGTCGGGCCCGCATCACAATCCAGATCACGAATGCGCCGGCGATCACCGCGCTTAACGGATGGATGCCTCGCAGACGCAGCAGCATGGGAGAACTTGAGGAGAGATCCTGCTCGATCGCGTTGCGCAGGTTCGATGCAGGGAAGAGCGTATCCCCGAGCGCAGCCAGCGACCCACTGACTCCCACCACGATCGTCGCGGCCAGGCCAATCACGACCCACGTTGCCTTCGTTCCACGCAGCTTCAGCTCCCGCAGCGTCTGCCCTGTGCCCAGCATCACTGCGGTGAGGGTCAACGCTGCCTGCAGCAGCAGCGTATTGCTGAAGTGGATGGACAGCATCACGACACGGCCCGTGGATTGATTGTCCGTCACGTAACCCAGCTTCACCAGCAGCGCGCCGAGGATGGCTTCGGTGACCAGAAATACAGCCGTGACTACAGCCATCGCCCGCGCAGCCTGTCCCTGGATGGTTGCGCGAAATGTCCACACCAGCAGCCCGAGCACGAAGAAGATGATTCCGCCGGTCATGCAGCGATGCGTGAACTCGATGACGGTGTCAACACGCGGCGATAAGGGCACAACCTGTCCATTGCACAGCGGCCAGTGATTGCCGCAGCCCGCGCCCGACCCTGTAGCCCGCACGACGGCTCCCCACAGGATCACGAGAATGTTGTATGCCACCGCGCACCAGGCATACTTCACCAGCGCCCTGGGAACCTGCTTCACCGTGATCGCTGCAGTGGCCATGGGATTATTCTACGAGCAAGCGGAGCTATCCGTTTGCCAGCTCTTTGGCTCGCTGGGTCGCCCGTTTAACGGCCTTGATCAATGTAACCCGCAGGCCGCCCTCTTCCAGCTCAAGAATTCCGTCGACGGTGCATCCCGCAGGCGTAGTCACCGCGTCCTTCAGCAGCGCCGGATGATATCCCGTCTCGAGCACCATCCTCGCCGAGCCCAGGGTCGTCTGCGCGGCCAGCAGGGTTGCCACATCCCGTGGCAGGCCAACGTTCACGCCGGCCTCCGCCAGCGCCTCGATGATGATGTACAGGAACGCCGGTCCCGAGCCCGAGAGGCCCGTCACCGCATCCATATGCTTCTCATCGACGACTACCGTCCGTCCCACCGTCTGGAAGATTCGCTGCGCAATCGCCATCTGCTGCTCGGAGACGAATCTTCCCGCGCACAGCGCCGTAATGGCGGCCGCCAGCATGGCCGGTGTATTCGGCATCGCGCGGATGACCGCAAGATCGCAGCCCGCAACGTCTTCGATGCTGCGTGTCTTGACCGAGGCGGCAATCGAGAGGATCAACTTCTCCGGCGACAGAGCCGGCCGGATCTGCTCGATCAGCGCAGGGACCTGCACTGGCTTGACACCTAGCAGGATTACGTCCGCCTGGCTGGCCGCGGCCAGGTTATCCGTCGACATCTGGATGCCATACTGCGCCGAGAGAGCCTGCGCCCGGTCCGGATGATGGACCGTGGCAAAGATCTGGTCCGGGCTCAGCAGATTGTTCTTCAAAAACGCCTGCAGAAGGATGCCACCCATCTTGCCCGTTCCGAGGATGGCCACGCGCAATTGAGGCATCGCCGGTGCCGGCGCTACCACTTCGTAAGTCTCTTCGCTCATCTCAAAAGGCTACCAGAGGACAGGCTTCGCATTACTTCTTCTGGGTCGCGATCCAGGCATCCACCTGCTTCTCAAGCACATCCATCGGCAGAGCTCCCGAATCCAGCACCACATCGTGGAAGGCCTTCAGGTCGAACTTTGGTCCGAGCGCCGTCTGGGCCTTCTGCCTCAACTCCAGCAGTTTCAATTGCCCCATCTTGTATCCCAGAGCCTGTCCCGGCGACGCAATGTAACGATCCACCTCCGACTGCATACTCGTCTCGTCGATCGCGGAGTGATCGTGGAAGTAGTCGACCATCTGCTGGCGCGTCCAGTGCTTCGAATGAACTCCGGTATCGACGACGAGCCGGATCGCACGCCAGATATCAGTCTCCAGGCGTCCATAGTCGCTGTAGGGATCCCGGTAGAGGCCGACGTCCTTGCCTAGCCGTTCGCTGTAGAGTCCCCAGCCTTCGGTGTAGGCCGTGAAGTACTCCTGCTTGCGGAACTCGGGCAGACCGGTCAACTCCTGCGCGATGGAGATCTGCAGATGATGCCCGGGGATGCCCTCGTGATACGACACGGCTTCGGCCGAAGCCAGCGAGCGCTCAGCAAAATTATAGGTATTCACATACACCCGGCCCGGCCGCTTTCCGTCCTGACTGCCGGGGTTATAGTAAGCCGGCGCCTGATCTTTTTCGATGTACGACGGCACCGCGATGACTTCAAGCTGTGCCTTCGGCAGCGTGCCGAACAGGCCCGGCAACTTCGGCCGCATCTGCGCGATATAGCCCTTGTAGGCGTCCAGCAGAGCGTCCTTCGAAGCCGGATGGAGCTTTGGATTCGTCTTGATCGCTGCGCTGAAGCTCTTGATGTCCTGGAAGCCGAGTTTCTTCACGATGGCCAGCATCTCGGTCTCGTCGCGCTTTACCTCATCGAGCCCGATCTGATGGATCTCCTCCGCGGACTTGTTCTCGGTCGTGCTCTGCCGAACCCTGAAGGCGTAA
>Ga0193742_1002660_pt1 | contig 10231 bp, 6 predicted proteins | sample L2c1metaG_FD_165511 | JGI IMG/M metagenome (GOLD analysis project Ga0193742, IMG submission 165511) | Soil microbial communities from a riparian zone of the East river system, Colorado, United States - L2c1 | ecosystem: Environmental > Terrestrial > Soil > Riparian zone | place: USA: East River... | reverse complement strand
CTGTAATGTTGACGTGATTATGTAATATAAGGATGTCCGGTGATTGATAAGATAAAAGATATAAAATATGAGGCATAAAGGAGATAATTACTCGTATATTTCAACACCCTGAACGGTTGCGGGATCAAGCTGCAATAGACCATGACCGATCCTATTTAGCAGACTGCTAGCGTTCGAATGCTGACCTGCTTACCTTTTTTCCGGATGGACTGAAGGTCTCAGGATCATCGATAGAATTGCACACTTTCTTCAGGATAGTCGTCTTGCCTGCATTTGCCCTGCCGATGATGAGAATGCGAAAATGCCCGCATTTGCTTCGGAGGTCGATAGCCTTGTTCATGTCGAATGGCAGGTATGCGAGGAGATCGTGGAAGAAAGATAACAGAAAGCGTACAGAATCTGGGAGGTCGTCTATACTATATCGGAACGAATCGCCGTTGACCTTGTTTGGTTCTCCTTCACAATCGACAAATTGAGTATCTCAGGAACCAGAATTTTTGGTGAAAATGACAGATCTGAAACCGGGCAGGCAAAAAGGGGCTCAAAAATGGTGTTTTCATTTCATTCCCACGTGTTTTTGGCCGCGCCAAATTTTTGAGCGAAAGTTAGCATCCACATTCGGCTGAATCTCGTAGGTTTCGGCAACCCTAACCGGGATGTCGATGGCCGTCAGAAGTTCTCAGAACCTCTGTCGGTGACGCTTTTGCTTTGCATACAGCTCATCCGCCGGCGGTACGTGGTTTATGAAATCTCTTTTGGACATTCTTCAAGGAAATGCGAACCTTCCTTGGCATCCATGAACACATAACGGTACTTGCACCAATCCCAGTGCTAGTATTTTGATTTTTTTTCGATCAAGCACTTGTATATATTACACATTTAGAACAAATAGTACATATCCCATAAAGAAGAATTTGATTGTGACATGTCTCTGGTATCTAGGTCTGGCGGCATAGTACAAGGGGGGACCGGGATCTGAAAACACAATTTTTATATGTTAATCTGCGTATATAGATTTCCTGAATTTTAAATATTAAAAATTCTTACTGTGAGTCCAGTATTTTAAATACTTAGCAAAATATAAAACTTAGAATTAGGGCGATATTTTACTTGCTACAGGACACAGGTTAAAATCAGCTTTTAATCTTGAGCCTCCCGAAGTGTTTGTTGTGGATGTGATTATTCTAAATTTAGCCTGAGTGTCCTAATCGAGCCCCTTCTGATCCAGCGCCCATCAGTGTGACTAATCCTAGCGCCCGGAGCCGACGATCCAGAATGCTTCTGTGTCTTCTTATCCGTCTACTCTCACTGGGAAAAGAAATTTGTTTTGGCTCACCGATCTGCCCACACCTTTAAACAGTCCACTTTGGCGAAGACAAGGGACATACATTGACATCTAATCCACCGAAAAGATATGACTTCAACTTTCGTATACACCCCACAGGTTAACTATCGTAACAGTCCTTATCTTGGTCCAATTTACGACCAATCATACTCCCCATTTATCCCTGAAATTTCTCTCAGCTCTTCTCCTTATGCTCGAAACGCTTCGCTTCCACCTTCCCCCAACCCCGGATATATACCTCTAGCTACGCCGTATGCTCCCAGTCAGATACCATTTCCAGGATCTGCTGATGATGGGTATCCGCCGGATCCATGGTCGAGAGGGCGCAGACCATCGTGGCATGGCGATGGGCCAGCCACTAATGCAACAACTGCATGGTTGAACGCTCCTATCCACCGTCAACAAACACGATCTTTTGGTGCCTCTCCATTTCAACAACCGGTGGGGTTGGATGGTTATTGGCCTCCATCGCCTTGCCCATACATCGCTCCGCCGGTCATGCCACAAATCACTATGCATCCGTGGTTAAATGCAGAAATGCTTCGTTCTGATTTCCTTTTCAACCTTTCCGCCCCACACTTCGCACCAATGCGATACATAGGCAACAACCAAACGATATTGCTCACATCTGAAGAACTCGCACAACCAGCTACGCACCCCCCGATCTACCAATTACAAATCCAATGTGATTTCATTCCCAATTGGCCCATCATCCTACAATACAACCCCCATCCATACAGATCGGCTAACACGTATCCAACTGCGGCACCTCCTATTACACTCGGGGACGTGTTGAGTGGAATTCATAATTCTCTGCACTTGGGTATAACGCAATATGATTGGGCGATGCTGAATCCTCAGCAAGAGCGCGCCATTTCGAGGGCTTATACTAAAAGGTGTAAGGCGGTGGGTTCGACGACTATGATAAGAAATGAAGGTGTGAGGCGCGTGGACTTCTTATTAGACAAGGTGTGGTTTAGGGGGCTTGCGAGGGTCGGTGAAGGACTGGAAAATCTAAAGCTAATCCTGGCGTGAGGTGCTATCCTCGGGATACTAACTGAAACTGACTTAAAAAGATGTACTTCATATTCCATTAGCTGACACTGTTTCACTCTGTATACCGATTTTTTGAATATGGTAGCCAAACTTGTAGTACACCTATTTTATGATCGACCGATTCTGCATGATGAGGCAATCATCGATTTGGGCAGGCATCAAATGTGTTGAAGTGTGCTTTCAGCTGCGCACTGGAACTCATATTCGTGCTGAAAGCGTGCCCGACGCCTGTTCTGGATGTTGTTGGACGTGTGTTGACATGATTCCAACCCTATAAAATTCTGGTATTTTGCAAAGAGTACAAAGAGCATGTGCAAAATTCAGAGTTCTTCGTGAACAACAGGCTTCAAACCAACCAGCTCAACCGTAAATACGAGGGCGGAGTTGGCTGGAATGACACTTCCAAACCCACGTGAACCTGTCAATCCAATAGAGTACTCAGAATGCTAGACAGAAAAAGAGAAAAGTAGAATGGTATGCGTACCATATGCCATGTTCGATGGGATGGTCAGGGTGCGCTTTTCATGGAGGCACATGCCGACGAGTCCTTGGTCCCAGCCTGAGATGACTTGGCCCACGCCGACTGCAAAGGCGAGAGCAAGTAAGCAAGGCATTTCCAGAGTTACAATCCAGTGTTCTTACGTGTCAAAGGAAGAGGTTGGCCACGGTCAAGACTGACAATTAAAGAGGTTGACAATAAACGTAAGCTCTGCACGTAGTGGTATGCACACACCTAGAGTCGAATTTGTTTCCATTGGCGAAAAGGGTCCCTGTCTAGAATTTCCTCCACGAAATGAAGGGCTATACAAGTATTGCTGTCTCTGAACAACTTACATAGTGTACCTCGATACGGTCTCCTTTCTTAGCCTGGTTGGGACACTCGGCTGGTTTGAATGTTGTTTCGATTTGTAGCTCTTTTGGGGGTACTTTGGCATCTTCAGCGGCAACAGTAACAGCAGCGACGAGAATACATGAGAGCCAGCCGAAGATTTTCATTTTTCTCGCCGAATGAGAAGAAGTTGGACGCGGTGAATTTGAACTTAAGTGACACGATCGCTGCGCATATCACGTGCATCGCAGACTCCTCTTTCTCGTAATATTGACCCACGGTGCCCAAAGGAACAAACAACTATACAGCTGACGCCACCTTGCTAACCTTATTTTCGCACCACAACACAAACATCCACCCTAAGCAAATCCTCAACCCGCCGCCGACAACAATGGTGAGCAAGTTTTGTGTTTATCGCTGAGAGAGACAACATTCATACTCTTTATCTAGCCTTCCCAAAAGACTTTCCGCACAAAACGAATTCTTGCTAAAGCTGGACGACAAAATAGGTGCGAATGGTTTCAATATAGATTAAAGTAGATCGAGGACTCACCATATTGTGTTTTTTCTTACAGGCCCATTCCTCAATGGTTCCGCCTAAAGACGGATACCAAAATCCAAGTGCGTCAACCCATCTTGTCTTCCCTCGCCCTTTCCGTGATAGATAGAGGCTAACATCAACTTTAGTACAACGCCAAGCGCCGTCACTGGCGAAGGACCAAGCTGAACATCTAAAGTCCTAGAAGGAGGGTTGGAAGAGAGAAATCGCAGCATTATACTTGCAGAGGACAGATGATCGTTCACAGACCTGCTTGCCTTACACCCCATGTCCTACCCATAACCTATGGCACATGCATATCATGATATTCTGTCTCAGAATTCTCAACGTGGTCGTTGCTGTTAAATGACTTATATCATCTGATATTTTTTTCTACCCCCATCAGATCAATCTCGTCTGTTTCTCGGAGTCGTAAGAAAGACAAGCAGTAGCGACGCTTTTGCCATTTTACAATATCACATCCTATCGAGTGCTTGGACGGCTGTCGGTGCTCTGACAGGTTCGACGGTCACCTCTGGGATTCAGATATAAAACTTCATCAAACAAGAGCTGAACCAAGACGGGGGTCTTGGTCTGTTAAGAGCAATGCGACGCTTTTTTGATGCTATTGATATTCTCAGAAATTATTAAAATGTATTCATTCCAATTATCTGTACAGTTCAAAATGTTATACCCCCCTGCGCCTCCGGGTGCAGTGACTTTGAAGTCGCACATGTATCTTCGAGCTGGAAATTTTCATGCAACCCATACGCCATATTCAGAGCGTCAGGTGATTCGCGCAGAGCTAGGATGATCAGATACGAACAGTTACGCATTAGATTCAGACATCACTGGGTGAAAAAAAGGAACCCTGTGCTCGACCACTCACCCTCGTTCACAGGAATGTAAAGTAGAGATGTTGTTCCTTTCATTACCCATTGGAGGATGATAAGGTCCTTTCGTAGGGAAGGTGCCCAATTGTTCAAAATGTTATGGGATCGCATCCTAAAGTGATATACATTATCGCCAGGTATAAGGTTAGGCCGTATATAACTCAGACGGTGCAGAGACGAATGCAATTGCGACACCTATTAAAAGTGTTTTTTTAAAAAAAGAGGAGACAAGGTATTTTTATTTTTTTTACGCACGTAAAGAGCTTTCACATCGTTTAAGTGGAAATTTTCGATGGCTCCTAAAAGGCGATCCAGTCTGTGACTAAATTTCAGATCGAATTTTCTTTTCCGAGGAGAGGGCTTGTAGTCGAGTTCAGGTAGTTCTTCGTGAAGCATATGTCTCCATAAGCTGAGATAGCGAGCTGGATCTGACTTAGGTTTAGGGTCAAGCCATTCGTTTAATTCAGCTTGCGCCATATGACATGAAGTAGCGTTGGGAAATATAATGCGGAAGGTCCTAAGCTGTCTTCTCTCGTTGGGAAGGAAGGACCCCGGTAACGCCTTGTCAATGTCGCATCGAGAATGAGCGAGAGTAGTCATTGGAATTTCCTTCCTCCATCCATCCTCAGTGTTAGCGTGCAGTATCAAGGTTTCCAGCATAGGCACCAAAGGAGGTCTCTCTCGATCTATGATCAACTCCAAGAGATCATGGAGAGGCGGTAGTTCGAGGTCCAATTCCACAAGTCGAGGCGTGAGCCTCAGTAACGACGTTAAATCGCCCACAACCTGGATACCGGTCCGAAGCGCCAGCTTCCTCAACATGGACGGTGTGGGAGATCGAGATAACATGGTATTAATGTGGGGTATTACGTCTCCTTGATATTCTTCTACTTCAATCTCCTCAACTATAGGAAGATTCAGACAGCCGAAGAAAAAGTTTGAGTTGATGACGGGATTCTCCAACTTGATCTTGAGACTGGTGAGATGGTGAAGCGTTGCTATTTTCGGTCCTGCGCCGTAACAGTAGCCGGCAACTTCGAGGCGCTCTAGGTCTGGAGAGTTGGTTACCACCTGGCACAACCCAGTTCGGTTGATTCCGTTTCCATTGAAAGATATCAACTGGGGCCAGGGTAACATTAATTCATGTGTGTAGAGTCGAACGAAAGTTACTTCGCGCAGAAGAGGGGCATGTTCGAAGATATCAATTACTAAGGCACTCGCATGGCATGGTCGCGACACCTTCGATAAGGTGAGTTTACGAAGTGAAGGAAGACGTCCTTTTATTGTTTGGAAGGCGTTCATGGTGATTGTACTTGACTCGATTGTTAATTCTTCTATTCTCTCGGAATGAGGTACCAGCGCGTCAATAAGGGGATGCCAATCGTATTCCTTGAATGGAGCGTAGACATAGAGGTAGAGTGGTGCATTGCGTGATCGTTGTAGAAGTCCTCTGAGAAAAGTTGCTAGAGCATCCAAATTCGCCCATGTACCATCTCCCAAGTGAATAGGCAGTCGATTCCACAAGAAAGGTAGGTTCAAAGCGACTTGTCTCCAAATTCGACTGACCTGTGATATGGCCCATGGGAGTTCTCGCCAATGACAATTCTGACCAGGGATAAATTGCCAAGTACAGTGTTGAAATATCTGTTCTAGAACCTCGGGAGGCACCCACCGGATGGGGGATAGCACTGCATTGTGGATACGGAGGATCTCGGTACATTGGGAAAGCCTGCGCCGTTTCTGTTGTGAGAAAGTGCGTTTGTGTTGAAGCTGCACAATCTCTTCCTGAACGACTGCAACAACATCACAAACGGCCGCTCTCTCTGAATCAGATGGTGGAAGGTTAGAATGTAAGAGATGCGGTACAAGAGTATGCCTGGATCGTTTGAGCCCAAATTTGACGAGACGATCCAGAAAAGAAAACAAACGCGCTTTTGCCGTTGTTACTACAGTCCAGGCGGACGTCGCATTAACTTGGTATAGAGACAAGGAGTCAGGATGATTGTATTTTTTTGAGGTAATCGATGTTCTTGGCTCACAATGATTATTATGGCTCTGCATTTGGATTCCCACCCTACGACACGGATTCCAGCGAATTTGAAGTCTTTACCCCGCTCCAAATCTCTTTAAAGGATGGGTTGGTAGTGCATAAAAGTTCGAGAAAAGAAGTTGCCATCCAAAACTTTGGTTCTCCACGCACCCTTTTGTGCTATTTATAGGACATACGTATCTCCAACAGCAAGCATCTTCGAAATACCACCATCTGAACGTCGCAATGATGCCACATATTGTTTATGTTCCTTCCGTAGCACCAACCCGAAGGCTAAGTGGAAGGATCACAAGCCTTACTAGTGACAGATCATATGGCCAACCTTGCCGATAAACCCAAGGACTAGACGAACCAATGGCAAATTGTGTCATGAGTCGGACCAAGGAACAGTTCATGATGTCTGTGTATCGTTTACATTCCACATGAATGATACCCGAACCACTAGCCTAAGCTGTTTAGTGACATATAACATGAGGAAATCAACAATCTTCGCGCCCTGCAGAATCGTGGCTTACCAGAGAACATGACGATCCTGCACACAGTGAGAGATAGTGACCAGTGCCACCTAGAAATAGGTATGATCGCGTGCGTTATACAGTTGAATCATAAATGGTGTCTTTCCTAGGGTAACCTTATGATATGGCACATCTCTTTTTATGGAAGGCCTTATGTCGCCCGCCCTATTCCATGCTCACCGTTAGCAGTTTTTCTTAAACACAAAATGTGAAGAAATGGTTTTCAGATGTACCTAAATTCTACCAGTTACAAGCATCAGAGAGATATGGGATGAACTACTTCGTTCGATTTGATATTCCACCGGTCGACTCCGAGAACCCTCCCTTTAAATGGTCCGACGAAGTATTCCCAGTGGCACTTCTCAAGATCCACAGACCCGAACAAAAAAACACCGAAAAAACCTCTGAAACACCGAAATCCCAACTGTATCCAAATATAAAGATTTGAAATTTCCATCAGAAATTCACGACATTCTTATAATATCCTCGCAATCCAGCCTCGACTGTTGAGCTAGCAAGATTCGACAAAGGTGGGGTGGGAAAGCAGTTTGATTCCTGAAGGCTACCACGCTTTCGTCCACACATATTCTATACGGCGCGATCCTCGCCGTTTCTCTCCCCTCCCCGATTCATTCTTGCCTGAGCTTTAGCTTTCCGAGGATCAGCGACTAGCCTTGATACCTAAGATTTTCAATTCTCAGCACTGCGTGCAGCTAGTTGTGCTGGAAAGAACCTTGCATGGATGGAGATGCGCATGCGGATTAGCGTAATAGTCTCGCAATTTGAATTCACAAGACATACCGACTGGGAAATGGCTGGAAATGGTTAGTCTGGGTGTATTTTGAATGGTGTTCGATAAAGGTCGGTGGGAACTTCACGGGATGAAATTCTGGCTCTCGCTCCTAACAACACACCAAAGAAAGGCGAAAAGAATCAAAAAGAGTCATGATCTCATTGACGTCCATCCGTCATACACGCTGCTCGCGACGAGCCATGAATGCATAACTCGTCGGGTAAAATCCTTTGATGTGATGTAAATGTGAATGCAATCGTCTTCGAAGGAAGGGGCACATGACGTATGGTATCACCCTTTGGGCTTGTCTATGGATTATAACTATTTGTTTTACCAGGTAAAGATAAAATATTAGATAAATCATTTAAAGAAACTAAACCGTAAAACCTGATAACCAACCATTTGTTAAACAAGGTAAAATTTCAGAGTTTAGAAATTGGACTAAACACACTGACTTATAAGGGCCTTATAATGTTAATTTTGTGATTTATTTGACGTCATTCAATTTTTTATATTTGTAGTTTGAACGATAAGTTGAAGTAATCGATACAAATGTTCCGATGTAGTGGAATTTCCGTCAAGATATGTGACTTTTGCCACCTTGTGTCTTGAGTATTTGCTAAGTCCGAAATCAAAGTGAGATTACGGTTCAGTTCCGTTCCGCGGCCTCCCGCGAAGCATCAGTATGATCCCAGCGGCATGAGCATTTCCGGGCTCCATTTAGAGAAAAAAATCTTGCCTCATACCTCTTGCAGTCGAGCGCTTGAGCTTGAATTGCGGCACTAATGTTGGATTGTGTCGATCAACGTCACCAAAGATTAAAGGATTACCAAAGGTCATTAAAAGTTCTCTGAAGATTTTACACGTCACAGTTTTTGAAGGATTGTCATCTGCATTCTGAATTAACTTCATTCACCAAGTCAAGAACGTGCATCCACCGAGTCAATAATCTGCCCTTAAAGGTAATGAAAGGAAGCAATGACAACCTATAAATACACACAACGCTCGCATCCCTGCGCATGCCAGCATGACTGGCATTCCGAAAGACATAGGAATGACATTCAGGTTTGTTGGATTGGCTTCCGGTATGAGAAAGTACATGTTTTGGGAGAGAGTGTCTAAAGGACGGTAGGACCCCTGAAAGGACCCTCAACCCGTATCCCGATCTGGATAGATTTTCTTTAATTTTTTTTTTTGGCTATAACCCGGAGGAGGATCTCCAGATAGGAATTGGGCCGGTTGATCTGACCTGAAGCCAACTCCGGATAAAAAAATGGTTGAACCCGAGACCTTGAGGTAAAAGTCCACTGAACAAAACCAATGATTAACCGGCATACTGTATCTCCTATCGTGTTATTGCTCTAGTTCCATGATTTGATCATCTTCTACCAACTGCTTATCTCCGGACGTCACTCCCACCGGCCTCAAAAGATCTTCAGACGACTGCAAACTGGCAGTAGAGGACAACAGTAGGAAGTTGATTTTTGATATATATAATACATTTTTACATTGCTCTAAAGGTACCTTTACATAGCATGCGTATCTCCAGAGAACCGGGCGAGCGTGAAAGCAATTTTTAATATACCAGATCCGGTGTCCGGATAGAGATTGCCCATGTCAGAGGCCGGATCCGCCATTCGGATAGAAATTTGAACCAAACCGTCCGGATAAAAACCGTGGCAATTGTCAACTTTTTTGGATACGGGTTTCTGAGGGTACTTTCAGGGGATTCGAAGCCACCGGTGATAAGCATGTGATAGTTTGTCCCGGAAGGTGACCACTGAAGTCGATCCGTTGCGGATCACGGGGAGCCGACCCATTGGCTACTACAAAACAGCCAGAAACGGCTCTCCTCAGACAATATAACGCAATGGTCACCGGCGTCAAAATTCACTCAAAAGAGGCTCCAAAGGCTCAAGAAGAGCTCTTCACAGACGGGGCTCTCAAGTTTCTCGCAGCTATCCATCGTACCTTTGAATCTACTCGCCAGTCTCTGCTCGTCGCGCGTGAGGATGCTCAACGTAGATTTGACTCGGGTGTTCCTTTTGATTTTCCGGCAGAGACCGCGCATATACGTGCAGAGCCATCGTGGCACTGTGCTCCACCTGCGCCAGGCCTTGAGGATCGGCGTGTTGAAATCACTGGGCCAACGGACAGGAAGATGGTCATTAACGCTTTGAACAGTGGGGCTAAAACATTCATGGCGGACTTC
>Ga0193742_1002658_pt1 | contig 10237 bp, 9 predicted proteins | sample L2c1metaG_FD_165511 | JGI IMG/M metagenome (GOLD analysis project Ga0193742, IMG submission 165511) | Soil microbial communities from a riparian zone of the East river system, Colorado, United States - L2c1 | ecosystem: Environmental > Terrestrial > Soil > Riparian zone | place: USA: East River... | reverse complement strand
GCTCGATAATCCGACCTCCTGCGTTACCCCCTGCGTCGTCGTGGTGAAGCGCAGCGCTGACATCACCGTGACCATCAACAAGGAGGGATACGAGCCGCAGGTGATCCCTCTGACCAAGGAAATTCCTGGTTCCGGCGCGGCGGGTTTCGCGGGCAACGTTCTGCTCGGCGGATTGGTCGGCATGGGCGTCGATGCCGCCACCGGTGCGGCACAGGATCACAAGCCGAACCCCGTGATCGTGACCCTGAATCCGGTTGCACCTGCACCGCAGCCGCGCGCCGCGAAGCCACGGCCGTCAAAACGGCCGCCTCCGGTACCACAGAGCTGAGTAAACTCCGTATTGGTAGTCCGCTTCAGGCACAGGCCGTTCGGGAGAGCCGCAGTTCACGCGCGGTCCCCGCCTTTGTGACTTGATGTCGCGGAAGGGGTTGGTCTACCTGTCCTTGCATTGCAATCGCAGAAAGGTTCAATGCCGCTGAAACAGCCGGGCAGCCGGGGAAGGCTTTCTAAGTATGGAAGATTTTACGCGCGCTCTGGCTGACTTCGTGCGCGACCATCAGGTCTGGGCTGCCCCCATCGTGTTCTTGCTGGCATTCGCCGAGTCGCTCGCCTTCTTATCGCTGTTGGTCCCGGCCTGGGGCGCGCTGGTCGCAATCGGCGCGCTGATCGGCGTCAGCGGTATCAGTTTCTGGCCGGTCTGGCTGGCCGGCGGGTTGGGTGCCGCACTTGGCGACTGGGTCTCCTACTGGTTCGGCTTCCGGTACAAGGAACATGTCGCCGAGATGTGGCCGCTGTCGCGCTACCCGGAGATATTGCCGCGTGGCGAAGCCTTTGTGAAAGACTGGGGCGTGCCCAGCATTTTCATCGGGCGTTTTTTCGGACCGCTGCGGGCCTCGGTGCCGCTGGCCGCCGGGATATTCGAGATGCCGTATTGGCGGTTTCAGATCGCGAATTTTTCCTCCGCGCTGGTCTGGTCGGCGGTGTTGCTGCTGTTTGGTGATGTGATGGCGCATATTGCCGGATGGCTGTGGCGGTCGGTCTGAGGCGGTCATCGGGCGGGCCGGAATAAGCCTCCAGTACTGGGGTTATTCCAAACGAATGCCGCGCGTTGCCTTCGCGACGACGTGATCGCATTGCCGATCGAACGCTGGTAAATGTACCGCGATAAACAGCAAGAAAGCTGGGAAAACCCGCCTGTCAATCGAATTTCACACTGGAAGGACATCACCATGGAACTGACACGACGCCACGCATTGGCCGGCGCCGCCGCGCTCGCTGCTTCGCCCCTGCTGCCAAGTGTTCCCGCCAAGGCGGCCGCACCGCTCGCCGACAAGCAGGCCCCGAGCTTCTACCGCTACAAGGTCGGCGAAGCGCAGGTGAACGCGATTTTCGACGGATCGACGACCTTCGATCTGACCGATAATTTTGTGCTCAATGCGAAAAAGGATGAGGTGAACGCGGCGCTCGACAAGGCATTCCTGCCGCAGGACAAGATGACGCTTTTGTTTACGCCTCTCGCAATAAACACCGGCGGAAAGACCATTGTCATCGATACGGGAATGGGTGCCGCCGCGTTGGCATCGAGCAAGGGCGCAAACGGCCAGTTTGCTGTGAATCTCGCGGCCGCGGGCATCGATCCCAAGTCGGTCGATGCGGTTGTGATCTCGCACTTCCACGGCGACCACATCAACGGCTTGCTCAACGCCGACGGTGCGCCGGCATTTCCCAATGCCGAATTGCTGGTGCCGGCCGTGGAGTGGAAGTATTTCATGGACGACGGCGAGATGAGCCGTGCGCCCGAGGGCCGGATGCAGGGTGTGTTCAAGAATGCCCGTCGCGTCCTTGAAACCGGGCTGAAGAAAAAGGCCACGCCCTATGAATGGGGCAAGGAGGTTGCGCCGGGTTTGCTCGCGGTTGAGACCATTGGTCATACGCCGGGTCATACTTCCTATGTTCTGTCGTCTGGCTCCGACAAGGTGTTCATCCAATCGGACGTGACCAATCATCCCGCGTTGTTTGTGGTCAATCCGGGCTGGCGTGCGTTCTTCGATCAGGATCCGGCTCAGGCCGAGACCACGCGGCGCAAAACCTACGACATGCTCGTCGCAGAAAAAATGCGCGTTCAGGGCTTCCATTATCCATTCCCGGGGCTCGGCAACGTGGTGAAGGACGGAAACGGCTACCGGCTGGTACCGGCACAGTGGAGCCCGGTGATCTAAGACGTCATTCCGGGGCGATGCGGAGCATCGCCCCGGAATCCGACGATCATAATCTCGAGATTCCGGGTCTGGTGCGAACGGCACCAGCCCGGAATAACGGGGTACATCTTGACGAAAAGGGCGCTGGGCTTTATAGCCCGCGCCCATGATCAACGCCGTGACCATGTCAATCGCTCGCCGCCGCCGCACCTCAGCGGTATGGGCGGACGTCTGCGTCTGAGATTGTCGCCCCTGCCGCCGGATCCGATCCGCGGCATTTTCCTTCCTGCAGCGTGATCTGACCCCGGCGGCTCCACCGTCAAGCCGGAGTTTGCAATGTATACGCCCCCGATGTTCAAGCCCGATCGCGCCGCCAGCCTCGCGTTTGCGGAAGCGCGCGGATTCGGCACGGTCTGCACCTTCGACGGCAACAAGCCGGTCGCCTCGTCGCTGCCGTTTTACCTGGACTATGCCGACGACGGCACGCCGCTGGCGGCGTTTCATGTCGCGCGCCACAATGCGCTGGCCGGTTTTGCTGACGAGACCTCGTCCTGGCTGATGGCCGTGAACGGCGCCGACGCCTATGTGTCGCCCGACTGGTACGCGTCGCCGGATCAGGTGCCGACCTGGCTGTATCAGGCCGTGCACCTCACCGGCACGGTGCGAAGGCAATCCGACGATGAACTCGGCCGCCATCTCGACGCGCTGAGCGCGAAGTTCGAAAACTGGCTGGCGCCGAAACCGCCATGGCTGTCGTCGAAGATGACGGCAGGGCGTTTGAATGCGATGAAAAAAGCCATCGTGGGTCTGGTCATGACGGTCGAAGCGGTCGAGGGCAGCTTCAAGCTCAACCAGCACAAATCCGATACCGACTACGTCGCCATTGCGACCGCGCTGTCCGGGCAGACGGAGGCTGCCGCAAAGGTTCTGGCCAGCGAAATGCGCGGGTTGCGTCCGCAATTGTTCGAGAGCCAGGCTTCACAATTGAATGCTAAGACGACGTCAGAAGGAGCGATGTGATGAGCACGAAGAAGAAGATCGGCATTCTCGGCGCGTCCGGCTACACCGGCGCCGACGCGGTGCGCCTGCTGGCGCGGCATCCGAATGCCGAAATCACCGCGCTTACCGCCAACACCCATGCCGGCAAGGCGATGGAAGAGGTGTTTCCGCATTTCTTCATGCTGGACCTGCCGAAGCTGGTGGAGTGGGAAAAGGTCGACTGGACCGGCCTGGACGCGGTGTTCTGCGGGCTGCCGCACGGCACCACGCAGGAAATCATCGCGGCGGTGCTGGCCGCCAATCCCGCCATCAAGATCCTCGACATGTCGGCGGATTTCCGGCTGCGCGACATGAATACCTACGCACAATGGTACGGTCACGAGCACCGCGCGCCCAAGCTGCAGGGCGAAGCCGTCTACGGCCTTACCGAATTCTACCGCGAGAAGATCGCCGCGGCGCGGCTGGTCGCCTGTCCCGGCTGCTATCCGACGGCGGCGCTGTTGGCGCTGGTGCCGCTCACGAAAGCCAAACTGATCGACGCCGACGACATCGTCATCGACGCCAAATCGGGTGTCACCGGCGCCGGCCGCGGGCTGAAGCAGAACACGCTGTTCAGCGAAGCCGGCGAGGGGCTTTCGCCCTATTCGATAGGGACGCATCGGCACGCGCCGGAGATCGAGCAGGAGATCGGCGTCGCGGCGGGCTCGGCCGTGACGGTCAATTTCACGCCGCATCTCATTCCGATGAGCCGGGGCGAACTCTGCACCTCCTATGTCAAACTCAACGGCGCGAGCTCGGACGATCTGCGCGACGCGCTGGCCGCGGCCTACAAAAATGAGCCGTTCGTGCATGTCGCGAAAAAGGGCGTGCTGCCGCAGACCCAGAATGTGCGCGGTTCGAACTACGTGCAGATCGGCGTGTTCGCCGACCGCATCAAGAACCGCGCCATCGTCATTTCGGTGCTCGATAATCTGGTGAAGGGCTCGGCAGGGCAGGCGATCCAGAACATGAACCTGATGTTCGGGCTACCGGAAGCCGCCGGGCTGGAGCAGATCGCACTGTTTCCGTAGCTGGAGCGACCGGGGACGAGGACACTCTTCACGCCCGTTCTCCCTCCGCTCAGGTCGCCAACAGCATGTGCCAACTCTCCCGGCGCGGCATGAGCCGGGGAGAGCAATCCCGAGAGCTACGATCTCGCCCGGAGGGCCATCAACCTTCCGTCTGCGCTGACGCTCGCGGAGGACCAGGTAGACCCGCGTGTATGCGATCGTCCGGTCGCTGCGACCCTAGCAGTGGAATCCGGGACATTGACCGGTCGAGGACTCTTGCCGGGTTCTTGATGGCGCCGAACCCTGTAGGTGGCGGGAGGCATGGTCGTTATCGAAAAGCACCAGTTCTGCACCGCAGCGAAGACCAACGAACCTGATGCGAACTTGCCTAATCGCAAGTCAGCACGCGTTTGCCGACCATAGCATATCGTCTCTCCGGGGGTCTCGCGGGGCTGCTTCCAGTGGCCTGAGGGCGCGTCGGCTATCGGAGTCCTGCAGGCAGTGGCGAAGTGGAGAAAAAATGACTGGGATAACACCTGACACCGCTGAATAGGCGTTACTGACATGCGCGACGAGATAGAGATCGCACCGAGAGACCGGAAGTTCCTCAATTTCGAGGACGACGCGAGTGAGACCTATGACGTCGCTCTGGGGTCGAGCAACAAGAATCGCCGACAAGAAGACGAAGGATTAAGCAGTTCGTCGCGAGTCGGACCGTCGGCATGGCGGCGCGGCTATAACTTCTGCATCGATGCCTTTGCAGCGGCCGTGCTCATCGGCGGTTTTTTCTATGTAGTCAGAGGCGCTGGTCAAGCGGACCTCGTGCGGATCAACGCGATCAGCGAGCAGGTCATCGAGCGAGGGGCCCAGCTACCTGGCCAGCATTCGATGAGCGCCCTCCCGGCGCTCCCGCGGACCGAAACCAGTCAACTAAGCGTTCCAACCGAAGCTCAACAGGCTACACAGGTCTCTAGGACTTCGTTACCGGAAGCGCGACAACCTCTGAAGGAGGAACGCACCGAAGCATTGGCGCAGGAACTTGCCGAGTCCCGACGCGCCATCGAGCAGCTTGATGTGCAGCGGCAGACGGAAGCTGTGAAGAGCGCGCAATCGCTGGCACAGGAGCGGCAGAAAACGGCCGTCCTTGAGAAGGAAGCCGCCGCCGCGCGGCTCGAGCAGACCACTAATACGGCGCAGCATCGCATGGCACTCGACGAGGAAACCGCACGTAGTGCCGCATTGGCGAGCGAGTTGGCGACGGCGCTGCGCAAAATCGAGACGCTGGCGGCGGAGTTGAGCAAGGCGCGCGACGATGCTGGGCAGCTCAAGCAGGCGGAGGCCGAGAAGAGCGCACAGTTATTCGAGCAGGAACGGCAAAAAACCGCTGCTCTCGCGCTGGAAGCCGCCGCGCGGCAGGAGCTGAGCGCGCGCGCCGTGCAGCTTCGTCATGCCATCGATGAGGAACGTGCGCGGAGCGCCGCACTGGCGAATGAGCTGGTATCGGCGCGGCGCGAAATCGAGACGCAAGCGGCGCAGTTGCGCAAGAGGAGCGACGAGACTGCGCTAGTCATGCAGGCGGAAGCCGCGAATAGCGATAAAACGCTCGAGCAGGAGCGCAAGAGGTCGGCAGCCCTCACGCAGGAGGTCGCGGCGGTGCGGCAAGAGCTGACCGCAAGCTTGGCCCTGCATCGTCAAGCGATCGACGAGGAACGCGCGCGCAGCGCCGCACAGGCGGGCGAACTGGCGACCGTGCGGCGGGAAACCGAGACGCAGGCGGCGCAATTGCGCAAGGCGAGCGACGAAGCAGCGCTGTTCAAGCCGGTGGCGGAGAGCGCAACGGCGGAGCTGCGAGAGTCCCAGCAGCGAGCACACGACAGGACCGCGAGAACGACAGGGGATTCGGAATCTGCGCGGCAAACGATAGATGTGCGTGTCACGCCCGAGCTCGTGGCGAACAGCCCGATTTCCGGGCCGGCAAAAGCGGTGGAGACGGTTGTGGTGACGCAGCCCGCAGCTGTAGAGCCGCAGACCAGTACGGAGGCGACAAGGTTGGTGGCGCGCGCCAGCGCACTCCTCGGTCAGGGAGATATCGGTGCTGCGCGCACAGTGCTCGAGCGCGCCGCCGAAGCCGGCAGCGCGCATGCGAGCTTCATGCTCGCGGAGACTTATGACCCCGGCATATTGTCCGCGTGGGGAACCTACGGAACGCGCGGCGAGGCGACGAAAGCGCGCGAGCTTTATGCGAAGGCGCATGCCGGCGGCATTCAGAAGGCGAAGGATCGATTCAATGCGTTAGGTCAGTGAGGATGAAATGCACAGGGTTGCAAGACGACATTTGCTGCTGCTGGCCGCGTTGACGACACCCATTCCCGCGCTTCAGCCAGTCGATCTGTATGCGCAGGCAGCCAGAATGGATGCGCCGAGCGTTGCTTTACCGCGACGCCCTCCCGTACAGGAAACGGACAAAGAGAAGATGAACGCCTGGACCGTCGGGCTCGCCGGCGGCTTGCTTGAGGGAGCGCCCCTTCGCCTCGCGGCGGAGATAGCCCGCGTCGTCGACGACGGGCAGAATCTGCATGTGCTGCCGATCGTCACCCGGGGCGCCACCGAAAATCTGAACTCGTTGCTCTATTTGCGCGGCGTCGATACGGCGATCATCAATTCCGACGCGCTCGATGAGTACAAGATTCAGGTTCCGCAAATCCGGCGTCGGATCACTTACCTGCTCAATCTGTTCCCGTCGGAACTGCATATCTTTGTGCGGCCCGAGATCGAGAAGCTGGAGGATCTCGCCGGCAAGAAAGTGAATTTCAACACCCAGGGTACGGCTGCCGCCTATTCCGGGCCACTGATCTTCAGCCGACTCGGCATCAATGCCGAAAAGACTTTCATTCCCCATCAGATTGCGCTGGAGCAAATGCGCAAGGGCGAGATGGCGGCCGTCGTCTTCATCACGTCGAAACCGGTTGATGCCTTCGTCAAGGGACGCTGGGAGCCCGGCTTCAAGTTCCTGCCGGTAAAATACGAGAGCAAATTCGAGGATTACTATCTTCCCGCAGCGTTGGAGGCGACCGAGTACCCCGGCCTCATCAAGCAAGGCGAGCGCGTGCCGACGATTGCGGTGCCGACCGCGCTGGTGGCGTTTAACTGGCAGCCACAAACCAACCGCTATCAGCGTGTCGCCCGCTTCGTCGATGTCCTGTTTACGCGTATCGACAGATTGCAAGGGCCGGGTTTCGACCCGAAATGGAAGTCTATCAATCTTGCCGCGACGGTCCCCGGCCTCGACCGCTTTGCGGCGGCGCAGGAATGGCTAAATCGGCAGGCCCGGGTCCCGCGGGCGTCGCGATGAAGGCGATCGCGCTGTCGGTCGTATTCGACGTCGCGAGCACGCTCGCCTTTGCGCAAGGCGCCAGCGATCCGATGGAGCATCTTCGCGCCTGCTCCCTGATGGAACGTGCAGAGCGGCTGGAATGTCTGGACAGACTGTCGCGTAATATCGCGCCGGCTCAACCGGCGCGGGGCGGCGACAACTGGATCATCAGCGAGACCACGTCGCCGGTGAACTATATGCCGATCGTCGCCGTCACCGCGTTTTCCCAAGGTGGCTCCGATGGCTCCCGGATGCAGATTTCCATTCACTGTCGCGGCGGCCGCACTGAACTCGTGGTTTCCGGACCAGCCATCTCCGGCACCGATTACGCCATTTCCTACCGCGTCAATGACGGTCCGCCGGCGCAAGTTGGCGCAGGCCCGCCATCGTTTGGAACTGGCGTAGCGCTCACGGGCGATGTCGTACGCTTGCTGCAGTCGCTCCCCGAAGAGGGGCACTTCGCCATTCGCATCTCCACCCGATCGGGTGCCGCCCAGGACGGACATTTCCCGCTCGGCGGACTGAACACGGTGCGGGAGAAACTGGCCGCGGCGTGCAAATGGCCACACGCCGTTGCCAGGCCACGCAACTAATGGGCAACGAAACATCACGGGAGGATAGACGATGAGATGGATTGTAAATTCGGTCACAGCGGTGGCTGGCGTCGTAGCACTGCTCATCGTCGCGCCCACGTCGGCGGAGACGCTGCCGAAGCAACCGGTGAAGCAGACATTGAAGCGGCCGGCTGCCGACACGAAGCCGCATAACCTCGTGCTGCAGGTGAACGTGAACGACCCGGCGATGATGAATCTCGCGCTCAACAATGCGACCAATGTCACGCAGTATTACAAGGACCTTGGCGAGAAAGTGTCGATCGAGGTCGTCACATTCGGTCCGGGTCTGCATATGCTGCGCGACGACACCTCGCCGGTGAAGGCACGGATCAAGTCGATCAAGGAAAGCAATCCGGCGATCTCTTTCAAGGCCTGCGGTAACACCCAGGAAAACATGCATAAGGTCGAGAACAAGGAAATTCCGCTCATTCCCGAGGCGACAGTCGTGAAATCGGGCGTCGTGCGGGTCATGGAGTTGCAGGAAAAGGGATGGACCTATGTAAGGCCCTGACCTATCCCATTTCAAACGATCCTGAAGATCGCCAGCACCAGCACGGCCTGCGCGAAGAAGCCGACGGTGAAGGTGAGGGTGCGGAACACCGGCAGGCCGATCGTGTAGACGATCAGATGCGCGACCCGGGACCAGAAATACACAGCGCAGGCGTAGGCGGTCCATTTCGTCGAATAATCGAGCTGCGACAGGATCAGCACCAACGGCGCGAAGATGATGAGATTCTCGACCGCGTTGTCATGCGCAAACATCATGCGCGTGGCCCATTCGGAATGCGGCTTGTCGTTGCGAGACGGATTGGCCATCGCACCGGTGAGACCGCGAACCTGGCAGCGGTTGAGCACGTAGGGGATCCACATCACCCCCGTCAGAATAACCGTCATCGTCAGCCAGAACAGTTCCTTGACGTCTGTAATCACCAACATCTGCGTTTCCTTTCAACTTGGCAATTCTGACTGGCACGGCAGCTTGAGTCGGTGCCTCAACAACAACACGAATGCACCCGCCTGATGATAGACGGTTGCGATAGCAACGCCAATGCGGGAGATTCAGGCGCGAACCCGGACGTAGCTGCCGGGCGCGTCTTCGATCGGCGGCATCGCCTCGGTGCCGGCCGGCCGCGCCGGCACCGTTTCGGCGTCGATGCTTTCGAGCCATTGCCGCCAGTCCGGCCACCACGAGCCCTTGTGTTCCTGCGCGCCCTTGAGCCAGTTCGCCAGCGTGGTGTCCCTGATGTTGTCGTTGGTCCAATACTGATATTTTCCCGACGCCGGCGGGTTGACCACGCCGGCGATGTGGCCGGACCCCGACAGCACGTATTTCACCGGGCCGCCGAAGAATTGCGAGCCGTAAAGCACCGATTCGGCCGGCGCGATGTGATCCTCGCGGGTCGCCAGATTGTAGACCGGCACCTTCACCTTCGACAGGTCGAGCAGCGTGTTGTCGAGCACCATGCTGCCGGTGGACAGCCGGTTTTCCAGGTAGCAGTTGCGCAAATAGTAGGAATGGTTCGCCGCCGGCATCCGCGTCGCGTCCGAATTCCAGTGCAGCAGATCGAACGAGGAGGGCGGCTGCCCCTTCAGGTAGTTGCTGACGACATAGGACCAGATCAGGTCGTTCGAGCGCAGCATGTTGAAGGCCATCGCCATCTTGCTGCCTTCCAGCACGCCGGCCGCCTGCATGTCGCGTTCCAGCGCCGAGACCTGGTCTTCATCGACGAACACCAGGAGGTCGCCGGCATGGGTGAAGTCGACCTGGGCGGCAAAGAAGGTGGCGGAGGTCACGCGCACCCTGCGCTTTTCCGCCAGCCATGCCAGCGTCGAGGCGAGCAGGGTGCCGCCGACGCAATAGCCGGCGGTGTGAACCTTCATCTCGCCGGTGACCTGTTCGATGACGTCCATCGCCGCGAGCGGGCCCCGCTTCATGTAGTCTTCGAAGGTCTTCTTGCCGAGGGTCTTGTCCGGGTTGACCCACGAGATCACGAACACGGTGAT
>Ga0193742_1002657_pt1 | contig 10238 bp, 12 predicted proteins | sample L2c1metaG_FD_165511 | JGI IMG/M metagenome (GOLD analysis project Ga0193742, IMG submission 165511) | Soil microbial communities from a riparian zone of the East river system, Colorado, United States - L2c1 | ecosystem: Environmental > Terrestrial > Soil > Riparian zone | place: USA: East River... | reverse complement strand
CGCCGAACACCGTGACGTCCTGGCTGAACACGCACACCGGGCGGCCGTCGACCGTGCCGTAGCCGGTCACCACGCCGTCGCCGTACGGGCGGTTGCGCTCGAGTCCGAAATTCGTCGACCGGTGCCTGGCCAGCTCGTCCAGCGCCACGAACGAGCCGGGGTCCAGCAGCATGTCGATGCGCTCGCGGGCGGTCTGCTTGCCCCTGGCGTGCTGCTTGGCGACCGCCCGCTCGGAACCGGCGTGCACCGCGTCGTCGCTGCGCCGGTACAGGTCGGCGAGCTTGCCGGCGGTGGTGTGGATGTCCGCCTCGCCCGCCGGCGGCTCGCCGAGCGGATCGGTTGCGCTGCTCACGGGAATACCTCCAGCTGGGTCCAGCCGAGCCTAGCCAGTAGCAACGCCCGCCCGGTCGTTGCTTTGATCACGGCGGACTAGGTTGGCCGCCATGACCGGACTCGACGCACTTGTCCTGACCGAACGGCTGCGGGCGCCGAACGGGCCGTACGCCGCGGTGGACCTGGTGGCGAGCACCGGATCGACCAACGCCGACCTGCTGGCCAGGGCCGGCGCGGCGGACTACACGGCGCTCGTGGCCGCCGAGCAGACCGCCGGGCGGGGCCGCCGGTCCCGCCAGTGGGCCTCGCCGGCCGGGTCCGGCGTCTACCTGAGCGTGCTGGTCCGGCCGAGCACCGTGCCGGCCGACCGGCTCGGCTCGCTGTCCCTGGTCGCCGGTGTCGCGCTGGTGCGGGCCGCCCGCGCGGTCGGCGTCGACACCGCTCTCAAGTGGCCGAACGACCTGCTCGTCGACGGCGTCAAGTGCGCCGGCGTGCTGGCCGAGGTGGCGCCGGACGGCGCCGCGGTGGTTGGGATCGGGCTGAACGTCACGGCCGCGCCGGACGCCCCGGCCGGGCCGGGCGACCTGCTGGCCGGCGCGCTCGGTGCGGCCGTCGACCCGACCGAGGTGACCGTGGCGCTGCTGACCGCCTTCGCCGAGCTGGAAACCAGCTGGCGCGGGATGAACGGCGACCTCGCCGCGTCCGGCGCGCTCGCCGCCTACCGCGACAACTGCGCAACGCTCGGCCGTCGGGTCCGCGCCGAACTGCCCGACGGCTCCGCCCCCACCGGGGTGGCCACCGAACTCGACGTCGCCGGTCAGTTGGTGCTCTCGCTCGACGACGGCACCGATGCCACCGTGTCGGCCGGTGACGTCGTCCACCTGCGGGACGAGGAGATTCAGGGGTAACGGCACCAGCGGCGCCCAGCGCCGGTACGGTTACCGCGTCAACGACGGGCAAGGCGAAATTCGGGAGGACGCCGTGGCCTACCCAGACGATCTGCTCAGTGATGGTGAGCGCGTCATCCTGCACAAGCACTCGCACTGGAAGATGCTGCTCTTCCCCTACATCGTCCTGATCCTGACGCTCGCCGTCGGCGGGTTCCTCGCCTACCTGGCCAGGGATCTCGACTGGAAGACGGTCGCCTGGATCGGGCTCGGCGTGATCGGCCTCGTGCTGATCGTGTGGTTCTTCCTGATCCCGTTCGTCCGGTGGCGCACCACGCACTTCATCGTCACCACCGACCGGGTGATGGCGCGCGAGGGCGTGATCAACCGGACCGGCATCGACATCCCGCTCGGCCGCATCAACAGCGTCCGGTTCGAGCACGGGCTGACCGACCGGATCTTCGGCTGCGGCACGCTGATCATCGAGTCCGCGTCGCAGGAGCCGCTGGAGTTCGACGACATCCCCAAGGTGGAGAAGGTGCACACCCTGATCTACCGCGAGGTCAACGACAACCCGCACGACGACTTCGCCGGCCCCGGCACCGGGTACGGCCCGCAGGGCGCGGGGACCCAGCAGTTCAACCAGCCGCCGCAGGGCGACCCGCGCGGCAACCGGTAGTGACCGCGAGGGACCTCGGGCTGCCCGCCCGAGTGCCCGCACCCGACCTCCCGGATCGCGTCACCATCTGGGAGGTCGGCCCGCGGGACGGCCTGCAGAACGAGCAGGCCGTCATTCCCGTCCGCACCAAGCTGGCGTTCCTCGGCCGGCTCGCCGACGCCGGCCTGACGACCATCGAGGCCACCAGCTTCGTGCACCCGAAATGGGTGCCCCAGCTGGCCGACGCCGAGCAGCTGCTGGCCGGGCTGAACCGGCGCGTCGGCGTGCGCTACCCCGTCCTGGTGCCCAACGAGCGTGGCCTCGACCGTGCGCTGGCCGCCGGCGTCGAGCACGTGGCGATCTTCGCCAGTGCCACCGAGACCTTCGCCGCCCGCAACCTCAACAGCACCCTCGACGCGCAGTTCGCGATGTTCGAACCGGTGGTGACCCGCGCGGTCGCCGCGGGGCTCGACGTGCGCGCGTACGTGTCGATGTGCTTCGGCGACCCGTGGGAGGGCCCGGTCGAGCCGGCCGCGGTGGTCGGGGTCGGGCAGCGGCTGCTGGCCATGGGCGCCAGCCAACTGTCCCTCGGCGACACCATCGGCGTGGCGACCGCTGGCCAGGTCGAAGCCCTGGTCGGCGCGTTCACGGCGGCCGGCACGAGTGTCGACGCGCTCGCCGTGCACTTCCACGACACGTTCGGCCAGGCACTGGCCAACACCCTCACCGCGCTCCGCCTCGGTGTGTCCACTGTGGACTCGTCGGCTGGTGGGCTCGGTGGCTGCCCGTACGCCGAGTCGGCCACCGGCAACCTCGCCACCGAGGACCTGGTGTGGCTGCTCGACGGCCTCGGCGTCGAGACCGGGGTCGACCTGGACGCCCTCGCGGACACCAGCGCCTGGCTCGCCGAGGAGCTGGGCCGCCCCAGCCCGTCCCGGGTCGTGCGCGCGCTGCGTGGCTGACGTGGCGCCCGGCAGAGCCTTGGTGCGCAAGGAAGTTCGGTGATCCCGGAGCGGTCGGGCGATGTTCTGGTGTGGCGGTTGGCCCGGCCGTTGCTGGCGATCTCCAGTGCCCCGCTCGGCGGCGGGCTCGGGCCGCGCGACTGGGTGATCAACATGACCGTGCCGGACGGCTACCGCCGCGACGACCCTGACGTGCACCTTGCCGAGGTGGCCGCCGCGCTCGGCCTCGCCGGCACTGGCGTCGGCTTCCTGACGGCCGTGGCCGTCGACACCGTGGTGCACCGCGCCGACGGCGGCGTGCGGGCATCGGTCACAACCGGCATCGGTGCGCACCCGACCTGGGCGGCCGGACCGGGCGAGCCGAGCGTCGAACGTCCGCAGGGGACCATCAACGTGGTGGCCTTCCTGCCGGTCCGGCTGTCGGACGCCGCGCTGGTCAACGCCGTCGCCACCGTCGCGGAGGCGAAGGCGCAGGCGCTGCGCGAAGCCGGCATCGCGGGGACCGGCACGCCAACCGACGCGACCGCGCTGCTGTGCCCGCCGACCGGGCCGGCACAGCGGTTCGGCGGCCCGCGTTCGGCGGTCGGCAGCGGCCTCGCCAGAGCCGTCCACGCCGCCGTGCGCGCCCGCCTCGATCAGAGCTGAGCCCAACTATTCCCCAATGGGAACCGAACACGCCGGGGAGACGTCGAAGCGTCGTCCGAGGACAATGCCATCATGCGGAATCGTCGCATTCGGTACCCGAGGCATCACTCAGCGGAGGTGGCCCGTGGTTGCTGACCATCGTGCCCAGGTCGAGGAAATGCTTGCCGACTACCGCCGCAGCCGGGAGACGCTCGCCTCGGTGCACCGGGACCTGGCCGCCGTCCGCGGTCAGGCGTCGAGTCCGGACGGCCTGGTGCGCGCCACCGTGTCCGCGCAGGGTGTGCTGACCGCGCTGGACATCGCCGAGAGCGCCTACGACGAGCACCGCCCTGCCCAGCTCGCCGCGCTGATCGTGGCCGCGACCGAGGCCGCGGCCGAGCAGGCGGCCCACGCGGCCGGCACGGTGCTAGCCCCGGTGCTGCCGGCCGACACCGACCCGGAGGCGCTGCTCGCCGGCACCGCCGACCTGACCGCGCAGGAACGGACACCGAAACCGCCGGCGAAGGCCCAGGACGCCGAGGAGAGCCTCGAGGACGTCGTCTGGATGCGTTCCGGGAGCAAGAGATGACCGACGGCTTCAGCGCGGACGCCGAGCGGCTCGCGGCACAGGCGGAACACTTCGACCGCTTCGCCGGCCGGGTCGGCGCGATCCGCCGCGACCTCGCCGACGTGCTCGACGCCGCCGGTCCCTGCTGGGGCGGCGACGACGTCGGGCAGAGCTTCGCCGCCACGCACGCTGGCGCGGCCGACGACACGTTCACCGCGCTGGGTGCGCTGCCCGACCGGCTCGGCTCCGTCGGCACCAAGTTCACCGAGACCGCGACCGCTTACCTCGACAGCGGCGCCGCCGAGACGCTGTCCAACACCGCCGACTCCGACGCCTGATGGGCATCGAGCTGCCGCCAGAGTTGGCGGACGTCGCGGCGAAGGCCGGCGTGCGCTGGCCGGCGGCCGATGAGGAGGCCATGGTCAGGACCGCGCAGGCCTGGCGGGAGGCCGCGACCGGCATGTCCCGGCTGTCCGCCGACGCGGACAGCGCCGTGCGGACCACCCTGGACGCGGTGACCGGGCAGACCGGGGACGCCGCGGCCAAGCACTGGTCGACGTTCGTGGAACCGGACACCGGGCACCTGTCCTCGGCTGTGCGCGGCTGCTCGAACGCCGCGGACCGGCTGGAGCACGCCGCGACCCAGGTGGGCACCGCCAAGGTGGAGATCGTGCGCAACCTGGTGGCGCTCGCGCAGAACTCCGACGCGGCACACCACGCGGCCGCGGCCGGCAACCCGAACGCGCTCGCCGGGCTGGAAACCATGGTGCGCGGCACGTCGGCGAATGTCACGCACATCACCGGCAGCCTCGTCGACTCCGTACAGCCGCAGTCCGGCGTGGACGTCTCGACGCTGCAGGCGCCGGCCAACGCCAACCCCGGCGTGCACGCCCCGGTCGTCGACGCCGTGGTGTCCACTGTGGACAATGTGGTGGACGGGACGGTGAACACGGTCGCGGACACCGCGCTGCCCGGCGACGCGCGCCCCGGTCAAGGCGATCTCCTGCCAGGACAGGGCGACGATGGTGCCGGCCAGCCGGGCGGACCGCTGGGGCCCGGCTCCGGTTTGCCCGACGGGCCGAGGGGGACGATCCCGGACCTGGGGAACGCCCAGCCCAGCCTGCCGGTGGACCCTGGGCTGCCCGGTGGGCCTGGCGACGTCGGGCCTGGACTGCCCGCCGACCCGGACGTCACCGGGCCGGTGCCCGTCGACCGCCTTCCCGGCGCCGTGGGGCCAGGTCACCTCGACGACCTGCCGACCCCGCCGTCGGGGCTGACCAGCCAGGCCGGGTTCGTCGACGCCGCGGCCGCGCCGCACTACGGCGGCAACCTGCCGCACGCGGCGCCACCCATCCCCGGCGCGGCCCCGCCCGCCGCGGCCGGCTTCGGGCCAGGTGGCCCCGCCTTCGGCCCACCAGGTGCCCCGACGTTCGGCCCGCCAGGTGCCGGCGCGATCCCGCCGCCGGTCGGCGGACTGGCGCCACCGCCGCCCGCGCCGGGTGCGGTGCCCGCCCAGCCCGGCCAGCCCGGCCTTGCCCGGCCGACCTCGGCCGGTCCCGCGGCGGCTGGTCACCTGCCCCGCCCGGTCGGCGGCGTCCTGGACGTGCCCGTCGACCAGCCGAGGGGGAAGGTCGCGCTCGGCGGCCCGCCCGGCGCGCCGCCGCCGTGGAAGGGCGACAAGGATGGCGTGCTGGCGGCGTTCTGGATCCACATGTTCCCCATCGGGCACCTCCCGGTGGCCTCCTATCGCCCGGCCCGACAGCTGCCGCCGCCGCACGAGGAGCTGGACTACGCGGCGGGCGTCCGGTTCGCCCCGGCCGACCACCCTCGGCACGACCTCGTCGACAGCGCCGACCGGCGCGCGGCACTCGCCGAGGGCGCCGATCCGGTCGAGCCGCCGGTCGGTCTGCCGGCCGACGACGAGCGGGTGGCCACGCTCGCCGACGGACATGACCCGCTCGGCGGCGAGCACGAGCGGGACTGGGAGCGCCGCTACCTCGCCAGGTTCGGCAGCGTCACCGCCGCCGGCTACAGCACCGACGGCGCGGAGTTCTCGTGGCCGTTCAGCGAGGTGAACCCCGAGGGCGGCACCGCGCCAGGCGAGCCGGAGGTGCTCGAGGCGGACACGGTGCTCGACCGGTTCGGCGCCGCCGACGGCCGGGTGTTCGCCGCCGACGGCACACCGTTCGCGCAGCGCTCCCTGCCGCCGCCGCACCTGGCGCTCGGCTACCACCGCTACCGCGTGCTGCGGTCACTGCCGGTGTGGCGGGCGGTCAGCGCGCCGTGGTTCGCCCAGCCCGGCGGCGGGATCCGTTACCGCGCAACGCATTCGGCCGCCGAGCTGGTCGCGTTGGGCTACCTCGAGGACGTCACGGAAGGAACGGGTGCATGAACGCCGAGTCGATCTCGAGCTGGCTGACCGCGGTCGGGGTGCCGACCGAGGTCGTCTCGGTCGGCGCGGAGGCGGACAACGCGTGGTGCCTGGTGCGCGACGAGGAGCCGGATGACGACGGCAACTTCGCCTGGGAGGTGTTCTGGCGCGAGCAGGGCAACCGCTACGACTGGGCCAGGTTCACCACCGAGCAGGTCGCCTGCCACTACCTGTTCGGCAGGCTCACCTGGGCACAGGTCGTCCGCGGCGCCGTCGGCGTCCTCCCCGCGCAGCAACCGCACTAGCGGCGGAGGATCTCCAGCGCGGCGTCGTGCAGCAGGCCGTTGGAGGCCAGTGCCGAGCCGCCGGCGAAGCCCGGCTCGCCGGACAGGTCGGTGAACCGGCCGCCGGCCTCGGTGACCAGCAGCTGCACGGCGGCCAGGTCCCAGGTGTTGGCGATCGGCTCGGCGGCCACGTCGATCACCCCCTCGGCGACCAGGCAGTGCTGCCAGAAGTCGCCGTAGGCCCGGCTCTCCCAGCACGCGTCCACCAGGTCGAGGTAGGCCTGCTGGGTCTGGTACTCGCGCCACGAGCCGAGGTCGGTGGTGGACAGCCACGCGTCGGCGAGCGAGCTGATCGCCGACACGGACTGCCGCTGCAGCGGATCCTCGACCCACGTGCCGTTCCCGGCGCTGGCGAGCCACCGTCGCCGCATGGCCGGCGCGCTGACCACGGCGGCGATCGGCTCGCCGCCGTCGACCAGGGCGATCAGCGTGGCCCAGATCGTGCCGCCGCGCAGGAAGTTCTTGGTGCCGTCGATCGGGTCGACCACCCAGGTTCGGCCATGGCCGATCTCGCCGCCCTGCTCCTCACCGGCGACGGCGTCCGCCGGCCGCTTGGCGGCCACCTCGGCGCGGATCGCCGCCTCGACGGCCAGATCCGCGTCGGTGACCGGACTCCGGTCGGGTTTGCGGTCCACCACGAGGTCGCCGGACCGGAACCGCGACATCGTGATGTCGTCGGCGGCGTCCGCGAGTTCGAGCGCGAACTCAAGATCGTCACCAGGTGAGGACATGCGGCAATGGTGTCAGGCTTAGGGTGGATCCTGTGAGCAAGGTGCTGCTGGCCGAGGACGACGCGGCGATCGCCGAACCACTGTCGCGTGCCCTGGACCGGGAGGGCTACGAGGTCCAGGTCGTCATCGACGGCCAGAGTGCCCTCGACGCGGCCAACAACGGCGGCGTGGACGTGCTGGTGCTCGACCTCGGCCTGCCCGGTATCGACGGCCTGGACGTGTGTCGCCGGCTGCGCGCCGCCGGCCGGTCGATCCCGGTGCTGATGCTCACCGCGCGCGCCGACGAGGTGGACTTCGTCGTCGGGCTGGACGCGGGTGCCGACGACTACGTGGCCAAGCCGTTCCGGCTGGCCGAACTGCTGGCCAGGATCCGTGCCCTGCTGCGCCGGCAGGTCTTCCCCAACACCATCGAGGTCAACGGCGTGCGGATGGATCCGGCGGCCCGGCAGGTGATCGTCGACGGCGCCGAGGTGACGCTCGCCAACAAGGAGTTCGAGCTGCTGCGGGTGCTCATCCAGCGCGCCGGGCAGGTGGTGACCCGCGAGGAGATCCTCTCCGAGGTGTGGGGCGGCCCGGAGCTGAAGACCAGCAAGACGCTGGACATGCACATGTCCTGGCTGCGCCGCAAGATCGACGACCGCGGCGCGCGCATCGCCACTGTCCGCGGGGTCGGTTTCCGCTTCAACGCGGAGTGAGCGAGCCTGCGAGCGAACCAGTGGTACCGGGGAGGGTGAGCGTGCGTGCGTAGGCGCATCCTGCTGGCGATCCTGCTCGCCGTCGCGGTCACCTCGCTCGTGTTGGGCATCCCGCTCGGGTACACGGCCACCGCCGTCGTGGAGAACCTGACCAGGGAGGACCTCGCCGGGCGTGTCCGGCAGATCGCCGCCACCCTCGACGATGAGCTCGCTCTTGGCCGCACGCTCGACCTGACGAGGTTCGGGCTCGGCGTGCCGCGGGGCGGGCGGCTGACGGTCACGCTGCCCGACTCGGCCGACCAGTACACCCTCGGCCCGGAGCTGCCCGGCGACACGGTCAGCGAGGAGGTGCCGATCGTGCAGCACGGCACCGTGCGGCTCGCCATCGACGCCGGCCCGATGCGCACCACGCAGCTGCAGGTGGCCGCCCTGGTGGCGCTCGTCGTGATCATCACGGTGGGGCTCGGCACGTCGGTCGCCGTGATCACCGCGCGGCGACTGGCCCGGCCGCTGCGGCACGTCGCCGACCGCGCGTCCCGGCTGGGCGCCGGCGACTTCCGCCTCGACCGCACCCGCTACCAGGTGCACGAGCTGGACGCGGTGGCCGAGGCGCTCGACGCGTCGGCGACGGCGCTGGCCCAGCTGGTGCAGCGCGAGCGGGATCTCGTCGGCGACGTGTCCCATCAGCTGCGCAGCCGGCTCACCGCGCTGCAGCTGCGGATCGAGGAGCTGACCACCGCGCCGGACGAGGAGGTCGCCAGCGAGGCCAGGGCCGCGCTCGAGCAGGCGGAGCGGCTCGCCGACGTGCTCGACGAGCTGATGACCGCCGCGCGGGAGGCGCGCGCGGCCGGCGCCGAGCCGGTCGACCTGAGTACCCAGCTGCCGGCGATCGCCGACGAGTGGCGGGTGCTGCTGCGCGCCGAGGGCCGCTCGCTGAAGCTGCGCGTCGCGGACGGCCTGCTGGCGAAGGTGTCGCCGGCGCGGCTGCGCGAGGTGATCGGCGTACTGCTGGACAACGCGCTGCGGCACGGCGGCGGCCAGGTGGCGGTGGCCGCCCGCGGCGACGGCGACACCGTGGTGATCGAGGTGTCCGACGCCGGACACGGCGTGCCGGACGAGCTGACCAAGCACATCTTCGAGCGCGGCGTCTCCGGTGCCGGCTCGACCGGCCTCGGCCTGGCCCTGGCCAGGGCACTGATCGACTCCGACGGCGGCCGGCTGGAACTGTCCTCGGCCCGACCCGCGGTGTTCACCGTCTTCCTGCCGGTACCGCGCGCGGGCGACGTCCGCGGCGTCCGCTGGCCCCCCGGCGACGAACCCGTCACCCCCCGCTAGTCGTGCGCGGAAGGGGCCGTGAGGTAGTGCTGCAGGGTGTGGCCGAGCCAGCTGATCAGCTCCGCCTTGGGCATGTCGACCACCGGCGGTAGCCGCAGGACGTAGCGGCACAACGCCGTGCCGAGCACTTGGCTGGCGATCAGCCCGGCTCGGGCCGACGCCGATTCCCGGTCCGGGGCCAGGGCCGTCACGACGGCGGCCACCTGGGTCTCGAAGATGTCGTGCAGCCGGTCGCGCGCGACGGGATGGGTGACGGCCGCGTGCAGGAGCGCGGTGAACGTCTCGTCCTGTTCCCAGCGGGACAGGAAGTGCTCGGCGAGCTGGACGCCCGCGTTCTCGCCAGCGACCTCGGCCAGGTCCGGCAGGCGCAGGTCGAAGTCGGCCGCCGCGGCCAGCAGGCCTTCTTTGTTGCCGAAGTAGCGGATCACCAGTGCCGGGTCGATGCCGGCGTCGGTGGCGATGGCGCGCACGGTCGCCTTCTCGTAGCCGTCGGCCGCGAACCGCTCGCGTGCGGCGGCCCTGATGGCGTCCTTCGTGGCGGCCGAGTTCCGCGGTCGGGTCGGTGACATGCGCCAAGCATAGGTCAACAAGTGTTGACATCGACGGCAATGTGGGCCTACCGTCGAAGTCAACAGTTGTTGACAAGTGGAGGTGGAACCATGGAGACCGCGGACGTGATCGTCGTGGGGGCCGGCCCGGCAGGTCTGCTGGTGGCCGGGGATCTTGCCGA
>Ga0193742_1002656_pt1 | contig 10238 bp, 8 predicted proteins | sample L2c1metaG_FD_165511 | JGI IMG/M metagenome (GOLD analysis project Ga0193742, IMG submission 165511) | Soil microbial communities from a riparian zone of the East river system, Colorado, United States - L2c1 | ecosystem: Environmental > Terrestrial > Soil > Riparian zone | place: USA: East River... | reverse complement strand
GCAACCAGCCGTCGCCGGTAAGAAGGCCCTGAGCGTCGCCCTTGTCCTTCCAATAGTGCGGAGCGAGACCGCGACGACGAATCTGGCATTCGCCCGCTACACCCGCTGGCACGGTCTGGCCATTCTCATCGACCAGACGGATGCGAAACGGCGGCACGGGGAGACACAGGTCGCCACTCCCGCGCAGCACCGGCAACTCAATGCCCATCATGGCGAGGCCGCCCAACTCCACCATGCCATAGCCGTTCAGCAGAATGGGTGGGATACGCCAACCACCGAGCAGCCGGAATAGGGCTCCAAACTGACGCAGACGCAGGCGAACTTCGGACGGAAGGTGGTCGCTGGCGGAGAGCCAAACACGCACACTCGCCAAGCGTGCAGGTGCGGGGTTGCTGTTGACCAGGCGGGCAAACATGGTGGGCACGCCAACAAAAGCGGTGATGCGGAAGCACTCAACAAGTTCCAGCGCAGCATCGACATCGAAGCGATCGAGAAAACATCCTCGGATACCCGCCATTAGACCGTACAGAGCAATGCTCACAGCCATGATGTGTGACCAGGGCAACGCTACCAGGGCAAGGTCCCGCGGGCCCAAAAATATCCCAGAGAGTACTGTGGACGCGCGCGCCCCAAGCAATGCGTTGCTCGACAAGGCTGCGCCCTTGGGAAATCCACTGGTACCGGAAGTATGAAAGATGGCAATCGTTGCGGCCGGATCGATGGTGACTGGTGGTGACGGCACATCCGTCTCGGAGACGCGCAGGAATCCGTCGAGCGTCTCCTTCTCATCATCTGCCTGTATCCAAGTGCGCACATCAAGGGCCTGGCGATCGCCGATGGTTCGTTCAAATACCACTCTGTCGGTAACGAGAATCTCTGTGCCGCTATCGGCGAGAATCCTTCGCACTTCGGCAAGGGAGAGCTGCGGATTCAGCGGAACCGCAATGCCTCCCGCGCGGATAATGGCAAGAAACCAATGGAAGCATTCCCGATTGTTGCTGCGGTAGATGGCAACAGGCTGGCCCGGGCGAAGCGCGATGGCCTGACGCAGAAAAGCATCGATGGAGCAAACTTCTGCGTGCAGATCGGAAAGATGAAAGACTCCGCCTTCGTATACGGCGACTTCGCAATTCCCTCTCCGACGAACCAACTCATCCACAAGATTAGCGACCGTGACTCCGCGGTCCCGCGCGAGTTGATAGCGTTGGATAATACTCATTGCGCAGAGACCGGCTTGCGGCCCCAGTCGCTGGCCACACAATAATGGAAAAGGCGGTCGAGATAATCGAGTACCGGGGGTGGACTCACCCCGGCAGGCTGCAGAAGACGTTCGGCATTGCTGGTGTCAAACTGCATGCGCATGGTGAAGTAATCCCGGTAGGCGCGGCCGTCGCGCAGCACACGGCGTTTGCGTCCCCACAGAGAGAGAAACAGAAGCGGCCGCACCACGGCGAAGAAAAATCTCGGATCAACGAAACGCGGCTCGGGACCGTTGAAGTATTCCATTGCGCGATGGGCAACTTGCTGGATCGTCGCACTGGCGCGCGGTCCGGCACAGAGATGAACTGTAGAGCCCAGGGCGGCTTCATCAAAGAGGAGTTGCGCGACGGAACTGGCGACAAAATCGACGGGCACAATGTCGAGTACCGCGTCAGGATAGCCAGGGACGGTGCGCCAAAGGCGTCGTGCATAGATCTTCAGCGGCCAGTACATCATCTTGAAGCTGGAGGTGACGCCGGTTCTGGAGTCCCCCACGATAATGCTGGGACGCAGTATCACGCCGGGAAGCGAACCAAGACGCGACTGTACAAGGGCCTCAGCCTCGGCCTTGGTTTGTTCGTAGCTGTTGCGATAGCTCTGGCCCACGGCAAGCTCGTTTTCGCGCACCAGGTCCGAGCGCTCGCCAGCCACGTAGGCTGTGCCGACGTAGGCGAAGCTTCGAAGCTGGCGCGCGCCGCCCGCAAAATCGAGAATATGCCGTGTGCCCTCGACGTTAATGCGGCGTGCCTCGTCGAGCGAATGATCGAACCGCACGGTGGCAGCGGAGTGAATCACTCGGGTTGTTTCAGCCGAAAGGCGCCCATAGGCGGCTGGATCCAGCCCACAGTGAGGCTGGCTGACGTCTCCAGCAAAAACCTGAACGCGCGCCCGCTCCGCCAAAGGAATGAATGAATCAGCGCGCTGCTGAACCGATTGCCCGGCTCTGTTGCGGATGAGCAGCGCCAGTGTGGCGTTCGGCTTTCGCTCCAGAAGTTCGCGTACCAGCTGCACTCCGAGGAAGCCAGTTGCGCCCGTAACTAGAATGAGTTCTTCGTTGTTCATTTCAAAACCGGCCTTAGTCCGCGAACAATAAGAAGGCCGGCGAATCATGACCGCTGGGTGCCTGTGCGACGGGCTGCGCTACCGCTCATTATAGCCTTCGAGGCGGTATCGAGCTAATTGTCTCTTTCGGGGCGGGAAGAGGATAACTTTACTCGAAGTACCCGGAACGGTTGCACTAGCCATGGGTCAGAAAGCGCTATCGGCCGAGGCGACCTTTACCGCCTTCTTAGGCGTCTGCATGGTGCGGGGTTCCAGTCGGCAATCCGGGCGCGGCTGAGCTATTGAGAAACGTTGTGCCGGAACGCATCAAGTCCGGATGGCTGTAGGGGGCAGTGAAAGGTCGACAGCCAGATGCAACCCATCAAGCCCTTCGCCGACAACTAGGCCGAGCGTACCCCTTGCCGCACAGAGCTTGCGCGGATGCGAATTTACGTCGCGATAGCGGAGGGCATCTGGCGGTCGGAGGTCGAAAATTGGAAATAACTCCCTGGACCTCTTATTCTGAATGGGCGCGGCGAATACCGCCGCGACAAACTCGCAGCTCAACTTTCTTCAACGCGAAGACAAAAGGACGCATTCCAACTTCATGGCTAAATCATTGTCGTTCACGGGATTTGTTTTGAAGAACCTGCGGCGCCGGCGGTTGAGGACTCTGCTCACGCTGGCTGGAATCGGAATAGCGGTGGGTGCGTTTGTAGGCCTGGTGGGCTTTTCGAGCGCGTTCGAACAGCAGTGGTTGCGTATTTACTCCAGCAGCGGCACTGATATTGCCGTGATTCAGGGGACCTTCCTGAACACTTCGCTGGACGAATCGACGACGGCAAAGCTTAAGGATTTGCCCGATGTGGCGGAGGCCTCGCCCACGATCTTCAACCTGATGGACGTAACGCCGGACGTGAATGCGCTGGTATACGGCTGGAAGGACGATGCATTTCAGTTTGAATCTCTGCAGATTCTTGCAGGGCGGCGATTTCACGACGGGCGCGCCGAAATCATGCTCGGCGATATGCTCGCTCAAGATCTGAAGAAGGTCCCCGGCGACATTCTTGAAATTCAGGGCACGCCATTCACGATAACTGCCATTTATCACGGCGCTTCAACGCTTGAGGCGGCCGCGGTTGTCATGCCGCTGGACCAGTTGCAAGAGCTAAGCAGCTTGCAAGGCAAAGTTTCGACGGTTGATGTTCGGCTGCGTCCTGCGCCTCGCGGAGAAACGTCGGAACAATACTTGAAGCACGCACAGGCTCAGATCGAAGCTGCTCTGCCGGGAATGCGCGCTGTTCCCGCGGCTGAGCGCGCCAGCGATAATCAGTTTGTGAAGCTGGCCCACGCTTCCGCCTGGGGCACCTCTTCGCTCGCCCTCCTCATCGGCATACTGGGAATCGCCAACACCATGGCGATGTCGGTTTTCGAGCGCACGCGGGAGATCGGCATTTTGCGGGCTCTGGGTTGGAATCAATGGCAGGTGCTGGCGCACATTGAGATTGAAGCAGTCACGCTTGGTCTGGCCGGGGGATTTCTCGGTATCGCTTTAGGATGGTGTGTTCTGCGGGTGCTGGCGACCTTGCCACGGACCGCGAGTCTCGTTTCGGCGTCACTCCACTGGCAGCTTCTTGCCGAGGCGGTGGGAATCGCGGTGTTCGCCGGGCTGATTGCCGGAGCGCTTCCGGCGTGGCGTGCAGGGAAACTCTCACCCGTGGATGCGCTGAGGCACGATTAGCCGATCTTGCACAGGAACCGTTCCCCCAATGCTCGCCGTGGGATCTTGCCGTTGCGATGATGGAGCAAGCTGCTGGGGCCAAGAACGCAGATGCGGCGCGGAGCTTTGCCCGTGGCCCCATTCCAGCAGATCACTCTCATCGGGGGGCGCACCCGCTGCAGTTCGACCTCTCCAGCGGGAATCGGAACACCTGCTACCGTAGCAGTTTTTACTGGCACCTGAAATCAATGAAATGATGGAAGAGGGCAATGGCAAGATTTGGGGCATTCTGCTTTCCGGGAACCGGTCATCTCAATCCGATGACCGCGCTGGCGCACTCCTTGCAACGGAGAGGCCATGAGGTCGTGATCTTCGGGATCGCGGACACCGAGGCAGGTGTGCGTGCCGCGGGTATCGAGTTTCATCGGATCGGCGCCGAAGACTATCCACCCGGTACCCTCAAGAGCCTGGACGAGCAATTGGCGCGGATAAAGGGGATCGCGGCCTTTCGATTCACGTTGAAGCGAGTGAGGAATTCGGCGCGGATGGTCCTGCGCGACGGGCCGGAGGCGGTGCGGACAGCCAACGTAGAAGCGCTGCTGGTCGACGAGGCGGAGTTTGCTGGAAACGTGGCAGACCATTTAGGCCTGCCCTGGATCTCCATCGCCTTGATTCCTCCCCTGCTCCCCGACGATCGGTTTCCGCCCTTCTGGCTCGGCTGGGCGGCGGGACAGGATCGGCTCAGCCGTTTGCGGAACCGTCTTGCAATTCATTTGTTTTTGCGGATCGCAGCCCCCATCTTCAGAGAAGTGAACCAGCAGCGTAGCGCATGGGGGCTGAAGCCCCACACGCGTTCCGAGGAAGGGCTATCGCCTCTGGCGCAAATCACTCAGTTGCCTGAAGCACTGGAGTTCGAAATCCGCGGCAAAGAGCCGGCCGGGCTTCACTATACCGGGCCGTTCTTACACGCTCAACAGCGTCCTGCCGTCGATTTTCCCTGGGACCGCCTCGACGGACGCCCACTCATTTACGCATCGCTGGGCACTCTCCAGAACGGTTCGGAAGCCATCTTCAGAATGATCGCAGATGCCTGTGCCGGACTCGGCGCACAATTATTGATTTCGCTAGGTGGCGGACTCGATCCGGCAGGACTGGGAAAGCTGGCCGGCGATCCGCTGGTGGTGCGCTTTGCTCCCCAACTGGAGATTCTGAAGCGGGCCGCGCTGGTGATTACGCATGCCGGCCTGAACACGGTCCTCGAGTCGCTGTCCGAGGGAGTGCCGCTGGTGGCCGTGCCCCTCGGAAACGACCAACCCGGGGTGGCGGCGAGGCTCAAGGCACGCGGAGCATGCGTGGTGGTTTCACGGCACAGGCTAAACCCAGCCCGGCTTCGCAAAGCAGTCATGCTCGTGCTTCAAGATGCCAGATACCGTGAAGCGGCCCAGGTCTTGCAGAGAGCTATCCAGCAATTGGACGGACCAGACCGCGCTGCAGATCTCATCGAACAGGTGCTGAAATTCCGTTCGACTCAGCCCCAATGATTTCTTCGAAGTTCATCTCGCTGCGGAGTTCGTCTTCCAGATACAGCTTCTCTTGCGTGAGTTGATCTCTAAGCGCCGCAATTTTTGACAATATGCAAATGCGTTGTCGATCGCGATCGCAACCTGCCTGGCTATTTGCGAGAGGAACTCGATCTCCGGAAGGGTGAAGGCGTTTTTCCGAATGCGGGCGAGGCAGAGGACACCAAGAACCCGGTGGCGCCGGCAGAGCGGCAACATCCAGATGCTCTCCATCCCTTCGCCTGATGCCACCTCATGGTTGATACCTAACCGTCGCAATTCGCTGATATCCCCTACCCAGACTTTTCCTGAACGGAGAACCTGTCCTGCCAGCGAACCCTCTGCCGCACTTAGTGTGTCCTGACGAATTAGCCCCTTGCTGTCAGGAAAATCCTGTCGACGACCATACCCGTACTCCTGTCCGTCCCCTCGTCCCTGTCTCCCAAGGTCGGTTGTCCAGTTCTGCATCATCCGATCGAGGATCAATGAACATCTAGCGCTTTACGAACGGCACCTCCGAATGGACGTAAATGTAAAGATCGAGATCGGAGGCTTGATCTTGATTACCGCTGGCTTGCGATCCCCTCTGCTATGGCCACGACCTCCGACCAGTTCGATATTGCCTCAACGAGTTCTGAAAGAAACTCCTCGCGCATCACGACTCTTTCAAGGGTGTTCCAACTCCGTTTGTCTCTCTCGCAGTCAACAGTGTCTTCAGTTCCGAGTACGAGCCAACGACGATGTCTGCGCCAGCCTCTCGCAGGGAGGCTTCTGAAAAGCTGGTTGTCAGGCCAGCCGAGAAGCAACCTGCCGCTCTCGCCGCAACGATTCCGTTCACGGCGTCTTCAATCACCAAACACGCGGTAGGTGCTAAGCCGAGTCTTTCTAGAGCAATTTGAAAAACTTCCGGGGAGGGCTTCGGCTGAGAGAAAGAAGCACTGTCAACGGCAACCTCAAACATCGATTCGATCGGAGCAACTTCAGTGTTGTCTCTCGATTGCGGCTTGTCGCAGATGTAGCCAGGGCGAGTCGGTAGCGGGAATTTGCCCAATGCACAAACTCGATGGCCCCTGAAACCGGACACAGCGTGTGTTCCAAAGACTCGTAAATGCGATGTTTGCAGCTAAGGATCTCGGCGCAACGCTCCTCTCTCTCGCCATGTGCGGCTGCTACCTCGTAGATCATGGCCTTGTCGCTGCGCCCGGTGTAGCTCGCAAACAGTGATTCCGGCACCACGATCCCCGCTTCCTCGAGCGCTTCACGTTTCGCACGCTCATGCAGAGGTTCAGAATTGATAAGGACGCCGTCCATATCGAAGATCAGTGCCTCAAAGAGAGGTGATTGCGGCGTTTCCGTAGCCATAGCTCCGTTTCCTGTGCGCTTCTGAGTTGCGTAATCGAGTTAGACAATTCCAAATCGCTTACCATAGCCGATCAGCCCATAGTTATGCGTTCGTGCGCTTGATGCCGTAACGACGGGTCAGCCAGGCACGAACAGGCTCATCCAGATACTTCAGCGCAAGCCATGCCACAGTAATCGCAAATGGCAGAACCAGGAAAATCCAGATCAGCACCACTGTCTTGCCTGGATGTTGGGTATGAGCGAAGTTCGCAAGGACATAGACGAACGGGATGTGGGTGATGTAGAGGGGATACGAGAGCTTACCGCTGAACTTGCAAAGCCTCATCATGCCCGCGCCCGCTTCAGAGTGTGCTCCACAAAGAATGATGAGGGGAAACATCAAGAGCACACATGCCGCATCGTAGAGACCGTTGAGAGAAAGGCCACCGACATTGGGGAACTTCGGCATCTGGAAGACCACCACAAGAACGATCGAAAGTACCAGAAGTCCAATCCTGGGGCGGCGAATGCGATTCTGAATACGGTAGAGCCAAAGCCCCATGACAAAAGAAACCGTCAACCGCAAGGGCGCCATCCAGATCACCGGATATCCCCAGCCTCCATCAAGCGAACCTTTCGTATTCGCAACCCAGATAAGAAGCAGTCCGGACAATCCAAAGATGATCCCCAGGGTGATCGCACGCAGCCTGCGAAGAATCAGAGCGTACGCGATGTTTCCGAGATACTCCTGCATGAGTGACCAAGCTGGCCCATTGAGCGCCTGAGTTTCCTCTGGTCGTCCCCCGACTGGAGGTGAGGGCAACAGCAGCAGTGAGGTCACATAGGCCAGCAGCAACATCGGGGCTGGGGTGTGGTTTATCGCCTTGCCAAAGGGATCGAAGAGATAACCCAGAAGACCTAAAGTCGCGCCCAAAAGCACCATAGGATGAAGTCGGATGAGTCGGATCCGGAAGAATTGGGGGATCGACATCCGCGCCCAACGGTCATCGTATGCATAAGCGACGACAAAGCCGGAAAGCCCGAAGAAAAAATCGACTGTTAGGTATGCGTGGCGTACCAGACTCAGGGGAGTGTCCCAGCCAAATGAATAATTGAAGAGGTGGAAAATGACAATGAGAAACGCCGCGCTTCCTCTCAAGCCGTCCAGCACTTCAAAATGGGCCTTTCCACTGCTTGTTCGATCAGCTCGGACTGCATCATTGGTCCGACCTAAGACTGATACGTTGTTCATCCGAAATTTCTCCTTGATTCGACGGTGAAAAATGAACTTCGGGGAATCAATACGGTATTGGCCGTGCTCGTTGTTGCGAGTCCCGAGGCGCTTGCCTTCCTTGCGTGAAGCAAGCGCCTTGGGCGACGACCGGCTTTAGCGAACCTGAAGGTGACCTTTCTGAGGTGACCCAACGAAGACTTCATATTCGCCTGGCGCGAGCTTCCAGCTATCGCTTGATTCATCGAAGGTCTGCAATACTCGCGGATCAATCGCAACGGTGATCCTCGCCTGCGTATTCGAGGGTTCGCCCATCTCCCGGTTCGCGGGCCAGGTTCACGCCACCGCCGAGAGTCATGTTCATGCCTTGCGCGCGCACCTCTCGCCCAATGAGTGCACCGTATTTCCAGACTGCTTGAGGATCCTAGCTCGACGTCGCCCCAAGAGCGGAAGACAGGGCTGTTGAATAGCGTCCGTTGGCCCGCTATCCCGCACACCATAGCCCGCGTCCGAAATGAACAGCGGCGGGATGCCAAGACGCTCGACGCCTTCGATGTAACCTGCGCCGCCGTTTGCCAGATGCGTAAGGAGAATTTGCCACTGGGAGGCATGTGCCATGCCATCGCCATGTAGCAGCGCGAGTTTCCCGTCCAGCGTCTTTTGCTTCAGAACCATCTCGGCCCGTGCTTCGGGTGGAAGACTCGTATCCATCCAGGGTTGCGCGGTCTGAGCGATCGAAAACGGAATAGCGGTCAGTAGACCCAGCGTCCACGCACAAAAACCTGTCAGCCGGGCTCGACTGCTCCAAAGGTTCCTTCTCTGCATTCTTCCCTCTTTGCAAGGTTTCCACAGCGTGTGCTCGTGCCTTCACAGCTGACAGAACTGACCACGATGTAACCACGAATTGTTATTCTGGTCTTGACAATACATGCCTGGTGTTGCATGGTCAATACATGATTGTGCATGGTTATAGCAAGGTAGGGAAAAACTCATCTCTCCCAGCGGATCGGGAGAGACGGATTCTGGATCGCCTTAGCCGAGATGGTCAGGTAAACTCCACCGCTCTGGCAGAAGAGTTTTCGACCTCCGAAGACACCATCCGTCGTGACCTGCGCGAGCTTGCCGCGCGCGGTCTCTGCCAGCGCGTCTATGGTGGTGCGGTGGTGACTTCGCCGGCCTCGACGCCGATCTCTGTGCGCGTGGGCGAATCGAACGATCGTAAAGAGGCATTGGGGAGAGGCTTGGCGACGCTGCTTCGACCGAAGCAGTTCGTTTACATCGACGCCGGCTCTACAAATCTGGCGTTTGCGCGCCTGTTGTCACACGATCTTCCCCTCACGGTCGCCACCCATGATCCCGCGATTGCCGCCTGTGTCATGGGAAAGTCCGCGATCAAACTGCTGTTGATTGGCGGTAGCGTCAATCGAGAGGTTGGAGCTGCCCTCGGGAGCCGGGCCCTGCGTGAGGCTACGGGGATGCGCCCAGACCTGCTCATACTCGGCCTGTGCTCCATCCATGCGAACGAAGGGCTAGGAGCGTTCGATGCTGAGGATGCCGAAATGAAGAGAACGTTGATTCAGGCGGCGGGTTCAGTGGCCGTGGCCGTCCTGAATGAAAAGCTCGAGTCCGTTGCCGCACACAAGGTGTCGGAAATCGATTCGATTGCGGATGTGGTGGTGGAAGCCGACGCGCCAGCCTCCGCGATGATGGCCCTTTCAGAGAGAGGATTGCGACTTCATAAAGCTGCTCCTGCAACGCATTGAAACCGCAATAGTGCTCCTAAATCGGGGGATTCGCGTCCCGCTCAACCAGCAAGGAGATGCTCATGAAGGGTATCAGCAAGAAGCGCGTCTTCGTCACAGGTGCTACCCAGGGAATCGGAAGAGCAGTCGCGGAACGCTTCCTTGAAGAAGGGGCCTCTGTGCTGCTGACGGATGTAGTGTCAGACACGGTCATCAACGACACGACGGATTCCTTGGAAGATCGCTTTCCCGGGCTCGCCTTTGGAAAGCGTGTCGATATTACCGATGAGAAGCAGGTCATCGCGGGCTTCGAGCACATGAAGGATACTCTTGGTGGGTGCGAC
>Ga0193742_1002655_pt1 | contig 10241 bp, 5 predicted proteins | sample L2c1metaG_FD_165511 | JGI IMG/M metagenome (GOLD analysis project Ga0193742, IMG submission 165511) | Soil microbial communities from a riparian zone of the East river system, Colorado, United States - L2c1 | ecosystem: Environmental > Terrestrial > Soil > Riparian zone | place: USA: East River... | reverse complement strand
ATTCAAGATGGTTCAAAACCCATCAAAATTCACCACACTCGAAAAAAGAAAAAAAAGAGAGACTGTCACGCCTTAGTGAAATTCTTCTACGATTCCTCTTTATCGATGTCTGGCATGCAAGTTCTAGGCTGGTGTATCAGAGGCATAGAATATATGTAGAGAATAAAAAAAAACAAATTTGTCTTGTCGGTGCCTTTTTTCGATGGTAGAGAGTCCTTGGCAGGGTTAATATCAGGTTTCCCTAGCAAGGGCCTAGAAAGCCATAGAATTCATCGAGTCTCTGAATCTCCGGCCAACCTGCGCTAGGCGGCTAGGCCTTTTAATTTACTAGAATGTGCCACTCAAGGGTCAAGCACCAATCACCCATACGATTCCCTTGGTTCAGTGGAAATTGATATGATCACTAGGGACGGTCAAAGTTGAGCTGCAACTGCAGCAGCTTGTCACATTATGTAATAGACTGTCACAATGCTTAACCAACATATCTCAACGCATCGTTTTGCTCTTCCACACTTGTTTAATTTTTTATCTTTTTACACTCATTTAACTCCGTCTATAACTCTTTATATAACTTCCAAAGCTACCAAGCCACCTGCACCTGAAAAGCCAAAAATTCCCACCATAATTTGGACAGCAGAACTCATATGGAAGCTCATGAGTCATTAGCATTGCAGAAGCACCAGAAAATAGGAATGTCATGGTTGGAAAGCTCAAGGAGGATGTGAGTAGCTCTCTATATATAAAATATGTACATGGCCTTACATTTTTCCTTCTAGGATATGACTGCTGTCAATAAAACAAAGGTCTACAAACAGGTTGCATCAACAAAATCAGGAACTTGTCATCCAATGATGATTGGGACTGGAAATATGCTAGTAATAGTGTGGGTGGAAAGCCTGGTGGCCAAAACTGCCAGCCAGGCTTCCGGAAGAATAAGATTTCGCAAACAGGTAGTGCTAGTGACTGCTGTAATATACAGGTAGTGGGTGGGTGAGTAACTGAGATCAACTGCTGCCTGAAAGCAGACAAAAATGGGAGTGACTCAGTTAGGGGAGCCATTGCTGGTAACCTAAATTTCCGGGCTCACCTGGGGAAGACAAAAGTGGGAGTGACTGAGAAAGAGGGCACTGGTTTCCCCTATTCTCCTCTACTGATGTCTTCCCCGTCTCATAGTGAGATTCTCCTAACCTCAATCACACCTCCCATTATAGGGATATGGCATGATGGGTGACATTTAGAATAAGGCCATCACACTCAAGGAGTAAAGTGATGTTTGTGTGAAGTTGGGGTCCCTTGGCATCCTCATTGGACTTGAGTAAAGATTTTCTTTTAATTGGATTTTAAATGTTCGTTTACTCTAGACTAACCACTGCGAGGGCCAGCACAGCCGCTTCAGCCGTGCACATTACCACATGTTTCGTGATCTGACTGGTGACTGCTATGTCTCACCATAGGTCTCACTGTCACATATATTAGTTCACCCGTGTTGGAATTTCTCGGACTCAGTTAGGTAGATACCAATGTAATTCACGTTTGGCCAGCGCGGTACGAGCGCCTTGCAAACGAGTGAAGAAAAGTACTACAACTATGGTACAAATTCTTATTGTGATTATGTAATCCTTCCCAATTCGGTCGAGGTTTCCAATGCTCGAAACTGACAATATTCAACAACCCGGATACAAGAGTGGTTCTTCAGTGTCTGTCTCTTGTATCCTGGGTGAGCTACTCTGGTCATGCTTCCTTAGTTGTTTGTTTTTCACCATCTGTCTCTTGTATACTAGTGCTAGTGCTTTGAAGTCCGGTCCGGTCTGGTTTTTTTGCCCAAAACGCACGGACCGAGACCGAGACCAGTCTACCTACTTTCTAAAACTCAAAAAGACCGGACCAGGACCGCAAAAGACCAAAGACCGCAGTCTTTTGCAGTCCTTAGACCAGTCTTGGTCTGAACCACTTACAACCAGTTTAGGACCGGTCTTTCAACTAAATATGCGTCGAATTATGAGATTATAAATCGGTAACGTTATTAACATACCCTCTAGCTTTTAAACGAGTCCAAGAACGTTAAATTACGTTGAGAATTGATGTATTTATAAAAGTATTCCAGTACATCTACTGTTTTGTACAATATTTTATAGTTTTGACTGTAACTTTGTTCAGTTTTTGTCTAAATAATACGTTCTCAGCTGCGTTTTAAAGGGTATTTATAGGAGTACAAGAGGCCGGTCCCAACCGACACAACCGGTCCAGTAAGACCGGTCTTTTTGTGGTCCTAAAATCTCAAAATCCAAAAGACCGGACTGCTGGTCCGGTCTTTTGCAGTCCTGGTCCGGTCCAATTTGTGGTCTTTTTTGCGGTCTTGCAACCGGACTTCAAAGCACTAACTAGTGCTCAGTTTTTTGGTTACTTCACTTGTCCTTCAAATCCACAAATAAATCTGTGTCATTATTATTATGTCTCAAAATGGGGAATCACCCTCAAGCAGTTTTACCAGACCGAGTGTCCCCTCAACCAATGCTATGGAGCTATCAGACGACCAGAGACTTGTAATTGACAGGTGTACAAACATTGTCCAAGACTTCAGAGCAGGACAGGTCTCGGAATCCAAGTTGTCAGTCTTCTTGCAGCAGTCCATCACTCGAGACAACTCAAGCGAGGACCAATTCCTGTCTACGTATGAACCTTACTTCGAAATGCTTGACAACTTCAAGCGTTATTGAAGAGGGAACATCAGGAGAGTTGACAATGTCCAACAACGCATCGCAAATGCCTTGTCAAACAATCGGGGCAACACCAGTAACCAACCAGTGGATGACATTGCCTTTGTTAGACTGTCTAAGCGACCGTGTTCCACGTCGTCAGATGATGAAAATGGTGAGTATGAAAAAAGAACTCACCTTGACTTCGACTCGTTGCCATGGAACAAATCAGAAGAGCCAGGGCATGATACATCATTGAAACTATCCTTATCTTTGCAAAAAACCCATGCTCTACTCGAGAATTTCTCTCAGGATGTCAAATGAGCTCGATCCTCATTGCTTAACTGCAACAGACCAATTCCTCAGTTCCCCCAAGCTGAGTGGCTCAACTTACTCAACGGGAATGCAATCGACCTCGACCATGTTTTCTGCAACGTCTACACTGTATCCTATAACACCCAAGACATTGTCGAACTCGTAAAAAACATGGAGTTGCTCCATGGGTCATCCTCACCAGCCAAGACCATTAAAACACATGGGGACTGGGTCATCGCCTGGGATTGCCTGGTCAACACCACAGTCTTCGTGTTTAAACACAGAAAACTGGAACTCCAAACCTATGGCAAACATATCCAGAGATTTTGTGCCTCCCTACCAGTCCAGTTGCACAGTCAAGTCATCAACTATGACCAGGCCAGCTGAATCAGGGCTGCCCAGCGATGGGATGTCGAGCTCTCTGATATCGCAGAATTTGCAGATTTACAGATCCAATGGATTAATAACCCATCAAATCCTGCCCCAGGTCAAGCCGCTGAGACAAGACTGAAACAAAGTGGAAATCATCGACGGAGCGCCGCCTTTCAAAGATGGAATGAGGATAGATGCCCAAACTCAGCAGCCAACTGCAATTACTGACACGTGTGCTCTAAATGCTCCAATACAGGCCACATTGCTAGAGACTGTGGGTCATTGAATAAAAAATAGTCAAGTTGACCATTCTGTGCGATGGGAGCATCATCCTCATGCTCATTTTGTCCGTGACTATGTATGGACCGATGATGAGTTCAAACCCACTACGACCACCTTGACTAGTTTGAAAGCTCCTCCGTTGCCTAGACCTCCTTTAAGCGAGCTTATGAACATCAAGAAATGTGACTTCATTAAAAATAATCCTCACCTCTTCCGTATCACGATACCGGTCAAAATTGGTTGTTTCTCAGATTTGCTTTCCACCTATCCTAACTGCTTGTTAGTAGAGTCCACTTGTGAAGGTCTCAAGACCGTTTTCTGGCCTTGGGCCATTATTGCCAGCTCAAACACACCCCCGGTTGTCGACAATGCTCCACTTCAAATAATTAACAATCCTGATCACTTACAGTTCATGATGGAGCTGAGAGATGAAGAAATACAGTTAGGCCATTTTTCAGAAGCCTTCAGTGAACTTTCATCAGGGATGACCACAATACAGTTGTGGGTTGTCCCTAAACCTCATTCAGAAAAGTCCCGTCTCATTGTCGATCATTCAGCAGGTGAGTACTCACCCAATTCGTTCATTTTGCCCGACGATGCTGGTGTTCATTTGGATATGCTCCACGTTCTTAGGAAGGCTCTTATCAAGGTTAAAGAACACCATGGCGATGTTCCTCTTGTTCTTTTCAAAACAGATGTATCTCAGGCTTATGGCCGTTTGCCGATGCACCCCTTGTGGCAGCTAGGTCAAGTTGTCACAATATGTGATTCACATCACGTTGATAACAACAATAATTTTGGAAACTGAGGAGCTGGCTGCCTTTGGGTTACCTTCTTCTCCCTTGTTCTTTGAATTGTGGTAGTGATTAAGTTTATCCACAACCTCTTTGCTTACGTTGATGATGCTTTTTCTTGGGAATTTGCTGATAACACTGCTTTCTATCAACCTTATAACAAGTTCTTGCCTACCAAACAAGCCAACCTCTTAACCTTGTTCAACGAAATCGGAATCCCTCATGACAAACAAAAACAAGTCTTCGGTGCTCCTCTCCAGATCATCAGTTTTGAGGTGGACCCTAATTCCATGACAATTACGATGTCTCGTGATGCAAGAGATGAATTGGTTTGGGCCATCTGAACCTTTGCTAACCCTCATCAGTGTCGATCTCTCAGAGACTTTCAGTGTCTAATTGGTTGGGTCAACTGGGCCTTGAATGTCTATTCCCTACTTTGACTGGGCCTCTCAAATGTGTATGAAAAGATGAGATGCGGTTCATCCCCTTTCCAGAAATTATCCATTAACAACTTTATCAGCAGCGAGCTTCATTGGCTAGCTGCTCATATTGACAAATTGGACAGCGTCCACATCCTTGAGTCCTGAGAATGGTCCAGGTCGGATGCACATGCCATGTTCCTTGCAATGCCTGCCCTGCAGGCATGGGTTACTGGTCACCTGAAACCTGTGAGGGTTCCGTGTGCGCCGTTCTGTCACTGACACAAAACAGTATATTTTTCTTTGAGGCCCTAACCGTTCTCTCAGCACTTAACCACATGTGTGAGTTGGCAGGCCCAAAACCTCATTGTTTGGCTATCCTTACCGATAGTTCAAAACAAAAGTTGTTAATAATACAAAATAAAGAGAGATTCCATCAACTCCATAGGCACCATTGGCTTGTTTCGAAAACCCTTGAAGGTTGTCGCAAGATGTTCCCTTCTGCCACGTTGAAAAACAACCTTTAACCAGGTTAGAACTCGCCGATGTTTCCAAGCTTTATATTCCATCTCTTCCGTTTGATGATGGTCTCTTTCTTACCCTTCTCCTTACCAGCTTCCATGGGTTAATGCCTCTAGGCAAATTGACCTGGCCAGATAAAAGGAGTTTACAGGACTATCGGAAAGTCATCATGCATAGTTCAGTCCTCGTTGACCCCAAGTCCTTCTGTTTTTCGTTACCTGGTCACAAAGCCAACCACTTTTTCAAAGGAAGCCTTGTTATAATTCAGTCAACTGATCTCACTGATGACCCATTGGCTCCTTTCATCAAGTACCTCTCCATGAGAGACCATTATTTCCCTCTCTGTGCAGAATTATGGCTTAAAGAGGACAGCACCATCCCCACATGCACCTGGTTCTTACATTGCCTCCGACAACATTTCCATGACAATGTCGGATGTTGAAACTATTACAGCTAGAGTCGGAAAGTCTCAACCTCAAAGTGAAGTTCCTATATATTAAAGTAAATACCTAGAGTCAGAAAATGACTATAGGTTAGTAAAGTAATACTATCTAGAAAGATTATTACTCACATCTCAACCTCAAAGTGAAGTTGAGACTTGTATCTAAAAAACAGATGCACTATGTCAATGTGATTATGTAATAATGGTCACACTATGAAACAGAATGGATAAGATAGAAGAAAATAAGACGTGACTATACACGAGCTATACTTGTATATACTCAACACTCCCCCTTGAGTTACCACACAAGTTTGTTCCGTCTTGTTTACGCGACGTGACCACATGATTTCGCTGCTTTATACCAGATCGATAAGGAAGATGCCCTTGTTCTAAGACCACTCGTACTCTTGAGTTGGCTATGCTCCTCCTCACTTCTGCTGCACGGTATGCACATTTTATCGTGTGGCTGATGTTGTCTAGGGCTTGGCCAGACCAAGTTTCCCCACAAAATCTTGGAACTTGGGTCTTGCTAACGCCTTAGTGAATATGTCAGACACATTTTCGTCGGTTGGTATGTAGCTGACTGCGATTTTGCCGTCTTCAACAGCTTCTCGGATAAAGTGAAAACAAAGGTTGATATGTTTCGTTCTCGAGTGGAACTTGTTGTCCTTTGCGAGCGCTATAGCTCCTTGGTTGTCGCATTTTATGGTATGCGCCCCGTCTTCCAACCCTTGTACTTCTTTGATGAAACTTCACAACCAGATTGCTTCTTTTGCTGCATGTGTCTGCGCAATGTACTCAGCTTCAGTACTCGACAGAGCAATGATGTTTTGTTTCTTTGAACTCCAGGATACCGACCCACAACCGAAATGGAATACATTTTCGATGTCTGGTTGACCGTGGATGGAGATTGGGCTTGTGTGAATTGGGCTCCGGTCTCCATTGGTGTCGAGACTCGTTTTGCATTGGTAAGATTGAACTTGTCCACCATTCCTTCGATGTAAGCTTGTTGATTAATGGAGATTGTTTTAGCATTGCAGTTTCATCTTATCTGGAATCCAAGGAACCAATTAATAGGTCCATGGTCTCTTATTTCCCAGAACCCTTTGATTTCCAATTTGAATTTTATAACGTCGCTCGCTCGCTTTGAAGTGACTGCCATGTCATCAGTTGCAACAGCCACTATGGTGTGCTCATTTCCTTCATGTCGATAGAAGACAGACACTGCTGGCCTTGGGTGGTGTTTCCCCTGGAAAAACCCATTAAGAGACACGTTTTGTGATTTCCAAAGGGTTTTTCCCACAGAAACACAAAAAGTGTTTCTGAAAGAAAAATCCGAGAAACACATTATGTGTTTCTTTCATGTTTCCCATAGATAGATTTTTTGTTTTTCTCAAGATTTATCTATGGGAAACATGCTTTCTTTGTTTCAAACAAAGAAAGAAACACTTATCATGTTTCAAAAAGATAAATTTTGAGAAAAACAAAAAATTTATCTATGGGAAACATGAAAGAAACACATAATGTGTTTCTCAGATTTTTCTTTCAGAAACACTTTTTGTGTTTCCATGGGAAAAACCCTTTGGAAATCACAAAATGTGTCTCTTAATGGGTTTTTCCGGGGGAAACACCACCTAGTGCCAGCAGTGAGAGTGGTCTATGGCCAATCTTTTGAACCCCAGCTCTTTGATGAAGACCCTACTCATCTCAAGGTACCACCCTCTCCCAGCTTGCTTTAGCCCATACAGACCTTTCAACAGTCTTAACACCTTCCCCTCTTCTCCGGACTTCAACACACCCCTTGGCAGCTTCATGTATATCAATTCCTTCAATGGAGCATTTAGGTAGGCACTTTTGATATCTACATGCTCTATTTCCCAGTCTTGCTCTGTGGCATTTGCCAGAACGACTCAAACAGTTGGCATCTTTGCCGCGGCCGAAAAAGTCTCGGTGTAGTTCGTAGCTTTGAATTTTTCCATCTGGACCTCGTTTGATCTTTAGCACCTCGCCACAAGGTATAGCTGTATGTCCAGCAGGTAGGTCTTCAACGATCCAGGTCTGAAGTTTTTCGAGCTGATTGATTTTGTATTCCAGCGCCTCTTGCCATTCTTTTGCACTTGGTCCTCGTAAAGCTTCATCAAGCGATTGAGGTTCTGAATTCAAGCCACCAATAAGGGCAAAATCAGGAGGTAATGGTGAAAAATTGGTGAGGTCATTGTCTTCTTTGTCTACGTTTTCAAAACGGGTAGCAGCTGCTGTAAGGCCTTCGTTTAGGTCTTTATATGCACCTCTGGGTTTCCTTGGGCATTGTCCATGACTGTATTGCTGGAGTTCAGCATCGGCATTACTTTCATCTTGGTCTGGGTCTGTTGATTCGTTGGTTGATGGAAAAGGGATGAAGTTAAATGAATGTGGATCTGGATGTATCTCTGATTCACTATGTTCAGGTTGGGGATCACTGGTTTCTTGATTATCTTGTTTTTCTGGGTTTTTGGTAGTTGCATGGCTGTTTTGGGGTTGCTGGATGACCTTGTCTCTCTCCCCCTCAGCCAGTACATCCCCTTGGGCTATTGTTATGTTTTTGGTGGTTTGTACGTTGTCTTCATTGAAAACTACATTGCGTTCAACTGTGACTGATCTCTTGGCAGGCCAGTAAATCCTGAAACCTTTTGATTCTGAGTCGTAACCCACGAATTGGCCTAATTGCGCTCGAGAATCTAACTTGCCTGCTTTTAGGTCTTTCACATAGGCTGCTGTTCCAAACTCATGTATGCCTCCTAGGTGTGGCTTTTTGTTGTGTCTCATTTCATAGGGAGTTTTTCCATTGAGCGCACGAGTTGGGGTTTGGTTCTGTAGCCATGTTGTGTGGTTCATTGCTTCTTTCCACAGAAAACGGGGTAGCCCTGAGGCTATGAGGAGTGTGTGGGCGTGTTCAGCTTGTGTCCGCATGCCTCTTTCAGCAGTTCCATTTTGCGGTGGCGAATCGTGAATGGTCAGCTCTCGTGCTGTCCCTTTATCATCTTGGTGATTTCTCATCTCATCTGACAGAAACTCTCCCCCTCGGTCACTACGGACATGTTTTATTCGGTTTCCTGTTTGCGTTTTGATGTAGGCCTTGTCTCGTTTATACGATTTAAAAGTTTGACTTTTCTTTTCTTGAAAGTAGAGCTTTGTTTCCCGAGTCATGTCATCGATGCGAGCTGCTATGTAGAAGTGGCCATTCAAGCTTTTTACAGATGCTGGTCCCCAAAGATCCCAATGGACCCGTTCTCCAAACTTTGTGGCTTGAGTTGTGGATTCTTTTGGGAACGGCTGTCTCGCAGACTTGGCCTTTGCACAAGCTTCGCAAAACTCCAGTTTCAAGTCGCTATCAAATTCTATTCCAGTGACGTAGTTGTTTGATACAGCATGTTTAACAGCTGCATGAGCTATGTGCCCTAGTTTCCAGTGGGCTTTGCTAATGGTCATTTTTCCAGATGCCGCATTGGCAACTTCCTTTTGATTGGATTGCTTTGAAGCTGCAATTTTGTAGAGGCCATCGGAATGGGGAATAGTTGCAATCGTTCATCGTTTTGCATCTATGATGGTACACATGCCTCCATAGAACATGATCTGGCAACCAGCCTTGTCAAGCCTACCAATAGATATGAGGGTAAAGGCCATTTCAGGTGCGTGAATGGCATTCTTGAACACTGTTCTTGTTCGTTTTGACCCATTCGGTAGATCAATATACAAGTCTCCCATACTGACAGCTTTCAGGGATCTTCCATTGGCTGTAGTTATCTCGCGTTCAATGGGTCTATAATTGGTGAATTGTGAATGATCTGGAGAGAAATTGCGGGTTGCTGCACTCTCAATGCAAGTGCCTAGTCGTGACTTTGGTAGTTGTAGGGCTTCAGCAACGTCGACGTGGTCAGATTTGCACGCAAAAGCAAAGAGTGTGTCATCATCATCATTCACTGCTATTACAGCTGATTCAGTCTTTGTAGATTTCTTCTGCTTCGGGCCTTGGCCTTCTTTGCCACCACCCTTAGACCAACAGTCGTCTCCAGTATGTCCTGTCCTTTTGCAATTGCTACAGGTGACGTCTGATTCAGATTTCGCAGCGTTATCAGCTTGTTTCCCTTTACTTCTTCCACCCTTTTTTGTACGAGCAGCAAATGCCGTTTCAGCAGTTTTTGTGCATTTGTCGTTTATGACTCTGTGCTCTGCCCCTTCAATGAGGAATGCAATCAGGTCATCTGGTTTCATCCTTCGTGAGGATTCCCCTGAAAGTTTGCTAGCACGTTCTGCCGTGGTGATTGTTTGAAGGGTTGGACGATACGATTCTGGCAAGGATGACATGACTATTGTATTGAGTCAGGTGTCCAAGATGGTAGACCCCATTTTCAAGAGGTTG
>Ga0193742_1002654_pt1 | contig 10244 bp, 9 predicted proteins | sample L2c1metaG_FD_165511 | JGI IMG/M metagenome (GOLD analysis project Ga0193742, IMG submission 165511) | Soil microbial communities from a riparian zone of the East river system, Colorado, United States - L2c1 | ecosystem: Environmental > Terrestrial > Soil > Riparian zone | place: USA: East River... | reverse complement strand
CGATATCCGGAAAGTAAGGGTTCTGTAAAACGGTGGTACAATTTCAAAACTAAAATTAGCCGTACCTGCCGATACCTTACCATCAGGGCTAATGGACTTAACCTCAAAGGTATATTTACCAGGCGGTAATGATGGATATTCAACAATATTGTTTTTTACCGGCGAACAAAATGTACTATCAAGACCAACCAGCTTATAGCGGTACGATACCCCATCGGGATTCTTTAAATAAATACCTAAAAAAGAAATGGCCAGGTGGTTTTGATTATAATTTAGCTGCGCTCCATCACTTAAATGTACATAATTAGTATCCCTGTTACTGCCTATTTTGGGCATTAGCTTTACGCTCTCAATAAGAATGCGCGGCGGCGGCGATGGTTTCATTTTTACCCGGGTGTTGTAAACCATAACCGCTTTAGTGGTGCCTACCCATATTTGATGATCCTTGTAAAGTATAGCGTTTTGGTTGGTTTCAAATATGGGTTCTTTTGAACCTGTATTATCAATCACCATAAACCGTTTTGAATCTGCGTTAAACTGCATACGGTTAACCCCTCTGCCTGTCCCTATCCAAATTTTACCAAACTCATCAGCTATCAAACTATATATAGCATTGGCTTTAAGGCCGTTATTTACCGTATAGTTTATTAAATGTCCGTTTTTCATGTCCCAGGCGAACAGGCCCCGGTCATCAGTACCAATCAGCATTATATCTTGATATTTGATCATGGAAAGAATGGCAGAGTTTTTAAGCAAATTCTGATTAAAGGTGTTCACTACCTTTTTGTTTAATGACAGTACAATACCATTTTGTGTGCCGATAAATAACGAATCGCGCCCGGTTACTACCAGCGATGATGAAAATGAGGAAACGCCCTCCAGTTGTTTCAGCAAACCATGCTCATAATAATAGCAGCCCATTGAAGTAGCCAGCCAAATAATTCCGCTGCTATCGGCTGTTATACAGTTATAGCTTATTTCATCACTTCCTTTCACCTGCCTGAAACCTTTTTCATCATACTGCCATAATCCCGATTGGGAAGTACCTATCCAGGTAATTTTATTTTTATCAGTATATAAGCATTGTATACCCTTTAAAGCTTTAGGCGCCAATGGTGTAGGTATATTCGTTAATTTTTTACCATCATACCTTATTAACCCGCCGCCATCAGCACCCAACAAAATACGGTTGTTCCAGTCCAGGGTAAGGGCCATTACTATTTTTGAATCGGGCAATCCCTGCGAACCGTCAAAAGTTACGTACTTGTTACCCTCACAACGATACACCCCGTTGCCCAGGCTACCCAACCATAAATTATTATCAGCATCGTTATAAATATCAGCTATAGAATTATCGGTTAGCCCGTTTGATGAGTTGTAATGAATTATCTCATCGTCCATAATGCAATAGGCGCCATTATCTGTACCTATCCATAAATCACCAAAAGCATCTTGCGCAATGCTAAGTAATTGCTCTTTTACGGTTGCCATTTGTTTAGCGGCATAAGGCATAATCTGGTTATTGCTGATATAATACAGACCGTTCCAGGTTAAGATGTATATTTTTTGTTTATCAAACCTGTCAAACAAAATTTCCTTTACCTGAACAGATGCATACTTTGCCTGAAACGGGGTTGAGTAAACCCATTTATTACCACTTAAATTATATATCCCTTTTTGATAAACCGCCGCATACAGTTTACCTGAGCTATCTACAGCAATAGCGGTTACTTTATCGCTATCACTTAATATTTCAGGTTGCATTTTATCGCCGGTAATTTTAAACAACCTGTAGCCCATTATGACCCAAATTGTGCCGGCGCCATCCTGGGTTATACTGGTAACTACACTGCGTTTTAGGGATATTGAAGGCTTATAGTTTTTAATTTTGCCATTATAAAGCATGGCCATCCCGTCAAGTGTCCCAAACCAGGTATGGCCGGTTTTATCAGAAAAAACGGTGCCCACAAAATTATTGGGCAAACCATCTTGTCTCGAATAACTCAAAAAATCCTTCCCATCAAAACGACAGGCGCCTCCAAACGTAGCTATCCAAAGGCGATGATCGCTATCCATTGAAAACTTGTTCACCTGCGATTGTATCAGCCCGTCTTCAATATCAAAATGCGAAAACGTATATTTTTGCGCAAAAACCGGGTGTGTTTGTATTAAACAAAACCAAACCACACACAGCAACATGCTCACCCGATATAAGAAATACTTGTTCAATTACACTCAGTTTAACTAGTTTGCAGTATTACTGCAATTTAACCTCAAAATAAGGTTAAATAAAATAAAAAAAATCACCCTTTTGGGGTGATTAAATATCATAGTGCCAATTTGGTTAAATTGGCTCCTATGAGTCTGTGTATAATAAGATCAGTTACTAATCTTAGTTTTTAGCCGTTACCGGCTCTTTATTATCGGGCGTTTCAATATCATCAAACATTTTGCAAACCTGTGTAATTTTCCATTCCTGGTTATCATTTTTTTCAACTATCAGGTAATTATGCTGTATATTATCATGATAGGTAAAATCAACCCTGGCAATTACCATTGCATCGCTATTGGCAAGTACTTCATAATTTGACTGGCAGTTTTGTTGCGTACCAGCAGTGCTCTTCAATGCCTCAACCAAACTTGATTTGTCCTGTTGGATCACCTTTTCGCCACGGGGTATTTTAAAACTGGAATTTTCATCCAATACCTTATTTAACTTTTTATAATTTGAGTTCATGTGGCTGTCAATAAAATCGCGGATAACGGCAGTACAACCGGCGTCAACTTTTGGACCAGTATAGGCAAACAGCGTTGTGGCCGATAATAAGCTTATTATACAAGCCACTAAAAATTTATTTTTCATTGTGATATTATTTTTATCAAATGTCACTATGGTTTTACAACAAAAATGTGTGTATAGCACCTTAAAAATATGCGTATAACACCAATTGGTCATTGATTTGTCAGTACTGCTCTTTTCTTATTCTTTTTTTCTAAAATGGAAACAACCTTTAAACCCCTATTGCCGATTATTTTAATTTGCCGACAAACAATTAGTACTTATAGCAACTTCTAATTAATAACTTAGATTATTTAATTAAGCACTATGGAAAAACGTGAATTGGGCAACTCCGGCCTAAAAACTGCGCCATTGATTTTTGGCGGCAATGTGTTTGGGTGGACAGTTAAGGGTAACGATAACGCCATTTTACTAGATGCATTTTTAGATGCCGGTTTTAATGCCGTTGATACTGCCGATGTTTACTCGGCCTGGAGACCAGGCAATAAAGGCGGCGAATCAGAAACAGAAATTGGCAAATGGCTTAAGCAAAGCGGTAAGCGCGACAAGGTGATCATTGCTACCAAAGTAGGCGCGGAATTCAGGGAAGGTAAAAAAGGACTAAAAAAGGAATATATTATTCAATCTGCCGAGGATTCATTGAACCGCCTGCAAACTGATTATATTGACTTGTACCAGTCGCACTATGACGATGCCTCAACCCCGGTTGAAGAAACGCTGCGGGCCTATGAGCATCTGATTAGGGAGGGTAAGGTAAGGACTATTGGTGCTTCTAATTTTTCCGTCGAACGGTTCCATGAATCGCTTAAAGTAAGTTGCGAAAAAGGACTGGCCGCTTACCAAACCATACAACCCGAATACAATTTGTTTGACAGAGAAAATTACGAAACCACGTTTGAACCATTTATAAAAGAGCAAAACATTGGTGTTATCAGCTATTTTTCGTTAGCAAGTGGCTTTTTAAGCGGAAAATACCGGTCAGCGGCCGATCTGGAAGGCAGTAACAGGACCAATTCGGTTAAAAAATATTTAACCGAACGGGGTTTCCTTATATTAAAAGCGTTGGATGAAGTTGCTGCGCAATACAATAGCAACCCTGCAGCTGTTGCTTTAGCCTGGCTAATTGCCAGACCTGGCATAACCGCGCCAATAGCAAGTGCCACCAGTATACCCCAGCTTAATGAACTTACACAGGCAGCAACCCTGCAGTTAAGTAAGGAAGCTATTGAAGCGCTGAACATAGCAAGCGCTTATTAAAGGCCAACCAGGATTGAACCCGCTCAGGCTTGTGGTATTATTCAATTATCGTTGAATAATACCATTAAAAATAACAATAGTACCATTACAAGCGCTAATTTGGTATGTAAATTTGTTCCATGTTACAAGACGTACCACTATATGATATTTGTTCCTTATCTGATATTGATCAGGATGACATTATTATAAGCCGTTTTGAGCCATACCTGCAAACGCATAAAAATTTGTTTGCCACTCACCGGCATTCATTTTACCATTTGGTACTTTTTACAAATGGAAGCGGTACCCACACCATTGATTTTGAGAATTTTGAGGTTAAACCCGGTCAAATTTATTTTATGATACCCGGTCAGGTGCACTCCTGGAGTTTTGAAGGTTTTACCGATGGTTATATCATTAATTTTTCGGCATCATTTATACAGTCATTCATATTACAACATGGCTACCTGGATAATTTTTCGTTTTTCAGCGGCAACCTGGCCGATGCCGTGATCAATTTACCGGATGAAACCTATACAGCCATAAAACCACTGTTTGAAGCCATACTGGCCGAAGCTGCTTCACCCGCCACAGCATCCGCTGATATGATCAGGCTACTGATGCTGCAAATATTTATACTGGTTAACAGGCTCAGTGTAACCCCTGTTTCAGGCGGCAACTCATCATACAACCAAATCTTGCTCAAAAGTTTTAAAAATTTAATTGAGCACCATTATACTGATATCAAACTGCCTAAAGATTATGCAGCGATGTTGTATATAACCCCTAACCACTTAAACGCGGTTTGTAAGGATCTAATGGGCGTATCAGCCGGCGAGCTGATCCGCAACAGGGTGCTGCTGGAGGCTAAGCGTATGCTTACTAACCCGCAACTAAGCATTAGTGAAATTTCACTAAAATTAAACTTTAGCGATAACTCCTACTTTACCAAGTTTTTTAAAAAACTGGAAGATATTACCCCTGAAGAGTTCAGAAAAAAAATAATACACGATCATGGAAAATAATGAATATAAATTATGGCCTGCCGTTTTACATGCCAAATGTCCCCGTTGCAGGCGCGGCGATATGTTTGCCAACAGTATGTATGGCTTTCATGGACAGGTTATGCATAAAACTTGCCCACATTGCGGTTTGGTATATGAAAGAGAACCCGGCTATTTTTATGTGGCCATGTTTGTCAGTTACGCACTTAACGTTGCCCAAATGGTTACCGCCGCAGTTGCTATAAGTGTTTTAACCGGAAGCAACAATCCGTGGTTATATGTAACCATTATATTGAGCATAGCCGTAATATTATCTCCTTTTAATTTCAGGTATTCCAGAGTGGTGTTATTATACTGGCTTACTCCAGGATTGCATTACCATCCCGAAATGAGCTCGGATAAAGCATAATGACATTTTAAGTTTTTTTTATGATGATGAGGGGTGTCCATAGTTTAAAACCTATGGGCATTTTTTTTAGCCACCTGTGGTTAAACCATGTCATTTGCTTTCCGTCATATTCATATATCACAACAATATTTTGAACCATGAAAGCGAAATTGAACATCATAAAAAAAGACTTATATAACGTATTTGTAGTGGGCAATGCCAACGACAGACAACTGGCAAGGGTTTATGTATTATTAGCCATCCCTGTTTTTACATTATTTTTAGTGCTCGGACATTTTCCTAAATATTAACCATCACCTTGTAAGGCAAGAATAATACAATTTTTCACCCTGTCCATGATGTGTTCAGGGCCTGTCACCATGACAATCCCTTTTGGCCCAAAAAAACAAAACAGCCATTACATTACTGTAATGACTGTCTGCCAACTGTTCCCTAACTAAATTAAACTAAAACTAAACTCACTTTATTAATACTATTTATGTTGGCCCAAATGACTAATGACCAGCTGTATGTTTTTTATATAGAAATTATTTTTATAGTCGCATTGGTTATCCATCCACCTTTTTCCTTTTAAAATATTTTTATAATTAAAACTCGCAAGTATATAAGGACTGTTTGGGGGGCTGGCCTTTACCGAGACATCAGGCTTATTACCCTTTCGTTTTAACACCGAGGGTTCATTGTTCAATGCTTTTTCTTTATGATCTGTTGTAAATATATTAGCGCAGGCAATTAGCAGGAGCGATACAAAAACAAAGACTAAAAAGTGATAAAAAAGTTTCATAGTAGCGGCTTTGTAAAACGTTTCAACTGCTGAACATCAACATTAATTCAAAATTAACGTTTACTATAATAAAAATAATAGGGGTTTACACTGATTTACATACGTAGTTTTACGCATTCTTGTGATAATTTAATGAATTTGTTGATCGTGTTAAATAATTCATAATTACCCATTGCCGGTTATTAACTAATGATTAATAACAACATAGCCTTTTTGCTATAGGGGAATCACATAAATTTCCACTTATAACCCTTGATCAATCAGGAATACTTTGAACTAACTCAAACCTACCGGTACCCAGCCGCCTGCAAATCAAAAAGTTCGGCATAGCGGCCACCTTTAAGCAGCAGCTCCTCATGGCTGCCTATCTCAATCAATTCGCCTTTTTCCAATACCAGTATCCTGTCGGCCATGCGTACAGTACTAAAACGGTGCGAGATCAGCACCGCCGATCTGCCTTTTGTTAGTTCAGCAAAGCGTTCAAAAACATTAAACTCGGCACGGGCATCAAGTGCCGATGTTGGTTCATCCAGTATCAGCAACTGTGCATCGCGCATGTAGGCCCGGGCCAGGGCAACCTTTTGCCATTCGCCGCCTGATAATTCAACCCCATCGGCAAACCGTTTGCCCAGTTGCTGGTCATAGGCTCCGGGAAGCTTGGCTGCCAGTACATCAGCCAGGCTTTGCCTTGCCGAATGCTCAATCAGCGGGCGGTTATCCTGTTCACTAATTTTACCCACGGCAATGTTTTGCGCAAAGCTCATCTGGTAGCGTAAGTAATCCTGGAAAATAATGCCTACATTAAGGCGCAGATCAGTCAGGTCGTACTGTTTCAAATCAATGCCATCAAGCAGTATCCTACCCTCGGTAGGGTCATATAAGCGGGCCAATAGCTTTACCAGTGTGGTTTTACCAGCGCCGTTCTCGCCTACCAGGGCCAGTTTTTCGCCGGGATAAAGGGTAAAGTTTAAATGCCGGTTGGCCCATCTGTCTGAATTGATGTAGCGAAAACCAACATTCTCAAATGTAAAGCCCTGTTGTATGGCTTTAGGGAAAGGCAACGCGTTTGCCGCCATTTTAATTTTAGGCACGATCTCAAAAAATTCAAAAAAATCGCGCAGGTAAATGGCCCCTTGTGAAACTGCCGTAAAACGGGTTAAGATCCCCTCCAACAAAGCACGCAGCTGCCTGAATGATCCGGCAAGGAAGGCTAGTTCGCCAATAGTTACACTGCCGTTTACCGCTTTGATGATGATAACCACATAAGCAGCGTAATAACCCAAACTACCCAGCATTGCAAAAAAAGTACCCCATAAAGAGCGTTTGATGGCCAGGTGTTTGTTATCTCCATAGAATTTATTTGACAGCTGCTTAAAACGGTCAATAATAAAGCCCGAAAGATCAAAGATCTTTACCTCCTTGGCAGTTTCGTCACTGGCACCCAGGTAGCGTATATAATCAAGCTCACGGCGCTCGGGGGTTTGGCCGCGGGTTAAAGCATAGCTTTGATCGTTAAAGTACGATTCTCCTAAAAAAGCGGGGATAATGGCAATAAGCAGCAGCACGATAAGCCAGGGATTAAAGGTCATTAAACCAACCGCCAGGAAACCCATGGTGATGAGGTCCTGCACCTGGCTCATCACCTGCGACAGGAGTATAGTGCGACCTATGGTTTGCTGCCGGGCGCGTTCCAGCTTATCATAAAATACCGAGTCCTCAAACTGGTCAAGATCAAGCGTGGCGGCATGTTCCATTATTTTAACCGAAGTATGGTTACTGAACAGATCGCCAAGCAGGCTATCCATCAGGGTAATGGCCCTGCTAAGCGCATCAGTTAATATCGCAAGCCCAAACTCCAGGCCCACCAGTTGCCACAGGTAGGTCATATCTTTAACTGGGGCATGGCTTATAGTAACCACCTGATCAATGATGAGTTTACCTACATACAGCAAGCCCAGTGGCATGGCCGAGCGGGCTATGCGCAGTATGGCGTTAACAATCGTCATCCAGCGGCTGGTTTGCCAAACCAGTTTAAAAAAAGCAGGTAAATTACGCAGCGCGTCAAAGCGCTCTTTTAAGGTTACTTTATTGCTAATGGTATTTTTGGGCGGACGGGAAGTATTCAATATTGATCTCTTTCTTGTTTGATTATAAACAAATTTAATCAATTAGCCCCCTTACCGCCTTAAAGGGGAATTATTTTACATTGACTTGTCATTGCCTTTGACTTAGGAAGTTTCAATTACTTCGTAAGTCTTTCCCATGCTGAACGGCTTCGGACAAAAGAAGCTGAACATTAAATAGCTTGATATTTGATAATAGCCTTTTTTATTTTAGATGCTGTTATTTTTAATTCTAACCATATTAATAATATCAAAAGTGCTGGAAATATGGCAAAACTTATAAAATCCATAAATTGGATACGCCCCGTTACAAGGGAAATGAAACTGAAGAATAATCCAAAAGAAAACAGGGCGATAAAAATAAAAGGAAAAAGACTTAAACGAAATTTATAAAGAAAGTCCGTTTCGCTTTTTGGTAGGCTAAAGATGATCTTAGGTAAAAGCCACTCAACAGAACTTCTTATGCGGGTGAAATACAATGCATTTTTACCATCATAACCAAAAAAGTATTTATCTGTCCCAATATCGGATGTTGATGATTTTAAATCCAAACCTCCTGTACGTTTAACTGATAACTTGCGTAAAGCAGCTTCAATAGGTGCCTTTTCCTTATAATTAAAATACACCTTTTTAAAGTAAATCATAGCAGGGTAATTCTTGTTTAAAAATATAAATTACTTTTCAATGTTATGGCTGCTTCAAAAAATAAACTCTTATTTTTGCCCGCGCTATGGATACCACACTACATAATAAATTCGACAGTATAATTTTCGATCTTGATGGCACCCTTTGGGATAGTACGGCCAACGTGGCGCTGGCCTGGCAGGCGGCTGTTGCGCAGGTTGATTATATTGATGAAGAAATGACCGTGGAGCGTGTAAGGTCAATCACCGGGATGACCTATGACGCTATTTTTGATAAGCTGTTCCCTGATCTTGATACTCATCAGCGTAAAGAAGTACAAACCCTTTGCGGTATAAGCGAACTGGAGATATTACATACCAAAGGCGGCGACTTATATCCACAGTTAGAAGAAACTTTAAAATACCTTGGCACAAAATATAAATTATATATAGTAAGCAATTGCCAGAGCGGTTATATCGAGGTGTTTTTGGATCTGAACAACATGCACCCGCACTTTTTGGCTCACCAATGTTTTGGCACAAAAGGCAACCCCAAAGCTGATAACATTAAAGATATTGTTAACGATCATCAGCTAAAAGCACCTGTTTATGTTGGTGATACCATGGGCGATTATACCGCCGCGACACAAGCCGGCGTACCTTTCATTTTTGCAAGTTATGGTTTTGGCGCGGTGCCCAATGGCATGGTAGCCACCGTAAACAGCTTTAGCGAACTAACAGAACTGCTATAACGCTTTTACCGCAGGCTGTTCCGGTTTTTTACCCAGTTGCTTATCTCCGTTGTTTGAACCGATGCTACTACAGCTTTCTTTTGACTGAGCAATTGTTCCATAATGATAGCTGCAATTATAGCTTCGTCCTTATGATTTGTGCTTAATACCTCCGGAGTAAAATATTTTTTAACAAAGTGGGTATCAAAATTACCTGATGTAAAAGCCTCATGCTGCATTACAAACCTGCCGAAACCCAGCGTTGTGGTTATCCCGGTTATCTGATATTCATCAATAGCGCGCAGCATCCGTTCAATTGCTTCCGTGCGGTCTTTCCCATAGGTAATCAGTTTGGCTATCATTGGGTCGTAATAAATGGGGATCTCCATGCCCTGCTCAAAGCCATCATCAACCCTTACACCTGCGCCTTTGGGAGTAACATAGGTTTGCAGGGTGCCAATATCAGGTAAAAAGTTATTTGCAGGATCTTCGGCATATACCCTTAGCTCAATAGCGTGCCCACGCATTTGCAGG
>Ga0193742_1002653_pt1 | contig 10249 bp, 6 predicted proteins | sample L2c1metaG_FD_165511 | JGI IMG/M metagenome (GOLD analysis project Ga0193742, IMG submission 165511) | Soil microbial communities from a riparian zone of the East river system, Colorado, United States - L2c1 | ecosystem: Environmental > Terrestrial > Soil > Riparian zone | place: USA: East River... | reverse complement strand
AGGATTGATGCCTGCCATGCGAACGTCGCGCGTGCACCCCGGCTGGCTGCGCGAGGGCAATCGGATGTCGGACGATCGCGGACGGCGGCGGCTGCGAACAGCACTCGTAGCTGCCGAAGTCGGACTGACGCTCATCCTCCTCGTGGGAGCGGGGCTGCTGATCAACAGCTTCGTGCGCCTGATGGCCGTGAACCCCGGCTTCCGTTCGGCGGGCGTACTCGTCATTCCGGTGGATCTGCCAGCCTCGAGATACCAGGCAGCGCATCAGAAGCGTGAGTTCTTCGATCGCCTGATCGCAGGCGTGAAGGGAGTGCCCGGCGTCGAAGCCGCCGGTGCCGTCTCGCATCTGCCGCTTGGAGGCGCCGACAACTGGATGCCCTTCCACATCCAAGGAAGGCCGGCGCCCGCCGCGGGGCAGGAACCCTATGCACCGTTCCGCATCGCGAGTCCCGACTACTTCACGACGCTGGGTATCCCGCTGCGCCGGGGACGTTTCTTCCGCGACAGCGATGCGCGGCAATCGATCCCCGTGATCCGGTGGTATCCCCAGCAGCCGAATCCTGCCAGCTTCGACACGCCGCAGGCGGCGCCCGTGGCTGTCGTCAGCGAAGCCGCGGCCCGGCAGTTCTGGCCCGGAGAGGACCCGCTCGGCAAGCGCATTCACGTGCTTTTCAGCGCCGACATCACGATCGTCGGCATCGTCGGCGACATCAGGCACAACGGCCTCGACCTTCCGGCCTTTCCGCATGTCTATCTGGCCCACAGCCAGGAACCCTGGAGCTCGGTGTCGCTGGTCGTGAGGACGTCGATTCCACCGATGCAGGTGGCAACCGCCGTTCGCGATCGTATTCGCGCGCTGGACCCGGCTCTCCCCGTCACCGTCAGGACAATGGACGATGTGCTGGACGCGTCGACCGGGCGCCAGCGTCTCTACGCAGTTCTGACAGGCATCTTCGGCGTCGTCGCGCTTGCGCTGTCGATTGTCGGGATCTTCGGCGTGGTGAGTTACGTCGCGGCCCAACGCACGCGTGAGATCGGCGTCCGCATGGCGCTCGGCGCACAACAGCGCGAAATTCTCCAGCTCGTCATCGGCCAGGGCATGCGGCCGATTCTCGTGGGGATCGCCGCCGGGATTGCGGGCGCCATCGGCGTCACACGGTTCATCTCGAAGCTTCTCTTCGGAGTGGCCCCCCTCGATCCTCTGACGTTCGGTATCGCCGTTGTGGTGCTGACGGCCGTCGGCCTCGCCGCGTGCTGGATTCCCGCACGGCGGGCGACGCGTGTGGATCCACTGATGGCGCTGCGCGCCGAATAGGCTGACAAACACCACATCATGTTCAACGACCTGCAATACGCGGCCCGCGCCTTCTGGCGAACACCGGGCTTCACCATCGTCGCCATCCTCACGCTGGCGCTGGGCATTGGCGCCAGCACTGCCATCTTCAGCGTCGTCAACGGCGTTCTCCTCCGGGCGCTGCCATACCCTCATCCCGACGAGATCCTGCAGGTCTGGACGACGAGTGCCGGCGAGCCGCGGAGCGCGCACGCACCGGCGGACTTCCTGGATCTCCAGCGTGAGAACCACTCACTGTTGAAGCTGGCGGGTTATCGCGAAGACGCGTTCACTGTCGCCCCTGCCGGTGGTGAACCGGTACGGTTCCCAGGTGCGCTCGTCACCGTGGACTACTTCGATGTCTTCGGAATGCCGGCCGCCCTGGGGCGCACGTTCAGCCGCTCGGCAGACGCCGCAACGAACGAACCGCTGGTCGTGCTCAGTGACGCCGCGTGGACGCATCAATTCGGCGCAAACAAGGAAATCGTCGGCACGAGGGCGCGCATCAACGGCGTGGCGCACACGGTGGTTGGCGTGATGCCGTCGGCGTTTGCTTATCCCGAGGAGGCAAGGGCCTGGGTGCTGTCCACGAAGCCCGTGCCACTTCCTCCGCTGGACATTCCCGGTGACCTCCTCGAGAGCCGGGGGGTTCATTACTTCAAGGCGGTCGGACGGCTTCGTCCGGGTGTGACGCCCGAGCAGGCGCAGGCGGATCTGAGGTCGATCGCGAACGATCAGGCGAAGCGGTTCCCGGAGATCAATGGTGACCGCGGCGTCTCCGTGGTGCGGCTCCACGAACAAATCGTCGGCGACGTGAGGGCGGCACTCATCATGCTGCTCAGCGCTGTGGGAATCGTCCTGCTGATCTCCTGCGCCAACGTCGCGAGCCTGCTGCTCGCGCGCGGGACCGGGCGGCGACGCGAGCTCGCGATTCGGGCGGCTCTTGGTGCACGGCGGACGCGGCTCGTCCGCCAACTGATTACGGAGAGCCTGCTGCTCTGGGCGGCCGGCGGCGCGGCGGGGCTCATCGCGGGCACGTGGGCGATCGCGCTGCTCCTGAAAGTCATCCCCGACGGGATCCCACGGGTGCAGCAGGTCGGCCTCGACATGCGGGTTGCCACCATTGCCGTGGCCGTCTCGTTTGCGAGCGCGCTGATCTTCGGCCTGCTACCGGCGCTGCAGGCCTCGCGCGTGGATGGCGCACTTGCACTGCGCGACGCCGACCGTGCGACGACGGCGGGACGCACACAGGGGCGTACGCGCGCCGCGCTCGTCGTCGGTGAGATCGCGCTCACCTCAATCCTGCTTGTCTGCGCCGGTCTGTTCGCGAACAGCTTCGTGAGGCTGCAGAGCGTCGACCCCGGGTTCCGTACAGAAGACGTCACGCTCGTTCCGCTGCCGCTGCCCCAGGCGAAATATCTGGACGGCAAACGTCAGGCCGCGTTCTACCAGCGCATCCTGGAGGGGCTGCAACAGAGACCAGAAGTCCGCTCGGCGGCCATTCACTTTCCATCGCCAATCCAGGGAGCCAATGCGAACGGCACCTTCAGCATCGAAGGCAGTCCCGTCCAGGCTCGTGCGGATCGTCCCTTCACGGCGATTGCCTCAGTGTCCTCTGACTATTTCCGGACGCTCGGGATACCCCTGATCCAGGGAAGGACCTTCGGAGAACAGGACCGTGACCCCGCTCCCGCGGTGGGAATCGTCAATGCGGAGCTTGCGCGCAGGTATCTCGCAGGGCGCGATCCCCTCGGCATTCGCGTCAGGTTCGGCGACTCCGGTGACGATTGGATCACGATCGTCGGCGTCGTTGGCAACTCGCGGAACCGCGGCCTTGCCGAGGCGCCGACGGCGCTGATGTACCTCCCCTACCACAGCTTTCCGCTGCCCTTCATGGCTATCGCCGTCCGCAGTACTGCTGCGTCCGGCACGATCGCCTCGATCGTCCGCGCGGAAGTCAGGAGCGCCGATCCGGACATGCCCGTCGACGACATCGAGCCACTGCGAGACGTGCTGCGGGAATCCGTCGCTGAGCCTCGCTTCCGAGCGCTCCTCCTCGTGGCATTTGCATTGATGGCCGTCACGCTCGCCGCTATCGGCGAGTACGGCCTCATCAGCTACTCAGTGATGCAGCGTACGCGCGAGATCGGCATCCGGGTCGCGCTCGGGGCCGGGACCAGACAAGTCGTCCTGCCCATCCTTCGCGAAGGGATGACGCTCGCATTTGCAGGCGTGGCAATCGGGCTCGCAGGTTCCTTCGCCGCGAGCCGCCTTCTGGCCCGTTTTCTGTTCGGAGTCGGCTCAACGGATCCACTCACGTACTTCTCAGTCACACTCTTCCTGCTCGCCGTCGCTCTTCTGGCGTCGTACATTCCGGCAAGACGCGTGTTGAGCATCGACCCTGTGACTGCGCTGCGGACCGATTGATTCCTCGTGCGATTCACCATGTCGGACGGCCAAGGTAAATCATGAACGACTTCAAGTACGCCATTCGCGCTTTCCTGCGCACGCCGGGCTTCACCCTGGTGGCTGTGCTGACGCTGGGCCTCGGCATCGGCGCCACAACTGCCATCTTCAGCGTCGTCAACGCGGTGCTGCTCAGGCCGCTGCCTTACGTGGGCGCCGACCGGCTGGTGGCGACGCGCGGCTCGCTCGCAGATCTCCGGGATTTCGAGGCTGCGAACCAATCGTTCGAGGGCATGGCATTCTGGGCGTCGAATCTCTACAACCTCCGCAGTGATACGGAGACGAGCCAGGTGCTCGGTGGCCAGGTGACGGGCAACCTGTTGCCGCTGCTCGGAGTGCAGCCGGTGCTGGGCCGCAACTTCACACCAGAGGACGAACGGCAGCAGACGGCGATCCTCAGCGACGCGCTCTGGCGAACGCGGTTCGGCGGCGATCCGGGCGTGCTCGGACGAAGCATCGATCTGGGAGGACAGTCTTATACCGTCATCGGCGTCGCGCCCGCCTGGTTTCGGTTTCCCAGCGCAGCCTTCCAGTTGTGGACGCCGTTGCGCCTCATCGACCAGCAGGCGCCCAGGCAGGCCGTCAACCGGGCGTTCCGGATCTTCAGCGGCGTCGCACGACTGAAGAGCGGCGTCACCCTCCAGCAGGCCCAGTCTGAGTCCGCGGCTTTCAGTGCCAGACTGGCGAAGGAATTTCCGGCGACGAACGAAGGCGTGACGCTCGCGCTCGTGCCGCTGTACGACCGGCTCGTCGGGGACGCACGGCCCGTCCTCAGAGTCCTGCTGGCTACCGTGGCGCTGCTGCTCCTCATCGCCTGCGCGAACATCGCCAATCTGCTGCTCGCGCGGACCACGGTTCGAGAGCGCGAGTTCGCGATTCGCACCGCGCTCGGAGCCGGGCGCGGCCGGCTCGTTCGCCAGTTGATCACCGAGAGCTTCACGCTGGCGTTCGCGGGCGGCCTGCTCGGGCTCCTGATCACGATGTGGGGAATTGACGCGCTGCCATCCGTTCTCGAAGCGCGTCTGCCCAGAGCCGACGGAATTCGCATCGATAGCTCCGTGCTCGCGTTCTCGATGCTGACGACTCTTCTGACGGGCCTCTTCTTCGGCCTGGCACCGGCCTTCCAGGCGGCAAGGGGGACGTCCGGATCGCTCAAGGAGAGCGGACGCACCGTCGCAGGAAGCACACGGGGACGACAGGTGCGGCGGACGCTCGCGGTGCTCGAGATCGCGCTCGCGCTCGTTGTGCTGGTGGGTGCCGGACTGCTGGTCCGCAGCTTCATCTCCATGACGACCCGGGACGCAGGCTTCTCCCCTGAACACCTGATCTCGTTCAACGTCCAGTTCGTGCCGCTTCCGGATGACGCGTCACGCACACAAGCGGCTGCGCAGCTCGTCGACAGACTGTCGGACCTGCCCGGAGTGGAAGCGGCGGGCGGCGCAACCGGCCTGGCGGCGGTGACGCCCCAGCGCGCGACCCGGTTCGCGATTGACGGACGAACACTGACGGCCGATGAGGACTCGGCGTTGTTCATCGCCGTCACACCGGGCTACTTCGCCGCGCTGCGAACGCCCGTCCTGCAGGGACGGCCGATCGAGCGCACCGACGCGGCCGGACGTGCGCCGGTGGTACTCATCAACCGGACTCTCGCGCAGCAGTTGTTTCCGAATGCCGATGCGATCGGCCACCGGCTGAAGATCATCAATCCGGAGCAATCCACGGAGTGGCGGACGATCGTGGGAGTGGTTGGTGACGTCAAGTACCAGGGACTCGAAGATCAGCCGAGGCCGGCACTGTACACGCCGTTCGCGCAGACGCCTTTCATGTGGCTCTACATGATGGTTCGTACCCCCGCAGGATTCGAAGCCACCGCGCAGGCGCTGCGAAAGGCTGTTCCCGAAGTGGCCCCGGCACTTGTGCCGGCGAACATACGCGCGATGACCGACGTGCTTGCCGGGAATGTTGCGGAGCCGCGATTCAACATGCTGGTTGTCTCCACCTTCGCGCTCCTCGCACTGCTCCTGTCGGCCATCGGCATTTACGGTGTGATCGCCTACTCCGTCATACAGCGGACCCACGAAATCGGTGTTCGGATGGCACTGGGCGCCGACCGGGCGGACGTGCTCCGGCTGGTCGTCGCTGAAGGCCTGGGGGTCGCGCTCGGAGGCGTCGGACTGGGGCTGGCGGGGGCGGCGGTGTTCACGAAACTGATGGCGGAGCTTCTCTTCGGCGTCACCGCCCGCGATCCGTTGACGTTCGGCGCCGGTGGAGTCCTGCTTCTGAGCGTCGCTCTCGTGGCGAGCTACATCCCCGCACGACGGGCAACGCGCGTCGAGCCCGTAATCGCGCTGCGAACCGATTAGCGATTGCCTGGCTGGCCGTGGACACGCTCGAGCTGGCGTCGGACCTGGCGCGGCCAGGGCCCGCCGGATGAGGCGCCATTCGCCGTCAGAGTGTAACGACGTGCCTTCTGTGCCTCTTCAGCACCTCAGGTTTAGCGACCGGAGGGCGCAAGACACCCACAAAGTCGGGTTTGCTGTGGCCCGTCTGTTGCACAACTCCTTGATGATCGACGTAGTCAATTTGAGGAGGATAGTGATGAAGGTTCGCAATTTGATAGGGGCCATGGCCATCGCCGGTCTTGCGTTCGCGGCGCCCGCCGCCCTTGCACAGACCGCCAGTACGGCCGGCACCGCCAAAGTGGACGACGGGGCACTCAAGACCCGCATCGAGTCCCGCTTCAAGAGCAGCGCGACGCTCAAGGGCGCAGACATCGATGTGGCAGTGGACCACGGCGTCGTCACGCTGACCGGGACCGTTCACTCGGAAGCGCAGAACCTGCGCGCCGCCAGCCTCGCCAAGGTGACGGGAGTCACGAACGTCGAAAACAAACTGAAGGTCGACAGCGCGAGCGCAGCCGCGATTGACAAGGCCGGAGACAAGACCGAGAAGGCCGGCGAGAAGACCGAGAGCGCGATGCACAAGGCCGGCGACAAGACGGAGAAGGCGGCCGAGAAGGTCGGCGAGAAGACCGCCGACGCAGCGCGTGCCACAGGCGCGGCCGGGAAGAAGGCAGGCGTCAAGACCAAGGATGCCGCGGAGGACGTGGGCGCCAACGTCACCGACGGGTGGATCACGACGAAGTTGAAGGCGGACTTCGTGAACGAAGATCTGCTCAAGGGCAGCACCATCAATGCGGACACGAACAACCACATCGTGACGCTCAAGGGTACGGTCGCGTCCGAGGCGGGCCGGGACCGTGCGGTTGAGATCGCAAAGACCACGAAGGGCGTGTCACGCGTCGTCGACCAGCTCACGATCGCTCCCGCGAAATAACAGGCTACGCGGCGCGCTTCCGGCTGCGCGCGACGGCGAGCGACAGTACGACCAGTCCCCAGGCGGCGAGCGCCGCCGCCTGGGGCCATAACAGGTCCAGCCCAATCCCCTTCAGGAAAATCCCCCGCACGATCACCAGGAAGTATCTCAGCGGAATGAGATAGGTGAACGGCTGGATGACGGCCGGCATGTTCTCGATGGGAAAGATGAAGCCCGAGAGGTAGATCATCGGCGTCAGGAAGAAGAACGTGGCGGTCATCATCGCCTGCTGCTGCGTGTCCGAAATCGTCGAGATGAAGAGCCCCAGCGAGAGCGTGCAGAGCACGTAGAGCAGACTCAGTGCAAAGAGCAGCGTGAAGCTGCCACGGAGCGGGACCTCGAACCAGAACACCGCGACCGCAACCACCAGCAATACGTCGACCATCCCGATCACGCCGAACGGCAGGAGCTTGCCGACAATGAGCTCCCACCGCCGAAGTGGCGTGACGTTCAGTTGCTCCAGCGTCCCCAGCTCCTTCTCCCGCACGATGGCCATCGCGGCAAGGTTCGACGTGATGACGAGCAGCACCAGCGCGAGCACGCCCGGAATCATGAAGTGGCGGCTCTCGAGCTGCGGGTTGAACCAGATGCGGATCCGCCCGTCGATGCCCCCGCCACCGCCCGCTCCCGCGTCGGGGACGGCGAGCTCCTGGGCATAAGCTCCAATCAGACTGGTCGCATAGCCGAGCGCGACGGTCGTCGAGTTGGAGTCGCTGCCGTCGGCGATGACCTGCACGACCGCCGGCAGGCGGCGATCGATCTGCTCGCCGTATCCGGCGGGGATCGAGAGCGCCAGCCATGCGCTGCCGCTCTCGAGGAAGGGCTCGATCTCGCGGGTGGTCGTGACGGTGCGGACGACGGAAAAATTCGCCGAGGCGTCGAACCGGGCGATGAGCTCCCGGCTGCCAGCCGAACGATCCCCATCCGCGACCACGACGGGCACGTCGCGGACATCGGTCGTCGCGGCATACCCGAGCATCGTCAGCTGCACGATGGGCGCGATGATGACGAGCCCGAACAGCCGGGGATTCTGGCGAAGCTCCTGAAACTCCTTGCGCACGAGGAATCTGAGCCGCTGCATGTCAGCCCCGATCTCTCGCGAGGCGGAGGGACGACAGGCTCAGCATCGCGACCGCGTACAGCGCGAGCGCGGCAAGCTGCGGGAGGAGGTGGCTCAGTTCAGTGCCCTTCAGGACGATCCCCCGGAGTGCGATCAGGAAATACCGCGCCGGAACCAGATAGGTCACGAGCTGCAGGGCCCTCGGCATGCTGCTGATTGGAAAGATGAATCCGGACAGCATGATGGTCGGCAGGAACGACACGAGCAGCGCGAGCTGGAAGGCCACCTGCTGCGTGTCGGAGGCTGTGGAGATGAGCAGGCCTGTCGCAAGCGCGCCGACGAGAAAGAGCGAGAGCGCCAGCAGCAGCGCGAGCCAGTTCCCCCGCATCGGAAGCCCGAACAACACCATCGACGCGCCGATGATGAGAGCGGCCGACGCGAGCGCGATCAGGAAGTAGGGGATGGTCTTGCCGATGATGAACGACGGTGTACTCATCGGCGCCATGCGCACCTGCTCGATGGTTCCGATCTCTTTTTCGCGGACGATCGACAGCGCCGTGGACGCCACCGCGGTGATCATGCTGATGTACGCGATGAGGCCGGGCACGAGGAACAGGGTGCTTCGAAGCTCGGGGTTGTACCAGATCCGGGGCTCGACGGCGAGCGGCGGCTGGAGCTGTACTCCGCCCGGCGCGAACTGCGCCCCTGCCGTCCGCAGAATCGTGCCGGCGTAGCCGAGCACTGTCGTCGCGGTGTTGGCGTTCTCGCCGTTGATCAGGACCTGCACCGGCGCCAGCCGGCCGGAACGCACCTCGCGGGCGAACCCTTCGGGAATCACCAGCGCCGCCCTCGCCTCGTTCAGATCGAGGAGACGCTCGACATCCTTCGGAGCGTGAACCGAGGCCGCGAGGTCGAAGTAACCGGAGTTGATGAAGGCGGAGACGACGGCCCGGCTTTCCGGTGTCCCGTCGCGATCTTCGACCGCGAGCAGCACGTGCCTGATATCGAAGTTCAGCGCGTAACCGTACAGCAGCAGAAAGAAGGCCGGCACGAACACGAGAATGAGGAGCGTGCGCTGGTCGCGCGCGATCTGCCGCAGTTCCTTCCGGCAGACGGCGAGGGCCTTGGTCATGCCGCGGTTCCCCTCGCCCGCTCGGCCTTTTCCACCACGTCCAGGAAAACGTCCTCGAGCGACGGCGCCACTTCATCCGCGCTCTCGACCGCGATGCCAAGCACGCGGAGCTTCTGCGCGATGTCCCCGGCGCCGGCAGTCCCGGCGCGGAGGACGGCGTGGACGGCCGTCCCGAAGAGGCTCGTCTTCTCCACCTCCGGCATCTGGTCGAGGGCGCGCATCGCGTCGACCGTCCGATCCGAGCGCACCTCCACCACGGGACGTCCGGCGAAGACCTGCTTGACCTCGCTCGTCGTGCCGAGCGCGGCCAGCCGTCCGGCATGAATCAAAGCCACGCGGTGGCAGCGCTCCGCCTCGTCGAGATAGTGCGTCGTCACGAGCACCGTGACGCCCGACGCCGCAAGCGTGTCGATCAGCCGCCAGAACTGCCGGCGCGAGAGCGGATCCACGCCCCCGGTCGGCTCGTCGAGGAAGAGGATGGCGGGCTCGTGCAGGATCGCGCAGCCGAGCGCGAGGCGCTGGCGCCAGCCACCAGCCAGATCGCGCGCCAGCTGGTGCTCGCGCCCTTTCAGCCCGGCCATCTCGAGGACGAACGCGCGCCGCTCGGCCAGGCGCTGAGGCCGCAGGCCGTAGACGCCTCCGAAGAACTGGATGTTCTGATCGACGGTCAGCAACTCGTACAGCGAAAAGCGCTGCGACATGTAGCCGATCCGCTGCTTGACCGCCTCCGGGTCTGCCGAGACATCGATGCCGCCGACGAGCGCGGTGCCGGATGTCGGCCGGAGCAATCCGCACAGCATGCGGAACGTCGTCGACTTCCCGGCGCCGTTGCTGCCGAGGAAGCCGAAGATCGATCCACGCGCCACGTCGAACGAGATGTCGT
>Ga0193742_1002651_pt1 | contig 10253 bp, 11 predicted proteins | sample L2c1metaG_FD_165511 | JGI IMG/M metagenome (GOLD analysis project Ga0193742, IMG submission 165511) | Soil microbial communities from a riparian zone of the East river system, Colorado, United States - L2c1 | ecosystem: Environmental > Terrestrial > Soil > Riparian zone | place: USA: East River... | reverse complement strand
CAATGTTCCGCGGATCGGCCGTATCCTAATCGCGCAGGGGCGCGATGCTTCCGATGTCCCGATCACCCAGACGTTCGGAGCTAATACATTGGTTAGCTTCAAAGTCTGGACGGATGAGACCACATGATGAATGATCGCCCGGTAGATCTAAGTCCAGAAGAATTTTCTTCCTTGCGCGAGGTCGGCAACGGCGACGCCCAGCGCGAAATTCCGCAATTGCACTGGGAGCGTCTTGTCGCTGTGGGCTATGCGTTGCGACGGCTCGGAGAACTTGGCCTGACCGCATCCGGCGTTCGTCGTCTCGCGGCGGGCAAATAATTACTCTGGCACGCGCTAATGCCCCTGCACCAGGCGCGGCACCGCGAGCGTGAACCAGGGAACAAAGGCCACCACCAGCACCCCGATGATCAGCACCGCCAGGTACGGCAGCATCGCTTTGCTGGTGGCCTCTAAGCGGCTCTCCGACACCGTGCAGGAAACGTAGAAGCCGATGCCGATCGGCGGGATGAAGATCCCGACGCCCATCGCGAGGATCATGATCATGCTGTAGTGGATGATGTCGATGCCGTACTGGCTTGCAATCGGCATCAACAGCGGCCCCAGGATGATCAGCGCCGGAAGTCCTTCCAGCAGCGATCCCACCACGATCAGCAGCACGATGGATCCGAGCGTGAACACGATGCGGTTATCGCCGATCGAATGCAGCACCATCGCGAGGTTGGCCGGCAGATTGGCCGCGGTCAGCGTCCAGGCGAACGAGAATGCCGCCGCAATGATGAAAAGCACCATGCCCGCCAGCAGGCAGGATTCCACCGCGATCTGGTAGAGGGTCTTGAGGCCGACCGCGCGATAGATCGCGAACGCCAGGATCAATCCATAGAGCACGGCCACGCTCGACACTTCGGTGGGCGTCGCGACGCCGAACCGGATGCCGATCACCATGATCACCGGCATCACCAGGGGCAGCACCGCGCCGCCGGTGGCGCGCAGCAATTCCGCCGCGGTGGCGCGCGGCACCGATGCCATGTTGCCGCGCCGCGACAGCACATAGTTCAGGCCCATCAACAACGACGCGATGACGGCGGCCGGCAGCAGGCCCGCGATGAACAGGGTGCCGATCGAAATCGGCGCCACCGATCCCAGCACCAGCATCGCAAGGCTCGGCGGGATGGTTTCCGACATTGCCGCCGATGACGCCAGTACGGCGGCGCCCTGCTCGGGCCTGTAGCCCTGTTTCTTCAGCTCGCGGCGCAGCACCGATCCGACCGCGACGACATCGGCGATCTTCGAGCCGGAAATGCCGGAGACCATGTAGATCGTCAGCACCGCGACCTGCAACAGGCCGCCGCGCATGTGGCCGACCAGCGTCATCGCGAAGCGCACCAGGCGCAGGCTGATGCCGCCTTTCTCCATGATCAGGCCGGCCCAGATAAAGAACGGCAGGGTCAGCAGCACGAAATTGCCGGTGCCATCGAAGGTGTTCTGCGCCGCAGCGATCAGCGGCGCCACGCCAGAGATCAACAGGAACATCAGCGAGCCCAGCAGCATCGCATAGCTGACCGGGAGCCCCAGCAGCACCGCCAGCAGGAACGCCGCCAGCATGACACCGAGGGCCGTGCCATTATCAAAATGCAGCGACGGCACCACGCTGATCGCATAGACGATCCCGACCAGCAGCGCGACGACGACCAATGCCGGAACGACAGCGCTCGGCGCATAGAAATAAACCAGCCGCTCGATCGCAAACAGCGCCACCAACGCCATGCCGACCGTCAGCGGCAACACCAGCCATGCCGCGTTGATGTCGAGGATCGGCGTGTTCGACGTCGCCGAAATCGACAACAGGTCGAGCGACACATATCCCACCACCGCCGCCGCGACCAGGATCAGCGCATCGATCCCGACCGCGACCGACGCCCGCCATCGCGGCGAAAACCTCCCGGTCAGGAATTCGACGGTGGTGTGATGCCGGGCGCGAAACGCCAGCGCGCCGCCGACAAAGGCGGTCAGCGACAGAAACAGTTTTGCAGCTTCGTCGGCCCACAGCAGCGACTCGTCGAACCAGAAGCGCGAAACGATGCCGGTCAGGACGATCGCGAGCTGGATCACCAGTGCGATCACCAGGACCGTGCGACAGCCGAAATCCAGTCCGTTCAGCAGGCTGCGGATCCGATCCGCGACCGGGCCGCGCCTCAATACGGCTGCGCCCGGATCGGTCGATCCGGGCACATGGTCTAATTCTTGAGCAAGCCCACCGTCCGAAAGCGCCGCCAGCGTATCAGGCATGCCCGGCTTCCTTGAGAACCGCATCGTAAAGCTCGGCCCCGATGATGTCCTTGAACTGCGGGTAAACGCTTTCGGTGGCTTTAAGATAATGCTCGCGGTTGACCTCGACGATGGTCATGCCTTTGGTCTTGTAGCGCTGGGCAATCTCGTCGCTCTTGGCCGCGATCGTGGTGCGCCAGTCCTTGGTGAGGTTGACGCTGGCGTCCCGGATCGCCTGTTGCGCGTCCTTGGGCAGCGCGTCGAACTTGGACTTGCTCGCCATCATCACGCCGACATTGTAGACCTGATTAGTCATGTTGATGGTGTTGACGATCTCGTCGTGCTTGGTCGCAGCCAGCGAGATCATCGGCGTCTCGACGGCGTCGATCACCCGCTGCGACAGCGCCAGATAGACTTCGGTCAGATCGATCGCGACCGGGCTTGCGCCCAGCGCCTTGAAGGTCGACGCAAAAATCGCGCCGGGCTGCACCCGGATCTTCAATCCCTTCATGGCGTCCGGCTCGGGGCATTTCCGGTCGATCGTCGACACCACGCGCCATCCCCAATGGCCGTAGCCCAGACCATAGATGCCCTTGGCCGGCAGCATGTCGAGCAGCTTGGCGCCGGTCGGTCCATCGAGCAGCCTTTCGGCCGAGGCGGAGTCCGAGAACAGGAACGGCAAATCGACGACCTGGAATTTCGGAAAGATCGTATCGATGAAACCCGACGTATGGGCGCAGAAATCGATGATGCCGGTCTGCAGGCCGGTCAGGATATTGGTGCCGCTGCCGAGCTGCCCGATGCTGAAGACCTGGATTTCGATGGCGCCCGAAGTGCGCTTCGAGACGTCATCGGAAAAGCGCTTGAGGACATCATACAGCGGATGGCTCTGGGTATCGGCAAAGGTCAGCTTGAGCGTGTGGGTCGGCGCCGCGGCCCATCCGGTCCGGCCGACAAAGGGCATCGCCACCGACGCCGCGATCCCGGACGCGCCGATCTTCAGGAGCCTGCGGCGTTCGATCATGATGTTTTCTCCCTGACAGCTATTGTTCTTGCGCGTTATTGGCACGATTTCCGCATGCGTCGGCACGCCCAGTAGCATGAGTTTTAAGGGATGCCTACCGTCTCTTGCTCGACGCCTGCGTCCGTTGCGCCCACAGCTTAAGGGCGCACTTGGCCCTCAAGATATCGCCGAAAGATAGCGCCGGACCGAGGCGTTGAACGCGGCCTTGGCATCGGTGCCGATGTTGCGGCCCCACCAGGCGCCGTAGATCCGATCGAACGCCAGCGGCTCGACGATATCCGCGATCCGGCGAACGGCTTGCGCATTGAGCGGGATGTAGTTCGGATAGCTGTACATGAAGCTGACCGAACGCCGGTCCATCGCCACGGTCGCGATATCGCCGGTCAACAGCGCGCCGCGTCCTTCGGCGCCCGCGCGCCAGTGCAGCACTGTGCCGCCGGCAAAATGCCCACCGGCGCGCAGGATCAGAATATCATTGGAAAGCTTGCAGCTTCGCCATACCACGGCACGATGGAGGGATGTGGCCGGGTGATCCAGGCCCGATCGTCACCATGCAGATAGACAGGAATGCCGCCGAACGCCTCGCTCCAATCGGCGACCGCGCCATAATAATGCGGGTGCGAGATCGCGATCGCCTTCAGGCCGCCGAGCCGCCGGACATATTCAACGGCCTCGCGGGTCGCCAGCGGAATGCAATCCCACATCACGCAGCCATCGGGCTCCCGCAGCAACAGCGCGCGCTGGCCGATCGCGAAGAGGGTTCGACGCCCAGACCAGCGATACCGAGATCGTCGCGCCACACCACTCGGTGGCGATTTGAAAGATCCTCACGCGAGAGCCAGGCTTGGCCGTTCCAGTTGACATATTGCCGTTCATCTTCGCAAATCGGGCACGAAGGCGGCGGCTCGCTGCTATCAGGGAATTGGGCGCCGCATTGTTCGCAGGTCCAGCAAGGCATGAGACGTTGCTCCGGTTTGTTGTGCGGCCTCGGTTGCCGCGCATCGCGATTTGACGGCGCGGCCGCGACACGGGATCATGGGCATAAGAGAATAATTCAGGGCGGGACCGCAAGCATGATTGGACCGGCATCATGAAGGGATGGCGCGCAAGAATCGGATTTCTGGTGCCTCCGGGCAATCCCACGGTTGAACCGGAAATGGCCGAATTGACCCCGCCGGGGGTATCGCTGCACTTCACGCGCATGAGCGCCGAAGGTCCGGCCGGCACGCATGCCGGCCAGGAGGAACGCAACCGAAGCCAGGTCGAAAGCATCCCGGCTTGCGTTCGACTGCTCTCGATGGTTGGTCCTGGTGTCATCGTGCTGGCGCATACCGCGACCAGTTATACGCTCGGCGAGGCGCGCGAAGCAGCCCTCGTCGCGGAGATGGAAGCCCTCGGCAACGCCCGGTTCATCACCGCGTTTGGCGGCGTATTGGCGGCGCTGAAGGCGCTTGGGGTTCGGCGCATCGCCTATGCAACGCCCTACTCCGCCGAGATGACCACGCGGGGCAGACTGCATCTGGAAAAATGCGGCGTGAATGTCGTCAGTTCCGGCCATCTCGACAATGTCAGGAACATCTACGAGGAAAATAGCGAGCGCGCCTATGCCATTGCCCGGCAGGTCGATCATCCCGACGCGGAGGCGATTTTCCTCAGCGGCGTGGGCATGCCGACGCTCGATGCGTTGCAGGTGCTGGAAGGCGATACCGGCAAGCCGTGATTTCAGCGGCGTCGGCCATGATGTGGCATGCGCTGCGAACCGCTGGTATCCGCCATCAATTCTCCGGCTACGGGCGCTTGCTGAGCGGCGATTTCTGACAAACCCGCCACAAGCGTGACACAAATCACAGTTGTCATCCACGCTCGAAATCGTTCCACGCCGAAATGGGAAAATTTGGCACCCGCGGTTTGAACTTCGCGGCGATTTGCGCCTTCTAATTGATTGGAGAGATCCCAAGGTGCTGGCGTGAAACGTATCGGGAACGTGATCGTCTTTACGATCGCCATCCTCTATTTTCTGTTGGACGCCATGTTTGCGACCGTGGCGGTGCCGCTATCCCGATGGATCGGCGCGCATTGGGCCTTTGCCCGGATTCATCGCTGGGTTTTATCGCTGCGCCCCTATCCCACGCTTCTGTTGTTTATTGTCCCGCTGGTCATCCTTGAGCCAGCCAAACCGGCGGCGGCCTATCTGGTCGGGACGGGCCACGCTTGTTTGGGGCTGGTCCTGCTGGCCGGCGCGGAAATTCTCAAGATTGTGCTGATCGAAAGGCTGTTCAGCGTCAGCCGCGACAAGCTGCTGTCGATTCTGGCATTCGCCTGGGGCTATCGGAAATATTCGGCGGCCAGGGATTGGTTTACCTCGCTGGAGACGTGGCAACTCGCCATGCGATGGAGCCGTGCCGCGCGAGACGCGGTTCGCCGCCATGCGCCGAAACGGCCGGATTGTCTCAAGCCCCGCCAGGACTATCTTCCGGTTACCGCAACAACGGCGAGGCGCGAGCGTCGCTGAATGTGAGGCTGTTCGATAACTTCAAGGCGCAAGATATTGCAACAGCTTTGGATCGTCACGAACCTCCTGCGCCGATCCCGTGAGCGCGACCCTGCCGCGATCCAGCACATAGGCGCGATCGGCAACCCTGAGCGCGAGATCGAGATGCTGCTCGACGATCACCACGGCAATATCCTTTGCCAGCAGGATCAATCGCTCGGTGATTTCCTCGATGACACCGATCCAGACGCCCTCGGTCGGCTCGTCCAGCAACAGCACCCGCGGTTCTGACAATAGCGCGCGTCCGATCGCGAGCATCTTGCGCTCGCCGCCCGATAGAGTGCCTGCGACCTGGTCCATGCGCTGACCGAGCTTCGGAAATATTTCCAGGATCCGGTTGACGGCCTGGCTGTCACGATTGGTGAGCGCGCCCACCGCAAGATTGTCCCGCACTGAAAGCCGGCCGAACACCGAATGCTCCTGCGGGACATATCCGAACCCCAGGCGAATGCGCTGCTCGGTCGGCAGCCGCCCGACATCGCGGGCGTCGAGCGTGATGGAGCCGCCCAGCAACGGCAGCTCGCCGATGATCGCCTTCATCAAGGTCGTCTTGCCGGCGCCGTTGCGGCCCAGGATGGCGACGCCGCCTCGCCAAGGCACATTCATGCTGACGCCGAACAGGACCTGGCTTCGGCCATAACCGGCGTCGAGATTGCTGATATCGAGGTAATTGTCGTCAGGCACGGCGGAGATAGACCTCCTGGACCTTGGCGCTGGACTGGATCTGCGCGACCGAGCCGCAATCGAGCACGCTGCCTTGATCGAGCACCGTCAGCCGGTCGCAGATATCGCGAATGAAGTCGAGGTCGTGCTCGACGATGACCAGCGAGCAACGCTTCTTGATGGGCTGCAATAGCTCACCGGTAACGCGTCGCTCTTCCAGGCTCATGCCGCCGGTCGGCTCATCCAGCAGCAGCAATTTCGGATCGGGCGCCAGCGCCATGGCAATTTCGAGCCATTGCTGCTGGCCATGCGAGAGCGCCGAGGCCGGCTCCGCCGCATGATCGACCAGGCGAAATTGTTCGAGCATCGCCATGACACGGTCGTGCAGGATGCCGCGGGTCCGCGAAAACACCAGGCTCGGCAGCGAGGCCTGCGCTTGCAGTGCCAGCAGGACATTGTCGTACAGCGTCAAGGCCGGCAGCACGCTGGTGATCTGGAACTTCAGGCTCATGCCGGCGCGGGTCCGCTCCGCGGGAGGAAATTGCGTGATATCGCGACCGCCGAACTTCACCGTGCCGCTGGTCGGGGTTTCGGCGCCGGCGATGCATTTCATCAAGGTGCTCTTGCCGGAACCGTTCGGCCCGATCAGACCGTGAAATTCGTTCTCCGCGACGGTGAGCTCGGCACCGTCCAGGGCGGTCAGTTTGCCGAAGATCTTGGTGATACCACGCGCCTCGAGAAGGGCCATGACGTCACGCCTTCGGCGGACGGCCGAAGCCGCCCACGCGTTCGCGCTCGCTGACGATCAGGCTGATCAGCCCGGCGGGACGGAACAGAATGACCAGCAGCAGCAATACTCCGAGGATGATCGGCCAGATGTCCTGATAGTTGTTCGACAGCCAGAAGCTGACGGCCTCGATCACGACGGTGCCGATCACCGCCCCGATCAAGGTGCCGGCGCCACCGAACAGGACATAAAGCACGACTTGAGTGGACATCACCACGCCCAGCATGTTCGGCCAGACAAAACCTTCGTGGAAGGCGTAGAGGCTGCCGGCGAGGCCGGCGATAGCGCCCGCGACCGAGAAAATGATCGCCTTGAGGCGCTGCACCCGATAGCCGAAAAACGCGATGCGCTGCTCGTTCTCGCGCAGGCCGGCGAGCGCCAATCCGAATTGGGATCCCACCAGGAAGCGACACAGCAGATAGACCAGCACAAGAATGCCCAGCGCGAAATAATAGAATACCGGGCCCTCGCTCAAATCGTAGCTGCCGAGGCTCATCGGCGGGATCGAGGGGATGCCGTTCTGGCCGCCGAGATAGTACCAGCCGCGTGCCAGCCGATCGAACGCGTAGGAGCCGGTCAGCGTACCCAGGGAGACGAAGATCACGCTCGACGGATGCCTGCCCAGAAGCAGGAATCCTCCGAGCAGCAAGGCGAAGGTGAGCCCGATCAACAGGCCCGCCGGCAACACGATCAGCATCGACGTCACGCCGAGATCACGGGCAATCAACGCCACGCCGTATCCGGCCGAACCGAAGAACACCGCCTGTCCGAAGCTCATGATTCCGGCGTAGCCCCACACCAGATCGAACGAGAGCGCGAACAGGCAGAGGATCAGGACCCGCGTGGCATAGATCGTCAGATAATCCTGCAGCACGAGCGGCAGCAGGGCCGCGATGGCGAGCACCGCGACCTCCGTCACCGGCAGGACCTGCCAGCGGCGAGAACGACCAACGCGAACGGGAAGTCTCAACTCAATCGGCGTCGTTTCTGTCATCAAGTTGCCAGCACATTAGCTCCAGAACCACAACGCCGCCTGCGCTAGATCTGGATGACTTATCTTCGAATCGTCATCCAGCTCTAGTTTATTGTTTGAGCATGATCTCCGGGCAAACGCTTCGCGTTTGTCCCGAGGGAAAACCGGTTTCCACTTTTCCGGATCATCCTCTAGCCGCGATACGTTCAGCATTCCTTCGGTTCGACGAGGCCGGCGCTGCGCGCGACGATCTCGTAAATACCGCCTTGGGCGACGGCGGTGTACATTTTCATTTTGCAATGCCGCTCACCGGGAACCATTTCGGCCGGCCCACCGGGGCCCTCCGCGATCTTGGCATGATCAAGTGCGGCGGCAACCGCGTCGCGATCGACCTTGCCTGCCTCCTTGACCGCGGCTTCCCACAGCTTGAGGCCGCGATAGGTCCCGGTCGCGGCACTTCCCGCCGCGAACAGGAACGTGCCCGGAAACTGCTTGTCATAGGCCGCCTGGATCCTGGCGCTGACCGGATCTTCGGGAGCCAGTGCCTTGAAATAATCGAGGCAGCTCGCCAATCCCTCGATCTCGGCCGGCTGATTGATGCTCAGCGTGTTCTCGTCGTAATAGACGCACGACAGCCGGCCGCCATTCTTGAGGAAGCCTGCCTCGTAAAGCTGCTTGAAGAACGGCCCGACGCCCGGCGGAATCACGGTATTGAACACCACGTCCACCTTGTTGGAGATGATCCGGTTGACGGTCGCGCTGAAATCGATCTGATCGAGCGGATAATATTCTTCAAAGATCACCTCGCCGCCATTGGCCTCGATCACCTTGCGCGCATAGACGTTGAGCGTATGCGGCCAGACATAGTTGGCACTGGGCAATGCAAATCTCTTGCCGCCGTTCTTGATCAGCCAGGGAATGAATTCATCGCACTGCTGCGCCGGAGTGGGCCCGGTACAGAACAGATACGGCGTGCATTCCTTGCCCTCGTAAAGCTGCGGATAGATATAGAGCGTTTTGCCGCGGGCGACGATCACGTCCTTGATGGCGTTGCGCATCGAACTGGTGACGCCTCCGAGCACGAGATCGACCTTGTCGCGCTGGATCAGCTTGCGGACATTGCCGACCGCCACCGACTCGTTCGATGCGGTGTCCTCGATGAACAGCTCCAGCGGCCGGCCAAGCAATCCGCCGGCATCGTTGATCTCTTTCACCACCATTTTCGCAACGTTGGCGTCGGCGTTGCCGGCGTAGCCGATCGGACCGGTCAAATCGGTGGCAATGCCGACCTTGATGGGGTCGGCGGCCGCGTTCGCCCATTCGGGACGGATGACCCAGCTTCCGACGCCGGTCGCAAGCGCCGTGCTTGCGAAGGCAAAATTGGAGAGAAAGCGCCGCCGGCTCTGTTGGCTGAGCTCGCTGGACATCGGACTAAACCCCTTTTCCTGAAACCAGGCCTTGCGGCCGGAATTTGATGAAGACGATTGCGAGAACGAACACGAGGACGTCGGCGATGACAGGCGGAATCACCCACGGCAGCGCCGCCGAAAGCGTTCCGATCACCCCGGCGCCGGCCACCGGCCCAGCGAATGACCCGACGCCGCCAACCATCACGGCCACAAAACCCTGAATGAGAAAGCGAAGGCCGAGGTCGGCGAACAGCGAGAACACCGGGACGATCAGCGCCCCGGCAAGACCCGCCAAAGCGGCGCCGAATGCAAATGTGGCCCCGTAGATCGCGTTGGTGGAAATACCCGAAGCGCGCGCCAGCGACGGGTTTTCCAGCGACGCCCGGATTCGCAATCCGAACGCGGTACGCGACAGCAAGAGATAGCTTGCGACCATCACCAGTGCCGTGATCAGGATGATCACGAGCCGCCAAGAGGAAAAATGCATGGCGCCGAGATTGACCGACCCGCCGACCGGTTCCGGCACCGAGATATAGAGGCCGCCGATCAGGCCGCGCACGATCTCGCGGATGATCAGCCCG
>Ga0193742_1002650_pt1 | contig 10256 bp, 12 predicted proteins | sample L2c1metaG_FD_165511 | JGI IMG/M metagenome (GOLD analysis project Ga0193742, IMG submission 165511) | Soil microbial communities from a riparian zone of the East river system, Colorado, United States - L2c1 | ecosystem: Environmental > Terrestrial > Soil > Riparian zone | place: USA: East River... | reverse complement strand
GGACCAAGGACGTGCAGTTTGCGTACCTAAATTAGCGCCTTTGGCCATTCAGACTCCGATATGGCATGTCGGCAAGTGTGACAAGTAGCCCAAAAATCATCACTTCCCTTGAAGCAATTTGGCCGAAAAAAAACCTGGAATACATTCACAATATAGAGTAGAGTATACTTGCAAAATTTCAGAGTGCCAGCGTCATAATTGACGGAGATATTTCAACTGGACGAAAGAGGGGTCCAGACGATGTATAGGGTGATGTTAGTACCTTTTATATATCATCCACAAGACTTCTTATTTTAATATTTCACATATAGGTACTTAATAATACCTTAATTATATCTAGATAGTTTTTCTGACCTAAAGTACACTACAATTCCTGGATATAAAATGTTGTCACAAGGAATGTCAGTATACTGGATGACTTCCCGTAGAGATTTGATACGAGTTTGATAAACGGTTCCAGATTCCCATCAGCCGGGATGCCGAACTCCTATCACACTAATTTCAAATGAAAAGGGCATTTCAGACGATATCAGAGTGCTCGGTCTGAAATGGGGTCAGGACCCTCTTACAAACGCTTTTCAAACTTTCAATGTCACGTTGAGTCCATAAATGGCTTATTGACCGAGGCTAATAATTTTTGGATCACCCAATCCGGGAATTGAAGTGTCACAATGTCTCACGGTCTTTGATGACATGATACAATCTCATACGAAAACAAATCTAGAATTTCACGTCCACGGGATGCCGACTAGCTTTCAAATGATTCCAAATCTAATCTACCTAATTTTAGCCGAAATTTAGAACCAATCTGAAATTCCAGATTCCTACGGGAAGTCATCCACTGTATGGTGTCCATCATCGACAGAGAAGAGATCAAGAGATTTCAAATGTGACTATTGTGACTGATTGGAGTATCCTGCGGTCATTTAGGTTTTTTGACTCCAATTTGGTCCACCGGATCTCTCCCTAGCATCTAGAGCCGAGATTATTGTCATTGGAAAATCGTCAGACAGATGCGCTTGGCATGCGATTTACATCAAGTTTGAACAGGCTGTGTGAGGCAGGAGGCAGCGAAAACCAGCTGCACCGAAAGTTGGACCCCTCCGATGTTCGGGCATAGGATACTATCAGAGACCCACACATCAACACCCACCTTTCGACACCCACCTTTCGGACGGTCAAGTCACATATTGCTCGGCAAGCGTGACAAACCCCCAATCTTTCGAAGGTGGGTCCCTGTCGATGTGTGGGTCTCTGATAGTAGTACAGGTCGAACCCATACCCCCCGGTGGACGGTCCAAGGTATGGGTTATTACAGCCTTAGAGGTCACGGGTTTCGAATGTTATGCTAAAAATAGACTCGAAAACCGCGAAAATTTCAGAAAAAAGATCAGGACTATTAATTCATGTCGTAATATAGATATAAATGAGAACAGATTTCTTCCAGAAATCAGTTAAAAGAGTATCTTTCATGCAGTTGCCTACTGAATGACCAAAAGAGTCATCCGTTTTGGGTCTTCAAAAAACGGCCAAATAGTTGATGGCGCTATTATTCACCACGCGGTTGTTAATCTCCACGCGATTTTGTTGTGGATTAGCCGTTATGTTCGGATTGTTACATACCTATACTACGAAATTCAATTGCAACCCACTCTCTTCAATCCCTCGGAGACTGGATTCGAGTCTATCAACTACCCATAAGAAGTTTTGTAAATTATGGCAACAGGGACCAGCTTCGTTTTCCAAGGCAAATACCGATATTTGGCCAGTGCCGATCCATATGCCGAATTCGGAGGACTCAGCGGCATCGCCTCTTTTGTGACGGAGTGATCGGAGGCATTGAGTGCCCGCCATCATGGGCTCAGTACTGAGTATGTGATCATCCTCTTCTCTTATCTTTACGTCGTTCAAATGCCAGACACCAAGAGGGTGTTTAAAACGCCGGGGAACAAATCTCGACTACCTGAGTGGATCACTAACGCTATTCGATCACCGCGCACTATCAAGACATGGTTCCGAGCTTGCGTCGTTCTGGTTGTGGTCCTAGTGCTCATGGTCGATAAAGAAACATCCATTACCCAGGGTCAGACTGCCTTCTTCTCGGTGTGAGTAGCAGGCACGAATCCGATTCATAAACGTTGGACTCACAGCAACCGTAGAATCCTCGCGCTTATGTTACCCCCAACTTTCGCCTTACCAATTTTTGTGCTGGTGATGTTAACTTTATTTTTTGGTACGTAGATTCCACATAACAGAAATAGAGGTCTTAATTCAACGAGTCTAGGGATATTTATTGGTTGGGCTTGGGGAAGCGCCGCAATGGCTGCAGGCTTGGCTGTCCGAAGCCCAACATTGTTAGCGCAACAGCGGCAAAAGCTGCAGTCCTCGTTAGTTTTGATGCAAAATCACTTGATCGTTCGATTGATGATGAAAAAACACATGTCAGGTTGGTTCAAGGTGTACCTGTCAATCTACAAATTCAAAGCCAAACTTTTCATGGAATATTTCTCGATCCTCGGTTGGTACTTTTAACCCAGAGATGAACATTATTCAAACCGAATCCCGACTATCTAGGACGTCCGCTGTCTATGGCGCGTTTTTATTCATTGGAAATTTTGCATTGGGAGCTATGAGGGCGTACATTCCAAGCTTAGCGGTGATGAGTATTTTTGGCGGTATTGTGTTGGACGTGGTCTGTATTGCTTCTGTAACACTCTTGTTCTATCGGCTAACCTGTTGCCGTCAGATGTGTACTACTGGGCCTCGTAAGCCAAAAATTGTATTTCAGTGGCTTGAAATTTTTACCAACGTTTTGCAGTTTTGCCAACAGCTCGATATATGATAGCCAGATTATTCATCATTCCCACATGCTTCTATCTAGCCGTCACTTTCGTTTGCTTAATACTGATTTTCCCGCAAAGTTTGAGTCACATCTGGTTGTGCGTGAAATCCGTCTTCTCACTGGCCACTTTCGAGCTCACCCACATCTGTAGAACATCGCTTAAGCAAGATTTCTGGACCGTAAGCCTGGGCACTGGGCCATAACACTTATATTCTCTGATATATATCTTTAGCCCATTCTGGATTTGCTGCGTATGCAATCCGAAGCTCTGAGTTCTGTGCCCTCCGACCGTGAGGCATGGCAAGACCTCACTTCCCGTGCCAACGAATTGCGAGAAAAGTTGTTGGAAGGAACAGATGCACTCTCGAAACAGATTGGTTTGATCAACTTGGATATCTCTGTCGGTCGGCTTGGACCCTCGGATCTTCGCCAAATGAATGCGAAGCTCAAATCAGTCGTGTTCCGAGCAGCGTATGTGCATTTTTCTGCTCGCCCACCATGTATTTAACATTGTGGATAGAGGATTAAATTCGTTCCAAAATTTTGTGGATGAGACCAATATTGCTGATGAAGAGGAAGAAAAGGCAGCGGAACTATTATCTCGCGGTGATGCTACTCCAGCAATGGCTGCAAATCGGTATCAGACTATGTTGCGCAATGTCCGGGAGCGTGAAATTCAACATGGCCACGATTTAGACTCTCTCATCCCCACTCTTGCCTCTTCATCTGCGGACCTGAGAAGCGCATGTGAGAATGGGGTTACATGCGTTATGGATTGGTTCCAAGAGTGTAACACTCGTCGGTGGGCAACTTACTTCTCAAAACCGGATGCTGTAAAGGTCAAAGAGCGACACGAAAAACTGGTAGATCGATTAAACGAGCTACAAGCTATCTTGGAAGAATTCAGATCCGTTCATAGGAACAAGTTGGTTCAACCCTATGCAAAATTCTTCGATCCAGAGACAAAGCGCCTCTTGCGAAGTCCTGACGAAAAAGTTATGTTCGCATCAAGGTGTGCATAGCGCGAATGTTTTATATTACGATGAAGAGTCTCGCTAAAACTCTTGATCAGGTCGCTATTCATCTGCTTTGTTTTGCTTGATACCTTGGATGCATTCGCGGAACACCTCCTTCAGGTGCTCAAGATGGTCGTAGATATCGATACCGAAAGGCCCAAGGCCAGAATCTGGTTTCCTGGCCGATTGAATAGAGTCAAGGAAGTTATCGAAGGCGCTGAATTCAAAGACAGCGCTGGGCCTTACTCGATGGGTACTGCGACTGATCCGACCTCATTTGATTCTCCAAGCACTAAGGCACCGGAAGATGGAGGCGAGGAAGGCGAGGAGGATTTATCTGAACCACCTAGTATGCCTTCTTTCTCCTGTCGTCGTAAACTGGTCATTCACAATAATTCATCTCACCTAGGGGAGCGGAACCCAGATGCTTTCCCCCCGACTACGGTGTCTGGGAGATCCTTTGTGAAATTGCTTGCTGTGTTCCGGTTTTTGAAGTCACCAGAGGGCGTCTTTGCCTTGAGACTTGGGATTGTCTCCGTTGCGTTGTGGATTCCCGCCGTTTGTCACTCAAGCGCTTGGTTGTATTATGACAATAAAGGTGTATGGGCCTTGATTATGGCGCAGGTGCGTATCTCGGCCTTTTACTTTTGAGTCGCCAATCTGAAAATCTCGCTTGAGTGCAGACTGGTCTTGCAGTCTATGCTGGTGATCAGGTAGGATCAAATGCATAGGATCAATATTTGATTTACACATATTCACACATGAGTAGATTGTAAGTGTCCTTGTGCGAATAGTGGGGATAATATTGGGGCTGCTTCGTATGTTCAGCTTTCGTCTGTTATTTTTCGTGCCTAAAGAGACGCCACATCATCACAACTAGTTGGTATGGTCGTCTGGTATATTGGAGCGGGACGAGGACACGGGAATCCATACGGCATAGTCGTCGCATCAGTCAGTTTGAATCTATCAATTTATATACCTCGACCGCCGCGTTAATCTGAGGCGTTATATTTGTTCTGCAGGCTGTTGTTCTTTCTCTTTGTCTGTTTGTTCAAATAGCTGGACCTGGGATACAAAAACCTTTTTGGAGCATGGTATCGTCCACGGTGATTTTTGGTGTGTATTTCCATCAAAATAACTGGGAATGCGAGTTGACATGAGAGCATTTCACAAGTGGTGGGCTACAGCTGGATAAATTCGAACCAACCCATTTTCGCTAGTCCTGGTATCGGTATTACGCTGGGATGGAAGAGGGCGTAAGTATCTCAGGTCCAAAGATTTTTTTTCCCTGAATTTTATCGACCCATTTCTTTCATAGCCTACTTGTCGTCGTTGGATTCACAGCTGCGGTGAGAGCCCAAATCTTCAATGGAGTTGTGGGTAACACTAAGTGACGTTTTATCGATAGTTCATCGTAATGATGTTCCCTAACCCTGTCTCCTCCCGCGTGCTTGTGCGAAAGTCACTCGCTGCAACTACAAAAGAAATAGGCAATATCTTTGCTGGGGAGGTGGAAGCCTTCCTCGCAGAAGAGGCCCGTGCGCGCAGAGGGGTTTATGAGAAGGTTCAATTTGTTGGTCACGATAGCGTTGACTCAAATACGAAAATTTCGCCCAAGGAAAAACGGGTGAGGAATATCGCAAAGAGAGTCATTATTGTCGCAGTGTGTTTTCCAGTTATTGATTCTGACATTTCGGACGTTGACGATTTGTTGTTTAGACGAGATTGCGAGCACTTGCACCGTCCCTGACGACAGCAAAATATGAACCACAACTATCGTGAGTTGATTGCGGTTTCAATCGGGATTTTGCCGAGCATTTGCTTAAGTGTGGATACTCAGAGGAACATGGCCTTATGCTCAGTATCACAGGCTCTTTATTATACAGTAAGTCAGGGGAAGGTGCTTTCTTCAGAGCCTTTGTTGATTTATTACGTTCGAAGGACGAAGATCATTGGTACGCTGGTGCTTCTAATCACCTCTTTCGCGAAATTGGATACAAAGTGGTGTAGTATCTTGGTTCATAGGGTACGTTCCTAGACTTTGGTTAGTTCCCAGGAATACAGATTGACAACAGCATTCCGACACAGACCCCTTTCTTGAACCCAAACTTCGTATGTACCTCGTTGCCCATATATCTATCCTCATCCAAAACCTGACGTCTCTTCACCAAAAAAAGCTGTCAGACATCTTCAGCACTCTTTCAATTCTGTCGGACAGTCTGTTAACAGGACGACCGTTGCCAGCGTGCCTCCCTAGACTCAGGGACCGTCTCCTATACCATGAATCCCACAAAGCTCAGCATCATCCCAACAAGCAAAACGTCTATGAATCAGATTCTGATGAAAGCTTGGGGAAGAAGCAAGGTGTAGACGGTAACGCCACTGAGAAAGAGCTCGATTATTCTGCTGGAAAAGTCGATGGTTCAAGCATTGGATTTGAAGAATTGACTTTGGGTGTACTCATGGTAAGTATACCTTCTTTGGATTTACCTATCACGAAATTTTATTAACTGTCGAGCTCATATGCCCCTTCTAGGATGAGCAGTTGCCAGCTCATTCTACGGGTAAGAATCAAGTTCTATATATATATACATCTTTCTGATCCCCTGCACGTAATCTCTAGCTATAACTGCTCTTTCAAGTATCATATCTGTACGTCTATTTCTCTCTCTCCCCCCCCTCCCCCACCGCCCCTCAATCGCGAGCTTAATGTTTTGCTATATATAACAGCGGATCGACGAAATAGCTGATGTTGTGCGGACTCTGTGTGGTGAAGCGACTTTTAAAGGATATGAAGGTTTGCACAAGGACTATCTTGACAGAGAAGAGAAAGCTCATGGCAGTGTGGGGCTTGCGAGTAAAATGAAGTAATATATATCATATGTCAATTACTATTAGTTATATATACCCAGATGTCACTCCTTTAGATATTTTGTTTTTATTTCGTCCTGCTTATGCTTAGTCTTGAGCTCAAGGGAACCATCCAACCATGCTAGTCGCTTAGAGGCTTGTTCGATTTTGCGAGGTAGGTTCAGAAGTACCTGTAGCCGCATAACGAATGTGCTCGAACATCACTATACTGATTGTGGGTTTGGAAGCGCTACCGTCGAGCTGCTGCAAGTTGACTGAAAGACCGGACGAACACCAGACGAAAGCCTTTGTCACTGAGGTTTTTGGAGCACACACACTACTGATGTAAATTCAATTAGTCTGCTGATAGGAAGGGCTTGGTTTACAGTATGACGTACGAAAAGGTGCTGTACCTAGCTGGTGCGCTTCTCCTACAAGAATCCGCCACTGGTACCAGAACCAAATCGGTCGCCGAGTCCTTTTGCTTCTTTGAGCATCTTATTTCTTTTATCATCATCCATGAGCCTTCCTCCTAGTCCCATATCTCTGGCGTGATCCCAGATAGCTGGGTCTTTCTCTTCAGGTTTCTTCGTAGCCGCATGCCGATCGACAAGAGCAAGACCTCTACGTTTTTGCTAAAATGTCGTGGTTAAAATACAAGAGAGAAGAGAGAGAGAGAGAGAGAGAAACGTACTGTATATTCATCGACGCCTCGTTTGATCCTTTCCTCGTCCTGCTTGCGTCTTTTATTTGCGCCAGTAATATCTTCATCAACTGGTGCATCCGTGACTCTTCTTTTCTTTCCTGAGACTTCATCAGCCAGCCTTTGTTGTCTCTCTACAGGCGTTTCGGTCCACAATGAATTATCCTTGCTGGTAACAGGCCCTGAACCTCGGGAGAATTGACGGGCTTTCAGTTTAGTTGGATCGAGGTCTATAATAATTTTCTAAGTTTTATGATAAGAGGGAGAAGGGGTTTTTTTTATGAACTCACTTCCGAGAAGACTTGATGAGGAAGGTGGGACAAGCATCCATTCGTCCCGTTGAAGGCTCTTGGGTTTGGCGGCATCCTGTTCATAAGTACCATCAACAAAAACAAAACAACAAAAAAAAAGTTTAATGAGATAGGGTCTTTGTGCATACTTCTGCTAATTTACGCCGTTTCTCCTCTCTCTCTATGAACTCTTTCACTGCGTCCGTTTGTTGATGTTGCATCCCGGCCGGTAAAGGCTTCGGTCCATCGTCGTCGTCGTCGTCGTCTTCTTCATCATCGTGGTATGTCGTGGGGTCATATGTGGGCGCATAAGACGGGAGTGTTGGTCCAACCTGACGTTTCCCGGTTGAAGGACCTGGGGCAGACATGGAAGGGCCTGCCTCTTGGAGGTGCCTCTTGCGAAAATGTGGCGGTAAATCGGGTCCATCGTCGTCTATCTGTGACTTCGGAGCAGCATTCAAGAACCTTGGAGGTATTGAAGGACCTATGGTAATAGCAGGTTTCGGTCCATCATCATCGTCGTTGTCGTCATCGTCATAAATATTGACTGTGGATTTCTGCTGCACTAGATGTACTGGAATTTGAGGCCCTGTTTCTGAGGGTTCCTCAGAAACTTTGTGATTTGTGAGATGAGAAGGCAATTCTGGGCCGATAAAGGACATGGCGAAAGACAGACGGAGATGTATTTGGTTAAGAGTGCCTTGCCAAACAGTGTCTAGTAGCTAGTAGTTTCAACTTCGACTTTCATTCAACGCCGCTCCAGCTTCAACCATTCAACCCTTTTGTTCGTCGCTATGATTCTAAACAATAACACATGGAATGTCTTAAGTAAACTACAATATACCCATCTTTGACTCAACACCGCTTTCATAACGTTAACTGGAAGAACAAAGGCATTATCAGCACAAAAAAAGGCCAAAACTCGCTATGTAAACTCACCACTGACAGATTTATTCTTGATTGCCCCCACATCAAAGTAGGGGATGTTAAAGATGGCTCCCCGTAGACCTGGAAGTCCGAGTCCAAGCAATAGTCATTCAGCAGATGGATATCCTTCCCCGATAAAAACACCGCCTCGCACTCGCAAGGTAAGCTTTTATCCTCCCGTCCTAAAATAAAATCTCTACTAATCCAGAAGTGAACCTGTTCAAGAATGTTTTTTTATCCATGGGCTATCCAACCCCAGAATCTATACCCAGAAAGGTCCAACAACTGGTATGGAAGAACTATTCATGCAATGCTTCACAATGTTAAATCATCTTTCTTTTTTTTCAGAAATCGCGCAATAATAATGAAGCCTTACCTGCCCTTGATATCTACCCCAAACTACTAGCACCTTCGTTTGGGAAAGTCCTCTCAAAATCCAATGTAATGCCTACTTTCCAAATTCCAACTCCTCCAGCTACGCCTCAGAAGAAGCAGAAACCAATCCCCAAATTCTCCGATCGTCATCTCTCGCTCGTTGCCCCCGTCCGGCTGGAGAACCAGCTGACTGTGACCAAGCTAAATGTAACACCAAGATCGACTTGTATTAACAGCAATAATTCCAACTCTCCTGGTATCCCCGATATCGAGTCCCTGTCCCAGTTGATCAACAAACGTTCACAACGTGGTCGCAAGATTGGCGTATGCAAACAAACTCCCTTTGCAAAATCGGTGGTAGATGATGAAACCTCAGACAAGGAAAACGAATTCTTCAGAAAGCTACCCTTGCACATCCCCCGCATCGTCGTTCTTGGACCTGCTGCCATTTTTCAGAACGGTCAAAGTCTAAAATTTTACCAAGCAGTCGATCTTGCCATTTTGTTACGGAGAGAACGTGGTGAGAAAGTATGTGATACTGACACGATCAACAATGTTGGCTATATATTGGCTTATGAAATGGGGTTGGTTTTAAAACAGCATGACATCCTTCTACTGAAAGTCTTTTTAAGATATGGGAAGACAGTTGAGACCATCGCTCTGATTGTGATCAACCCTGCCGGTAAAGACCACAAGGGATCCAGAGCTACACTGTATGTCGCATGACTTCGTATTGTGAAATATGCATCCTCACCAGCGTCCTCACAGAGTTGTTACCCCGAATAAAGGGATCATGAGCCACTGGCGATCGGAAATCGACAAGTTTGCGCCCCATCTGAAAGTGTGTTATTATGATTCAATCTCGGCACCTCTTCGTAAGTTGGTTTTCGCGATGCAAATCATGGAGAAGGAGACTCTTTTTGACACTATTCCCTCTAGACAGCAATGCTGATGTGGTGGTGAGCATACTTTGATAAACTCAAAGCTTTTTGAAGTCATAAGAGTTCTTGCCAGCTGGTTACATACAGCCAGCTTCGATTCCAGCATCGTGCATACTTGAGGGAACCTTATGCAAAGTCTGCAGCTCCAATCTTCCACATTTACTGGTACCGTTCAATCCTGGGTCTGCACTTTCCTTCTTCTGCATCGTAGCAGTACCTTCTGATTGGATCTTAGATGAAGCACACCTCGGACGCAATCCTCTCACTAAGACGGCAGAAGCGATGTGGGCAATCCCCAAGCGCCATGGCCTA
>Ga0193742_1002649_pt1 | contig 10257 bp, 8 predicted proteins | sample L2c1metaG_FD_165511 | JGI IMG/M metagenome (GOLD analysis project Ga0193742, IMG submission 165511) | Soil microbial communities from a riparian zone of the East river system, Colorado, United States - L2c1 | ecosystem: Environmental > Terrestrial > Soil > Riparian zone | place: USA: East River... | reverse complement strand
CCGACATGCGAGCTGACCCGCACCGAGTACGTCCGGGTCGGCACCCAGCACGCGCTGCTCAAGCGGATCGTCCGGGCCGCGCACATCGACACGGTGATCGACACGCGGCTGATCGTCGACTCCGGGGTCGCGTCCGCGCGCGTTGCGCACGAGCGCAACGTGATCGGGACGATGAACGTGCTGGCCGCCTGCGGCGGGCCGGACTCGCCCGTGCGCAAGGTCGTCTTCAAGTCCTCCGCGCACTACTACGGCTGCGAGCGCGACGACCCGGCCTACTTCACCGAGGAGATGCGCCGCCCGCACCCGCCGCGGACGCCGATCGAGGAGGACATCGTCGAGGCCGAGCGCGCGGTCGAGGTGTTCGCCGGGCGCAACGCGGACGTCACCGTCACCGTGCTCCGCTTCGCCAACGCGCTGGGCCCGGACAGCGCGACCAGCCACACTGCGCTCCTCGCGCTGCCCGCCGTGCCGGCGATCCTCGGCTTCGACCCGCGCTACCAGTTCATCCACGAGGACGACATCTCCGGGGTGCTCGCGCATGCCGCGCGCCACGACCTGCCGGGCGTCTACAACGCGGCCGGCGACGGCGTGCTGGCGCTCTCCGAGGTCGCCTCGCTGCTCGGCAAGCCGCTTGCGCCGATCCTGCCGCCGTGGGGCACCGGGATCGCCGGCGCCGTGCTGCGCCGCGCCGGCGTGAAGCTCCCGCCCGAGCTGCTCCAGCAGCTCCGCTACGGGCGCGGAATCGACAACCGCCGGCTCAAGGCCGCCGGGTACGCGTTCCGCGCCACCACGCGCGAGACCGTGCAGGCGTTCGCCGAGCACCTGCGCGTGCGTCGCTTGCGCCCGGCGCAGGGCGAGGGCTACCAGTACGAGCGCGACGTGGAGGAGTTCCTGCGCTGGAGCCCTGCGGTGCGGACGCGACCGACGTCGTCGGCGGGCTCGAGCGGCCACTGACCGGCTCGGGCCTGAGCGGCAGGGCCGCGATCAGCTCGCAGATCCGGCGCGCGCGCCGGAGGCGTTCTTGCCGCGGCCGGCCCGCTTGGCGCCGCGCGGCACCCCCGCCACGGCCACGTTGCGCACCGGCTCGCCGTCCTCCTCAGGCGGGGCGGCGGACTCCGAGCTGGCCGCCGACCCGTAGTGGGTGACGTCGAGCACGCCGATCTCGCCGAGCGGGATCGCGCCCGAGCGCACCAGCTCGACCATGCGGTTCGCGACCGTCGGGTCGAATTGCTCCCCGGCCGAGCGCTCGAGCTCCTCGAGCGCTTTCTCGACCGGCATCCCGCGCCGGTAGAGGCGCGAGGACGTCATCGCCTCGAACGCGTCGGCGACGCCGAGCACGCGGCTGGCGAGCGGGATGTCGTCGGCCTCGAGCCGGTCGGGGTACCCGCGGCCGTCCCAGCGCTCGTGCAGGTAGAGCACCCACTCGGCGATCTCGGGCATGCCGGCGCCGGCGACGATGTCGCGCCCCAGCGTGGAATGGCGCTGCATCTCGAGGAACTCGTCCTCGGTCAGCCGCGCGGGCTTGAGCAGCACCGCGTCGGCCACGCCGACCTTGCCGACGTCGTGCAGGATGCCGGCGGTCCGGATCTGGTCGATCTCCTCCTCCGACATCCCCAGCTCGCGCGCGAGCACGGCTGCGTACTGTGCGACGCGGGCGGAGTGCTGGTGGGTGTAGCCGTCCTTGAGGTCGACCGCGCGGGCGAGCGCGTAGACCGTGTTGGCGAGGCCGGCGGTGCGCGCGCGCTCGGCCTCCTCCTGCAGCGAGAGCGGGGCGTCGACGAACGAGGAGTAGACGACGCAGCGGTTGCGGCCTGACCGCTTGGCGCGGTAGAGCGCGCCGTCGGCGAGGCGCATCAGGCCGACCTGGTCGCGGGCATCGCGCGGGAACTCGGCGATCCCCGCGCTGAACGCGAGCCCGGTGTGGCCGTCGCGCGCGGGGGCCGAGGCGGCTGCGCTGCGGATCCGCTCGACGACCCGCTCGGCGCCCCAGGCGTCGGAGTCGACCAGCGCGAGCAGGAACTCGTCGCCGCCGATGCGGCCGCAGATGTCGCCCGGCCGCAGCTCGCTCTGCAGGACGCGCGCGGCGATCCGCAGCGCCTCGTCGCCCGCCGCATGGCCGTCGGCGTCGTTGAGCTGCTCGAAGTGGTCGATGTCGAGCACGACGACGGCGACCTTCTCCTGCCGGTCGCGGGCGCCCTCGAGCGCCTCGTGGAGCGCGTCGTGCAGGCCGCGGTGGTTCAGGACCCCGGTGAGCGGGTCCTTCAGGGCGAGGCCGTCGATCCGGGCGTGCAGCGCCTGCATCGTCCCGCCCAGCGCGTCGAGCGAGCCGGCGACCACGCCGACGGCGTCGCGCCGGCGCCAGCCGAGCGGCGGTCCGGGGTGCCCGGCCGCCAGGCTCATCGCGGAGCCGGCGAGCCGCTCCACCGGCCCGACCACGAGCCGCCGCGCGACCAGGCCGACGCCGATGATCAGCAGCAGCGCGGCGCCGACGCCGGCGAGCAACACTTCGCGCCGCCCGGCGGCCACCGCGTCGGCGCGCTCGGACCGCGAGAAGCGCAGCGTCAGGACCGCGGCCGCGCGGCCGCGGCCGTCGACGAGCGGGAACGTCAGCACGCCGGCCCGGTCGTCCTCCGCGTACCGTGCCGGCGCCGGCCGCCCGGGGGGTGCGGGCTCGACCGCGACGCTCGTCAGGTCGGGATGGACGCCGTTCAACCGCGGCATGCGGGAGCGCACCCGTCCCACGTCGTGGAGATCGCGGGAGCTGAGCGACCGCACGAACCCGCGCGCCACCGTGGCCGCCTCCGCCTCGCCGGTCCAGCGGTACGCGTCGCCGATCGCCGCGATCGCCCGGTAGGCGAGGAAGCCGCCGCACGCGAGCACCAGCGCGGCGACCGCGCCGACCAGCCGCGTCTGCAATCCCGCGCCCCGGGAACGGGCGCGGCCTGAGGAACGGCGGTGCTCGGGCATGCTCACCCCTACATCGGCGCAACGCCGGCGGTCCTGTAGCTGACCCGAGCTTGGGCGGTCGCCCAACGCCAGCGTCGTTGCAGGGGTTCTCTCCGGCCGCCGAGTGGCCTACCATCACGGTCGCCTCCCAATGCGTACTCGTGCTGTTGTCATCGCCGCCGTCGTCGGCTTGGTGCTCCTCGTCGGCGCGGGAGCCGTCTACGCGTACGACCGGGCGAACGCGGAGGAGATCGCCAAGGGCGTGACGGTCGGCGGGGTCGATGTGTCCGGTCTGACCGCCGAGCAGGCGCGCGCCAAGCTGCGCACGGCGGTGCTCGAGCCGCTCAGCCGCCCGGTCGTCGTGCGCGCGCTCGGCAAGCGCTACACGCTCCCGCCCGCGCGCGCGCAGGTGGGCGTCGACATCGACGGCTCCGTGCGCGCTGCGATGGACCGCTCGCGCGAGGGGAACGTGATCGAGCGCGCGTGGCGCGGCATCCGCGGCGAGCCCGTCGGGGCCGAGCTCGACCTCGACATCAGCTACTCCAAGGTGGCGATAGACCGCCTCGTGCAGCGCGTGTCGGAGGCGGTCGACGAGCCCGCCGTCGACGCGTCGGTGGACCTGGAGGGCGGCAGCGTGACACCGCAGCCGTCGAAGGACGGCCGCCGCGTGCTCGCCACGCGGCTCGAGCGGCAGGTGCAGCGCCGGCTGCTCGACGTCGGGCAGGACAGGACCGCCCGCGCGCAGACCCAGGTCGTCAAGCCCGAGGTCACGACCGACGAGCTCGCGAAGAAGTACCCCGCGGTCCTGGTCGTGAACCGGTCCGCCTTCCAGCTCACGCTCTACAAGAACCTCAAGCTCGTCAGGACGTACGGGATCGCGGTCGGGCAGCTCGGGCTGGAGACGCCGGCGGGGCTCTACCACATCCAGAACAAGGCCGTGGACCCGGCCTGGACCATGCCGAACTCGGACTGGGTCGCGCCGGCGGACCGCGGCACCGTAGTGCCCGGCGGCACGCCGGAGAACCCGCTCAAGGCGCGCTGGCTCGGCATCTACGACGGCGCCGGCATCCACGGCACCGACGCCGCGAGCTCGATCGGCACGGCGGCCTCGCACGGCTGCGTGCGCATGCGGATCCCGGACGTCATCGAGCTGTACGACCAGGTCCCGGTCGGGGCCCCGATCTACATCGCGTAAGGGCGAAGCCCGGTCAAGGACGACACGGATGTCGTCCTCCCCGTCAGAACGCGGTCAGGATGACCCGCGGAGCATTCCTATCTCTTCGATCCCGACTTCCTGCCACCCGGATTGCAGCAGGGAGGCATGGTGGTCGGTATGGCGAAGCACCAGGGTGCCGATGAAGACTCCCCGCTCCTGCTTGCGCAGCACCGCGTACCACAAGGTGGTTGCGTCCCGGGTTCCCTGGATCGGGTGCCAGGGTCGCGGCGGCGGGTTGAGCGCATCGGCGACGCCCGCCTCCGTGAGCTGGCGCAACGTGGCGACCTGACCGGTGTCCGTGTCGATGAAGAACGAGGCCATCGGATCGAACCGTAGCGCCGAGCTCCCGCCGCCCTGGCGCGAGGCCATGACGCTGCTCGACCAGGACCTGCGCCGCCGCGGCGCGGCCGAGGGTACGCGCGCGCTCTACGGCACGGACGTCGAGGAGCTGGGCCGCTGGGCCGTGCCGTACGCGCTGGAGCCGGCGGAGATCGACTACCCGTGGCTGCGCCGCTACGCCGCGCAGCTATCCGAGCGCGGGCTCGCGCCGCGGACGGTGTCGCGCAAGCTGGCCGGGCTGCGCGCGTGCTTTCGCGTGCTGGTCGAGCACGGCCTGATGGAGGCGAACCCGGCCGAGCTGCTCGCCTCGCCCAAGCTGCCCCAGCGCCTGCCGCGGGCGCTGAAGCCCGCCGACGTGTCCGCGCTGCTGGACGGCATTCCCACGTCCACGCCGCTCGAGACGCGCGATCGCGCCCTGTTCGAGCTCGCCTACGCGTGCGGGCTGCGCGCTGAGGAGCTCATCGACCTCGACGTCGGCTCGCTCGACTTCGACGCCGAGCAGGTGCGGGTCGAGGGCAAGGGTGGGAAAACGCGGTTCGTACCGGTCGGCGAGCACGCCCTGGCCGCCGTCACGCGCTACCTGGAGCGCGCCCGGGGGGCGCTGGACGCCGGCAACGGCGAGCCCGCGCTGTTCCTCTCCAAGACCGGCCGGCGCCTCTCCACGTCGGACGTCCGCCGCCGGCTGCGGACCTGGGCACGGCACGCCGCGGCGCAGGGCGCCGTGCACCCGCACGCGCTGCGTCACTCCTTCGCGACTCATCTTCTGGAGGGAGGTGCCGATCTACGGGCCATCCAGGCAATGCTCGGTCACGCGTCCATATCCACCACTCAGGTCTACACTCGGGTAGAGTCAGCCCGCTTGCGCGCTGCCTACCAACGCAGCCACCCACGGGCATAACCTTGCAAGGAGCGGCGCTGGAAACCAACGTCAAAGCGATCGAGCTCAAGGATCTCTGGCGGAAGTACAAGTCGGCCGGTTCCGATCGCGCACGCGAGCAGCTCGTCGTCGCTTACTCCCCGCTCGTGAAGTACGTCGCCGGCCGGATGTCATCCGGTCTGCCGGCGCACGTCGAGGAGGCCGACCTCATCTCCTATGGGCTGATCGGGCTGATCAACGCGATCGAGCGCTTCGACATCGATCGCGAGATCAAGTTCGAGACGTACGCGATCACGCGGATCAAGGGCGCGATCATCGACGAGCTGCGCGCCCTGGACTGGGTGCCGCGGTCCGTCCGGGCCCGCGCCCGCGAGATCGAGCGCGCGCACGGCAAGCTCGAGCACCGGCTGCACCGCACGCCGTCCGACGAGGAGATGGCCTCGGAGCTCAACCTCTCCGTCGACGAGTTCCAGGAGTCGCTCGTCAAGATCTCCAACTCGACCGTGGTCGCGCTGGACGAGCTGTGGGCGGTGTCGGACGCCTCCGGCGACCAGGTCTCGCTGCTCGACACGCTGCACGATCCCGACGCCCCGGACCCGCAGCAGCTGCTCGACGCCTCGGAGCTGAAGGACCGGCTGGCCGACGCGATCTCGGCGCTGCCCGAGCGCGAGAAGCTCGTGATCGCGCTCTACTACTACGAGAACCTCACGCTGCGGGAGATCGGCGAGGTCCTCGGCGTCACCGAGTCGCGCATCTCCCAGTTGCACACCAAAGCGGTGCTACGGCTCAAGAGCCGCCTGCAGGGCGACAACCTGCGCGACTAGCACCGACCGGCGCGCTAGTGTCCGGCGGCACAAGCCTGCCGTGAGGGAGGCGGGCACGAAGAAGGAGGCGCAGGCATGCCCCATGCCGCCAGCAGGATTCGCAACGTGGCGCTCGTCGGCCACCGCGGCAGCGGAAAGACCTCGCTGCACGAGGCGCTCCTGTTCGAGGCCGGGGCGCTGACCCGGCTCGGCACGGTAGCCGACGGGACCACGGTCTCAGACGCCGACGAGGACGAGAAGGCCCGCGGGATGTCGATCTCCGCGTCGCTCGCCTCGTTCCAGTGGCGCGACGTGAAGGTCAACCTGATCGACACCCCCGGCGAGCCCTCGTTCATCGCCGACGCGCTCGGCGCGCTGCGCGTGTGCGAGTCCGCCGTGTTCGTGGTCAACGCCGTGATGGGCGTCGAGGTCTCCGCCCAGCGGCTGTGGCAGCGCGCCTCCGAGCTCGGCGTCGCGCGCCTGATCTACGTGAACATGCTCGACCGCGAGCGGGCCGACTTCTTCCGCACGCTCGAGTCGCTCAAGGCCGCGTTCGGCCCGCACGTCGTGGCGACCGAGATCCCGATCGGCTCGGAGCACGAGATCCGCGGCGTGATCGACCTCGTCGACATGAAGGCGTACGAGTACGACGGCGGCGGCGAGCACGGCAAGGAGATCCCGATCCCGGACGAAGCCGCCGAGCGTGCGCAGGAGTACCGCGAGAAGCTGATGGACGAGGTCGCGGAGAACTCCGACGCGCTGATCGAGCGCTACCTCGAGGGCGAGGAGATCTCGCACGAGGAGATCGTGCAGGCGCTCGAGGACGGCACCGACCACGGCCACATCTTCCCGGTGACCTGCGGCGTGGCCACCAGCCGCCTGGGCGCCGACCGGCTGCTCGACGCGATCGTCGACGACCTCCCCTCGCCGGTGCAGCACGGCGGGCTCGAGGTAGAGGAGATGACGCTCGAGCCGGTCGAGGACGGCGAGATGTTCGCCTACGTGTTCAAGACGCGCGCCGACCCGTTCGCGGGGCGGATCAACCTCTTCCGGGTCTATCAGGGCGTGATGACCCACGACACGCACGTGCTCAACACCCGCACGCACAACAAGGAGCGGATCGGGCAGCTGCTGGAGCCGCAGGGCAAGGACGTCGCGCACACCGACGCGTTCGGTCCGGGCGACATCGGCGCGGTCGCCAAGCTCAAGGAGACGCGCGCGGGCGACTGGCTCGCGGCGCGCGACCAGCCGATCCACATGCCGGCGATCAAGTTGCCGGCGCCCGTGATGGCGTTCCACATCGAGCCGAAGGCGAAGGGCGACGAGGACAAGGTGTTCACCGCGCTGCGCCGGCTGCAGGAGGAGGACCCGACGATCGACCTGCACCGCGACGACCAGACCGGGGAGCAGATCGTCGCCGGGCTGTCGCAGATCCACGTCGAGGTGATCGTCGACCGCCTGGCGTCGCGCTTCGGCGCCGAGGTCGAGCTGATGCCGCCGCGCGTGCCCTACCAGGAGACGATCCGCGGCTCCGCGAAGGCGCACGGGCGGCACAAGAAGCAGTCCGGCGGCCGCGGGCAGTTCGGCGACTGCCACATCGAGATCGAGCCGCTCGCCGACGGGGAGTTCGAGTTCGTCAACGCGATCAAGGGCGGCGTCATCCCCGGCGGCTTCATCCCCGCGGTCGAGAAGGGCGTGCGCGAGGCGATGACGCAGGGGATCGTGGCCGGCTACCCGGTCAAGGGCGTGCGGGTGAAGCTCTTCGACGGCTCCTACCACACGGTCGACTCGTCGGAGATGGCGTTCAAGACGGCGGGCTCGATCGCGATGAAGCAGGCGCTCGAGCAGGCCACGCCGGTGCTGCTGGAGCCGATCATGCTCGTCGTCGCGAGCGTGCCCGACGAGAGCGTCGGCGACGTGATGGGCGACCTCTCCTCCCGCCGCGGCCGGCCGCTCGGCACCGAGTCGGTGGGCGGGATGACCGAGGTCCGCGCCGAGGTGCCGATGGCGGAGATGCTGGCCTACGCGCCCGACCTCCGCTCGATCACGGGCGGCCAGGGCGAGTTCACGATGGAGTTCGCGCGCTACGAGGAGATCCCCGCGCACCTGGCGCAGAAGGTGGTGGAGAAGGCCGAGGAGGTTCACGCGTAGTAACTCCCGGAGCGGAGCCGATGCCGTGCGGCGCCGACTCCGCCTGCGGGCCGCTCCCGCTAGGCATCGGCGAGCACCGGAGCATTCTCCCGGGGGAGCCGCTCCCGCTAACCTCGTCGGCTGCATGGGCCGGACCCGCGACATCCGCACCAACCAGCAGGACGTGTCCTGCGACGTCTGCGGCCGCACGCTGCTGCGCGGCGAGCGGGCCGAGCCGTTCCTCGCCGGCGGGTCGCGCCGCCACGTGTGCGAGCTGTGCACCGCGCGCGCCCAGCACGAGGGCTGGATCCGCGAGTCGGGCGCCGACGAGGTGACGCTGCGCAGCTCCCGCCACGAGGGACGCACGCGCCTGGTGGACCGCCTCCGCGCCCGCCGCGAGCGAGCACGCGAGGTCGCCGACGCGCAGGCCGCGCAGGAGGCGGCCGAGGCGGGCGTCCACTTCGACGCCCCGCCCGTGCGTCCTCCGGAGTCCCCGCCGCCGCCGGAGCAGCCGCGGCGCCCGCGCCACGTGCGCGCCGTCCCCACGAACGCCGAGCTGAAGATGGCGCGCGCGCTCGACGTGTTCAACACCTCCGACCACGTCCGCACCGTCGGCGGCGTCGCCCGCTCGCTCGGCCCGCCGGCCGTCTCGGTGCGCCCGCTGGCCGATCGTCCGAGCGTCGTCGCGATCGCCGTGATGTGGGAGCTGAGCTGGTATCGCTTCGAGGTGGACCTGTCCGACGAGGGCAGCGGCGTGCGGCGTGAAGGGCACGGCGACGAGCTCGCGGAGCTGGCGCCGGACGAGCAGGTCGTCAACGCCGCGGCCGACGAGCGCGGCGGGCTGCACCTCGCCGCGACGGCGGAACTCGACGGATGATCGAGTCTCGCGCGGCCGGACGTCGGGTAGCATCGCGCTCGTGATCTACTGCGTCGTTCCCGAGCCCCTCGCCGACGAGCTCTACGGCCGCCTCGCCGGGTACTACGAGGCGGACCCCAACGTCACCGTGATCGTCGACCGGCGCAAGTCCGAGCGCCGCGAGCCCCGCTCCACCGGCGGCGGCCAGCGCGAGGTGCGCGACCGGCGCCGCCCACGCGTGCCCGGCGAGTTCCCGCCGATCGCGGCCTCACGCAACGGCCAGTAGGTCGCCTAGACTCCTCCGCCGTGCACGTCGTCGTCCACGTGGACGGCGGTGCCCGCGGCAATCCGGGTCCCGCCGCCGCCGCCGCGGTCGTGTCCACACCCGACGAGCGGGTGCTCGACCGGGTCGCCGTCACGCTCGGGCGCGCGACCAACAACGTGGCCGAGTATCGCGCCCTGCTGCTCGGGCTCGAGCGCGCGATCGCGCTGGGCGCCACCGAGGTGGACGTCGTCAACGACTCCGAACTGGTCGCCAAGCAGATCACCGGCGAGTACAAGGTCAAGCACCGCGATCTCGCGCCGCTGCACGCGCAGGCGCTGGAGCTCTTGCGCGGGTTCGAGCGCTGGTCGATCCGCTCGGTCCCGCGCGCGGACAACGCCGAGGCCGATGCGCTCGTCAACCGCGCGCTGGACGGCGAGGAGATCGCTCCGAGCGCGCCGGCGCCGGAGGCGACGACCGGCGGCGGGACCGACGACGCGACGTACCTGCTGATCGACGACCTGCTCCAGCTCCAGCGCCCGATCACGCCCGGGGCGCACGACGAGCTGCTGTTCATCGTCGTCCACCAGGCGTACGAGCTGTGGTTCAAGCTGATCCTGCACGAGCTGACGACCGCGCGCGACGAGCTCGCAGCCGGCCGCCCGCACGCCGCCGCGCCGCGGCTGCGTCGCGTCGTCGCCGTCTGGCGGCTGCTGATCGGGCAGCTCGAGGTGCTCGAGACGATGAGCCCGGAGGGCTTTTTGGAGTTCCGCGACCCGCTCGCGCCGGCGTCCGGCTTCCAGTCGCGCCAGTTCCGCGCGATCGAGT